>Ga0207141_10027_pt2 | contig 30581 bp, 29 predicted proteins | sample Alteio_BWMinHeat_5_FD_153553 | JGI IMG/M metagenome (GOLD analysis project Ga0207141, IMG submission 153553) | Enriched cells from forest soil in Barre Woods Harvard Forest LTER site, Petersham, Massachusetts, United States -... | ecosystem: Environmental > Terrestrial > Soil > Temperate forest >... | reverse complement strand
GTGGCCATGGAGCAGCTATCCGAGTTATGCTTTCGGGGAAGCGGGCGCGGTGCGAATCAATCAGTGGAGCGAGGCCAAGATGAAAACCCGGACGCCGGCAGCATGAGTCCCCACCTTTACAAAAAACGTAAAGGTGGGCCAGCCACGCTATTGTGTGTTCAGTAGGACTGCAATCTTGGCGGCGTCCTGAAATACGAACGCCAGATCGGGAGCACCATTCCTGTCGAAATCACCCAACGCTAACGACATTCCGCCAGACGGAAGCTTGATGGGAACGGCCGTTTGAAACGTCCCGTCGCCGTTCCCGTAGAACAGGGCCGAGTTTTTTTGGAAAAGTATAGTCGCTATGTCGAGCTTCCCATCGTGGTTGAAGTCGGCAATCACCGAGGCCTGCGGCCCATTGCCTCCGACTCCGCGTGTCGAATAGAACGTCGGATTTCCGAATGTACCATCGCCGTTCCCCAGAAGAACCGAGATCCCCTGGCTGCCGTCGCTCACAACCAAATCGGCATGGCCGCCGCGCACTAAGTTCCCAATTACAACACTGTTGGGCTCGAGCGTGTTGCCCAACGAGTAGGTCGCTGTATGCTCAAATTTCCCCCGGCCGGTGTTCATCAAGATGGCCACCGTGCTGTCGTTCCACCCCGTCGCCACGAGATCGGGATGATGATCTCCGTTCAAGTCGCCCGCCGCAATCCCGTAGGGCGCGGGTAGATTGTAGACCGCTGGCTTTTTGAAAGTTCCATCGCCTTTTCCAAAGAACACCATCACATTACCATCTTTGCTGTCGTAATCCGCGTTGGCTACGGCCACGTCGAGCCGTCCATCTCCGTTGAAGTCAGCAACCGCCACCGAGGTAGCCTGGATGCCGACCTGATGAGTGAAAGAATTCTTGAAAGTTCCGTCTCCCTTGCCAAGGAAAATCGTGAGAGAACTGTATCCGGTTCCTCCCCACTCGATGATTGCCAGATCCGGGATGTGATCGCCGTTGAAGTCGCCGACTGCCATCGCCCCCGGCGCCGGGACGGAAAACTTGCCCGCCTGATGGAACACACCTTTGCCGTCGCCGAGAAGAACGGTGACTTGAGAAACTCCAAGATCGGAGACGGCGAGATCCAGGTTGCCGTCGTGATTGAAGTCAGCCGACACTACTGCCCACGGGATTGCATTCTTGGGTGCCACCCTGTAATAGGTCGGTTTCTTGAACTGCCTAGCCATCACGCAGGGCACAACTACAAGTCCCGCCAATGCGAGAACAAAAAACCGACTAATCCGACTCATCCTCAGATTCTGCCTTTCAGCCCAATAACATTGCCGAGATTCATGCCATACCCAGTTTCGGGCATAAATCACGCTAACTCACCGACTGTCGGCTAAGTATACTCTCGGGGCTGGCCCACCTTTACGTTTTTTGTAAAGGTGGGGGCGGCAAGGTCAGATGTCACAGCTTTTTCCTTGCGCCGCGAGTAAGCTGCCCTTGTGTCCAACCATCCCCGGCGCTACTACGGCACCAAGCAGCTGCATTTCATCACTTGCAGCTGTTATCATTGCCAACCCTGGCTGGCGAGCCCGCAGCGGCGCGATCTGTTCCTGGCCGTGTTCGAGCAAGTCCGCCAGCGTTATGATTTCGTGGTCGTAGGCTACGTCGTCATGCCCGACCACATTCATCTCCTGATCAGCGAACCGGGGAAAGGCGATCCCTCGCGGGTCATGCAAGCCATCAAGCAGGGATTCGCCGGTCGCGTCCTGAAGTCCCTACGCCAGCGCCGTGTAGCCGCCCAGTTGGAATTGTTTGCGGTCGGCAGCGAGCACGTGTGGCAGCGCCGCTTCTATGATTTCAACGTATGGACAGCACGCAAACGGATCGAGAAGCTGCGCTACATGCACCGCAATCCGGTGGCGCGAGGCTTGGTGCAAGAACCGGAGCCGTGGCCATGGAGCAGCTATCCGAGTTATGCTTTCGGGGAAGCGGGCGCGGTGCGAATCAATCAGTGGAGCGAGGCCAAGATGAAAACCCGGACGCCGGCAGCATGAGTCCCCACCTTTACAAAAAACGTAAAGGTGGGCCAGCCATCTATCATTTTTGGACCCGAACCAAGACAATCGGGGTGGTGATGTTCACCTGCATGGGGATGGTTTGATCCATCTTGATACTTACAATCCATTTTCAAACTTTCCGTTTGGCGCACTTGGCCATCTCTTTTTCGATCTCGGACTTGGTAACATAAATTCGTCAGTTCCCATGGTCCATTGAAGGAGGATTTAATGAGCCGATATCTGGTGGCTGTACTGAGATGCTCGATCTGTGCTGTGGTCCTGAGCATACAGATGTTTTCGCAGGTATCTCGGCGAGTCGACTTACGCGAGTGGGGATATCGGCCACCAGAGTCCGCCACATCGCACTTTCAGGTGCAATTGCCTTCACAGATCGTTTCAATCGGAAAAGATGGTGGAGTGGTTGTGGGGTTTGTTACCCGAGACCGTACAGGCCTTGCAACACGGGACCTTCCGCCGTTATCACTCCACGTTATAAGATTTGCAACAAATGGGAAGTTTCTGTCTCAGGGGACTATTCCCACTCCAAGTTGGCATGAGAACGCGATTTTTGTCGGCAATGGAGACACTCTGCTGATTCGGACCGGAACAAGACTCTATCTTTTTTCCTCAAACATGGAACGATTGGCCGACAAGGACCTGTCTGCGACGCCAAACAGTGTACTGACTGATTGGAGGATCTACCCGCTACCAAGTCGTAATTCGTTTTTGCTATACAACTATCTGCGAGCATCTACCTCGATTGCTCTTTTAAATTGGCGTGACCTAAGGTCGATAAAGGAATGCCCATACAGTCCTTATGATCGGGTACTTGCAGTCTCCAACAAAAACATATTGTCGATTCATCCTAGCCTGGCTAAGAATCCACTTCGTCGCACAGTCGAGCTCAGTGAGATCTGCGGCCCCTCTAATTCCTCTTACTCCTGGGAAGGAGACCCAACAAACGCTGCGCTTATCGACGATGGTGGTCTGATATTGGCTGGAGGAGGTTCGTCTATTATTTCTGTTGTCGACAACAAAGTACGATGGACCGAGATGTTCGACAAGAAATTCGAGATCGTGAGCAATCACATTGAAGTCAGCGCAGATGGCCGACTGCTGGCGGCCGCGATCAAGAAGCTCGGCGGCGGGAATCGGCTCCTCGACATATCACGAAGTCTGAGAAGCATAAAGATTATTGTGTACCAAGCGGATACCGGGAAGAGAACAGTGGAAGTTTCCGTTACCCCTACACCTTCGTCGGTCTTCGATTTCGCGCTCTCGCCCGAAGGGGATAGTCTGGCGGTTGTTTCTGACGGTTACGTTGAAATTGTCCCCTTGAAGCAATAGCAGTCGGCTGATTTGGAGATTTGGGGAAATATGGGGACAGACGGGACGTTCACCTAGTTTCGCTTGCTTAGAAATCGGTGTCAGTCCCGTCTGTTCTCTGGCTTCCGTGGCCGGTGTGAGCCGACAAGCAGGACGGGTAGCCCATTCTAGTCGCGTTCTTCGCGACTAGAGTGGGGCCCGTGACGCCGCGAACTGCCCCACTCAAGCCCAAAGTGCGGCTTGAATGGGCCACCCGACCCTTCAATCGTACTTCTCATACAGAATCGACCTACGCTCCCAGCCCATCGACTTCAACAGTTCGCGATTGGCTTTGACCATCTTGTCCAGGCCGCAGATGTAGGCGTGCATGTCGGTCCGCCCATGAGCGATCGCTGGGACATGTTCCTGCACATAGCCGCGAAGGCCCTGCCATTCCGGACCGCCCCGGCTCAAAGCGGGCCAGTAATGAAAGTTCGCATGCTCGGTCGCGAGACCCAGAAACTCGTCGTGATAGTAAATGTCTCGCTCTGTCCTATTGCCAAAAACCAGCCACAGCTGGTTGCCTTGATGACGCGACTCGTCACTGAACAACCACCGCAGCATGGAACGAAAAGGAGCAATGCCGGTTCCGGTCGCGATGAAAATCGTATCGCGCATCGGCGGGCGCAGAATGAAATCCCCGAACGGCCCCTGGCAGCCGATCTCCTCACCCTCCTTCATGTCGCAAAGAAAGTTGGACATGAACCCGTCCTGCACCCGGTTCAGGCACAAGGCGAAGCGGTTGTTGTCCTCTGGTGAAGAAGCGATGGAATAAGCGCGGACGATCTCTTCGCCATCACGCTTGTTGGTTTTCAAAGAAAGCCATTGCCCCGCGACGAAGCCGAAGCGGCGAACGCCCGTCATTTCAAATTCCAGATGCTTGGTCAGTTCAGAGAGAGCAACCGAGCCGACGAGTCTCGCGGTGAAAGTTTGAAACGGCATCAAACATGTAGATGAAATAAAGCAGCCGAACGACGCGCAGACCCGCATCTGCCCAACAATCTGTCATCCTGAACTCAGTCGAAGAGCCTGCCCCGAGCCAAGCCGAGGCGACCCCGCGACGATTGCAGTAGCAGCACCATCTCAGGGAATTCCTATTACGGTCATCATGAGAAGCCTGGGGCCTGAAGCCTGGAGCCTGAAGCCTGGGGCCTCCTACTCCACCGTCACCGACTTCGCCAGATTCCTCGGTTGATCCACATCGCATCCACGGCGCACTGCGATGTGATACGCCAGCAACTGCAGCGGAACGATCTCAAGAATGGGAGACAGTTCTTCGGGTGCCGGCGGAATGTACAGCACGTGGTTCGCAGCTTCCTTGATTTCTTCATCGCCCTCGGTGGCGAGTGCGATGACAATGCCGGATCGGGCCTTCACTTCTTTCAAGTTTGAAATCGTCTTCTCGTAGCGCACCATCGAAAGCTGATTGTTCGGGTCGCGAGTTGCCACGATTACGACTGGCAGGTTCTCGTCGATGAGGGCGTTGGGACCGTGTTTCATCTCGCCCGCGGGATAGCCCTCGGCGTGGATGTAGGAAACCTCTTTCAGCTTCAGCGCGCCTTCAAGAGCGATTGGATAGTGAATGCCTCGGCCCAGGAACAAGAAATCCTGCGCGCGGACGTATTGTTTTGCCAGATGTTCACATTGCTCGTCACGCGTCAGCAAGTGCTCAAGCTTGCCGGGGATCAAAGTAAGTTCATGAACTGCTTTCGCGGCTTGCTCGTTGTTCATGCTGCCGCGCACTTGTGCCAGATAAAGAGAGAACAGATAAAGAGCGGTGAGTTGGGCGGTAAAGGCCTTGGTCGAGGCCACGCCAATTTCCGGACCGGCGTGAGTGTAAATCGTCCCCGCAGCCTCGCGCGTGATCATCGAGCCGACTACGTTGCAGATGGCGAGCGTCTTCGATCCTCTCGCCTTGGCTTCGCGTTGAGCCGCGATGGTGTCGGCGGTTTCTCCCGACTGCGAAATAACCAGCGTGATCGTGTCGGGGCTGACGATCGGATCGCGATAGCGCCACTCACTGGCATAATCCACTTCCACCGGGACGCGCGCCAGGCTTTCGATCATGAACTTGCCCGCCTGCCCCGCGTGCCAACTGGTCCCGCAAGCCTCGATGTTGATCTTCTTGGCCGCTCTAAACTCCGCCTCGGAAATTTCCATTTCATCAAGAAAAATATGCCCGGTCTCTTGCGAGATCCGCCCCAGAGTCGTATCCCGCACCGCCCGAGGCTGCTCGTAAATCTCCTTCAGCATGAAATGCTTAAACCCACCCTTCTCCGCTTGAATTGGATCCCAGGTTACGTGTTGGACCTTGCGCTCGAGGGGTTTTCCGTCGAAATCGGTGATCTTTACGCCGTCGGGGGTTATGAGTGCGAGATCGCCGTCGGCGAGAAAGAACAGGTCGCGGGTGTGGTAGAGAATCGCGGGCACGTCGGAGGCCACAAAGAATTCATCCTTGCCCAAGCCGATTACCGCTGGGGGACCGTTGCGGGCGGCGACGATCGTGTCCGGGGCATCTACTGCAATCACTCCCAGGGCGAAGACGCCGGTCAGTTGTTTAACGGTCTTGCGTACGGCCTCTTCGAGAGAAGGGCGATGCCCGTTGCCGGTCTTGAGGTAATACTTCTCAACCATGTGGGCGATGACTTCGGTGTCCGTTTCGGTAGTGAATTTGTGGCCTTCTTCGATGAGCTTTCTCTTCAGCGTGACATAGTTTTCGATGATGCCGTTGTGCACCACGACGATGGTTCCGGTGCAGTCACGATGGGGATGCGCATTCTCCTCGGTGGGGCGACCGTGCGTAGCCCAGCGGGTGTGGCCGATGCCATAGGTTCCATGGAGGGGCTTGAGGCGAATGACTTCTTCGAGATTACGCAACTTACCCTCAGCACGGCGGATCTGCAGGCCTTCGCCATTGCCGCACACGGCGATTCCAGCGGAGTCGTAGCCGCGATATTCAAGACGCCTCAATCCGTCGATGATGACGGGCACGACGCTCTTTTTGCCCACATATCCCACAATGCCGCACATGTTTAGCTCCGATGCTAATTGACTATTGACGGACTCAAATCACGGCCGCGTATTTTGGTGCCGGAACTCCCTGACACCTTATTGGGGAACCAGGCAGCGCTGGGGTCCTTCGACTCCGTAGATTCTCCGCTGCGCGGAGAATCTACTCCGCTCAGGATGACACCGTTTTAGTACCTGACAGCTTTCCGCGGAAATCGTTACTCCTCCAGCGAGAAACGGAATTCTTCGATGACCGGATTGGTTAGAACTTCACGAGCCATGCGCCCAACTTCCGTTTCAGCTTCTGCCCGGGTCAGGCCGCCGTCCAGGGTGAGTTCGAAGTACTTTCCCTGGCGGACCTCCTCCAGGCCCTTATAGCCCATTTTCCTGAGAGCCCCCTGGATGGTCTTTCCCTGAGGATCCAAAACGCTCTTCTTCAACGAGACGTACACGTAAGCTTTCATGGGGGATTCCTCATTATACGTCAGGGGCGCGCCAGGGCGGTGCACGACCGGCCTAGACCAGTCGGGCAACCTGCGCGTCCAAGTCTGCCAGCGCACTTTGCAGGATTTCGCGATGACGAGGGTTGTGGGCTGCTTCGAGCTGCTGGAGCACGTGCTGGCGGGACAACATCAGACCCTGCCGGCGGCGCTGGCTGGCAATCTGGGCGGGCGTCAGTGGTGGCATCGCGGGGCTGCGAGCGGAGACGGCTTCAGCCTGCTGCTGCTCGACCGACTTGCTCTCCCATCCTCGCGCCACCGGAAAATTATAGCTGCGAATCGTGGTTCAGAGCGTAAGTTGCGCGAATTGTTATCGGGGAATCCCGGATGGGTTTCATGGTACTTTCCTCTATAAAAATAGGTGGGCCCCCATTCCGTAATGACCACAAAAGTGCCAAGCTGGCACCAAACATGACACCTTTGCAAATAAAGGTCCTTGCACGAGAGAAAATTGCGTTATGATCTGGGGTAAGCGGTTGGTTATCTGGGAAGGTTTGCTCGAGGGGGGCTTCCTTATGCGGTCTCGCGCAAATGGGCCCTGAGCGTCACTTCGAAGCGGAAGATGTAACGCGTTATGAGGCATTGCTGCAGATGGCGGACCTTGTAGTCCACCATCGTGATGTGCCTAAGTTGTTACCCGAACTTGCTCAGCGACTGGGCAAAGTGGCCTCGTTTGAAGTAGCCAGTTTTTCTCTCTACGACCCCGAAAAGAATGTAATGCGAATCCACTTCTGGGAAGGAAGCGAACGGCTTTCCGATCTCACCGAGGTTCCAGTGGAAGAATCCGCATGCGGCTTCGTGTGGGAGAAACAGCGGCCGATCATATGGCCCGACTTGCGCCAGGAGACGCGCTTTCAGCAAGCAGTGAATATTCTGATCGAAAAGGGAATTCGATCTTATTGCGGACTGCCTCTGACCGCTGGACAAAAGCGGTTTGGGGCGCTGGGGTTGGGGAGTTCCCGTCCCAACGCCTATGGCGACCAAGATGTGCAGCTTCTGCGGCGAGTTGCAGAACTGGTGGCGCTGGGGCTAGAAAACGCCATGACCCGGGCAGCGGTGCTGGAGGAGAAGGAACGGCTGGAAGTTCTACTGCAAGTGGGCACGACGTTGATGTCGAACCTGGATGTGCAGCAATTGTTCCCTGCGATTTCAGATCTCATTCGAAGAGTGGTCCGGCAGGACTATGCCAGCATTGCGCTTTATGAAGAATCCCACCGCTGCTTACGGATATATGCCCTTGACTCGCCATTTGGGGATGAAGTGATTGCTCCCGACACGGTGGTGCCGATCGCGGAGTCGGCTGCGGGATCGGCTTTTTTGAAAGGGGAGACCAAAGTCTGCAACCGCCAGGATCTGGTGGCCGTGAATTCTCCGGTTATGAGGCGAATGGTGGAACTGGGAATCCAATCCCTCTGCTCCACTCCTCTGATCACTCGAAAGGGCAGGCTGGGAACGCTGAACCTGGGCAGCAGGGCTGACCACGCCTTTGCGCCCCAAGACGTAAGCTTTTTGAAGCAAGTGGCGGCCCAAGTGGCCATCGCCTTGGACAACGCCCGCGCCTATCGGGAAATCGCCGAACTCACCGATAAACTAAAAAAAGAAAAGCTCTACTTGCAAGATGAAATCCGTTCGGTGCTGAACTTCGAAGAAATCGTAGGCGAAAGCGCGGCTCTCAAGCATGTCCTGACACAGGTCAACACGGTGGCGCCCCTCGATGCGACGGTGTTAATTCTAGGCGAGACGGGAACAGGCAAGGAACTGATTGCGCGCGCCATTCACCGTATGAGTTCCCGGAAAGACAGCAGTTTCATCAAGCTGAACTGCGCTGCGATCCCGACTGGGCTGTTGGAGAGTGAACTTTTCGGGCACGAGAAAGGCGCGTTTACCGGAGCTGTCAGCGCAAAAATCGGACGGCTCGAGTTGGCGGACAAAGGAACGCTGTTTCTCGACGAGGTGGGAGACATCCCGCTGGAGTTGCAGCCAAAACTATTAAGGGTGCTGCAAGATCAAGAATTTGAGAGGTTGGGCGGAGTTCGGACGATCCGCGTAAACATACGGCTGATTGCGGCTACGAATCGGGATCTCGCCAAGAGCGTGGCCGCGCGGGAGTTCCGCAGCGATCTCTATTATCGGCTGCATGTTTTTCCGGTCCACATGCCACCTTTGCGGGAGCGGGCGAAGGATGTTGAGTTACTGGTGCGTTATTTTGTCCAGAGGTTTTCCCGTCGCATGAACAAGCAGATTGAAACCATTCCCACCGAAACGATGCAGGCTCTAACACGATGGGAGTGGCCGGGAAACGTAAGAGAGCTGGAGAATTTCATCGAGAGATCGGTGATTCTCTCGCAGGGGACGATTCTCAATGTTCCATTATCAGAGTTGCGACCTACGTACGAGAGCGCTCGTCACGATGCGACCTTGGAGAGTCTGGAACGGGAGCACATCCTTCGCGTGCTGCGCGAAACCGGGGGAGTGATTTCAGGTATGCGCGGAGCTGCGGTCCGGCTGGGAATGAAGCGAACCACACTCCAATCCAGAATGCAGAAGATGGGAATCACCCGCACAGACTACGAAAACTAAGATTGTTCCAACATCGCAAGGCGCGCCCAGTTTCCTGAAAGACGATATGTCGGCATTCTGCCGCAGCCTCGGCAGTTTTGCCCTGGGAAGTGTGCATTCGCACGTCGATTTCTCCTTAGACTCTCAATCTTTCCTGCCACTTGCAGCCGTGTTTGAGATTGGCATCACGACTGCGAAGGACCTCGCCGAGCGAACCGATGAATCCCGGATTCACATGGTTGCTCAGACCCAGATCGAGGAGTAATGCGATCGGGAAGAGTTAGTCGCACGGCTGTGGAGCGCCTGTCCCCCAACGACGCTTGCGTGGAGTTCGAGAAGGACAGGAGAATTCCTTGCTCATCCAACTGGGTACTCCGAGCTGTCGCAGCGACGCCGAGGCAGTCCCATCTGGCAGAGTCGGAGGGGCGGAGCGCGAGCGGGCCGGCCAGCGGGCGTCGCTACCGGTATTAGTTCAAAGTGATTCAGCAAAGCCGGCGGATTTAACCAGGTTGGCGTGCAAGGTAACCCCCGAGCACAAACTCGGCGCATCCGTCGACCCCTTGTATTTGTTTTCTTGCGGAGTGTTGTGGCGTCAAGAGCGAGACGCCAGCGCGGGTTGGGACTTGATCCAATTCTTGCGTTCGCCGGATAAAGATGTGCGGGCGGTGGCGGCCAGTTTGCTCGCCAAGGCCGAACACGCGTGCATTTTGGTTCGGGATCTGAGACGAGCCCAAGCTCGTTTCAATAAACCGGCAACCCGAAACGTGGTGAGACGCAGGGGGCAAAAGCCCAGTAAGGTGGCAGAAATGAATACACCGTACGGCTTGGAAATCGTGGACAGTTGTGTGTCCTGCAAGTTGCGGAAGGACCACTGGTTCTGCGGCCTGTCGGCGGATGTTCTGAAACTGTTGAGCGCGGCCAGCCATTTGAGCACATATCCCGGTAACGCTCTCCTGTTCGTCGAGGGGCAGACGCCGCGAGGGGCGTTTGTGCTGTGTTCGGGGAAAGCGAAACTTTCGACGACTTCGCGCGAGGGCAAGGTGCTCATTTTGAAGATCGCCGAAGCCGGAGAGGTGCTCGGGCTGAGCGCCGTAATATCGGGCGAGCCCTTTGAATTAACTGCGGAAACGGCCGGACCGTGCCAGGTAAACTTCGTGGAACGTGATGCGTTGATGCGGCTGATGGAAAAGAATGGGGAACTGGGCATGCATGCGTCACAAGCTTTAAGCCGAGAGTTCCAGTCGGCGTACCGCGACATCCATGATCTGGTACTGGCCCGTTCTTCCGCGGGCAAGCTGGCGAGATTGCTTCTCTCATGGACGCCGATACGAGAACAGTTCGACCCCCCGGAAATTCGCATCCGGGCGAGCCTGACTCATGAAGAGATGGCGCAGATGATCGGTTCGTCGCGGGAGACCGTGACCCGGTTGCTGAGTGATCTCAAAAAGAAGGAATTCATTCGCTTAGACGGATCAACCCTGGTGATCCGCAATCGGACTGCGTTGGAAGCGCTGGCTGCATAGTGACGGATGCAGCCGCCGGTAGACGGCCGGCCATCCTCCCCGGCCGTCTACCTTCTTATCGACTCCGCTAAAAGTGGAATCCAATCTCAGCGGTTAACGCGCGAGGCGTGACGTAATGGGTGCCGCTGAAGGTGGAAAGAAAGTTGTACAGCGCATATTTGTTTGTCAGGTTAATGACAGTGAATTGCGCGCTCCACTTGTACCTGTCTCCATGAAACACGTTGTCGTGGCCCACAGAAATGTCAAACAGGTTACGTGAAGCAATGCGTGGCGGGTTCTTATCATCGTCTTCGGTGTTCGGAGCCGGAACGTTTAACAGCGTCGATCCGAATTGCGATACCAGGCACGGGTTGGGGAGGGGGGTAGACGGAGTTGCCCGCTGCGTGCCGCAAAACAGACCCGACTCGAACTCTTGATCGGCGGTTAAAGGAGTCCCGAAGGAATCCGTCAGAGCAATGGCCGGCTGGCCGTTGAGAGTTGTGGTCTGGGCGCAATTTCCGCCGAAGCAAGGTGTTTGACCGGCTACGAGACCGCTGTCGTACCTCCAATTGAACCCGGCCCATGCCCCGGTCTTCCCCAGTTGATATTGCAAATGAGTGGTCAGATTGAACTTTTCGTCGTGATCAATCCGGAAAGGGGTTGAGACGATCGCGCCAGCCGCCACTGCGGGTACGGCGCCGGCTCCGCCGAGCTGCGGGGTGAAAAAGCGGGCTGCAACGCTGGAGAACACTGCCAGAGCCGAGAACCCGTGGTAGTTGGGTACGCTAACGCGGGCAGCGTAACCGGGAATCTTGGATCTGTCCCACGCGATGGGAAAGGTGATGGGGGTGTTACCCAGAACGCTGAAGTCATAGGCGTTGTGGGTGTATTTCCAAATGTACTCGCCCGAGAACACAACATACCTGCCAAATGCCTGCTGCAAACCGGCGTGAAATTCATTCCGCCAGCCTGGACTAAACGGCGTTATACCTGAAACCGTGCAGCCGAGAAGGGGATTCAAAACGGGGTTGGCGCAACCGTTATTGGAGAGCACGAGGTTTTCGTTGAAGGGAGTTTCCAACACTCGAGCATAGGAGACACGCAGAACGGTGTTCGTCTTCTTGATGTTGTATGCAATCCCCAGGCGTGGCTCGGGCTCTTTGTGTGTCGTGAGGCCATTGTAAAAATCTCCACGAATGCCGAGATTGAATGCCCAGGCTCCTTTGGTGATCGAGTCCTGGACGTAAAGCGCAAGTTCCTTCACATCCGTGTGGCCGTTGAAGGTGAACCGACCTCCTCCGCGAGTCAGGTCAAAGGGCAAGAGATTTGTGCAGGGAGAAGCGAGAGCAACATTGCCTGCGAAACAGGGATTGCCGTTTGCGTCTGTGAGCGAGGGGAGCAGGGTTGGATCGACGATTCCAAGAGTATCGTTTTCGTCCAGAAATGTCTGCTCATAGACGGCGCCAGCCTTGATGTTATGAATTCCCTTGACGTAGGAGAGGTCCGAGCGCAGCCCGGCGTTGGTGAGAGTGCGGTCTTGGCCGACCGATTCTCTCTGGAGATTGAGTGGTCCCAGGTCGGCGAATGGGTTGGCGCTGGGATAATAATTGAACTGGTCTCTACGTACAAAAGCGCCGAGGGTGAATACCGCGGTGCTGCTGAGCAGTCGAGTCCAGGAGGGTGCGATGTTGAAAGTTTTGATCTGAGAACGTTGGTCGGTCGGACCGACAACGTTGCCGTTCGGGTCAAGTCCCCCGTTGTTGACGACCACGCCATTCCAAGGGGTTGCAAATTGGGAGTCGAACGTGTTCGGGGTCTGGAACCAGGAGCGCGTGAAGCCAAAATTGAGGTGAATGGAATCCGCGCCGGAAAGTTGAAAATCCAGCCGGTCGAACAAATTTTCCTCGTTACCTTTGTCGTGCATTACGGCAAACTCAGGTGGATCAAGAAATCGTCCGCTGTTCAAACCATTGGCTGAAATGAAATTTCCCCAGTTCTTGCCTCCGTAGGCGAGGTTGAAACCGAGGTTCGAAGACCCGAACGATCCATACGATGCGGTTACGCTGCCGTGCGGAGTGGTCACTCCCTGCCCGGAACGAGTTGTGACATTGATCACGACACTCGTCTTGTCTCCATATTCGGCGGGGGGCGCGCCGGAGATGACTTCCATGGACTGCACTGAGTCCAGGGGAATCTGATTCGAGAAGACTTTACTTTGCTGATCGGTGATGGGTTGGCCGTCGACGGAGAACGAGTTTTCGGCGTGGTCGCCCAGCCCGTGAAAGAGTCCGTTGGAATCGGAAGCGATTCCGGGGGTGGCGAGTGTTATTAGCGAACTTACTGATGACGACTGGCTTTCCAGGGGAAGCTTGTCGAAGAGCTCGCGATCTACGTCGGTATGGAATGTGGGATCGTTTTCGAGGAGGTCAGCTCCCGCGGCCTCGACGGTTACGCTCTCGGACGATCCGGCTACTTGCAGGTTGATCCTGATATCCGAAGGTACGGAGGAGCGCACTTCGACATCTTGCGCATACGGCGCAAAACCCGTGCCGGTCACGCTCAAGTGATAGGGGTTGAATGGGACATTGGCGAAGCTGAACCGCCCGGCACCATCGGTGGTGGTCGATCGGTCCAGGTGGCTGACTGGGTTATGAATTTGGACGGTGGCATTGGGAACGACAGCGCCGGAAGAATCCAGGACGGTGCCGGTAATGGATGCAGAGTTGGACTGCGCCCGGGCGCGAAGACCGTGTGACAAACAGAAAACCAACAGAAAAGCCGCATGAAGCGACTTCTTGTAAGAAGGCCGCATGAATTCCTCCAAAAAGGACTAGAGATGGAAATGACAATTACCGTTGCAAGGAAGAGTCAATTCTCGCGTTTTGATCCCTAGACTGCGGGCGGAGGTCGGATGCGAAGAGAGGAGACGAAGCCGAACGAACTGCGGGCGCCTTCCGGTGCTGCCGCGACAATAGTACGTACAAAATGCGGGACTGGGCAGTACGTGGCGGTGTTGAGAACTCCTGAATGGGCAACGGAGCAAATCGAACACTCATGGTTCGAAAGTTTGGAATCGTCAGTGTGGACGTGGACGGCCTGGACGATGCCGGTTAAGGTGACCAGCAGGATACATAACAAAGACAGAGCCGCAACAGATTTGTCTTTGCGCGACTTGTATCCAAACGAAATCAACTGGAGTGCCCCATTGCAACTCTAGGTATAACACGGCTTATTGCTACGATGCACGCCGCGGCGGTCAAGTTGCAGCACGGAAGGTCAGAGATTAAAGAGTTCCCGGAGGCGCTTGGTTTGGGCGCGGCTGACCGGGATTTCTGTCTGTTTCTTATCGTCCAAACGCAATTGATACGAGCTCTTAAACCAGGGAACGACTTCCTTGATCCGGTTTATATTCACCAGGAACGAGCGGTGGGCCCGCCAGAACAGATTGGGATCGAGGCTATCCAGCAGTTCTTCGAGCGTGCGGCAGTTGGATTGTCCTTCCATGCCGTTGGCGCCACTCGTTACCACGGTGATAATGCCGTCTTCGATGGAAGCGAAACAAATATCCTTCTGATTTACCAGGAACAGTCGGCCGGTCGCCTTCAGCAGGATTTTCGAAGTCTGAGGCTTCTGCGACTCCAGCATCCGCATCAAGGTGTCTAATTTCTCGGACGATGAGCCGTTGCCCTCGATCTTGGCCCTCGCCCTCGCGACCGACTGCGCCACCCGCTTCTTGTCAAAAGGCTTGAGCAAATAGTCGACGGCGTTCACCTCAAATGCTTTAACCGCGTACTGGTCAAAGGCGGTGGAAAAGATGATCTTGGGCAGCGCGACCTTTCGATCCAGAAGTTTCTTGATTACGCCAAAGCCGTCGAGGCCGGGCATTTGAACATCGAGGAAAACCATGTCGGGATTGTGTTCGCGAATCAGATTCACGCCCTCGAGGCCGTTCTTACCTTGGGCAACAACCTCGACATCGCCAACATTCTTCAACAGAAAAGCGAGTTCGTCGCGCGCGAGTTGCTCGTCGTCCACGATAACAGCAGATAACGGCATTCCCTCTCCTAAGTCCTGAGAAAGAGTATAGAAGACAGACTTGCTGCTCATCAATGAGGCTTGGCGCCGGCGGGCATACCAATGCTTCCCACATCCAACTTTTGATAGCCAGCGGGAATGACGAAGAGGCTGGCGGGCTGCGATCCTTCCTTGATATTGCGGAGTTCGCCACCGCTGCCGTTCCGGCCCTGCCATTTCACAGGAAAATGCAGCTTCGAGTCGATCCAAACAGTGCTAGTAGTGCCGTCATCGTTTGCACCCTCATATTTGACGGTGCTCCTGCTATTCACAGTTTCTTTTCCAATCTTGTGGCAGCTTCCACCGGGCTTAGCTGCCATCTTCCGCCATTCGTCGCAAGCATTTTCTGGGTCAGCGGCCCGAAAGAAGTGAAATGCCCGCTGGCTACTGGGTCCGTTTCCTGAGGACTCCATGTATATGTTTCGTCCAGCGACCAAAATGTCCGTTGTGTGCGTGGCAAAGTTAATGATCATCGCGCCAGAGCGGCCGTTCTGTTCGCTTCCCTCGATACGGATCTTGTCTTTGCCGGCATAAATTTTGGCTGGTGTCGAAGAATCTTTTTCTGAATTGTCCACGACGTCAGCCGAAAAGTCTTCCTGCGCAAAAAGGGCGGTGGTCAAAAGTGAAAAAACCATCACGCAAAACACACGACAGAGTCTATGGTCCATGGGGTTAGCCTCCTAGGCGGAGAAGCTTCAGTGCTCGCTGAAACGCACGCAAGAATAACAGAAAACCGGAGCTCCGAGAAGCATTGTGTTCTTTGGACGAGTTTAATTCAGTATGCGCCGGAATCGCGAGGACGGCGGTTACTGGCTGCCAGCGCTGTGTACTTGAGCTGAATCAATGGATTCAGGATCCCACCGCATTCTCAATCGCCAGCGCCATGCCCAGGCCACCGCTCACGCATAAAGTAGCAACGCCCCGTTTGGCTTTACGCTTTAACATCTCATGCAGCAGCGTCACCGTGATTCGCGTTCCGGTGCAACCGATGGGATGGCCGAGCGCAATCGCACCACCGTTCACGTTAAGTTTCGAGCGATCGAGATGCAACTCCCGATCGCAGGCCAGAACCTGTGCGGCGAAGGCTTCGTTCAGTTCCACTAAGTCGAAATCAGACAAACGGAGCTGATGCTTTTGCTCCATCTTGCGCAACGCTGGTACTGGAGCAATCCCCATGATGCGCGGATCCACGCCGGCCGAGGTTACAGCCAGAATCCGTGCAAGTGGCTTGAGATTATTTTTCCTGGCGAAGTTCTCGCTGGCAAGTACTACGGCTGCGGCGCCGTCAGTGATTCCGGAAGAATTTGCCGCCGTGACACTCCCCGTTTTCGAGAACACAGGAGAGAGCTTGGCCATCTTCTCCATGGTGGCTCCAAGAAACAAGTGCTCGTCATGAGCGAAAGTTTGCGTGCCTTTCTTGTTTTCAAGAGTGACGGGTGCGAGCTCGCTATCAAATCGTTTGCCGTCAACCGCCGCCGCCGCCCGGGTTTGGGAGCAGAGAGCAAATGCGTCCTGCTCTTCGCGGGTGATTTTATACTGCTCGGCTAATATCTCAGCGGTTTCCCCCATCAACATTTTTGCCAGCGGACAGAAAAATCCATCGCGGTACATGCCATCAACGAGTTCCTGGTTGCCCAAGCGATAGCCCCAGCGCGCGCCGTCAAGGTAGTAGGGCAGACGAGACATGGACTCAGTTCCGCCAGCCAGCACACAATCGAGATTGCCGGTCGCGATCTCCTGATATCCAAGCGCAATGGACTTCAGGCCGGAGCCGCAAGCCTTATTCACGGTGTAAGCCGGCGCCTCCTGCGGAACGCCACTGCGGATAGAAATCTGGCGAGCCGGATTCGGGCCTCCGCCGGCCTGACGGGCATTGCCGAAGATCGTCTCTTCGACCTGATCTGGATGAACTGCGGCGCGCTCGATGGCAGCTTGCGCTGCAACCACTCCCATGTCGGCTGCGGTCATAGAAGCGAGCGAGCCTCCAAATTTACCGATGGGCGTACGCACTGCAGAAAGAATATAAACGTCGGGCAATAGAGCCTCCAATTTTCAGTCTAGCATTCGATGAGCACGGGCTTAGATGCGACGACGCAGTTAAAAGCTTCGAAGGACAGTCGGGGATGCGGTTACGAATCGAAGAACATTTGCATCTGACGCCAATATTTGTGCACGACGTATTCAGTCCTAAGGTGCCCGCCGCGCGAAAGAAGTTTCAGTTTTATACCAGCGCGTCTGGCAAAACCATCGACAAGCTTCCAGGGAATGTAGGGATCGTCTTTGGCATGGAACATCAATATTTTCGACGCCGTTAGTTCCTTCAGGTGATGCGCGGGATTGTAAAATACGCCGCCGTATAGTTTGTTCCAGTTGGCGGCGGAGAGGCGGTATCCGTTGCCGAAGGCGGCTCGGATGTACGCAGGATAGCTTGGGTTCGAAGTTTCCTTCTTTTGTTCCTTCCGCAAGATGGCCCAATCCACAACCGGGCAATTGGCAATCACTTTGGCTATCCGTTCGTCCAAGGAGGAAAGAATTGCAGCTGCGCCGCCGAAACTTCCTCCGATGACGAAGATCTTGTCGGGTAAGCAACGGAATCGCCGGCCAAAGGCGAGCTCTTGAATTCCTTTGGGCAGCTCGCCGACGATATCGAGAATGTCCTCGACCGGGGAGCGCTCGAGAAATCGCCCTCCACTCTCCCAAGCTCCGCGCCACCGCGGGTAAAACACCCAATACCCTTTGCTCGATAGAAACTCGACAAGGGCCTGCTTTCTGGGAATCGATGGCATGCCATCGCAAAGAATGATGACCTTCTGTTGCTTGCTTGAGCGAGCCGGGGGCAGGAACTCCGCGACTATTTCCTTTTTAAATCTGGTTCTGAACATCTACTCAGTTTAGTCAAAGTTAGGGAAGCGTAACATTGAGGATCGCCCACTGAATTAAACTACAAGAAGATGAATTACATATACGGAATCAACGCCGTCGCTGAGGCGCTGAAGGCGCGCGGACGCACCTTTGCCTGGGTAGGCGTATCAAAAGAGCGTCATGACCTGCGCCTGAAACATGTCGTCGATGAGTGCCGTCGGCAGGGAGTTGCGGTGCGTTTTGTGCCTCGCGACGAACTCGACCGCATGGCCGGTAACAATGCCCATCAGGGCGTGGTCGCCGTCACCTCGGCGAAACAATACAACGATCTCGAGGATGTGGTCGCCGCGAAGCGTGGGCAGCATTCGCTCATCGTAGTGCTCGATGGGGTGGAGGATCCGCACAATCTGGGCGCGATCCTTCGCACCGCCGACGCGGCCGGAGCTGACGGCGTAGTGATTCCCGAACGCCGGGCCGCAGGAGTGACGGCGACGGTAACCAAGGCCTCGGCCGGCGCCAGCGAGCACCTGCCCATCGCAAAAGTAACCAACATCGCCCGCACGTTGGAAGAATTGAAGGCGCAGAATGTGTGGACGGTTGGCCTGGACGAACGCGGCGAGCAATCCTACGACTCCCTTGACTTCAACATGGACTGCGCTATCGTGCTGGGCGCGGAGGGCAAGGGCTTGCACGACCTGGTCGCGAGGAAGTGCGATTTCCTGGTTTCGATCCCGATGCTCGGGAAGGTGCCGTCGCTGAATGTCTCCGTGGCGGCGGGAGTGATGCTGTATGAGATCGTGCGGCAGCGGAGAAAGAAGTCGGCATGAAGTTTCTCCGCGTTTTGTGCGTCATCTGGGGCCTGATTATTCCCAGTCTTGCCCTTGATCGCGAGGCATTCACTTTCACCCACTACGACCTGAATGTGCGCGTCGAGCCGGAGCAGCAGCGTTTAGGCGTGCGAGGCAGGATTACGTTGCGCAATGACTCAGCGAATCCTCAGAAAAGGATTGCGCTGCAGATTTCCTCCACCTTGGATTGGAAATCGATTCAGATCGGGGGACAAGCCGTGGACTTTGTCACTCACGAATACACCTCCGATATCGATCACACGGGCGCGCTGTCCGAAGCGATCGTGACTTTGCCGCGTGAAGTTCCGCCCAAGGGCACAATCGAACTCGACGTCGGATACGAAGGAATAATTCCGCTCGATGCCACTCGTCTCACGCGAATTGGTGTGCCTGAAGAAAAAGCCAAACACACGGATTGGGACCAGATCAGTAAATCCTTCACCGCTGTGCGCGGGATTGGATACGTGGCGTGGTATCCGGTGGCGACAGAGTCGGCGAACTTGTCGGAAGGCAACAGCCTATTCGAAACGGTGGGGCGATGGAAGGCACGGGAAACCGAGGCAGGCCTGAAGATCAGGCTGGTCGAGGCTGGCGAAACGTCCGCAAACCTTCCGAGATTGTTCTGCAACGGCAAGGGCGGCGCGCAAACTCACGAACAAATGGGAAGATCATCCCTGGTCCAGTCGGAATACTCATTCGACCCGCTGGACTTTTCGGTGCCTCTTTTTGTGATCGGAGGCTATGACGCACTGGCGCGGCCGAGTTTGAATATCTCCTTCTTGCCAGGACACAAGCCCGGCGCCGAGAACTACGCGCTGGCTGCGGACCTGGCCTTCCCGCTCGTAGTCGAATGGTTTGGCGCGACAAGGCAAAAAGCAGAAACGGTAGAGCTAGCCGACCCGGAGGCTGCACCCTTCGAGAGCGGCGGCACTCTCCTCATGCCCCTTGGCAGTACCGATTCCACAAGGTATGAGCTAACTGCGGTTCATCAGCTTACTCACGCTGCGTTCAATTCTCCACGTCCGTGGATTTACGAGGGGCTGGCACACTTTGCTCAAGCGCTAGAGCGAGAGCAACAAGACGGACGGCGGGCCGCGCTGGCTTTTATGGGAGGCCATCGATCTGCAATCGCCGAAACCGAAAAAGCGCTTCTGGCGGCACACGCTCAGAATGTGGCAGCCAATGAATCCCTCATCAATACGAGCATCGAAGAGTTCTACCGCAGCAAGGCGATGTACGTCTGGTGGATGCTGCGTGACATGGTTGGTGACACCGCGCTGAAGAAGGCATTGGCAGCGTACCACTCGGATCGAGATAAGGAATCCGCGTACGTGCAGCGCCTGATCGAAGCACAAACGGACCATGATCTGGAATGGTTCTTCGACGACTGGGTTTACCGTGACCGCGGCTTGCCCGACTTTCGGGTTGAGTCCGCTTATCCCCGCGCGAAAGTCGGCGGCGGTTATATCGTAACCATCACGATCGAGAATCTTGGAGACGCCGGAGCGGAGGTGCCAGTGACACTGCGAATGGAAGGCGGCGAAGTTACGAGGCGACTTGAAGTGCACGCGAAATCTAAAGCCGCGGCCCGGATCGAAGCACCGTCGACGCCGCAGGAAGTAATTGTAAACGACGGCGGCGTGCCCGAAACTGACCTAAGCAATAATGTTTTCAAGATTCCGCCACCGGTCGTGGCGAAGTGATCCATTTGAAGTTGGCAACAGGGGGCTGAGACTTAGTCAATTACTAGATTAGAGGATCCCATGACCGAAGCGGAACTGAAGAAACATCTCGACGCGGCGGAGAAGAGTCCCAAACAGATTGCGGCGGTGGTTTCCGGGTTGCCGGATAAAACGCTGCGCTACAAGCCATCGACGGAAAAGTGGTGCATCCTGGAAGTTCTTGGCCATCTGGCGGACATTGAGATCGTGTATGCGTACCGCCTCCGACAAATGCTGGCCGATGCCAAACCGGTCATCGCGCCCATGGATCAGGATGCCTGGGCGAAGAATCTCGGGTACATGGAGACGCCCGCACCGGAGTTGGTTGCGCTCTACGGATTAAACCGGCATCACAATTTGCAGTTGTTGCGCCGCCTTAAACCGGGTGACCTGGAGAAATCGGCGTTCCACCCGGAACTCAAGCACGATGTCACGGTGGCAGACTATGTGGAAAAAATGGGGACACACGGGGCGACTCATCTCGCTCAAATTGAGCGTCTGAAAAAACAGGCGGCTTAGGAAATCCGTGGCGCGGGCGTCCTCGCCCGTGCTTTGTATCAAGATCAGTGGTTAGCGTTGGTGAAGCGCACCAGCGCCTCCAGTTTACCCGCGGCAGAACCGGAGTCAATTGACTTCGCGGCGAGCGGCAGAGCATCTCTCAAATGGTCCGCCCTTGCTGCCGCGACCAGGGCTGCAGCCGCATTCAGAAGGACCACGTCGCGTCTCGCCGATTTCTCACCTCCGAGAATCTCAACAATAATGACGGCATTGGCTGTAGCATCGCCACCAGAGATCTCATCCAGCGTGCCGCGGTCCATCCCAAACTCTTCGGGCGTGACCTCGTAAGTGCGGACTCTCCCCTCGCGCACTTCGGCGATCCGGGTGGCGCCGGTGATAGTGATTTCGTCCAGCCCGTCCAGTCCATGCACCACCAAGGCGCGGCGCAAGCCCAGCATGCTGAGCGCTTCCGCCAACTTTTCAACCAGGGCAGCGGAATATACGCCGACTACTTGAGCGGAAGCGTGGGCCGGATTCGTGAGCGGCCCGAGCAGATTGAAGACCGTGCGCAGCCGCAGTTGGCGGCGGGCAGATTGGACATGCTGCATCGCCGAGTGCATGGCGGGCGCAAAAAGAAACGCAATGCCGACCTCTTTCAGACAGGTGGCGAGCCTGGCGGGAGGCAGGTTAATGTTCACCCCCAGAGCTTCCATTACGTCAGCCGACCCGCATTTCGATGTCACGCTCCGGTTCCCATGCTTGGCCACGCGCACGCCTGCGCCGGCAACCACTAGCGCGGCGGCGGTCGAAATATTGAAAGTGCCGCTAGCGTCGCCTCCAGTGCCGCAGGTATCTACCAGGGCGTCGCGCTCGGTGCCGCTGACGTCTACCGTATGACTCGGGGGCAAGCCCAGCGGGACGGCGGCAGCGCGAATGGCCTCGGCGAAACCCACGATCTCATCAACCGTCTCGCCCTTCATGTGCAGCGCGACCAGCAGGGCCGCAATTTGAGCATCGGTGCATTTGCCGGCCAACACTTGCGCCATGACCAGGCGCGCCTCTTCGCGGGAGAGCGATTGGCGGTGATTCGCAATGCGATGGAGCGCGTCGACGATCATCCTGTGAAGTACCAGACTAGCATCGCGAAGGCCCGATTCGTAGGCTAAAGCTTCTTGCTCCAAAATGGACTACGGTACTCGTGGTATGTGCCGTTGTGTTTGCCCAATGCGCAATCGTTCTATAGAATCAAATGTTTGCTGGCCGCGGTTCTAAAGCTGCAAGCACGTCCTGCCCAACATCACAATGAACCTGGAATGTTATGAAAATTCATGAGTATCAGGCCAAAGCAATTCTGAAAAAATATGGAGTAGCAGTGCCACGCGGCGAAATGGCTGAAACCCGCGAGCAAGCTGAAGCCGCTGCCAAGAAGTTGTTTGACTCGGGTGCTGGCGGGGTTGTGGTCAAAGCTCAGATCCACGCCGGGGGCCGAGGCAAGGGCGGCGGAGTGAAGGTTGCGAAGTCGGTGGAGGAAGCCTTTGAGCTTGCATCAAAGATTCTCAGAATGACGCTGATCACGCACCAGACTGGCCCGGAGGGACGCGTGGTTCGGCGTCTGCTCATTGAAGAAACCTTGCCCATCGAGAAGGAACTTTATCTGGGAATCGTGATCGACCGTGTCGAAGCGAAGCCGGTTTTCATGGCGTCAGCTGCGGGCGGCATGGAAATCGAGCAGGTCGCGGCGGAAAATCCCGATGCCATCCTCAAAGAGTACATCGAGCCGGGGATGGGTCTGGAAGCGTTCCAGGCGCGCAAGCTAGCATTCAAGCTGGGGCTGAAGCCGCCGCAGATTAACGAAGCCGTGCGTCTCATGACCGGGCTCTTTCGTGCCTTCCAAGAAACGGATTCCTCGTTGATGGAAATTAATCCATTCGTCAGTTGCAGCGATGGCCGCTTGTTTGCGCTGGATGCCAAAATCAATTTTGACGATAACGCCTTGTTTCGTCATCCCGAAATTCGTGAACTGCGCGACACTACCGAGGAAGACCCGCTCGAAGTCGAGGCCTCTAAGTACAGCCTGAATTACATCAAGCTCGACGGAAACGTGGGCTGCATGGTGAATGGCGCGGGATTAGCCATGGCCACGATGGACATCATCAAATACGCCGGCGGAATGCCGGCAAATTTCCTTGATGTGGGCGGCGGAGCCAATGCCGAACAAGTCACGCATGCTTTCGAGATCCTGCTCAGTGACAAGAACGTGAAGGCGGTGCTGATTAATATTTTCGGCGGAATCCTGCGCGTGGATACGCTGGCTACTGGAGTAGTGGAAGCCGCGCAGAAAACGCAGATTCAATTACCGATTGTGCTGCGGCTCGAGGGAACAAACGTCGAAGCCGGGCGCGAAATCCTCAAGCAGTCGGGACTGAACTTTATTGTGGCAGAAACCATGAAGGACGCGGCAGAGAAAGTGGTAGCCGCGGCAGCAGCGTGATTCATTGCTGTAGAGACGCAGCTTGCTGCGTCTGCCTGCGCCGGGAGTAGGGAGACGTAGCAAGCTACGTCTCTACGAAAAGATAATTTTATGAGCATTCTGGTAGACAAATCGACGCGAGTCATCGTGCAGGGGCTGACCGGGCGGGAAGGCACATTCCATGCCAAAGCCTGCGCAGAGTACGGCACCAAGATCGTCGGCGGAGTCACTCCCGGCAAGGGGGGCACTACTCACGAAGGTTGGCCGATCTTCAACACTGTACAGGAAGCGGTCGACAAGACGGGGGCAGATGCATCTGTGATTTTCGTGCCTCCGCCATTCGCCGCTGATGCGATTATGGAAGCGGCAGACGCCGAGATAGAACTGATCGTCTGCATTACCGAAGGCATTCCGACGCTGGATATGGTGCGTGCCTGGGAATACCTGCAGAATCGGCGTTCGCGGTTGATCGGGCCTAACTGCCCCGGCATCATTTCGCCGGGCAAGTGCAAAATCGGTATTATGCCGGCGCGGATTCATCTCGAAGGCTCGGTCGGGATCGTTTCGCGTTCGGGGACGTTAACTTACGAAGCGGTTTATCAGCTCACTACGCGTGGAGTCGGGCAGTCCACGGCGATTGGCATCGGCGGCGATCCGATCATCGGCACTAATTTTCTGGATGCGCTCGAACTATTCAACAAGGATCCGCAAACCGAAGTTGTAGTGATGATCGGCGAGATCGGTGGCAACGCGGAAGAGGCTGCGGCCGAATATGTGAAGGCTCGTATGAAAAAGCCGGTAGTCGGATTTATCGCCGGTCAAACCGCGCCTCCGGGACGCCGCATGGGCCATGCGGGCGCAATCATTTCCGGTGGGAAGGGAACTGCCGCCGAGAAGATCAAAGCGATGGAAAGGGCCGGCATTCGCGTGGCCAAATCGCCGGCTCAGATTGGTGACACGGTAGTCGCGGCAATGGGTGTGGGGGCGAAGGCGTAGACACCGAAATTAGGGACCAATGACGAACGACCGAGGATAAACGATCGAACCATGAAGACTCTGCAGCGTACTTTTACCATCATCAAGCCGGACGCGGTCGGCAAGAATGCGGTTGGCGACATCATCGAGCAGTTCGAGAAAAACGGTTTCCGGATACTGGCCATGAAGATGCTCGAAATCTCAAAGCATCAGGCGGAACAGTTTTATGCGGTCCACGCCGGCCGGCCCTTTTTCCGTTCGCTCACCGATTTCATGTCGAGTGGGCCAATCGTTGTATTGGCACTCGAAAAGGAAAATGCCATTGCCGACTTGCGTAAGCTCATGGGCGCCACCAATCCCGCTAACGCGGAGGAAGGCACCATCCGCAAGAAATGGGCCAGCGACATCGAGCACAACGCGATTCACGGCTCGGATGCGGACGAGACCGCACGTTTCGAGTTGAGTTATTTCTTTGCTGGATATGAGCTGGCTAACTGACGGCGATTGCGCGGCGTCCGAGCCGCCGCGCCGTCATCCCGAACGTAGTGAGGGATCTCCCCAGGTGACCTATGCCTCTCGTGCAAATCACAATGTTGACCGGCCGTACGGCGGACCAGAAGCGCAAGCTGGCGCAACGCATAACCGATGCCATGGTGGAAGAAGCCGGGGCGAAACGCGAGGCCATCGTCGTCGCGTTCCATGAGGTTTCAAAGGAAAGTTACGCTTCGGGCGGCGTACTGATGGCAGACAAAGGGAAGTGATCGGCGTCCCTACGGGTGGGGGTGCGCCTGCCCACGAACTCATCCCAGCGGTTCGTACAAGTGGCCTTCCACTCGATCGGCGAACTTTGGTAATTCCTTCTTCGCGTACTGCAAGAAATGAGCCGCCGCGCGGTGAGCCTCCAGCGCGGCATCGTCCTTGTATTGCTCGTAAATGAAGAACCGGCGCGGCTCGGTCTTATGCCGATGCACCTGGTACATCAGACAACCGGGTTCCTTGCGGGATTCGTCAGTTAGCTTGGAGAACACACCGGCAACCTCCGCTTCACGACTGACCTTCGCCATCCACGTCACAGCCAGAACCACCATTGCGAGCTCCGTTTTTAAAGTTTTGCCTGCGCCCTGGTTTTCGATCCAGTCAACTCCCGAAGTTTCGCCGCAAACTCATCGAGAAAGATTGTTTCCTCGCGCCCCGGCCCGGTCGAAACCATTCCGATGCGTGCGCCACTTTCCTTCTCCACGAAAGCCAGATATTCACGTGCGGCTTTGGGCAGTCTCTCCAGTTTCGTAATCCCTTGGGTCGCAGTTCGCCAGCCCGGCATCTTGCGATAGAGACATTCGACCTGACCGAAGCCGCTATCTTGCGCCGGCACATCTTCGGTTTCTTTGCCGTTAATCTTATAACCCACGCAGACTGGAATCTCAGCCAACTCATCCAGCACATCCAACTTGGTAACGACGAGCCAGGAGATTCCGTTAATCATGCCAGCGTAACGCAAGAGAGGCAAGTCGAGCCAACCACAACGGCGCGGACGTCCCGTGACCGCACCGAATTCATTGCCGCGTTTGCGCAATAGGTCACCATTCGCGTCTAGAGCTTCGGTGGGGAATGGTCCGCTCCCGACCCGCGTGCAATAGGCCTTCGTGAGCCCGATGACCGTATCAATCGCCGTGGGAGCGACGCCGGTCCCGGTGACGGCGCCTCCCGAAGTGGCGCTCGAGGATGTCACAAATGGATACGTACCATGGTCGATGTCGAGCATCGTGCCTTGCGCGCCCTCGAACACGATCGAGTCGCCGTGAGCCAACGCTTTGTTCAACAGCGCAGCTGTGTCGCAGACGAACGGCGCGATCTTTGCGGAGGCGGCCGCGTATTCCTCAAACATTTTGTCCGCATCGAGCGGTTCTGAGTTGAACAGCGCATGTGCGATCATGTTCTTTTCGTGGCAGGCGTTTTGAATGTGCGTCTTCAGCAGTTGCAAATCCAACAGATCAGCCACACGCAACCCGCGGCGTCCCATCTTGTCTTCATATGCGGGACCGATGCCGCGGGACGTTGTACCGATCTTGACTCGCCCCGGCGCATTTTCTGACGCCAACTCGATCATGCGGTGATACGGCAAAATCACGTGAGCGCGATTACTGACGAACAGATTGCCATCCACCTTGACTCCGGTCTCGCGCAACGCGGCAACCTCTTTCAGGAATGCCATGGGATCAAGCACAACTCCATTGCCGATGACGCTGCGGCAGCCGGCTCGCAGAACCCCGCATGGAACCAACTGCAGAACGAACTTCTTGCCATTGATGATGACGGTGTGGCCGGCGTTATGCCCGCCCGCATAGCGCGCCACGACGGAAAAGTCTTTGGAGAGCACATCGACAATCTTGCCCTTGCCCTCGTCGCCCCATTGCGCACCTACGATGACCGCAGCTTTGCCCTTCTTCAAATGTAGACTCCTTGGAAGCCGAATGGTGCGGCCACCCCGGCCGCAAATGCGGGTCGCACACACTCGTTGCCCGCGGTGAACCAACGGGTCGCTGAATTACAAAGGGTATAAGCGGAGCAGAGGTGTACTTGCAATGATAACCCCGGCGGGTGGGAGATGGCAATGAGGCGGGCAGGCTTCAGGCGTCAGGCATCAGGCTTCGGGTTTCGCCCTGACTCTGGATCGCGACTCCCGCCCTCCCGCGGTTGTTTCACTGTGAAGCCCGAAGCCTCCACCCTGCACCCTGTAAACTATGTTCATGCCGGAACTTCCTGAGGTCGAAACCATTGCTCGTGGCTTGGCTGACCGGGTCACTGGCGACGTGATCGAGTCCGTGTGGCTCGGATCCAAGCCCGAACCGCTGAAGTCGGCGGCGTCTGAGATTGTTGCGGCTCTCGAATCCAAGCGTATTGCGGGCGTGCGGCGCGTAGGGAAGCACATTGTATTCGATCTGGAAAATGGACAGCGGGCGTCGTCCGCTGTTCCGAGAAAGTCTCGCGCGAAATCTTCAAACACGCTGGCGACAATGCCCGACCCTCTATCAGCTCAGTGGATCGTGCATCTCGGCATGACCGGGCGGATGCTGGTTTGCAATCCGAACCAACCGACCGAGAAACACACGCACGCGATTGCGAGGCTTGCCTCGGGAAGGGAACTGAGATTCGTCGACCCACGACGCTTTGGACGTCTAAGCGTGGCCCACGGATTTGAAGCTGTCGGCTCCGAACCACTCGAAGTCGAACTAGAACCTTTCATTAAGCTATTCCGTGGCCGCAAAACTTCGATCAAAAGCGCATTGCTGAACCAAAAGCTGCTCCGCGGGGTAGGCAATATTTACGCCGACGAATCCCTGTTCCGCGCCGGCATCCGGCCCCGGCGCAGAGCTGCCTCTCTTACCCGCAAGGATTTGCCACGTCTTTATGCCGCCATCCAGGAGGTTCTCAAAGAAGCGATTGAGTTAGGCGGTTCGTCCGTCTCTAACTACGTGGACGCCGATGGTGAGGAAGGGTTTTTTCAACTTAAACACCGCGTATATGGACGGCAAGGCAAGCCATGTCTGGTGTGTAAGAGTCCCATTAAGCGTGTCGTGATCGCCGGCCGTAGCAGCCACTACTGTCCCAAATGCCAGAAATAAAGGTAGCGTCCCGCGTTACCGCACGGTCGCCTGTTCCGATACTTTCTTAAATGCATTAAGGAAAACGTCATTCTGCTCCGGTGTTCCGATCGTGATTCGGATCGCGGTGGGTGCCCCCCAGGGGCCCAGCGGTCGCACAATGACGCCCTCTGCCTGGAATCGCTTGGCGACAGCTGCGGCGTCATCGCCCAATTCGCAATACACAAAGTTCGCCCAGGTCGGAAGCGGCTGAAAGCCAAGTTCGGCAATCCCCGCGATAAGCCGCTCGGCTTGCTCAGCGTTGTTCTTGAGTGTCTTCTTGATATGAGCTTCGTCGTCGAGGGCGGCCAAGGCGGCTGCCTGGGCTACTGACGAAATAGAGAATGTCGTGCGCATGCGCGCAAAATAGGACATCAGCGCGGCGGGACCGATGCCATATCCAACCCTGACTCCTGCCAAGCCATGCACTTTTGAGAACGTACGCAGCACGACCACTCTGCGGCCCTGTTTCACGTAGTCGAGCGCGTGCGAATAGTCTACCCGGCGGAGGGCCGCAAAGTTTTGTGCGAAATCGTAATAGGCCTCGTCAAGGATCACGATTACGTGCTCAGGCATTTTGTCGAGAAATCGATCAAGCTCTTGTGCGGGAATAAGCGTGCCAGTCGGATTATTGGGATTTGAAATATAGATGATGCGGGTGTGCTGATCAACCGCCGCAGCGATTGCATTCAGATCGAATCCATCTTCTCGCATCGGAACCCGGATCAGCTGTCCTCCCGCCGCCTGCGTGGCAATCGGGTACACGATGAACGAACGCTCGCTGGTGATCGCGTTGAGTCCCGGAGACAACAACGTGCGCGCAATAATGCCCAGCAATGCCGTCGAACCAGCCGTGGGGACGATTTGTGCCGGCTCAACCTCGTGGCGCTCCGCCAACTTTTGACGCAACTCGATAGCATCGTTGTCGGGGTAGAAGTTGCTCTCGGCGAGCACGGCCTGCATCGCTTTCACTGCTAGGGGTGAAGGCCCAAACGGATTCTCATTCGAGGCCAGCTTGATGCAGTTCACGCGGCTCTCCTGTTGCGCTTGGCGTAGCGACTTGCCCGGCGTGTACCCGCTCAGGTCTTGTACGTGTTCGGGCACAAACTGGCCGTAGTCACTCATCGGGCGGCTATTTATCTTTACCATGTTACTCGGGAGGTGTCATCTTTCTGTGGCGTTACTTGGCAAGCGACTTCAATTTAGCGACTTCCTCGATCGTAAGCTTGCGGAATTTCCCAGGATGCACATCCAGTTCAAGCGGACCGTAGCGCACCCGCTTGATCTTTTCCACGTGGTGGCCGATCTCTTCAAACATGCGCCGGATCTGCCGATTCTTGCCCTCGATCAGCGTCACCTCGTACCATGGATTCGCCGATTCACGAATCACGCGAATCTTGGCAGGAGCAGTCTTCACTCTCTTTCCGCGATCGGATGGAATGTGAATACCTTCGCGCAAGCGGGCCAATCCCTCTCCGGGCGGATTGCCGGCGACTTTGACCATGTAAGTCTTGGGAACATGAGACGCGGCTTTCATCAGGCGATTTGCAAACTCGCCGTCATTGGTAAGCAGCAGCAGGCCTTCGCTCGCATAGTCGAGGCGTCCAACCGGATAAACCCGCGCACCGACGCCGTGCAGGAGATCCATCACGGTAGGCCGGCGTTCGGGATCGCGCAGAGTAGTGACGTATCCCTTGGGCTTGTTCATCAACAGGTAAACGTGCCGCTCCGGGCCGTGCAGCAGTTTTCCATTTACCCTGATATGGTCGCGTTCCGAATCCGCCCTACTGCCGAGTTCCGTGACCGTCTGTCCGTTTACCGATACCAGTCCACCGGTAATTAGTTCCTCAGCTTTGCGCCGGGAAGCGATTCCAGCAGCCGCGATAATCTTCTGTAGACGTTCAGCAGGCATAGCAATTCAATACCGGAAAGTGGCGTAAGGAGTGGGTCAGTTGATGCTTCAAGCGGCCGAATCGCTTTTGTCCGCAGGCTGCTTTTCCACCATGGCTAGGTCGGATTCTTCGCTTTGAGCCGGTTCGGACGTCGCTGACGCGCTTTCGCCGCTGACAGCTTCAGCCTCAGGTTCGGGTGTCACATCAGCCTGTTCACTCTCCGCCGGCAACAAATCGCTCTGGAATGATTCCGCGACAAGCTTCTCGAACTCCTCCATGCTGGGCAGTTCACCGACATCTTTCAGGCCGAAGCGCATCAGGAATTCCCTTGTGGTCTTGTAAAGAATGGGCCTACCGATTACCGCTTTGCGGCCCGCAGTCGTGATCAGCTTGCGATCAAATAAAGTCGCAATCACTCCGCTGGAGTCCACCCCACGAATTTCGCTGATCTCCGGCACCGTCACCGGTTGCTTGTACGCAACTACCGCGAGAGTTTCGAGCGCGGGCAGCGACAGTCGAATCGGCGGCTTCAGGCTCTTGGCAAAGGATCGCACAATATCGTGATGTTCGGCTTTGGTCGACATCCGATATCCGCCGGCGACCTGGCGAACTTCGATGCCATGATCCG
>Ga0207141_10086_pt1 | contig 31417 bp, 34 predicted proteins | sample Alteio_BWMinHeat_5_FD_153553 | JGI IMG/M metagenome (GOLD analysis project Ga0207141, IMG submission 153553) | Enriched cells from forest soil in Barre Woods Harvard Forest LTER site, Petersham, Massachusetts, United States -... | ecosystem: Environmental > Terrestrial > Soil > Temperate forest >... | reverse complement strand
ACGACGCGAAGCTAAATGCTAACTGCCAAGTGCTCGTTTATCACGTTCCCTTATACGCGCTTCCCACCTTTATATTGCGAAACCTGGCGGGTGCTGCCCCGTGGCCAGTGCCCATCACTTGCTGCGGCTGGCCTTTGCCGCAGTGCGGGGTGCCCCATAGCACCCACTCGTCTCGCGAGCAGATTGCGTCCATCGAGTTCCAGCATTCGTTGTAATTCCCGAGTACGAGGGGTTCTTTAGCATGCGCGTGCGCTTGCCGTTCTTGAGTTCCCATCCCATCTCGCAGCTGAACTGGAAGTTGTAACGCTTATCATCAATCGACCACGATTTGTTGGTCTCCATGTAAATGCCGTCGCTATCCGCTATGAGTTGCTCGCGGGTGAGCGGCTTGTCGCTGGGAAGGATGCTGATGTTGGTCATGCGGATAATGGGCAGCCGATTCCAGCATTCGGCGCGCAGGCTTGCGCCGGATCGATTCGCCCCAATCGTGTGGGCGGTTTCGCGCGAAGTCAGATATCCGGTGAACAAACCATTCTTAATGATAGGCGCGCATTGCGCGGGCACTCCTTCTTCGTCGAAGGCGAAGGTTCCGAGCCCCGGTCCGTGCTCCTGGCGGGCGTCGGCGACGACGTTCACCAAGTCGCTGCCATAACGCAGGGTGCGCAGTTTATCCAAAGTCAGAAACGAGGTTCCAGCGAAATTCGCTTCCATGCCCAGCACGCGGTCGAGTTCAATAGGGTGGCCCACTGATTCGTGAATCTGCAGCCCAAGTTGCGAGCCATCGAGAATGATGTTGAACACGCCCTCCGGACACTGATCGGCTTTGAGCAGCGCAACCGCTTCTTCGCCCACGCGGCGGGCATTTTCCACTAGCTTGAGCTCGCCAATCAGTTCGTATCCTTTGTTCTGCCACTGTCCGCCGTAGGAGTTAGGATACGAGCGCTTCTGAATCTCGCTTCCAGCAAAGGCATAAGCCGCATAGCCGACACCTGTGGTGTATTTTGTCTGATGGATGCTGGCGCCCTCGGACGAAACGAACCACTGTTCCTCGCGGCGGAAATTCATATTGGTCTCGGCCAGCGTGACGCCAGGAACTGAGCGCAGTTCGGAATCAATCTTCAACAGCAGGTCAATGTTCTGTTCGACGAGGGTACCAAAAGGATCGATCTGCAAAGGCGTGGTCCACTCTGCGGTAACAGGCTTTTCCGGAGCCAGTTGGACGTCGCGCTGCTTGACTCGCGCCGAGGCCTTGGCGATATCGACGGCCCGCGCTGCCGTAGCCTCGACGGCCGCACGGCTCAAGTCGTCGGACGCGGCAAATCCCCAGGCTCCGCCTGCAATCACGCGGACGCCGATGCCGAACGATTCGGCATCAGACGCGCCACCCACTTTCCCATTCTTAGTGGAAAGCGCGCGGCTGCGATCATCGGCAACGCGTGCGTCGGCATAGGAAGCACCGCGTTGGGCGGCGATGTTTAGAGCCCAGGAGCAGATGTCTTTCATGACGCTTTATCAAATCTAACACGGAGGAACGAAACGCAGAAAACCATGGATGCACGGTTTGCACGGTGTAGTCGCGTGATCAAGGTTCAGGTCGAGACAATTTCAAAGATCCGTCGTTGGAAATCTTCGCGATGACAAATTTTGCTTGATTACGTGACGCCGCCTCCAGATTCGACGTCTTGGCCTTGCGGTTTGAGCTACTCCGACCATAGAATCAAAAGAGTTCATCGCGGCGTTTCAGGGTGCCGATTGAAACGCGCCGCCCGCAATAGCTTCCCACAAGTCACTATCTGCAACCGGATTCTTCTGGCAGCAGATGGCGCCGGAGAGATGGCCGAGTGGCTGAAGGCGCACGCTTGGAAAGCGTGTTTACTCGAAAGGGTAACGTGGGTTCGCCTCGCCCTTAACTATCACGCGGTTACGCGGAATGCGCTCCGGGCGTGAATTGTGAGCCGAGTATACTTTTTGTGCAAGGTTTTTAGGATGCGATGGAGGTCAAATTGGTCTTGACTCTGGTAAGCATGTCGCAGGAGGAATGTAACCGTGGCCCGTTCTGGGCCACACTACCACGTGCATCAGGAGTACATCCGCTCATCCTCGGTATATCGGCGCGAAGCGAACCGTAGGACTACCCGAAGTTCTGTGCGAAGCATGGCATGGCTTATCAATTCCTTCTGTTGAACGAAGACGCTGTCATGGCGTGCCACGCGGCACAAATAAAACTGATGCAACTCGGGTCTATTGACTACGAAGAATTGATGGATGAACCACGCTCCTGTTTGGCAAGAGACCAGCCCGGTCCTCTTAACTAGCTTCGGCGTCCCAAGGAAGCCGCGGAATCGTTGGTGGACCCGCGCTGATAAGGTACGCACCGTATTGCCAAATGGCGAACGGGCACGATATAACGGTGCCGTTACATTCGGTGTCTCATGGACCACGATAAGATACGAGCAATAAGCAATGAGATGTCCGCCCTCCTCGAAAAGCAGAGCAACGCACTAAGAGCCTCCCCGGTAAGCGAAATGCGAGAGGCTGACATGAATGCATATCACGAAAGGGATCAGCGCATACGTGACTTATGCCAAGAATTAGCCGAACTGACCTAAGATCTCGGTCACTCGGGGTCCGCGGAATCGTTTAGCCGTTGAATCGTAGGGCCGATGGAGCGGAGACGTTCCAAAGATTTTTCTACCGCACGGCGTTTCTCGGCCTCAAACCGTGCGTGTTCTTGCTCCAGTGAGCGTAGCCCGCTCAATGCGTCTTCGATTGCCTGCCGCTCTCGAGGATGAAGTCCGGGAAGAGTCTGGAGCTTGCCCATCCGAGCAATGATTGCGCTGTGAGCGGCTTCGATGCGACCTGACATCTTCAATTGCTCAAGCTCCGTGAAAGCGGATTGATAGAGCGAGACCCAATCTTCTTTGCTGTAATCTTCCACGTGTCACCGTTGATTATTATGCCATTGGCATTGTCAATGACACAAGAAGTTTGCTTCGATGTCGAACACAAAAATCCTACCTTTTCATCTTCGGGATAATAACGAAACGCGCTCATGGACCGCCTGCAACCTCGGTCATCAGGTTCGCGTATCGCCGGGTCATCTCAAGCGAACTGTGGCCCAAAACTTTTTGGAGATGATTCTGACCACTTCAAACATGCGTTGATGGCCCTGATAGCCGAATTGCAGCCGGTAGCCTTCAGTCCTTTTTCGCGCATCCTCAGCACAGTGTCTTTCAATTGGGCTTGTGTGGGCGATTCGGTGGGCAGCCATTTAAGAACGTGGCTGTACCACGAAACCGTGGATGGTGATATGTTTTGTAGGTAGCGTCTTTCGCGGCGAACTGCTCAAAAATGGGCATAGTGTTTCCTCCGAAACGTGTTAACTTTTCGGAGCGAAATCCGCGATTATCGGAGAGATGGCCGAGTGGCTGAAGGCGCACGCTTGGAAAGCGTGTTTACTCGAAAGGGTAACGTGGGTTCGAATCCCACTCTCTCCGCCATAACTTTAGTTTCCACCTCTCTGCGGCGATCTTCCTGAGATCCCTAGGCATCAAGGTCGTGACCGGGCGGGATGCGTCCAAGTATGTTGAAGAGATGCCCGACGTCTACACGCAGGAGGAGCTTGATGCATTTTTGCTGCGTGCGACCCGACTGAGTCGTTGATCTTTTCTGTGTTCCTGAAAGCTGGGCTGCGCGAAAGGTAAGTTCGCGGCACGATCCTCAATTTCCTGTTGGCTGGTTACCTCTTCCTGCTTCTTTCAGGTTCTCTAAAATAAATCAGCCAACTCCATTTACGCGATTCCCCTCTCAGCATATGCTTCACAGCGCACTTTAGTCGTCGTGTGGCTAATTTGCGCGGGTTTAGGTTCGAGATCAAGTATCCCAAGCCCGCCGCCCAATCCAAAATTGCGGCAGCCTTTGAGGATTTTACTCGTGCGTTTTTTCCCTCCGCATACCGACATCTGCAATTGGTTCCGTGCTGAGTCACAGCAATACGGAGACTCTCTGCAATTCTTCTAGATGGGTATCAGGAACACGCCTTCTCGCCCGTAACCAGGCTACCTACCGTTGGTCTTCTAAACCCATTCTCTGGTTAGGTCAGAGTTGGCCCCTCATTGGGTAGCGGATGAAGTCGCAGGAAGGCGGCTGCGGCGTCGCGAGCACGTCCCGCGATTTCGCGGGGGCTCGGTTGCGCGGTGACGCCGAGCAACAGGCTGACCATCAAATCGCGCCAGAGCAGCCCGGCAAACTGCTCGGCAAGTTCGGCAGGACGCCCTGCGAGCAGTCCGGATGCCTGGGCCCGGGCCATGATTTTACGCAGGGCGGCGCGGCTTGTCTCACGTCCTATAGAGTTGAGCGCACGAGCGACTTCTGGGGCCTGACTCGCCTCGGCGATCGCCAGTCGGAATACCGCAATGACGGTGGGATCGCTTATCTCGCGGACGAGCTTCGTCCCGAAAGAAGTCAGCACCTGGGCTAGGGTCTCGCGATCGCGCAGCACGGGCAGGTCAGCCGGCACGTCAAATCGCCTGGCGCGCTCGCTGATGCAGGCGATCAGCATTTCCTGTTTGTTGCCGACTAGCCCGTAAAGCTCTCGCTTCGAAACGCGTGCGCGCGTCGCGATCTCAAGCGTGCTGGTCGTGGCGTAGCCACTCTTCATGAATGCCGCAAAGGCCGCCTCAAGGATGCGCTCGCGAACCGCGGTTTCGTCGCCGCCTTCCTGGCGGCGTTTTGACATCGATGCCGTAGCCATCACCCTCTCCTTGACTGACGCTGGTACCGTATAGTATCGTGTGGTACCCAATGGTACCAACATACGATGAGTTCGTCGTTGGCCGAGTCCCCGGTGTCGGTGATTCGCACTCACGAACCTTTAGTCTGATAGGAGGCCAAATGTCATCGGAAACCATCTTCAATCTGCATCTCGTTCTAGGTTATGTCGCGTGGCTGCTTTGCTTCAGCACGTACATTCTGCCCCGGCTCAAGTCGATGGACCTGGTCGCAGCGCAACGCGCCATTGCTACGCTACACAGCTTCCGCTTCTTCGGGCTCGTCTTTATTCTTCCAGGTGTCGTAGGCAATCTGCCCGCGAGCTTCGCCACGTTCGCCGCCTACTGGGACCTGGCAACCGGCGTGCTCGCGATTCTGGCGCTTCTCACGGTAAGGGTACGTCCACTCTTTTGGCTGTCCGTAGTTGCCTTCAATCTCGTGGGAGTGATCGACCTCATTCTCGACTATTACCATGCCGTCCGGATCGGGCTTCCTACTATGGCGGGACAGATGGGCGCCGCGTACGCGATCCCGATCATCTACGTGCCGGTGCTGATGATCACGCACGTTGTTGCATTCTATTTGCTGCTGCGTCGTCAGCCCAAGGCGGTTCGAACCTTCGCCGGCGATGCCGCGGTTTCTTAGAGTTTCCGCGTGTGTAGTCAGAAGCAGTTGAAGCTAGAAGAGCCGCGCATGTGTGGGACCAGAGCTGGATGGAGCTAAGGAGCGACGCAGTTGCTTAGTTTCTGTGAACTCTGATCTGACTGCGGCAGTACCTCGCTAGGTGTGGAGGCGCAAGAAGCACCCGTTTCTCAACCGACTTACCCGCCAACACCTGACGACAAGGTTGTCCTCTATTTCCAGCAGGAGTTAAACAATCTCGATAAAAAGAATCCTTATATGAGGACAATCATCTCATCCCTTGTCTGTCCCCAACCGGGGGCGGCAAACCTGCGATGGAGGGAATTTCTATGTTTCGCAAACTGATGGCTACGGACAATGACGCTGCCATAACTGTTCTTCGATTGGTGACGGGAATCGTATTTTTTGCCCACGGCGCCCAGAAGATGCTCGGGTGGTTCGGTGGATATGGATTCACCGGCACCATGGGCTTCTTCACCGGCATGTTGCACATTCCGGCCCCATTCGCGGCTCTGGCCATTGGCGCGGAATTCTTTGGGGGACTAGGCCTCATCGTCGGCCTGTTCAGCCGCGTTGCCGCCTTTGGAATCTTTGCAACATGCTCGTAGCCGTGGCAATGGTCCATCATCAGTTCGGCCTGTTTATGAACTGGGCGGGGACGCAGAAGGGAGAAGGTTTCGAGTTCCACCTGCTCGCGCTGGCGATCACCGTCTTTCTGATGATTCGCGGAGCAGGCGCAGCTTCTGTCGATCGCCTCTGGTCTTCCTCAGAGAAGAAGAACAGCATCAGGACCCAGGTGCGGACGCAAGCTGCCTGATCAGGCACGATGATGACGAAACGTAATGCCATTAGTGCGCCCCGGCTCTGGCTGGTGATTGCAAAGAGTTATCGTGCGCTGAGCCTGCTGGCTGAGCGGAGCATCGCTAACACGGGATTGTGCCTCACGGATTTTGTCGCGCTCGAAGCTCTCCTACATAAGGGGCCGCTCACGATCTCCGAGATCCAGGACAAGGTGCGCCTGGCCAGCGGCTCCATGACTGCGGCCGTTGATCGCCTCGAGAAACTCGGCTTAGTTGTTCGCAAGTCGAGCCCAAGTGATCGACGGGCACGGGTGATCGAACTTACGGCACAAGGCAAGCGGCTGGCGGCATCGAGCTTCGAGAGGCATGCAAAAGACCTTGAGGTGCTCATGTCCGCTCTGTCCCAGGCGGAGAAGGAGCAACTGTACGAATCGCTTAAGAAGCTCGGGCTCCTGGGAGCGGAGAAACTTAGCCACCAGGAAGCCACGGACAACAGCAGTAGAAAACAAGTTAGGAAACGATCGTAGAGTTCGAGGCGCCACGAAAAAACTCAGGAACGCGCCCGAAGGGAGAAAGAGAAGATGCTGAAAGTCGGAATCATCGTCGGTAGTACGCGACCGGGACGGAAAGCCGCGGCCGTCGCAAAGTGGGCACACGACATTCTGAAAAGCCGCAAGGATGCGGAGTTTGAAATGGTCGATATCGAGGATTACAAGTTGCCGCTCCTCGATGAGCCTATGCCGCCCATGATGCATCAGTACAGCAAGCCTCACACCAAGGCTTGGAGCGAGAAAATTGCTTCGCTGGACGCCTACATTTTTGTCACCCCTGAATACAACCATGGCACCTCGGCGGCGTTGAAGAACGCGATCGATTTTCTCTACCACGAATGGAACAACAAAGCAGCAGGATTTATCGGATATGGCGGCGCTGGCGGTGTTCGAGCTGTAGAGAACTTGAGGCTGGTGATGGGCGAAATCAAGATTGCGGACGTGCGGGCGCAGGTGGCGCTCTCGCTTTACGCCGACTTCGAGAACTTCACGACCTTTAAGCCGCATGAACAGCACGATAAGGCTGTGCACTTAATGGCGGACGAGGTGATCGCGTGGGGCGGAGCATTGCAGACCTTAAGAGCAACTCACTGAAGAATATTTTTCAGCACAGTCCGCGCTCGGGGATCGAAACGTGCGCGGTCCACAGATGTCAGGAGTTACAAGAGTGCAGATCGGTGTCGACAGCTTCGGAGCAGTCATCTCTGACCCGGCTACGGGTCTGACCGTGAGCGCTCTCCAGCGCATGGACAATCTGCTGGATGAGATTGTCCTGGCCGACCAGGTTGGCCTCGATGTCTTTGGCATCGGGGAACACCATCGTAGCGAGTTCGTGGATTCGGCTCCGCCTGTGATCCTGGGTGCGGCCGCTACCCGCACCAAGAACATTCGCCTGACAAGTGCCGTGACCGTTCTCAGCGCGGCGGACCCGGTCCGAATCTTTCAGGAATTTGCCACTCTGGACCTGATCTCCCATGGGCGGGCTGAGATCGTTGCGGGAAGAGGTTCGTCCATAGAGGCTTTTCCGCTCTTTGGTTTCGACCTGGACGACTACGACTCGCTCTTCTCAGAAAAGCTGGATCTTCTGCTGAGGATTCGCGAGAATACTCATGTTCGCTGGACCGGCAAGCACCGAGCACCGCTCACGGGGCAAGCGGTCTATCCTCGGCCGCTCCAAAATCCGCTGCCCATTTGGGTCGGCGTCGGGGGAACTCCTGAATCATTCGTTCGTGCCGGTACGCTCGGACTTCCACTGATGGTCGCCATCATTGGGGGCGAATTCAAACGATTTCGGCCCCTGGTCGACCTTTACCGCGAAGCTGGGCGCCGTGCCGGACACTCCGCGGAGAAACTCATCGTGGGCCTTCACGCTATCGGTTTTCTGGGGGACACAACCCACCTGGCTGCGGAGGATTTCTATCCCGGATATGCCCACACGTTCACTGAGATCGGTAAAGAACGCGGCTGGCCACCAACTACGCGCGCACAATTTGACGCTCTGCGAGGCCCCACAGGTGCGCTGCTCATCGGCGATGCCGAAACCGTCGCACAGAAGATTCTGTGTGTGAATGAAGTCCTCGGCGGCCTTGCCCGTATTACCTTCCAGATGGGGGTCTCGGCGCTACCGCACGAGAGGATGTTAAGGTCGATCGAGCTTCTGGGAACTCGCGTCGCTCCCATCGTCCGTAAAGAGCTCACTGCTGTCACTTCGCGTTCCTGAGCGAGCACTCCTTCCATTTAGAAGAGTGGCGACCTTGTCAGCAGGTCCAGATTCTGCGGAAGACGCGTATCTATGCCGTAGGACTAGAAACAACCGGGCCAAGAGGCAGCGATAGGGCCGCCTTCATCGCGTTCCTGAATCTTCGCAGTTTTACCCGCTACGGCTGGCTTGCCCTTGGGAAATTCGATCACTTTACCGCGCCGCTTGCGGGATACCGACTTCACCTTCGTCGGAAAGAGATCTGGAGTGTAAAATTCGATCACTTTCGCCATAACATCGTCCCATTCATTCGCACATCACAGACTTGGATGAAATCTGCTGCCGTATTTGATGCTGTGTGAGGCCCTGCGGTCTCACACAGCGTAAGCCCACCGCGGCCTACGCGGTTTTTGTCATAGTGTTCTCCACCGGAATTGGGCAGCAACGACTTCTCTTGTTTAACGGCCTAGACTTGTGCGAAGCCGCCATCCACAAATAATTCGATTCCAGTGATGTAGCTACTGTCCAGCTTACCCATGTATTTTCTCGTCACTTTCTGCGTCTTGAGCGATGCGTGGTCCTTCAATGGGGGAAATTACGGTTTGGCCATCAAGTGGTCACGACCAGATTTCCAATAGCCAAGTTTGGTGCCGTTTATGGTTTCAATATTCATGATGCCAATTTTTTTCTCGCTTCAGCCCAGCCATTCAATGAGGAGTTGGTTCAGCCGGTCGGGCGCGTCCAATGGAATCCAGTGGCTGGCGTCATCAATCTGCTCGTAGCGCCACCGTGCTTTCACGAATTGTCCCGACATCTTCATGCGTTCGCCGTCGAGGTAGTGATCATTTGAGGACCAGATGCCGAGAGTTGGAGCCTCCACGGGCGGCAGCTTGCGAGGCGGCTCGGGCAGGCGAGGCGCGAGGTTCGCGCGGTACCAGTTGAGCGACGCCTTTAGAGCATCTGGTCGGGACAGATCTGAGATATAACGATCGACATCACCATTGCCTCGCAGCATTTCCCGGAACAGCGTCCAGTTGTCGCGCCGCAGCCAAGCCTCCGCAATTCCTTCAAACTGGAAAAACAGCATGTACCAGGCCATCTCCCGCTGCCGCAACGTATATGGCGCAAGTGGATGTGGCACCGAAAGAACCACAAGCCTGCGAACGCGATTCGGGTGGGCAGTAGCCGTCAGCCATGCCACAGGCGCTCCCCAGTCGTGAGCAACAATGTCCGCTGCATCGATACCTAGCGCGTCGAGAATGCCGACCAAATCGGCGACCGCGTTCTGAAGGGAATATGCGGCCACTCCTTCCGGGCGATCGGAGCGCCCAAAGCCACGTTGGTCGGGCGCGATGGCGCGGAAGCCATTCGCGACAAGGAATGGAATCTGGTTGCGCCAAACATACGAGGAGTCCGGCCACCCATGAAGCAAGACCACCGGCTTACCGCCGCCGTGATCTTCTACATGAAGGGAAACGCCGTCTCGAGGAATACGATGCTCCGTAAACCGAGGCGTCGATGGACTTGCTGCAACCAGTGGACTTTCGCGTTCAAGACTTCCGCCAAACGTTGTTTTTGTGAGGTCAGCAGCGCCTGCCAGTACGCCGCCTAACCCGGCAATGAACAAACGACGGGAACTGACGGATTTTTGTTGACTGTGATCGTTCATATTCCCTTCTCCATTGCCTAACGGGCGATCTGTTTCAACCACGATTTATGACCATTGAACGCCCCGAAGTGAATTGTTTTATGGACGTCCCATGATGTGCATATGCGCGTACGGCGAGCCTGCCCACATGATGTAGGCTCCAGTCGGCTTATGCGCGGTCGGCAGTCCTGTAGTCTTCGGGTCGAACGGCCACATGATCATCCAGTGTGGCCCCACGGTGATTGCCGGAGTGGTTTTGTCATTGGGGTCGGAATCGCTCCTCTGCGTAGCGCCTGCGAGCATGTAAGTGATACCTGGGACCGAATTGGTCGGCCTGGGTTTATGGGCTTTGGCGTCGGCGAACCACTGCAACGACGCCGCGTCCACACACATGGGCGGCTCCCCAATCACCTTGGGGTTTCCCGGCATACACGTGAAACCGTTGCTGCCATCGCGCAGGACTACAGTATTGCCTTCCGCATCGGTGTCAATAATTCGAGCTGATCTGGCAATGTCTTCAGGTCCGGCGGACATCGCCCGCGCTATTTTGCCTTGCGTAGTGTCGCTGACCTCGGTAGTAGAGCTTTGAATCAGAGTTTCCGCCTGGACCGGCCCTCCGAAATTCGGCTCTGTCACAAGCAGCGTCGCGGTGACAGCCGCGAGCAAGAAAAGTGTTCTTTTTGCAAGCTTCATAGATCCCCGCCTTTCATTCACTGTTTCGCACATTTAACTTGAAATCAATAACTAGGGTCGTGACTGGTTCTTGGCGGCAAACCTCGCTATGCCAGTAGAATTGAAGTTGCGTTCACCCGTTGCGATTCGCGCCGCGCCAGAGCCATTTCCACTTCTCTCGACCTTAACCGGCCTCTTAGGTCAATCAGATGAAGGATGCGACCGATCGGTCGCACTAAAAGCAAGGTAACTCTATTGGGCGAGGGAAATCACGGTTAGATATATTGCAGCACGTAAACGGAATCCAATTTTTTGATAAACCACTTTTGCGCCATTCTCAGTCTTGACGTGAAGAAACGGAGTCTTTCCCGCTGCCAGAATCTGAGCTGCGAGAAACATCGTCAAGTCCCGCGCATATCCGTGGCCGCGAAATTCGGGATGAGTGCACACCGCGCTGATTTCAGTAAACGCAGAGGATTGTAGTCGCTCGCCGGCCATTGCGACCAACCGCCCATCGCTCGCACGTATCCCGAAATAGCTTCCCATCTGGATTGTTTGCGGCAAGAACGGGCCCGGCTCGGTGGCAGCGGTGAGTTCTAGCATTTCGGGAACGTCCGTCGTTCCGAGTGGAAGCGGCATCACAGGCGGTGGGGCCAGTGAAACCTCGCAGATCATCTGGTCGATCCACCGGGAGCGGTCGACTTGCCAGTCACCGGGCACATCGAGGGGGCTGGCGGTAAATAGCGCGACATGCTCGCCGGGACTGACCAGGCGTTGTAAATCGGCGAAGGCGGCATTCGTGGGATGAAGCAAAGCTGCCAGCGGTGAAACATCCGGCGGATATCGTCGCGCAAGGCCGTGTGCACGGGCGAGGAGTCGATGTTCCGTTGTCAGCGCGAACCAGATCGGGTTGTCGAGAAACTCTGACATCGGTTGCGTGTGGTCGTCCATCCCAGGGCCTATGTATCAACGTGTCGTCGTGTCTGCCCTTTAACGGGATCAGATGATGGCTGAGACCGATCGGTCGCAGCGAAAGCAAGATAAATTTGGAGGCGAGTTCGCAGGAGGGGACGTAAAAGGATTACCGTCCTTCGGCCTTCTGGCCGCGAAGTGCCATACACGTAGAAGACGCTTTCGCGATCAACCGGTTCTCCTCGTCGGTGATCGTGCACTCGACGTAGCCGATCGTGCGACCCCGCCGCACCACCGTTCCTTCCGCTTTGAGTTGTGCCTGCCACACCGGGCGAAAGAAATTGATTTTCAATTCCACGGTAGTAAAGGATTCACCTGGGGCGAGAGTACTAGCAAACGCTAGGCCCATCGCGGCATCGGCAATGTCGCAAAGAACTCCGCCATGCAGTGTTCCCATGGGATTTGCATGCTGTGGTCCGGCTGCCAGGACGACCGTCGCCCGTCCGTCCCCAATGTCTTTCGCCTCAAATCCAATCAGCCGCGCGATGGGAACATCGTTCGCCTTTGCGCGTTCTCTAAAGTCCGCTTGCGAGCGAGTTTCTTGAGTACTCATGACTTGTCGGCTCCGGCCTTCGATGTCCGTGCACGAACTTCTGTTTCGAGATATTCCTCCAGATGACGGACGGCAAGGTCGCAAGGCCCTTCCTTCTTCTGAAGACGGCTCACCATGATGCTGCCTTCAAGCGTACTTGCAATCAAGGTGGCCAATTTCGCCGGATCGACATCGCCACGCACCTCGCCTCGTCGTTGCCCTTCCTCGGCAATGGATTGCAGGCGATCAAGCAAGGAACTGAGAGCCTGGCGGGCTTTGGCTCGCAACTTGGGATTGCCATCGTCGGAATCGATGGCCGTGTTCAGCAGCGGGCAGCCTCCCGGCACCAGCCCGGTACGTCGGTCGCGAAAGTTCCGCACGATTTGTTTGAGACGATCGACGGTATTCGGGATCTTCTCTGTTCCTTCGAAGCGCGCATCCATTGCAACTTTCCAAGCGTGGTCGAAGGCCTCCCCCGCAAGCTCTTCTTTGCTCTCAAAGTGCCTGTAAATCCCACCTTTTTCCAGACCAGTGGCTCGCATGAGATCGGAAAGCGCTGCGCCGTCGTATCCTTTTTGATTGAAGATTGGCGCTGCCTTGCGAATGATCTCTTGCCGAGTCTGCTCGCCTTTGCGCACGTCCCGCTCCTGGTAACACCAATTCGGCGATAATTTGGTCGCGGAACCCACGACACAAGTAGTTGGATGAGACCGACCGGTCCCTGGATGCATTGCCGGGTTATCGCCGGAGAAGATGGCCGGAGGACACCTTCAGTGATTTTGATTGAACAAGGCGAGGCTGGGAGCCGGTTCGCCGACTGTCAGCGCTTGTTTTTCGATTCCGGATGCGTTGAGTTCGGCTGTCGCTCGACGCATCTTTTCAATTGCCTCGCGCGGCGCGTTGTACGGTGGACGTCCGGACTCGAAAGCTTTCTTAAACTCGTCCAGTCGTTGCTGAAGAGTTGCATTGCATTTTCCCTTTCTGTCCCTCGAAACTGAGGCGCGACAAAGTCACGAAGTTAGACTTGGCAATTTTGGTTCAGATCGCAGTGCGGCCTCCATCTACTGCGAGCTTCGCGCCATACACAAAACTGGAGCGGTCTGTTGCCAAGAAGACGATTGCTTCTGCGATTTCGTCGGCTGTGGCCGGACGACCGGCCGGTCCTTGCGCAGCTAGCTGCGCAAGACCCTCGCCCATTGCATCCGTACCTTCGGTCCGGGTGGGTCCAGGGCTAATTGCATTCACCCGGACACCGCGTGGTCCATATTCAGCAGTCCAAGTCTTAGTCAATAGATTGATTGCCGCCTTACTTGAACCATACAGGCTCATTCCTGGTGACCCATAATCGGCTGCCATCGTCGACAGATTTACGATTGCGCCTTTTCCTCTCTTCGCCATTAGTGGAGCAAGTTCAGCGACCAGGAAATACGGTGCCTTCACATTGAGCGAAAAGACGCGATCGAACTGTTCTTCGGTCATTTCATGCGTGGCACCGAACGGATAGATCCCGGCATTGTTGATCAGAATGTCCACGTGGCCGTTTCCGAGTTCGATCGCCTTCTTCGCCACTTCGCGTGCACTGGCCGCGTCTCGAAGATCGGAGGAAATAAAATCCGCGTTGCCTCCGGCTGCGCGGATTTCGTCCACTGTCTCCTTCCCGCGCTCCGAATTACGTCCCACAACCAAAGTATGGATGCCGAGCTGCGCCAATTTCTTGGCTGTCGCGCGACCGATTCCGCTCGTTCCTCCGGTGATAAGCGCCGTCAAAGTGTCGATTGTCATGTGCAAATTTCCTTGCGGGAATTACGACTGATTAGAGTCACAGGCAGGGGCCACGGTTGCAACAAGCCGCTAAAACGTCCCTTCGACAGTTCTTCACCTCGTTCTCCGGGCTGAACAGCTGCTCAAGATGATGCTTCTGTTCATCGGTATTCATAACGCCTGGGATGCCGTTCCCTACCACATCTTTGCGAAGATAGACGGACGAGATAGAGCAAGCGGCACTGCTGAATAGTCGTCAAGAGCCGCAGGCGCACCGCCTGAGTATTCGGCAACGGGTCGCTGGACACAACGCTCGCATATTTCAATGACAAGAACGCTGAGTCCGAGGAAGCTCAAGGGCACGCGAACGTCCCTTCGCTCCCGCTAAGTTTTCCAACTAGAGCCCGGTTTGGCCGCGAGAACAGCCACACAATCATTTCGGTGTCCAACTTCCACTTTGCGTTTATCTATGAGTTTTCTGACTGCCGTTTTCACCTGGTGAATCCTCTGCGCCGGGATGCAGCGACTCCGCCATGGCTCGGATGTCACGGTTCTCGAGAACCAGTCCCCCACGCTCGCCAGTTCGCCAGACGGCAACATCGACCATCCCTCGGGCCAAGTCGTCGGCCCGAATCACCTGATTAGGGAAGAGCAGCCGAAACACCGGATAAATTGCGCGAAACAATCGGTAACTGACATTCGGTTCTTTCCGAGGTTCCACCGGGTAGATGTACGCGGGACGAAAAACATAAACATGTTGGAACTCGGCGGAGAGGAGTGCGTTCTCGGCCTCTCCTTTATAACGTGCGAAGGGAATCCGACTTCGTCCGGTCGAGTCCGCGCCCTTCCCGCTTAAGAATGAGAACGACGCCTCGGGGCTACTGCGGCGGAGAACTCGCGCGAACTCGATCGTGTAATCCACGGTTATCCTGCGGAGTTCGGCTTCCGACACTGCGCCTGTATAAACGCCCAGGCAAAAAACAGCGGCGTCCTTATCCGAGAGCGCCTCCGCGAGTGCGGAGCAGTCGGCGAAGTCTTGGTGCAGAACCTCTTGCAGCTTGGGGTGCGAGATGCCCAGCCTCTTGCGCCCGACAGCAGTCACAGTTCCGACGGCGGGGTGATCGAGTGCATAGCGAAGGGCATATCCGCCGACCATGCCAGTCGCACCCACGATCACAACACGTTGCTGTCCTACGGCAGGAGCGTGCAACGCCCCAGAGGCGGTCAGTGAAGACACATGGTTACTCTCTGTCATAACAGTGGGCGCTCCTCCAGCCAGTCGAGGTAGAGCAGGCGCTCCGCAAACAGCCACGAGCCCTCGATCTTTACGAACGTATCGTAGTAGCGTAGCGCTGCGATCATCAGCCGGCGCTTTTCACCGGCGACAGTAGGGCGATGCGCCAGGCAGTAGGCCTCTCCCGTGCCTCGCTCAGCGGTTAAGCTTAGGATAGTACTCTGCCCGACGAAGTGCATTGTGGCAGCATACTTGTTCAAATCCGCGAATACTGGAGCGAGCGCCTCGCGCGAGTTCAGTTCCTGAGAAGGCTTCGGGTCCTTGGCATTCATGTACACCACAAAGTGAGTGTCTGGTGTAAACAGAGCCATCTGACCATTCGCATCGCGACGATCGGCACAATGCGCATACGCCTCAATGAGTTCTCGGATCGCGAGGCGATCCGCGTCTTCGCCGGGAGAGATCGTCTGGTGCCGGCTCACAAGAGTGCCTCCTTGTAGACTCGAGAACTGCTGGTCTCTGACGTCTCACTTCCGACCGCCGGATGCTTGGGCGCATAGCCACCGACCATTCCAGTAGCGTCCACGACGACAAGCTGCGTCTGGCACAACATCCTGGTTTCACTGATCGCCAATTCGATAGTTAAGAATGCAGTCGCGAGCAGGTCAGTCTACGCTCGGATCGTCAACAATTCGAGACGAACCTTCGAACAAACGTGCGGTCACCGCCCCGAAAGCAAATCCGCCGACATGCGCCAAATAAGCCACACCGCCCGTTTGTACCTGCGCGACAGCACCCGCATGCACGAGTTGGGTCAGGAACCAAAACCCAATCAAGAGCGCGGCCGGGATGAACGTGATTCGCACGAACACAAAAATGAACAGTACCGCCTTGATCCGATCGCGAGGATAGGTCACGATGAACCTGCCCATCACTGCAGCGATGGCTCCACTCGCCCCCAGGTTTGGAACCGTAGAATGAGGATCGGCCAGAATCTGGGCAAGCATGGCCACCAGTCCGCCAGCCAGATAAAAGAGGACGTATCGGCCGCGGCCCATCGCGTCTTCGATCTCAGGGCCGAAGGCCCATAGGAAAATCATGTTCCCGATGATGTGCGACCAGCTGCCATGCATGAACATCGCAGTAAAGATGGTGATCCAGTGATGGCCGGAAATGATCTGCGCAGGGATCGCGGACCACTGCAAGACGAATGCGTCACCACGCATCAGCTCAAGCAGAAAAACGAAGACGTTCACCACGATAATGAATGCAGTGACCACCGGCAATCGCACTGGACGTCGCGAGGCATCGCTTAGTGGAATCAAGCCTCCCAATTGAGTCTCCCTTCACTACAAGCCATGTTTGCCCTAAAGCACGGAGTCCAGTCTCATTACAGAGCGACCCGTCTTCACGGGACCTTTCATAGCAAAGCGCCGGAACTGACTCAGCTAGCGCGTTGCACGTTGAACCGATATTTGTTGATTTTGAAACGCTTGATCTTAGAATCGAGCGTTCGCGCGGGCAGCCCTAGTTTCGTGGCTGCGCCCGACGGGCCTGAGATCCGTCCGTAAGACTCCGCGAGTGCGGCTTCAATCATTTCCTTCTCCTGCCGCGCGAGCACCCGATTCAGAGCACTCGGTCGGCTTCGGGCCACGGGGAGTTCGCGCCGAAGCCAGGTCTCGTCCACAGAAAAGGTTTCTCCCTCACAAAGGATCACGGCACGCTCAATTACGTTTTGAAGTTCACGAATGTTCCCGGGCCAGTCGTATGCCTGTAGTAATCCAAGACTCTTCTTGTCGAGCGTTCTGAATTTCTTTCCAGCTTTCTTGCCGAAGCGGTCAATGAAATACTCCACCAGCAGGGGAATGTCGGCTACGCGTTCGCGCAACGGCGGCACTTCGATAGGCACTACATTCAGTCGATATAAAAGGTCTTCACGGAATTTGCCTTCGGCTACGAGCGCGTTCAAATCACGATGAGTAGCCGCGACCACTCTAACGTCGATGGGTATTGGCTTATTGCTGCCGACGCGCTCAATTTCACGTTCCTGCAGCACCCGTAACAATGCGACTTGAATCTCGGGAGGCAAGTCGCCAACTTCGTCCAGAAAAATTGTCCCGCCGTTTGCCGATTCGAACCGTCCGAGGCGTCGTTGAGTTGCGCCGGTGAAAGCGCCCTTCTCGTGGCCGAAAAGCTCGGACGCAATCAGCGATTGTGGGATTGCGGCGCAATTCACGCCGATGAATGCGCGATCCGCGCGATTGGATCGCTTGTGGATGCTGCGAGCAATCAACTCTTTTCCTGTACCGGTTTCGCCGAGAATCAAAACCGTCGAATCGGAAGACGCCAGTTTCGTAACTTGGCGTAGAACTTTACGCAGCGCTTCCGAGGAGCCCACTATATCCTCGAACATCGAGTCGCGATCGATTTGCTCTCGCAATGCCAGGTTTTCATTCCGTGTCCTTTCCTCCGCCCGGACACGGTCATCGATGTCGGTTCCGGTTGCGTACCAGCGCGTCACTTGCCCCTGGTCATTTCGGAAAGGGTTGTAACGAATAAGAAACCAGCGATATTGGCCATCTTGCCGACGAGCTCGCTGTTCAATTTCGAAAGGAACCCCGTGAGCCAGAGCAGCCTTGCGCACTTCGCGTAATCTTTCGAGGTCGTCGGGGTGGAAGATTCGTTCCCGAAAAAGCGGGGCAATCACATCTTCGGCTTTCAGACCAGTGTAGTCGAGCGTCGTTTGGTTGGCGTAGATGGGGGCGCCAGATGGATCCTGGACGACAATCGCCTGCGGTATTACGTCGGTGATACGACGGAGTTCGCGTTCATCTTCTCGGAGCTTCGCTTCCGTTTCCTTTAGGGTTTCGATGTCAGTGCATGTTCCGTACCACTTGACAATCTTGCCAGTCTCGTCCCGAAGTGGCTCAACCCGCATGAGAAACCAGCGAAACACTCCGTCATAGCGGCGGAGACGCGCCTCCATTTCGCCGGGTTCGCCGGTGCCTAGGAGTCCTCCCCATTTCTCTGTCAATGGCGCTCGATCGTCAGGATGGATCGCGGTTTGCCAACCCCAACCGTGCGACTCTTCGGGAGACAGGCCGGTGTACTCATGCCAGCGTTTGTTAAGGAACTCGTTCGAACCATCGGGCAGATTGCACCAGGCCAGCGTGGGGATCGTGTCGATCACCTGCCGAAGTTTTTTCTCCGAGTTCTTTAGTTCGCCCAGCGCTCTCTCGATCGCCTCTTGGGATCGCGGGCGGGTCACAGAAGCCATCGGGGGATTATAAGCCCGGCCGTCTTTTCCTGATCAAAAATGAATTCCTGAAAAAACAGGACGATCTGCCAGTCTAAGTTCAACTGCAACAGGCTATTGCAAACGGTCTGAGACTTGCACTACCGTCACCGTCTTCCGGAGCCGATAGAAAATGACGCTGCGGATTGAACGGGTCCAAGCGGGGATTAAGTTCAGCGGTGAACTTCGAGTTGGGCACCTGGATCAAGTCAAAACCGAAATCGAGCGCTGAACCGCCGGCGCAAAGGGCTAACCGCAAGGGGCAGCAATAAGGAGGATTCTCATGCCACTGGTTCGTGTGACGATGATTAAGGGGAAGTCGCCCGACTATATCAAGAAGATGTCAGACAGCATATACGAGGCGCTCGTCGATGGTTATATGCAGAAGGGCGATCTGTTCCAGATCATAGAGCAAGTTGAGCCGGGCGATCTGATCTACGATCGTCACTTCGGGATCAAAGGGTCTCGCTCGGGAGATTTCGTGATCATTAACATCGAGTCAGACGCGCGGCGTCGGAGCGAAAAGGAGGCCTTACTGGCGCGTCTTTCGGACAAACTTGCTGCCTCGCCGGGAATTGCGCGTGACGATGTCTTCGTCCGTCTCTCCATGACCGCAGCTTGGGAAGATTGGTCTCTCGGTAGTGGTGTTGCCGTATCGTGGTCGTAGGCTCCCCCGGCTCGGAAGTCACCGTGTCGCGAGAGGCTCCTTTGGATCGCGGGCGTGTCACGGAAGCGATCGGGCGATTATAAGCCCGGCCGTCTTTTCCTGATCCAAAGATGAATTCCTGAAAAATCAGGACAACGTGCCAGTCTAAGTTGAGCTGCAACAGGCTATTGCAAATGGCCGGAGACTTGCACTGCCGTCACCGTCTTCCGGAGCCGGTAGAAAATGACGCTGCGGATTGAACGCGTCCAGGGGGGCATTCGGCTTAGCGGCGAACTTCGAGTTGGGCACCTGGATCAGGTCAAAACCGAAGTCGAGCGCAGCGAATCGCCAATCGTTTTGGATTTGGAGGAATTGAATCTTATCGATCTCGAAGGTGTTCGTTTTCTCAATGCATGTGAGGCAGAGGGGGTCTCGATCCTGCACTGTCCGCCTTACATCAGGGAATGGATGCTGCAGGAGCGAGATCGCCCGAAAGAGCAGCCCGAACCGTAACAGGGGCGACTCAGTTCAGTGAAGCACGAAGACGTGCGACATCCAAAATCAATTAATCCGAGTGGATCTTTACTGCAAAGGAGAATGGTCGTGAAACAACATATTAAGAACGTGGTTTTGGTGCATGGAGCATTCGCCGACGGCTCCGGCTGGGAAGCCGTCGCTAACATCCTCAAGAATGATGGATACAAGGTGTCGGTGGCGCAGCCCCCCGAGACCTCGTACGCCGATGACCAAAAGTACACGAAGGCCGCTATCGACGCCATGGGTGGGCCGGTAGTTCTTGTGGGCCACAGTTATGGCGGGTCTATCATCACCGAGGCCGGCAATCATCCAAACGTTGTAGCGCTTGTCTATATTGCTGCATTTGCTCTCGATGAAGGTGAGAGCTGTGCCTCAATCGAACAGGCCCTGCCGCAAGCGTCCAAAGCGTTCAAGCCGGACAGCAATAACAACTGGTGGATCGACGAGGCGCATTTCGCGGCCGACTTCGCAGCGGACATTGCACCGGAGAAGGCAGCATTCATGGCTATATCGCAGGTGCCGATCTCCACCGACTCGTTCACCCATAAAGTTACGAATCCCGCGTGGAAGAACAAGCCCACCTGGTACATGGTAGCCACCGAAGACCGCTCGATCAATCCGGATCAGGAGCGCATGATGGCGAAGCGCGCCAAGGCCAAAACGGTCGAAGTGAAAGCGAGCCATGTTGCCTACATGTCTCGCCCGAAGGAAACAGCCAAGCTCATCGAAGAGGCGGCTGCCTCCGCGGAAGCCACGGCAGTAGCGTGAAGTTGCGTCGATGGTCGGATCCTGCCGCAACACCGTGCTAGTTCTCGGCGCCCGTTCAGTCGAGGGTGAATGACTTGGCGTGACTTGAGGGCGTCCGATTAGACTGAACAGATACAGCTTGAGAGCATGCCTCCGCCGCCGATCCTGACGGCATCAGCGGAGGCCCGGAGGAACGTGGTCGCCTGAGGGGAACTCAATGAAAGATCACATCACCATAGAAGGAAATAACGGCGCGTTCGCCGCCTATATAGCGAGACCGAAGACCTCGTCGGCTCCCGCCGTTGTCGTTCTGCAGGAGGTGTTCGGGGTGAACGCCGACATCCGCAGGCACTGCGACGAACTGGCGGAACAAGGCTTCCTTGCGGTCGCGCCAGACCTGTTCTGGCGGCAGGAGCCGGGTGTCGACCCCAATGTTACCTCCGAGGCCGACTGGCAACACGGCCTTCGTCTGTACGGAGCTTATGACCGAGACGCGGGCGCAAAGGACGTCAAGGACACCGTCAATACAGTACCCAACCTCCCGGAGTGCAACGGCAGAGTTGCCGTCCTCGGCGAGATTAAAACGGCACTTGCCAAGAAACCAAACGCCACGGTCTACAGCTATCCGGGTCAGAATCATGCGTTCACTCGGCATAATGGCGCACACTACAATGCCGCCGCGGCAGCGCTCGCCAACGGGCGGGCAAGCGAATTTCTACATCAACAACTGCGGTGAGGAGATTCGAGATGATAAGAAAAATCGAGATGGAGCGGTTCAGCCTGACCACTTCCAAGCCGTTTGATGAAGTAGTGGCTGGTGTAAACACCGCTATCGGTCATCCGGATATGGCTGAATTCGGGAGATCAACTCACGAAGCGCGCTCTTTTGCCGAGTTGAAAAGCGCAGTCGAAAAAGGCTTGGGCAAAACCGGACTGATGCTGTTTATGCAACTGGATCACGGTGCAGTTGTGCGCAAAGAGACAGGTCGCGATATACCTAGGATCATCCGCTTTGTTATTGGCAATCCGCTCATCATGAAGGAAATGGCGAGACATGTTCCAGACGCTGGCTCATATGCACCTGTCACTGTCTTGGTAGATGAACGACCAGATGGCGTGCATTTGTCTTATGACCGAATGTCAAGTTTATTAGCTCCGTACGGGAGCCCTGATGCGCTTCAGGTTGCGCAGGATCTGGACAACAAAGTAGAGGATCTTTTGAAGCAAGCAGCAGCTTAAGCAGAAAGCAGTGCTTATGGAAATTGGAACCATTGGAGCAGGAGATTTCGCGCAAGCGTTTGCGAAACGGGCCTTGAAGATCGGCCATAAGGTAAAGCTTAGCAATAACCGAGGTCCCGAGAGCCTGCGAGAGATCGTCAATCAACTTGGTCCAGGGGCAATGGCTGTCACCAAAGAAGAGGCGGCCGCTTGCGAAATGGTGCTTCTTGCTGTGCCCTGGGATAACGTGCCCGAGACACTCGCAAGTCTTCCCAAGTGGAAGAATCAGATTCTCATCGACGGGACCAATCCTTTTCACGGTAAGGCCGGAAATTTCACGCTAGCGAATGTGGGAAATCTGTCCACCAGCCAGCTTGTTGCAGCGCTTGCCCCTAGGGCGCGAGTGGTTAAGGCGCTGAACAACATGATCGTTCCTAACTTAGAAGCGGATCCCGTCGTCAACGGGGCGAGACGGGTTGCATTCATTTCGGCAGATGATGACAACGCGAAAAAGCGAGTTCAAACCCTACTTGATGGTTTCGGCTATTCAGTCATTGATCTTGGAAGTCTTCGCGATGGAGGGCTAATGCAGCAAGCAGGTGGCCCCCTCGCAGGGCGAGATTTGTTCGAGAAGGGAGAACGTCATGAATGACAGCCAAAAATCTCACTGCCTTTCACGCCGCGCTCTCGAAGTCGGGGTTAGGAGCGTTAATCATGACTGAATCACCAGCGCACGTGCGGGTCATCGAGGAAACACCTGCGTATTGGAGGGTTGTGTTCGATTACCCTCCGTTCAACATCGTGGACGCCAGCATATTCGAAGCCCTACAGAATCTGCTCGCGCGGATGGACGCCAGCCCGAGCCTGCGGGTCGTCGTATTCGAAAGCGCGAACCCCCAGTTTTACCTTTCCCACTTTGATTTGACCGGCAAGTTAGGAAATATCATGACTGCTGTCGGGGCTTCGGGCCTCCCGATTTTGATGGATACGTTCGTGCGTCTCACCAAGTCCCCGGTGGTCAGCATCGCGAAGATCCGAGGCTGCGTCCGGGGCGTGAGCAGCGAGTTCGTCCTCGCCTGCGACATGCGCTTCGCGTCGCGCGAGAACACGCGACTCGGCCAACCCGAAGTCGGAGTGGGACTGCATCCCGGCGGCGGCGGTGCGGAACGTCTTCCACATCTGGTCGGTCGGGGTCGGGCGCTCGAAATCGTTCTCAGCGCGAACGATTTCGATGGCGACACCGCGGAACGATATGGATACGTCAACCGGGCACTCCCGGACGCTGAGCTGGACGGCTTCGTCGACGCACTCGCGCGCCGGATCGCCTCCTTCGACCGGCGTGCCCTCGCCGCCGCGAAGAATCTCGTCAACCAGGTCTCGCTACCGTCCGCCGACCGGCTCCTCGACGCCATCACTTCTTTTGAGACCGCACTGACGTGGCCTGAAGCGCAGCAGCGAATCCAAGCTGTATTAGACCGCGGACTCCAACGAGACCGCGACTTTGAGAATCGGTGGCCCGAGGTGCTTGGCACGCTGCTTGAGACGTAGCCACCGTGTTGCGATGCGCACCCTCGCGTTGTGGGCAAACTACCAAACCGATCGCTGTGTTCTTTAAGCAATTTGGAGAAGAGATCGCCCCGAGGATCGTCATAGGGAGTCTGGGCAGCGTGACTCGCCACAGATCAATTCAGGAGGAGATAAATGTCCCAGACTCTACAAGAAAAGAACAAGGCGCTGTTGCTCGAAGGCTTCGATGTTCTCTTTAACAAGCGCGACTTCGCTGGTGCGGAGAAGTATTGGTCACCGAACTACATCCAGCACAGCTCACATATCGAACCGCCCAGAGATGGATTGTTCAATCTAGTGAAATCCCTGCCCGCTGGATCCAAATGGGAGCACGGCATCATGATGGCTGAAGGGGACTACGTGATGATTCATAGCCGCTACTCCAACCCGGACGGCTCCGCGATTGTTGTCGTCGACATTATGCGTATCAAGGACGGCGTGTTCGAGGAGCATTGGGACGTGATCCAGCCTGAAGCAACCAAAGACGAATCCAAGAGCAAGTTCCCCATGTTTGGGGACAGCTTCCCGCGGTGATGTTCAAATTATTAGTCCGGCGAGAGCCACAGGATCTCACTGACACAAGAGATCTGAACTGAGAGAACGCTTTGAAAATCATCGAAAAAACCGTCGCCCCAGTTCAGCACACCTGCAAGTGGTGTAATGGGAGAGAGGAAAAAATCCTTCCCCCACAAAACATCGATCCTTCGCTTACGCTAATCCAGCTACTTGGTCACTCTGAACTTCTTGTTGCCCTGCAGCAGGGCTTTCGGAGTGGTCACGGTCACGGGGCCTGTGGTCGCCCCCGTGGGCACTACAGCGGTCATATACGTGTTTGACACGACAGTGAATTTGGCCGCAGCCGTCCCGTTAAATGAGACGGCCTTGGTTCCCGTGAATCCCTGCCCGAGAATTTCGACAGTCGCACCGACTTTTCCCGACGTAGGCAGCAAGCTCACAAACGGCTTTAGACCGAGATTCAGGGAGTAAAAAACTCCCGTATTGTGGATGTCGCCGCCCAGATACGTGTCTCCGTATAGGATGCCGTTCGTGTGTTGGATCGGCGTCACCAGGGGGTCCGCGCCATCAGTGGCGTTAAAATCCTCGCATACAGTGAACGTACCCTTCGAGGTGATCCGGAAGAAGGTTCCGTGACCGTTTCCTGCTTTTTTCGCAGCACCGTAAAAATTGCCGTCGGCTGCCTGAACTAGCCCAGCGTAACCGTAAGCCCCGTCGGTGCTCCCATTAAGAGAGTGGAGTTCCGCGAAGGAGCCTTTTGTGGTGATGTCAAACACGTCACCGAAGAGACTGGCGCCGGTGGTGGTTCCATATAGCTTGGCGTCGCTGGCCTGAACTAATCCAGCATAGGGGTAGGCGCCATCGAAAACGTCAAAGGTGAAGAGCAGCGTGAGTGGAAACTCTCCCGACGGCACTATTTTGAAAATCGTACCGTAGTTGAAACCGAATCCGGCCGTCGTTCCGTACAGGTTCCCGTCAGTGGCCTGAACCAAGGGACCAATCGGATAGGCGCCATGGGCCACGTCGAACTGGTACATCGTCGTCAGCTTACCGGAGGGCGTGAGTTGGTAGATCGTTCCAAATGGGCCAGCGCCGCCTTGGTAGGTTGTTCCGTAAAAGTTCCCATCGGTGCCTTCGATGGGCCCCGAGTAGGGAAATTCACCGTCGTTCCCCCCTTCAAAGTTCCACAGAATCGTCAGCTTTCCAGAAGGCGTAAGTTCAAACACGGTCCCGCAGCCGCCGACGCAGGCGGTTCCCGTTCCGCCGTTGAAGGTTGCCCCGTAGAAGTTGCCGTTGGTGCCCAGCGTCAGTCCGCCGGAAGGCTGGCCGGTGGTGCTCGTGAAATTGTAGACGACGGTCAGCTTCCCTGCGGGCGTAAGCTTGAACGCTGTCCCCAGGTTATTCTTACCTCCAAATAGGGTCGTGCTCCAAAGGTTGCCGTCTCGCCCTTGCGCAATGACGCCAACGGCCTGGGGACTCAGCGGGTCCCCCGTATGATCGCCGAAGTTGTAAATTGCCTTGAAGCCGGATTTGGCGTGGCAGGCGTCGGCATGTGCGCCAGTCGCCAGCAACGCAACCATTAATGCCACGAGCACTATCCAGAGTTTTGACATGCTGAATTGCATTTCGCGCGAAAACCTAACACTCAACATTTGATCTCGCTCTCATAATTTCTCTCCTCAGACGTTAATCGCCCGCGCGAAAATCTTTCGCATGAAACATCAGATCGCGCTAGCAGGAATAAGTTTCAATCCGCATGATTTTCATATTCGAAAAGGAGGGCCGCTTCTAATTGCTGAGCGACTCGGCATCCTGAGCGTTGCCGCAATGCTAAAACCGAGACGATAACTGTACCGGCTGTACTGATTGAAGAACGTCATGAAAGCGTCCTAATCTCCCGTACGGGCTGCAGCCACGATGGACTGCTTGTTGTCTAATTTGGAGGAAGGATCCTGTAACTTTCCACGGTAGTTCACATCCCATGAATGCGCCCAGGTTCTTCGGCGCCAATTCGAACGTGAATAGGAGAAAAATTCATGAACAAGATGATTCGCAGGTTGATGGCAACGTGTCTTCTGGCTGTATCGTTTTCGGCGTTTGCCCAGTCTGGTGATGCCATGAAGCCGGACAGCATGAAACAGGACGACGGTATGAAACAGGGCGATAGTATGAAACAGGGCGACAGCATGAAACAGGGCGACAGCATGAAACAGGGCGACAGCATGAAACAGGGCGACAGCATGAAACAGGGCGACAGCATGAAACAGGACAAAAAGTCCAAGAAAAAGTCGAAGAAGGACGATATGAAGAAAGAAGACAACATGAAGCACGACGACAGCATGAAGCAGAACTAGCACCCGCCTGCGTTCTTCAAGTTCGAGTTCAGGGTAGCTGGTGCGGGCAATAGCACCGACTACCTTGAGACTCCCTCCTCAAACCCGGTTCAGAACCATCTTCGCCGGCTCTTTATACACTGGTGTTGTCGAAGGCCTCCCAATTGCTATCAGTACAAGCTGAGATCAGGCGGTCAGATACTTTCTCATGCAGCGAACGCAAGGGGCATATCCCTGTCGCAGTGCTTCCCGGGCCACAATTGTCTGAATGTGTGCTTTGTCGTGGATGAATGGACACCCCGCGGCGTGAAAGGTTTTCCCATCGGTCGAAACCACGACCAGCATGTCCGGAGGAACCCCGGCTCCGGGTTGGGCGTGCTCCGAACGGAGCTCGGGATGGCTGAAGACCGAAGATCTGGCCGCCTCGAAGCTGCTAGCAACCAACACTGACGCTGCGGCCGCAACCATCCATCCCAGAAAGCCTCGCCGGCCATGAGGCCTATTCTCCTCCTCCAGCCTGTGCTGCAGACGCCGGCTGAAGCCCATCGGCACTTCGAGCATCCTTTCATCTCCGTACAACTGAACGACGTTACGCGTGCCGTCAAGCACGGCGGCGCAGCGCCGGCAGCCGCGGATGTGCGCTTCCATGGCAAGCCGCAGATCTGGTTCGATCCCACCATCAAGGTAGTTCGAAATCTCGCGCCAGACTTCTTCGCAGTTGACTACCATGGCTTAGTCCCCTTTTCGAACGACAACTTACTGCTACTCCAGCTACCGCCGAGCCCCGGCGATAACAGATCGCGCAACATCAGCCGCGCCCGTAGCAAGCGCGTCTTGACCGAGGCGCTTGAGATCCTGAGTGCCTTGGCTGTCTCCTCGATGCTCAGATGTTGCATGTCGCGCAGGACAAAGACTTCCCGGTACTTTTCTCCAAGCGAACCCAATGCCTCGGCGAGTTGTTGGCGTACCTCTTTTCGCTCCAGAGTCTCAGAGGGGATTTCACGCCAGTCTGCGAAGTCGCGGGGTACATAGTTGCCCTCCTCGTCTTGATGGTCAACGATAGGCTCGATCATGTTGGCGTGCTGTTTTCTTATCCGCATCCGTGCCTCATTGACGGTGATCTGGATTAACCATGTGCTGAACCGCGACTCTGCACGGAATTGCCGAATGTGCTTAAGCGCTTTCAGTACCGCCTCCTGAGCGACGTCCTCGGCATCCGCCACATTGCGCAAAATGGCCAAAGCTGCGGAATAAACGCGCCGTTCGTAAGGACGAATCAGCTCATAGAAAAGATCGTGTTCGCCTTCCCGAATGCGCCGGATCAAAATCTCCTCGTTGAACTGTTCGGCTGGATCTGTCAGCGAAGTCCCTTGTCCCGGCATCACTCTTCACCCGCACTCCTGAGTTTTCACCACCGCACATCGGACTACTCCGACGGATATTCCGGGTCCTTCTTCCATCCCGTGAACATGGAGACGAAATTGTTCCAGCCATGCAGGACCACCATCACCAAATGTCCGAAAACAAACGTCAGCATCGCCCACATGATCAGGAAATGCCAGAGTCGCGCCCAGTGGAAGCCGCCCATCATCCACGCCAGCCAGGAAAACTGCACCGGTTTCCAGACCGCAAGACCGGTCAGCACCGACAGCACACCCAAAGCAAACGCAGAGCTGTACGCGTGCTTCTGTAGCGGGTTGTAGGCCTCCCTCACGGGCGGCTTCGGACCGAAGAAGAAGTAGTGGCGCACCATTGGCCACGCTCCCGGCAGGTCACGTCGTGCAAAGAGTACTTGCTTGTAGTTTCCGCTGAAGACCTGGTAACCGGCGTACACGAGGCCGGTCGCGATATAGATCCACATGAAAGTGAGGTGCCATTGCAACGCGCCTCCCAGCCACCCGCCAAGCGCAAAAGCCTTCGGCCAGTTGAGAAGATCTTTTTGCGGGATCTTTGCCCCGAAGCTCGGAAAAGCGCGAAAGATCTGGAATCCGCTGCCGACCATCACGAACAGCGAGATCGCGTTCAACCAGTGGCATAGGCGCACTACAAATGGGTGTTCATAAACCGCCTCGGTTATTTCGCCCGTCTTCATGTCTTCGATTGCGATCATGCGGATTGCCATCGTCATCTCCTCAGATCTACAGGCCATAGAACTCGGAATAGCCCTGATCCTCCCAGTAGCCGACTTTCGGAAGCACATGACTCACTTTGAGGTCGGTGAGATACTTCGCCTGCTTGTAGCCGATCTTGGTGGGAATGCTCAGACGTAGCGGCGCGCCGTGTTCTCGGGTCAGGGGCTCATCGTACATTTCGTAACAGAGCAAAGACTGTGGATGCATGGCAGTGGCCATGTCGAGTGACTCGTAATAATCATCAGCACATTCGACGGTCACGAAACGAGCGGTCGGGTCGGCGCCAATCGTCTTGAGGAAGTCGGAGAGGCGCACACCCCCGAACCGGCCAATCACATCCCATCCTTCCACGCAGACATGCCGGGTATTTTGGGTGACCTTGGGTAGGGCCCGGATTTGCGCCAGAGTGTAATCTCCCGGCCTTTGTACACTACCAGCCACCGTGAGGGTCCACTTCTCGAAATCCACTCCAGGGTCGTCGACGTCGTAGTCGTTGACGGGAAAGTTGGCGAAAGGGGTCAGGTCGGAATCGGCAAACGTCGGCGCCAAGTGTCCGGAGCGGAATAACCTTGCCGATGCCCAATTGCTAAAGCCAAGACCGGCTTTGAGGAGTGGTTTCTGCAGTCGCGGAATGGCAAAGGCGCCCAGTACTACTGCTGGCGTGAGTTTCAACAATTCCCGTCGGCTGATGGTCTTGAACTGGCGGCTATCGGTTCGTGGCTTCATCGGTGCATTCCTTGCAGACGACAAAAGAACCCAGATGAGATTCGCGAATCAACAAAAGGTTACAACAGACCTTGGATACGACACAGGCAGTTCGAGCGCCCTGGCAGACGAATCACCGGAGTCGTGATGCTCGTCACCAGCGTGCCTCAAGCAGTGCGCAAATTACGCTACAACTCACGACATCGGGTTCTGATACCAACATTCGCACCGGGAGGAAAACCGATGCTCTCGTTTCAGTTTCATGTGTATTGAAAAAGATCTCACTGGGTTGTCTCGAAGTCAGTTTGGGACGGCCTCAATCACACTTTGCGGTGCCATCGTCGGAACGATCCTTGTAAGCCTATAGCCAGATGCCGCAAGCAGTGTGCGGAATTCAGTTTCGGTACGTTCCCGGCCTCCGTTCATCACCAGCATATTCAAGTCCAGAAGCTTGCTGAAGCAATTGACACCGTTATCTGGCACAACCATATCCACCAGCAACACCCTGCTATTTCTGGTCATCGCCCTGCGGCAATTTCCAAGGATTCTAATGGCACGATCGTCATCCCAATCATGGATCACACCGCACAGAAGGTAAGCGTTCGCTCCTTGCGGAACCGAGGTGAAGAAGTCCCCGGCAACGTACGAGCATCGCCTGCCCCATGCATTGCGGCCAAGCTGTGTTGCCCTTTCGATTGTCGAAGCGGTGTCGAAAACCGTACCTCTCAGGTCGGGATTGAACTGCAGAATCTTCTCCAAAAGTGAACCTTGGCCTCCACCGACGTCGACGATGGAAGAAATTCCCGCAAAGTCGTAGGCCATCAGAACTGCATAGGCCAACATTGACGCCACATTCGCCATACCCTGATTAAACGCATCCGCGGCGTCGATGTTTTGTCGCAGGTAGGCGAATAAGCTTGTTCCGAAGGTTTTGAGAAAGGCCGAGGACCCAGTCTGAACGCTATGAAGAAGGTTCCCGCACGCCTGGTAGTGAATCTCACCGATAGTGATCACCATCCTTCTAAGAGATGCAGGCGTGTCTGCCCGTAGGCCCTCGGCGAGGCGGGAGAGAGCAAAGCAATCTTTGCCGAGTTGCGAAAAGATCCCCACGCTCGATAACGCCCGCAGCAGACGAAAAAGCGACGGGGCGTCCGATCCAGTCGCCGCAGCTAATGCGACATATGACTGGGGCCCGTCTTTCAATAGATCGGCGATGCCGAGCTTAGCCGCGACGTAGATCGCTTGGGATGTCCAATAGCCGGTTGCCATTTGGAATAGCGCAGTACAAGACGAATGCCATTCCTTCGTTGACGCGACTCTCCCCGGAAATAATCGATCTCGCAGAAGCGGTTTCATCTCGCCCCACAAGCCCATCCGCCTCGCCCGATGGAGAATTCGAAGAAACGGCCAGAATGACAATCGCCGAGCTACCATCTCAGGAGCGCGACCTCCGCAGCCATCCCGGGCCCAAATGCGACCATTACCCCGAAGTCACCGGCTCGCGGATCGCCGTTACGAACGACTTCGTCCAAGACAAACATGACTGTGGGAGACGACATATTTCCGTAGTTCCGCAATACAGTTCGGGAGAAACGCAACTGGGTATCCGCCATGCCGAAATGCTTTTGCACGTTGTCGATCACCTTGCGTCCGCCCGGATGAACAACCCAGAACCGAACATGAGACCTGGAGAGCCCGTGCCGCTGCAGCAACGGCTGGAGTGCCGTCTCAATCATAGGACCAGCCAGGTGTTGAATCGAGGCTCCTAACACAATTCGCAGCTTGCCATCGCGATGTTGAAGTCCAACCTCCTCGATCTGTTCCGTGTCGATGAAGGTTTCAAAGTCGATAATCTTTGGATATTTGCGATTGGCTTGCGGATCGCTGGCAAGCAGGAAGGCTGCTGCGCCATCGGCGCAAATCGCGTTACCGACAACAGTTTCGAGAGTGTTGTCGACGTAGTAGCAAGCGGAACAAATCTCGACGGCCAGCATCAATGCCTGGCGGCCTGGATTTGCGCGAACGAAATCCACTGCCCGCTGCAAGGTGGGAAGCGCGCCCGCGCATCCAAGCCCGACGATAGACGCCCGTTGTACCCTGTTACTAAACCCCATATGTGCGATGAGCCGACTGCCGACGTCAGGGCACACGTAGCCTGTGCAGGTACAGACTGCCAGGAAGTCCACATCCTGCACGGTGGTTCGGGCTGAACTCACACAGTCCAGAATCGCCTGGCAACCTGTTTTCATGGCGCCGCGCAGATAGCGCTGGTTCAGTTGATCGGAGCTTTCCATGCGATTCAGCGCGCCGTCCAGATAAAAATGGCGGTAATCAATATCGCAATTCAGGAAAATTTTCCGGATGCGCTCGCCCTGGTAGCCGGCCGCATGAAAGCTTTGCTCCTGGGTGAGCCTGACCGGCGGGTACGCGGTTCCGATACT
>Ga0207141_10085_pt1 | contig 31580 bp, 26 predicted proteins | sample Alteio_BWMinHeat_5_FD_153553 | JGI IMG/M metagenome (GOLD analysis project Ga0207141, IMG submission 153553) | Enriched cells from forest soil in Barre Woods Harvard Forest LTER site, Petersham, Massachusetts, United States -... | ecosystem: Environmental > Terrestrial > Soil > Temperate forest >... | reverse complement strand
AGCGCGGATCAATGCCGCTTCCGAGAGGACCAAGCAGCTACGTGCGAACCAAAGCTGTCCGCAAATGGACACTCCGAACGGCGCCACGATGAGACTTAGCACTTCGCATTCGGACGTGATGCGGTTGTGGGGCGCAGAGGCATCAAGCCAAATGCTAAGTGCCAAACGCCAACTGCTATTTTATCGGATGAAACTTCGCCGGGCGTCGAGACTCAACCGGCCGGCTCCGAATTGCGAGATCAGTAGCGCTCCTCCAAGCATGGTACGTTCTTCAGAAGCATAGCCATCTGAATCTGCGCCATCATTGGATCTTTCACTGCCCAGAAGTTGTGCATCACGAGGGTGACCCAAACCAGGAAGAGCACTAGCAGCCACGCGCCGATTTTGGCTCGGTATCCGATAAGCCCTCCGGCCAGCGCGAGAATACCGGATGCCGGGACCAACAGCCTAGGCGTGGGTACACCAGCCTGTGCGGCGTACGCGATCTCCTGCGAAAAAAAATGCAGGAATCCCGACATGATGAAAATTACGGAGGACAAAATCCGTCTCGCGAGTATGGCGAACGAGCTCCAGAAGTCTGTTCATTCCAATTCGCCCGACTCAGCGCAAGGGCAGTTTGCGAGCTTTGTGATGGAGTTGAGATTGAGTTACTGGCCATAGCAGACCTCCGGTGGAATTCTTAAGTTGAACTACTCCGAAGTAGATGCCGTCGTTAACGGTTACTTTAAATAACTACTTTCTTTTGTAAAGTAGACACTTTAAAGTAACTAAGTGAGGTAAACAGCGTGCGCCGCGATGCTCAATCACCCGCTCCTTGTCCCATGGCTGGATTACTCGAAGTGCTGACCCGTCCGTGGACCATGCACATTCTCTGGGCCTTATCTACGAATGGAGCTGCCCGGTTCGGGGCTCTCCGCCGCCAGATCGAGGGGATTTCCTCTCGCGTTCTTACGGAGCGGCTGCGGCTTCTCGAACAGAAGGGGTTTGTTTATCGCGACTACGAGCCGACTATTCCGCCTGCGGTTACATATGGCATTACCGACCGAATGAAAGACATTCAAAAGGTGCTGGGCGAATTGGACCATCTGGCACGAAAATGGCAACAGGACGACGCACCGGCACTGCCGGCGGATAACAGGGATCGGGGTCCAGGTGTGGTCTCCGCAGGCTAGTTGCGGTTTTCCCCTTGTTCTTTCTTGACAAAAATCGCATACCTGTTAGAGTGCGGAGCAATTGCTTCTCCCGAGAAGCATATAAAGAGGGGACTCTGGTATGAAGAATGTCTACGAGGTTCTGAGGCAGAAGGAACTCGAACTGGCGCGGTTGGAGAAGGAAGTTGAGGCGCTAAGAGTGGCGGCTCCATTGTTGTCAGACGACAAAGACTCAATGAGCGACAGCAGCAACAACAAACCGACATTGGCGACTCCGACGACTGCGCAGCAGCCGATCCGGATCCCGCAAGCAGCAGTCAACGCGAGCCCGCAACAGGCGCGCGCCGCCGGCTGGGAAGACACAGCCAAGCGCTGGCCGTAACGCCGGTGCTGGCAACATTGCACTATCCGGCGGTCAAAGGGCTTTAACTTTAACAGGCAGGCCTAGTATGACGAGCGCCGTGCTGCATCGGGGATGGATATCGTCGATGCGCTGTCGGGCAACGCAGATCCTGTTGGCGTTTGCGATTCTCCTTCCGTTAGCCCTCGTTACTCAATTCGCGCAAGCACAGACGTTCAGTGTGCTCTACTCGTTTACCGGCGGCACAGACGGCGGAAATCCCTGGGCCACTTTGATTCAGGACGCAGCGGGCAATCTGTACGGCACGACCACCAGCGGCGGGACTTCGGGAGTCGGAGTGGTGTTTAAGCTCGATCCCATTGGCAAGGAGACCGTACTCTACACCTTCACTGGTGGTACAGATGGAGGAGGTCCATTCGGGGGTTTGGTCCGAGATGGAACGGGCAATCTTTATGGCACTACCGCTTTCGGTGGCGATGTCACCTGCGGCTGCGGAACGGTATTCCGATTGGATCCGACGACGGGTAGTGAAACGGTGCTGTACAGCTTCAAAGGATACCCGGTGGACGGGGCGCTTCCCCAGGCAGGTGTGGTGCGGGACAGCGTCGGCAACCTTTATGGTGCGGCCAGCGGCGGCGGTGCGTACGGTGACGGAATCGCCTTTAAGGTGGATATGTCCGGTAAGGAGACTGTGCTACATAACTTCACGGGGGGAACTGACGGAGCGGCTTCTATTGGGGACTTAGTACTGGATAATGCCGGCAACCTCTACGGTACTACTTTCTTCGGTGGCGGGAGCGAATTTGGGACGGCCTTCAGGCTGAGTAAGACTGGCAAGGTAACCTTGCTGCACACGTTCAGCGGGACGCCAGATGGGCAGCAGCCACACGGAGGTGTAATCCGAGATGCAGCCGGCAACCTCTACGGCACTACGAGCTTCGGCGGTGCCACCGACTGGGGAACTGTCTTCAAGCTGGATAAGGCCGGCAAGGAGACCGTGCTGTACAGTTTCACCGGAGGAGCCGATGGGGGACGAACCCGAGGAGGCAGTCTAGTCCGGGACGCAGCAGGCAATCTCTATGGCATCACTTACAGCGGCGGAGGCGGCTCCTGTCAAACCTTTTATGGCGCAGGATGTGGCGTCGTATTCAGGTTGAGCAAGGCCGGCAAGGAAAGCGTGCTGCACACCTTCACTGGGGCTGACGGCGGCCAATCGCGAGCAGGTGTATTTCGGGATGGAACGGGAAATCTGTACGGTACCACGTCAACAGGCGGCGCTCATGGCAGTGGAGTGGTCTTTAAGATCGCTCCCTGATTATGCTGGGAGCAAACTGCATCACGAAATATCTCGTGGAACTGTGATTGGAGCTTGTCGGTCGGCACGTGCATTCAGGTACCGATGAACTCGAGGCCACGGCCCCAAGAGGAAAGCGATGTATACAAACTGCGCGCGCCATCGTAGCCTGATCTTGAGACTCTGCCAACCAGCGGCAAAGGCCGTGCGAACGTTCGCGTTCGCGCTAGCCTCAATGCTGGTCACCACGCAATCATTGCCAGCCCAGACCTTCACCGTGCTGTATTCGTTCAAGGGCGTACCCGACGCAGCTAACCCCATGGCGGGTTTGGTTATGGACGGCAGCGGCAATCTCTACGGCACGACCTCGGCAGGCGGCGCGTCGAACAACGGAACAGTGTTTAAGCTGAATATAACGGGGGAAGCAGTGCTGTACAGCTTTTGCGCCAGGTCGAACTGCGCTGACGGAGCCTCCCCCGTCGCAGGTTTGCACAGGGACAAGGCGGGCATTCTCTATGGCACCACTTCAGGGGGAGGCACTTCGGGCCAAGGGCTAGTTTTTAAGCTGAATGCGCACGACAAGGAGACAGTGCTGCACACATTTGCTGGAAATCTGAAGGACGGAGCGTTTCCAGTCGCGGGGGTAATCAGTGACACTGCCAGTAACCTGTACGGCAGCACATCGTCTGGAGGTATTTACGGTGACGGAATAGTGTTCAAGCTGACTAAGACCGGCAAGGAGACTGTTCTGTACGATTTCACTGGAGGAGTAGATGGCGGAAATCCTCAGTACGGAAGTCTACTGCGGGATGCGGCCGGCAATCTGTACGGCACTACTTCCACTGGCGGCTCTTTTTCATGCGGCGGGAGCGACGGATGTGGGACGGTATTCAAGTTTGGCAAGGGCAACGAGACGGTGTTTCTCAACTTTAACGGCGGGGACGGTGCAACCCCGTATGCAGGTTTAATTCAAGACACAGTGGGCAATCTTTACGGCACTACCCTCCTTGGCGGCGCTTCGGGGGCCGGAGTAGCGTTCAAACTGGATCCAAGTGGCAAAGAGACTATGCTCCACACTTTCACCGGCGGTTCAGACGGAGCGCTTCCCTACGCAGGATTGGTCCGGGACACAACCGGGAACCTTTACGGGACCACCTATGCGGGCGGGGCCTCGGGCTGGGGAGTAGTGTTCAAGCTGGATCCAAGTGGGACGGAGACCGTGCTGTACAGTTTCACCGGCGGTGCAGATGGTGGATCTCCTTACGGAGATTTGATCATCGATGCAACTGGTAACCTTTACGGCACCACCAGCGTAGGGGGCGCTTCAAACTTTGGCGTCGTGTTCAAGGTGACACCCTAGACCAGTCTCCGGGTAGCCAAGAACGAGAGTGATCTCCACTAAACGGCGCTTGGCCGCGAGCGACGGTAAGACTCTCTTCCTGAGAGCGACCGCGAGGTAGTTCTCAGCTTATACCAAAGGGTAGTCACACGAAAGTTCATCGCGCCGAAATCTACAGCTGAAGCGATGCTATACTCCCCTAATACCTCTGGCCGAAAATCTTCATTTTTGTGTTAATTAGGCCTTGATCCGAAGGCGAGGCTGGAGGTGTCTCATGTACGTCGAGGGAAAGCGATGAGTGCCGCAGCCACACGGGCGCCTCTTCCAGGAATTACAAATACTCGCCGCGTTCCTCGTTTTCCTCTGTCTATTCCGGCCGATGTCATGGTCTTACACTCGGGCGTCCCTAAATCGATTCCCGGACGGACGGTCACCCTTGGCGAGCGCGGCCTCGGCCTCATGCTGGCGGGAGAAGTGCAGCCCGGCGATTCGGTAAACCTGGATTTCAGCCTGCCCGACTTTGGCGGGCGGTTGCACCTGAAAGCGGTAGTGAAGTATCAAACGCTCTTGAAATGCGGGCTTGAGTTTCAGAGTCTCACGCCGCAACAACAGAGGCTGATCGAACATTGGACCCGAACCAAGTCGGTTACAAATCCAAACCCTGCTCCGCCGGTTTCCAGTCCCTGGTCTTCTGCTCCACCCGTCGAGCATGGAACCGCCGTTTCAAAGACCGCAGATCGGACGAATCGGCATGCCTGGTTCCAGCGTGCTGTTGCTGGGGTCATACTCCTGGGATTGCTCGCGTCCGGCGGATTGTATTGGTGGCATTGGCACCGAACCTGGGATGAGCTGGAATCGCGAATACCTGCAAAGCCGCAGTCGCAACCATCGGCTGCTTATGTGCCCGCAGAAGTGATGCAAGGACGCATAATCCACAAGATCGAACCTGTTTATCCTGAAGCCGCAAGATCGGCGAAGATGCAGGGAGTCGTAGCGCTCGACGTTGTAATCGGGCGCGATGGAAGCGTGGTGGACGTACATCCCCTCAGCGGACCGGATGAACTTGCGTCCGCGGCCGTGGATGCGGTGAAATGGTGGCGCTTCCAACCTTACCTGCAAAACGGCCAAGCCGTGCCAGTGAAGACCACGCTTGCGGTGGACTTCCGAGCAGATTAAGGACACCCTTTGCCGCTCACTTGGATATGGTCCGGTGTTTGCGAAAAGCGTGCAGAATCATTGCACTGCTAATCGCGAAACTACCTACCGCTCCCAGGGCCATCAATTCGGCTATTGGCCCGCTCAATCTCAGGAAATCCCCGAAAAGCGCAGTCAGAGCGAACAACACTCCAACGATGTTCAGCCATACGGGTGCATGCACCGGATTGTTATGCTCCCGATTGTAGTAGCGGAGTTGGAGAAGGACCGCGGCCAATCCGATCGCCGCCACCACGACGACTGCCAGCGGGCTGGAGAAAGCGCTGCGCCTGGTGTAAATCACAATCAAACCAAGCCCGCAGCAAAGCAGGGCGGAGGCAATCACGGTCCATCGTCGAGAGTTGAGTCGGCGGTCGCGCACGCAGAGTGCTTCCCCGCATTTATACAGGGGTTTCGCGGCGGTTTCAAACCGCCGTGGCCGCAAGCCTGCTATCCCCCTCCCGCGACCCACTCTGCTTGCCGGGCGCCGCCGTGGCTCATCGCGTAGAGGGTAAGCTCGACCCGACTGGAAATCCCCAGCTTGTCGAAAATGTGGAACAGGTATTTCTTCACCGTGTGCTCGCTGAGCCCGAGTTCGCGGGCTACTTCGCGATTACTGAGTCCATCCGCCACCAGAGCCACGACTTGCTCCTCCCGGGGCGTCAGTAACCTGACACCACGAGCGTTCACCATTCGCAAAGAAGGCACCTGGGTTACGGTCTCGAGCAGGTACTGCAGTTGTTCGCTATTAGCCCACACCTGCCCTTGATGAACACTCTGGATGCACTTGCACAGCAACCGGAACGGATAGTCTGCAAAGCAAAACAGTCCCTTCACTCCCGAGCGGAAGGCGTTCACCACCGAGTCGTGATCCGATTGCCCCAGCACCAGCACCTTGGCGATGTGCGGATGAGCCAGATGCAAGCGGCGGACGTTAGCCATATCCTGTCCCGCAAGTTTGGGATGGTCTGTATTCATGAGGATCACATCAACTGGGAAATCAGCGATCGCGCCCAGAATGACATCCATATCCACGCCGCAAGAACTCACTTGGAATTCCGGGCGCCGGCGCAGCGCCCCTACCAATAACTGGCACTGCATCTGATTTGAATCGGCGACCAGGACGCCGATGGTAGTCGAAGTGGCAATCCGCTCGGATCCCATAGTTCACATCCACGTTATAACTATTTCGTTAATCATAAACACTGTGGCGATCGGAGCGCTGTGACATAGCAACGCCCTGACGAGACTTATTTGTGTGGAAAACTTCAGAGAAACCGGCTAGGAACGTCAGCTTTCCCGATATTGAGCCATGGCCTAAACAGGGTTAACCCTTTGTCATAGCTGCTTTTCGGAGGAACCTCGTTTATTTACAAGAAAGTCTTGAAGCCTTCGGCAAGTCCACTTTAGCGGGTACTACCAAAGGGGTTGGGGATGAACTGCCGGCGAGAGGGAGAATCCTAGCGCTTGTGTTGGGTAAGCCCGGTCGAGGGGACGGTTCCCGGCTTTCCACAGACCCTTGCTAAGGCGACTCCCGCCGCCATCGCAACTGGATACGTTTGTGGACGACACTTCTCATGTCTTGTCGTTGCTAGCCCAGCAGGATAGGTTTCAAGAGGTACGAGACTATAGAAAGGTTGCAGTTCCTCGGTACCGAGTCGAGGCCTGGACGGAATGAAGATCACCCGTAGCAAGATCTATCGGGTTCTCGCTCTCACCTGTTGCCTCCTGCAGCAGGGATTGGTGGCGGCCGTGGCCCAAGAGCAGCAGCGAAGCGTGGCTGCTGAACAGACCGGGGCCGCGGTAACCAACAAATCCGGTGTGGCGGACGGTGCGTGGAGTCCAGCCCTGACGGGGGTACGTCCGCTGTACCGGCTTTGTAAAAGTGATGTGGTCGCGATTTCTTTCACATTCTCTCCGGAATTCGACCAAACCGTAAGTGTGCAGCCGGACGGTTACATTGCCTTGAAGGGTGGGAAGCAGTTGTCTGCCGAAGGGGTAACCGTTCCCGAGCTACAAGAAGCCATTGGCCGGGCATATGCCGGCGTCTTGCATGATCCCGAGATCAGTATCGCGCTTCAGGACTTCGACAAACCTTATTTCATCGTGGGCGGCGAGGTTAACCATCCTGCCAAATACGAATTGCGTTCTGATATCAGGGTCACGGAAGCCGTTGCCATTGCGGGAGGCCTGACCGCGCGAGCCAAACACTCTCAAGTAGTACTGTTTCGACGGGTTTCCGATGACCTCGTCGAGTCCCGTTTGCTGGACATCAAGACGATGATGAAATCGCGTTCTTTGGCCGAGGACATTCACCTCAGGCCGGGTGACTTTTTATTTGTACCGCAAAATCTGATTTCCAAGATAAAGCAGTTCTTGCCGACTTCGAGTATGAGTATGTACGCGAGCCCGGCACAATTCTAGAAGGAGCCGCGTGGCAACGATCCCGGCGAATTTTAGGTAATTGGCAACCAACAGAACCAGAAATCACCATTTGGACTCTCATATGGCGGAGGAACTTAGACTCATCCCGAGATCGGCGCGCGTGCCTTCCCCCACCTTGCGCGACCTGCTGGCGGTGCTATTTCGACAGCGCCATCTAGCCCTGGTCTCTTTCGTCGTAATCTTTCTCGCGGTTGTCCTGTACGGGCTGATCGCACCAACTTACCAATCAGAAATGAAAGTGTTAGTCCGGCGGGGCCGCGTTGACCCCGTGGTTACTTCAACTCCGAGCCAGGCGGAATTCGAACACGAAGGAATAACCGAGGAAGAACTGAATTCGGAAGTGGAACTGCTGCACGACAACGAAATTCTGCAGACAGTGGTGCGGCACTCCGGCCTGATTTCTGAGGGACAGTCCTGGTTTTGGAGCCTCTTCAATGACAGCGAAGAGAGACAACTGGCTCGGGCGGTGCGCCGGATCAATAAGCGGCTAACTGTCGAAGCGGTGCGAAAAGCAACGCTGATAACGGTATCTTACAAATCCTCGGACCCTGCCCAAGCTGCCAAAGTGCTACATTCTTTGGCTACTGCGTACCTCGCGCGCCACGAACAGGTGCACCGTCCGTCGGGGGAGTTCGAGTTCTTTGACCAACAAGTCGTCCAGTCGCGCGGCGGCTTGGAGGAAGCAGAGTTGCAACTCATGAGGTTTGGGGCCGATCAAGGCGTGACCTCAGCTGCTCTCGAGCGTGACATGACGCTTCAAAAATTCAGCGAGGCGGATGCGGATGCTCGCCAAACCTATGTACTGATCGCCGCTACCTCGGAGCGTGCCCGCGTTCTAGAAAGAAAGCTGACCTTGTTACCCGAGCGGATCACGACGCAGGTTCGTAATTCCGACAACCCCCAACTGATGGAAACAATGAAAACAAGGCTGCTCGAATTGCAATTGAACCGGACCCAACTCCTCACCAAATACGAGCCTTCCTATCGTCGGGTTCAAGAGATTGACCAGGAAATTGCGGAAACCAAGGCTTCCATCGCGGCTGAGGAACAGGCGCCAATCCGGGAACGCACCAGCGATCAGGATCCAGATCATGAATGGGCCAAGGCTGAACTGTTAAAGACCCAGGTCGAACTGAATGCACTGAGCGCGCATGCCACGGCCGAGAACGTTCTATTGACCCATTACAGGGAGGCGGCGAGTCAACTGGGCGACCACGCCATTGAGCAAGAGCAGTTGCTGCACGATTTGAAAGCGGCTGAGGAAAAATACCTTCTGTACCTTAACAAGCGCGAGGAGGCACGTATTGGAGATGCGCTCGATCAGGGCGGCATTCTGAACGTAACCATCGCCGAACAAGCCACCGTCCCAGCACTGCCTCAGCTTTCGGCACTGGGTTTCGGATTCGTTGGTCTCATGGGTGCAAGTACTTTGAGCATCACCCTGGCCTTTGTTGCGGACTATTTGAATCCAGCGTTTCGAACTCCGGACGAAATCATCGCTTACTTGGGAAGTCCGGTGCTCGCTTCCCTGCCTCGCAACAACGTATAGGACGATGAACACCTCTACAGAGAAGGGCAAAGAAATCGATTTGAGTTAGGTATGAACCGCAACGACATGCAATTTTAAATCGGCAATCCCGAAGTATTCGTTCGAGGAAAGGACCAATGAGTACATTTGTCGACCTGTTTCCACAAACGTTGGACGACGCCTGTGACCCAAGAGCCGTCGAAATTGAACCCGACGAATCCCGCCCGCTCGCGCCTGCAGTTTGGGACCCTGAGGTATTCGCCGAGGAGCAGATCCGCGGCTTGGTCCGTCAGGTGTTCCTTCCCGGATGGCCGAGGCCTGCGCGTCAAGTCGTTTTCAGCCCGGTGGACCCGGAAACTGACATCAGCGCGATTTGCATGCAAGTGGGCGTGGCCCTGTCCGCACAAGTTTCGGGAACAACTTGCCTGGTCGAAGCAAATCTGCATAGCCCCGGGCTGGAACAGGTCGTCGAGAGAAACGGCCACGATCTGATTGCGAATCAGGAACGGTCCCCCTTCCGAGACCCATCCCGCCGCCTCTCGAATGAGCTGTGGCTGGTCCCCAGAACTGTCTTTCTCGGCGAAAACGGGAACGGATTGTCAGGCGCTTGGCTGCATGATCGACTAGCTGAACTGCGGAAGACCTTCGACTACACATTGCTCTATGGGCCGCCAGCGGGGACGGGCAGCGAGGCCGCATTGCTGGGCAGTCTGTGTGACGGCATGGTGCTGGTTGTGGAGGCAAATTCAACCCGGCGCGTGGCCGCTCAAAAGGTGAAGGAAAGGTTGCACGCCGCGAATGCCCGTCTGTTGGGGACCGTGCTCAGTGGTAGAACATTCCCGATCCCGGACATGATTTACAAGAAGTTATAGGAACCTGCACCAAATCATCGGAAACAAATTTCCGAGACACAGAAATTCTTGTCGGAGGCAACTGAGAAACTTCGTGCAAAACAGATTAAAAATCAGTCGGGACTCAATTAGCGGAGCCGCGTTCAAAGAATCGTCTTAATGACAGCTGCACCCAACCTTTCCTTGCCACTTAGCTTACAAGCAGCACAGTGGTATTCGGTTCAGACCCGATACCGATTCGAAAGAAAGGTGACAATCCAACTTCAACAGAAAGGCGTGCAAACATTTCTTCCGCTGCTCGAAGAATTTCACCGCTGGAGCGACCGTCGGCAACCCGTCTATATTCCGCTTTTCTCTGGCTACACGTTCGCACGATTGGAATTGTCGACCGCAGTGCGAACGGAACTCCTCCGTACCCGAGGCGTTATTGGATTAATCGGCTTCCGTGGCATAGCAATTCCGATTCCTGCCAAGCAAATTGACGATCTACAAATGCTCCTGTCCCAAAAAGTCCCTTGCTGCCTCCACGCTTTCTTGAAGGTCGGACAACACGTAAGGATTCGAGGGGGCTGCCTGGACGGCCTGGAAGGAATTCTGGCACAACGCGGCGAGAAGAACTTGGTGATCGCCATTGAAGCCATCCAGCGCGCGGTCGCCATCACAATAGAAGGATACGAACTGGAACTGATCTGAAGTGCCTTCCCCTGTTCCCATCAAGCCGGTAACCCCGATCCGCGAATTTGCGTTGCCCTCCCGCCTGATTCCTGGAGCGCAAGCATCGCTCGGCGGTGTTGCTCGGAAGAACTCTTCTTCGGCTACCGTAGATGGGCGATTCGGGGAGTGGCGGGGCTCCGACGGCCTTGGAGAAGCAAGGAAGCGTCAGATCTCTGATGTCATCGTAGGAGCTCTCTTCCCGAGACTTGCGATTCACGGCCAACATTGGAATCTCGCCGGTCAAGTAGGCGCGGATTTCTTCTTCATCATCTTTAGTTTCGCGGCTGTCGGCCATTTGAGTTTGCTGCTGGAGTTCGCCATTCACCACGACCCTGCGGCGCTGCTGCGGCCCGAAGCGTTCCCTACTGCTGGGCCGGGATTGCTATTGCTTTACGGCGCGCTGTTCTCCCTGCTGGGTTTCTCTGAGCGCCTGTACGATCCGGAAACCGTTCAGGTGCCCCGGCGACAGCGACTGGTCCTCGGCAAAGTTGTCTTTTGGTCAGCGGCCCTTGTGGTCGCAGCGGTCAGCTGGTCAGGACCTCACCTGATTTCGCTCACCAGCCTGGCTGCCAGTGCGCCCCTGAATTTCCTGGTCATGCTCGCATGGAGAAATCACTGGCGACGCGTGCCCGTGCAACCGACGCAGAGCGGACGCGCTGTGCGGAACGTGCTGATCGTAGGAGCAGGAACCCTCGGGCGCAAACTTGCAGCTTACCTTAGTCAGGATCCTGCGGGCAGGCATGTGGTGATGGGGTTTCTTGATGAAGATGAACCGGTCGGCGGCACGGTAAAGGGTCGACTCGAAGATCTTTCCCGCATTGTACGAACGGATTTCGTAGATGAAATCATTCTCGCCGCCCCGCAGCAGCCGGACTTGGCGCGGCGGGTCATTCAGGAAGCGCGGCGCAACCAGATCGATGTCAAGTTGGTTCCTGATCTTTTCGGATTTGAGCCGGACGATCCGCTGGTTTTCGAGAGATTCGGTAACATACCAGTGCTGACCTTGCGCGCAGAACACCTGCCAACCTTTTGTCTATTTCTCAAGCGCACAGTCGATGCAGTCACCGCCGCGGCGGCCTTGGCCGTCACCATGCCCTTGCTCATGCTCATTGCACTGGTAGTCAAGCTTGAATCCCGAGGTCCGGCCCTCTATCAAGCGCAGCGAGTCGGGCTAAAAGGAAGGCGTTTTCGATGCTACAAATTTCGCACCATGAATACGGATGCGGACAAGCGAAAGGAGCACCTGCGAGCGCGCAACGAACGCCAAGGACCATTCTTCAAAATGGTCGACGATCCCAGGATCACGCGTGCCGGCCGATTTCTCCGCCGCTACAGTCTGGATGAACTACCTCAGGTCTGGAACGTGGTGCGCGGTGAAATGAGTCTGGTCGGACCGCGCCCCCACCCACTGGACGATTTCGAACGCTACGACTTGAGTGATTTACAGCGTTTGGACGTTCCGCCGGGACTCACGGGGTTATGGCAAGTAACGGCACGGCGCGATCCATCGTTCGAGCGCGGATTGGCTCTCGATCTCGAATACATAAGAAGCTGGAGCCTTTGGAGGGACTTCCAGATTCTTTACAAGACGATTTCCGTTGTTCTGCATGGAAGCGGCGTTTAGCCATGTCCTCAACCGCACACCCGACTCGAATTCCTGGGACGAACGCTCTTGCGTGGGCGATTGGGAGTTCTTTCCGGCCCTTGCACACACTAATCGTCGCACCCTCGCAACTCTTCTTGGTTACACTCACGCTGACGCTTTTCCATCCCCCAGACTTCAATTTCCACTCCATTGATCGATTCGCGTTTTGCTTGCTGCTTTTTGTAGTGCTCCTGCGCGCGTGTGTGCTGCGGCAGCCGATACGGCTTTATCGCCCGGCGACTGCGCCCATGCTAGCTCTGCTTCTGCTGGCGTTTTATGCTGCACGTTTCACACCCCAGCGACGCTGAAACCTGGAGCCTGTTTGCAGCCAAATGGCTGGTGCCATTCACGCTGTATCACCTCGCGGCGTACATCTTTGATGATGCTCGATCTGTGCGGAGATTCGAGACGTTCGCCTTGGTCGTGCTGGGCTACCTCTGTCTAACCGCCATATTCTTCATAATCGATGCCAAACAACTCATTTTTCCCCGCTATATTCTGGACGAGAGCTTGGGCTATCACGCTGACCGCGCGCGCGGACCATTTCTGCAAGCCGTGGCCAACGGTGTCGCCCTGAACTTGCTTGGATTGGTTGCGCTGAATTCATTGCGGCGCAGGCGGCTGCGGGGAGTGATCGCGCTCCTTTTGCTGGCGGCACTGCCTCTGGCTATCGTCGCCACCAAGACGCGCGCCGTCTGGCTGTCTTTTGCGTTATCAATTCTTGTGTTGCTCTTTTCTTCTCCGAGCCGGCGACTGCGGCGCGCGTGCCTGTGCTTCGTGCTCGCTGGCAGCATCGCACTCGCTGCAGTCGTCACGTTTGCGGATGGCAACAGTTCGCTAGCCGATCGATTGGAAGAGCGTGGACCAGTGATGTTCCGTATGGCTATTTACCAAGCCGGATGGGAGATGTTCCTGAAGAAGCCGCTCGCCGGATGGGGCGCGGCCGATATGCAAACGGAACTTTCAAAGAGGATCAGCGACTTCCACCAGGAACAGTTCTTTTTTCACAATACCTATCTTGAGATCGTCGTCCAGTATGGGCTCGTGGGTTTGCTGCTTTATCTGTGGATAGTGGTCGACCTCTTTAAGCTGGGTCGAAGTCGGAGCCGATCCGCCTCTTCGACGAATAGCAGTTTCTTGGATCACGAGTTCCGCGCAATCTGGCCGTTGTTCCTGGGAGTGTACCTGCTGAACGGGTCGTTTGTGGTTATGAACTACCAATTCGTGAATGGGTTCCTATTCACCTTGGCGGGGTTGCTGGTCGCTCAAAACCGCCGCCACGATGTCGAGTCTTCTGCTTTGGCATGTTGATGCCGACGGTTGCTTACCTCACGAATCAATTCCCTTCCGCGGTTGAGTCGTACGTAGTGGAGGAAATCAAAAACCTCCGCAGACGTGGAGTGACCGTGATCCCCTGTAGCGCGCGCCACCACCCGGCCGGACTTGATTCCGAACTGGAAGGCTTTGCGGCCGAAACTCTGTACCTCCAAACCCTTCGGCTCAGGCTATGGATCTATGCCGCAATCTTGTGCTTCGTGAAGTTCCCAGCACTCAAGAATTTCTATAGTCGCGCCCTCTTGCAGAGAAATGAGCCCTTCGAGCGACGGTTACCCGCGCTTCTGCATACTTGGCTTGGAGTCTATTACGCCCTACTGATCAAAAGCTGCGGCGTGGATCACATCCACGTGCACCATGGATACTTCGCATCGTGGATTGCAATGGTGGCGGCACGCATCCTCGGTATCCAGTTCAGCATGACTTTGCATGGATCGGATCTTTTGCTGCACGCTGCCTATCTCGATACAAAACTCGAACACTGCAAGTTTTGCGTGACCATTTCTGAATTCAACCGACAGCATATTCTCAAATGCCATCCCACGGTCCGACCTGACAAAATCATAGTCCGGCGCATTGGAGTTGATCCCGGCCCGGACAATCTTTCTTCTTTGCAACTTTCCAGCGACAGCCGCACGTTATCCATGTTGGCAGTCGGACGCTTGCATCCGGTCAAAGACCATGCCTTCCTGCTTCACGCATGCCGCCTGCTGAAGAACCGTGGAGTTCCTTTTGCCTGCGTTATAGCAGGTGATGGTCCGGAGCGCGCACGCATCGAACGATTGATTCGTGATTTGGGTCTTCAAGCCGAGCTCCAACTCGTTGGCCACCTGTCGCGCCAGCATCTAGACGCCTGCTACGTACGCGCGGATCTCGTCGTGCTAACCAGTCGCAGCGAGGGTATCCCACTGGTCCTGATGGAAGCCATGGCTCATGGCAGACCTGTGCTCGCCCCCGCAATCACGGGCATTCCGGAACTGGTTTTAGACGGCAAGAATGGTTTTCTGTATCGCCCGGGCTCGCTGGAGGACTTTGTGGCACGAGTAGAGTTCGTCCACCGCTCCCAATCTACTCTCAGTCCAATCAGCCGGTCGGCGCGCCAGCACGTGCTTCAGCATTTCAATCGCGAAAAGAACCTGGAAGACTTCTGCAATCTTCTTCTTGAAAACGCTAGCCCTTCCAACACACTCAGCCGCACCCTGGAACACCCATATGCGAATCCTATATTGCAATAAATACAACTTTCCCTTCAGTGGCACTGAAGTTTATATGTTCGAACTCATGGACCTGATGAGAGCGGAAGGGCACGAGGTCGCGCTTTTTTCGATGGCGGATCCTCGCGGCCTGCCCACACCGTATGACCAATACTTCTTGCCAAACATCGACTTCAAAAGCCCTGCCCACGGGTTGATTGCGCGTGCCAAACTGGCGGCGCATGCAATCTATTCCACTGAGGCCCGACGGCTTCTGCGGAAGGTCATCGCTGCATTTCGTCCGGACGTGGCGCACGTTCGCAACATCTATCACCATCTGTCCCCATCCATTCTCTGGGAACTCAAGGCTCAGCGTATACCAGTGCTGTATCACTTGAATGATTTCAAGCTGCTCTGCCCCACCTACAACATGGTCGCAAAAGGACGAGTCTGCGAGCGCTGTCGTGGGGGGCGGTTCAGCCACGTTCTCACGGAAGGCTGTTACTCCGGCCCACCTGGGTCAGCTCTGTTACTGATGGCCGAAGCCTATTTCCATCGGTGGTTTGGAACCTACCACAGATGCGTCGATCAGTTCCTGGCCCCCAGCCGTTTCGCAAGAGACAAGCTTATCCAGAATGGGTTCGACGCACAAAAAATCGCCGTCCTTCCCCATTTCCAAAAATTGCCGGAGCACGCCCCACCCAATTCTGCGCCCCAAGCGCCCATCCTCTACTTCGGACGCCTGTCACCTGAAAAGGGAGTCGCGGACCTCCTGCTGGCTATGAAACATTTGCCGCTGGTGCGACTCAAGGTCGCCGGGGATGGGCCGCAACGATTGGAGCTGGAAAACCTGGCTCGAGAGTTATGCCTGAAGAACGTGGAATTCACTGGCCATGTCGGAGGCAAGATCCTGGAGCAACTAATCGCGTCAGCCCGCTTCACAGTGCTGCCTTCACGAGCTTACGAAACCCTGGGCAAGACGATTCTTGAATCCTATGCATGGGGACGTCCGGTGGTGGCGTCGGACCTCGGTTCACGGCGTGAACTGATCGACCAAGGCGAGACCGGTCTCCTCTTCCCCTCAGGCAATGTAGAGCAACTGGAGAAAGCCATTTCCTTTCTGGTCGAGCGGCCAGAGCTGGCGGCGCAAATGGGCATTCGCGGGCGCAAATTCGTGGAAGCCCAACACGCGCCGGAAGCACACTATCGCGCCTTGATGCGCCTGTACACCCAGATGAGGCCGTGGCCGGGCAGAGCCAAAAAGGCGACAGTCCTGCCTCTTACCACACCGCCGCTTCGGGTGGCATTCATCGGCGGGCGCGGCCTGGTTTCAAAGTACAGTGGCATCGAAACCTATTACGAAGAAGTCGGCAAGCGGCTGGTGCAGATGGGCCACGTTGTCACGGTATATTGCCGCAGTTATTTCACTCCTGCGCTGGTGACATATGAAGGAATGCATCTCGTTCGCCTGCCGACATTCCGGTCAAAGCATCTCGAGACATTCGTGCATACTTGGTTGAGCACGGTACACGCCACGTTCAGCGGTTGCGACATCGTGCATTACCATGCCCAGGGCCCAGCACTGTTTTCGTTCTTTCCCCGCTTGGTTGGGAAGAAGACCGTGGTCACCGTTCAAGGTCGAGATTGGCAACGAAAAAAGTGGGGCCGCGTCGCTTCGCTCACCCTCCGTCTCGGAGAACTTGCTTCCGCACGGTTGCCAAACCGCACCATGGTCGTATCCCAGGCTCTGCAACAGCACTACCGAACAGCTTATGGCGTGCAGGCCACATACGTACCCAACGGCTCGATGATCCGCCAACGTGTGACGCCGTCGCAACTGCCGGAATGGGGGCTCGAACCGGACAACTACATTCTTTTTCTAGGCAGATTCTCTCCCGAGAAAAATTGTCGTTTGCTGATCGAGGCATATGAAACTCTCGCCACCGACGCTAAACTGGTTTTAGCTGGCGGTTCTAGCTACACAAACGCATACGTCGATGAATTACGTAGGCATCAGAGTGAAAAGATAGTCTTCCTCGACTGGGTTTACGGCCCTGCCCTGGATGAATTGCTCACCAACGCCGCTCTGTTCGTCTTGCCTTCGGATCTGGAAGGCCTCTCGCTGGCTCTCTTAGACGCTATGGGAGCCGCCGTCTGCGTGTTGACCAGTGACATTCCCGAAAACCGGGAAGTGATTGCAGATACCGGCTTCACGTTCCAACCCGGAGATGCAACCGATCTGGCGCGCATGTTGCGCCTTCTTCTTGCCGACCCGGGCACCCGGATGGTCGCCGGGCAAAACGCCCAATCGCGAGTTCGGGAACACTATCTATGGCCCCGAATCGCAACTCAAATTGCGAACTCGTACGTGGAATTGACCGACCGAGTGAGTGCGCCCGCGCCCTGTCCTACGGACAAACCAGCGGCAAGGGAAACTTCAAGACAAGCTGGATAAATACGACACAGGCTCGAGATGTGGCGGCAAATGCCGCATGGCATTTGCGGGAGAAAGGTTCATCGAGAAGAACGATTTTGGATCTTTCAAGGGCTCGCAAGTCAGCCATAGCTCTTGCGTCATGCCATGCAAATATTGGCTCAGGGGCCGGGTAAGCGAAGAATCAAGCTTTACTGCGCGGATAAGTTGGCCGCAGACGGAAGGGAGGTCATTCTTTCCCCGTATCGAGGCGCTTCCAAACGAGTCGACATCGGCGGGTCATGGAAAGGTCTGAGGTATTACAATTCCAATGTCATTCATTCTCGATTGAGAGCACAACCGATGATCCACGCTTGGCATGACGTGACCCCCGGAGAGCGGTTGCCGGAAGAATTCAACACGGTGATCGAAATTCCCTTTGGTTCAAGCGTGAAGTATGAACTGGACAAAGCCAGCGGGTTGATCAAACTCGATCGCGTGCTCTACTCGGCTGTCTATTATCCCGCTAATTATGGCTTCATTCCCCAGACCTTGGCCGAAGATGACGATCCGCTCGATGTTCTGGTGCTTTGTCAGGAAAGCGTGGTTCCGTTAACAATTATTCATGCGCGAGCCATAGGCCTGATGACTATGATTGATGCAGGGAAGAAAGATCACAAGATCATTGCGATCGCTACCGAAGATCCTGAATTCAACAGCTACCGCGAGGCCTCAGAGATGCCTCCCCACCGCCTGATCATGCTGCGAAGATTCTTTCAGGATTACAAGCAACTGGAAGGAAAAGAAGTGGAAGTGGATGAGATACGACCCGCAGGCGAGGCGTATCCCATCATCAATGACGCCCTGCGCCATTACAGCGAGCAACGGCGCAAAGGATTCATCAAGTAGCTGTCATGCTCTAAAGGGAACATCACCAGACGTGGCACGCGTTCGCGCTCACCATCGGTTGTCCCGCCTTGCAGCCCCAGGCTTTCTGAAACTCGGGCATGTTCTGCACCACGCCATCGACGCGCCATTTTCCGGGTGAGTGAGGATTGGTGGTCACCTGGTTACGCGCAAATTCCGGACGCCGTTTCTCGCACCATACGCGCGCGAAACCGAGGAAGTAGCGCTGCTCGGGGGTGTACCCATCGATCTTCTGACCCTCTTTCCCGGTTTTGTCGTCTGCGATCATGTGCTCGAGCGCCATCAGCGCAATGCGTGCGCCACCGTTATCAGCGGTGTTTTCCCCGAGCGTAAGCCGGCCATTGAGTTTGAGATCGTCCACCGCAACAAAGTTGCTGTATTCATCGGCAACGCAACTGGCTCGCTTTTCAAATTCCTTGCCATCCTCGGCCGTCCACCAGTCGCGCAGGTTGCCCTGCGGATCGAACTTGCGTCCCTGGTCGTCAAAGCCATGGGTCAACTCGTGCCCGATCACCAGCCCGATTCCGCCGAAGTTCACGGCGTCATCCATGTTCTTGTCAAAGAAAGGCGGTTGCAGGATTCCGGCCGGAAAGACGATTTCGTTGTAGGAGCCGCTGTAGTAGGCATTGACCGTTGGTGGCGTCATGCCCCATTCCTTGCGGTCGAGCGGTTTGCCAATCTTGGCAATTTGGCGTCTGGATTCGAATTCATTGGCGCGCAGAAAATTTCCCAACAGGTCTCCGCGCACGACGGTCAACGAACTGTAATCCCGCCACGCATCGGGATAGCCGATCTTATTGCGAATAGCTTGCAGCTTGAGCTTGGCCTGTTTCTTGGTCTCGCCCGTCATCCACGGCAGCCCCTGGACATCCTCGTCCAGTGACTTCTCCAGCGCATCCACCATTTTCAACATGCGCTGTTTGCCGTCGGCCCCGAAGGTAAGCTCCACGTATTTTTGACCCAGCGCTTCGCCGAGGGATTGGTCGGTCAGTTCGACGCAACGCTTCCACCTGGCTTGGATTTCCTTCTGGCCGGTCAACGCCTGGCGCATTTTGAAGTTTGCCTCGACGAACGGCTGGGAGAGCCACGGAGCTGCGCCTCGCAGCAGGTGCCAACTCACGTAGGTCTTCAGGTTGTCCAGTGATTCGGTTTCCACCAGGCCATTTACCTGTTTGAAGAAATCGGGATTGCTGACATTCAGTTCCGAAAAACTGGGTGAACCGGTCGTCGCAAAATAACGATCGAGATAGAAATTCGGTGCCAGCGTGATGGCGGCGTCTCGCGTCATCTTGTGGTCTCGCATCCGGGGGTCGCGGCGGATTGTGCGGTCCATGGAAGCTTTGGCCAAGACGGTCTCAATGTGCAGCACCGTTTGCGCCGAGTCCGCCGCTTGGGTGGACGATTGCCCGGCCAGCACGAACATCTGGGTCGCGTACTCGACCAGGTGTTTGCGCATGTCCGTCATTCGCGCGTCATCCTTGATGTAGTAATCGCGGTCCGGGAGTGACAGTCCACCTTGATCGATATAGGCGATTACTTGATCCGCATTGTGCAGGTCGGAGTTGGAATAGAAATTAAACAACGGGTTGGGGCCAATAAGATGCACGCGAGCAATGGCGTCGATCAGAGCAGTCTTGTCGTTCACGGCGGAGATCCGGTCAAGCTCAGGCTTTAGCGATTCGAGACCCTTAGCGTCCACGGTCTTTTCGTCCATGCAAGAGCCGTAGAAGTCGCCGATCTTTTGATCGATTGCACTCCGGCGGGGGTCGTTGGCGGAAGCTTTTTCCAGAATCTCACGCAGCGTGACCAAGTTGCGCTCGTCCAGTTCGACAAAGCTGACCCATGAGCTCTGATCCGGTGGAATTTCCGCGGTCTTGAGCCAGTTGCCGCAGGCGTACTGATAGAAATCCACGCAGGGATCAAGCGTCTTGTCGATGTTGTCGATGCTGAAACCCGAACTTGGCTTCGATGCCGAATCGGTCTGGGCAGAAATGACTAAGGCTGATAGCAACAGAAATACCGGCAGAAGACGGTGCAAGCGCATGTTCCCTCGGTAGAGTGGAAACAACGATTCTAAGCCTAAGGGTTTGCACGTACAAGCGCCGAACAGGGTAGCAGTGCGCTGGCGGGCCGTGTTGTATTTGGCCCGCCAGCGCTCCTGGGAAGATTGGCCGCCCTCGCCGCCACTACCTAGGCTAATCGTTGTCGGGAGGATCCATGGGCCGCTTGTCATGCATCAGAAACTTCAGACTGAGCGGAGCATCAATGCGCTTGAACTCGCGCGCCCTCCGGTGGAAATTGAAGAACGCTGTGAGATCCGTCTGGGAACGCTGATCGGCAAAACCGAGTGTTCCCTCAGGGATGCTGAAATTGTGCTCAATGAACCGAAGAATGCTGCCAACGTCGTATTGGTTGGTGCTATCGATCATCGGCTGGGTGTAGGCTGAGACGAAAATGAGCGGAACGCGAAACCCTAACTGATAATCGCCCTGACCCTGGTTCGGCGCAGACAGGAAGGTCGGCTTCCGGTGATCATAGAAGCCTCCCCAGTCGTCCCAGGTGATAACAATCGCCGTGTCCTGCCAATAGGGCACCGACTTGCCGTTGATCGTGTCGGTGCATCCACTTTGCGCAATCGCATTCACAATTCCAGCTACCCAGGACGGCCCCCCGGTATGAGTGCCGTCCGAAGAAGGATGGTCAGAATTCTGCCCCGTCGGAATCACCCAACTGACCGGGCGGAGTTGACAGCCCGCGAGATCCTTCGTCAACAAATGCTGCGGGTTGAGATCCACGTGGGTCGTCCACTCCGTACCCTGGCACTTGGTGTAATTTGGGTCGGGATTGCAGATGCTACGGATCCAATTGGGCGCGGTCCAAATGCTGTTGGCGCCGGGGCTGTAGTATTTCCAATCCAAGCCGGCGTTTTCGAGGAGTGAAGCCATAGTGGACCGTGAGAAACATACGGTGCCCAGAGGATTGTTGATAAGCTGAAATTCCTTGGGCGCGGTTTGAGGGGAAATCAACTCATAAACGGAATTGAGAGGCGCAACGCAGCCCAGGCCGCTCGGGTTCTCGGCAACGAATGTGGCGTTCGCGTCGTCGCTGGCGCTGGCCGCCGAAGTGCCCCCGAAAAGGAATTGATGAGCCGGAGCGCTTGGACCCTGGTTGGTCTGGAACATTGAGTTCGCCCATCCATACTGCTGCGCCAGCGTTATGTACGGTTGCACATCGGTTGGCTGGACGTATTGAAATGAGCAGTTGAGTGGACAGTTGGTGCTGTTCAGACCGTCCATGTTGCACTGAAACGATTGCGCATTCGGGTGGCACATCTGCTCGAATGACGCATGACTATGACCGGGATCGAAGGCATTCCCCAGAGGAACCACGTTCAACGGGATTGTGTTGCCCTTGCGGTCCACTCCAGAACTTTGAATATCATACTGGTTGGAAGCCGTTCCACAGGCGCCGCTATTACCATACGGCGGAATGCACAGTCCTTGGAAAAGATCATCGGGCGTGCGATTCTCCTGAACCACGACGACGATATGAGTGAAGCTCGAGACTTGGGCGGAGGCGAGAGCTACGCCCAGAGAAGCCAGCAACAGCATGGCCTTGATCGCGAATTTCATATTGATCCTCCTGGTTTTCTCTGTTTTGCCAGAACGAGGTGGCGGATCTTTGGCCGAACTCAGGCGAGACGGAACGGAAATCAGTGAACAGACTATGCCCTGAAAACGCCTGACTGTCAAGCCTGAACGCGGCCGCTAGAGCCTATCCACGTCGTATCCCTCTTGCGAGATTGAAGTGTTTGTGCCGATTGGAAAACTATCGTCCAACGCCTGGAAAACTTTTGCGTAGCGCGCGGCGCAATCTGTCCCGAAACGGGAATCGCTCGCCTATCTCGTTGCAGAATACCTCTGCTCCAGTTGGATAAGGACTTGCTCCTTTGTCGAGTACGCGCCAACTGCCACGCCGTTATGATTCTTGCGGCGAACTCCCCTCCGGCAGGCGGCACTAGATCACAGCTCTCGGAGGATCTTCAGTTGCGAGCAACCCAGTTTGTATTTCTTGCGCTTCTGGTCAGCGGTCATGTTTTTGCGGAGAACGGCCTGCACCCTGACATTCACCCCGCTGCCGGGGCCGTGAGCGCAGCTCAGGTCGTCTCTTTTCCAGCCGCGCCACAGCGGCAACGAGTCATCGACAAAAAGTTCATAGCGGTCATGGGAGCGCTCGGAACCGCCGAAGCCATGCGTTACAGCACGCGAACTCTGGTCGTCGAACACGAAGCCGATGCCGGTGCTCCATGGATCACAAGCCGTCCCTCCCACCCCAGCTTAGTCGCGAAGGATGCCGCCATTTATGCGGTCGAGGTGCTCGTAGCCTACGAGATCAAGAAGCCGCATGACTGGCTGCCCGGAGACCGCACTATCAGAAAACTCTGGTGGCTCTATCCCGCCGCCATGGCGGCTCTCCATTTCAAGAATGCAAGCAACAATATCCAGACGTCGCCTCCCGGGGGATGTGATCCCTCCCAGTGTCAGACCCACTAGCGCTTCCAAGTTGACTTCGGTGGTGAACTTCCCAGCGGAATTGCGACGTCCCCAACTCCACTCTTTCTGGGCTGTGTCCCGCCAAGCACCGCGCCGAAATGCGCGAGGGCAGCGTCGCGAGGGGTATAATTTGGGGCTGGACATTTCGCAGCGAGGATAATGTCGCCAATGACCTCCACAAAAGGCACTGCTACAAATGGCAAGAACGGATACGACAGGCCGCGGGCGGAGTGGATCGCGCGGCGCCAGGCGGAGAATCGCGATGGCAATTTCTCCCAGATGCACTATGCCCGCAAGGGTCTGATCACGGAAGAAATGGTCTACGTGGCGGAGCGCGAAAAGCTTTCTGCCGATCTTGTCCGCGACGAAGTGGCCTGCGGCCGCATGATTGTTCCAGCCAATATCAATCATCCGGAACTAGAGCCGATGTGCATCGGCGTTGCTTCGCTGTGCAAGATCAACTCCAACATTGGAAATTCTGCGGTCACCTCCAACATTGACGAGGAACTCAAGAAGCTGCATACCTCCGTCCACTTCGGCGCTGATACGGTCATGGATCTTTCGACCGGCGGCAACATTCATGAGATTCGTGAAGCCATCCTCCGCCACTCGCCCGTACCCATCGGAACCGTGCCGATTTATGAAGCAATCTCGCGAGTCAAGCGAATCGAAGACTTGAATGCCGAAGTCATGCTCGAAGTAATCGAAGAACAAGCCGAGCAGGGCGTGGATTACATGACCATTCATGCTGGCGTGCTGATTCAGTATCTGCCGATGGTCTCCAAGCGAATCACCGGGATCGTGAGCCGCGGCGGTGCGATCCTGGCGCAATGGATGGCCCACCATCACAAACAGAATTTTCTGTATGACCGTTTCGGCGACATCTGCAAGATTTTCGCCAAGCACGACGTTTCATTTTCGCTGGGCGATGGCCTCCGTCCCGGCTGTATTGCCGACGCCAGCGATGAAGCGCAATTCGCCGAGTTGAAGACGCTGGGAGAACTGACCAAGAAAGCTTGGGAATACGATGTGCAAGTGATGATCGAAGGTCCCGGTCATGTGCCGCTCGACAAGATCAAAGAGCAGGTGGACAAGGAGAAAGAGCTCTGCTACGAAGCCCCGTTCTACACGCTGGGGCCGCTCGTCACCGACATCGCACCCGGATACGACCACATCACCTCAGCCATTGGCGCGGCCATGATCGGCTGGCATGGCGCAGCGATGCTGTGCTATGTCACGCCCAAAGAACATCTCGGGCTGCCGAACGAGAAAGATGTAAAAGACGGAATCATCGCGTACAAGATCGCCGCCCACGCGGCGGATTTGGCGCGGCATCGTCCCGGCGCTCAGGACCGCGACGACGCCCTCAGCTACGCGCGCTATAAATTCGACTGGGAGAAGCAATTCGCGCTGTCACTCGATCCGGAAACAGCCCGCTCCATGCACGACGAAACCCTGCCCGACGACTACTACAAAGAAGCCGCCTTCTGCTCCATGTGCGGCCCCAAATTCTGCTCTATGAATTATTCCAACAAGGTGGACGAGTACAACAAGCAAGTCCACGGCTTGGAAAAGAAAGACTACTCGGAACTGGTGGAGAAGCTGGTCGCGATCAAGTGATTCCGAGGCCCGTCGCGATACGTATGACGAAGCCTCGTGCAATCCAAGCAGGTTCCACTAATCACAGTGGAAGCCTGTCACCGCGCTCTCTTGGCTGCCTCGATCGCCTCGCTCAGTTCATGCTCTGCTGCCCGCAGATGCTGTTCCGCCTTGGCGCCATGGCCGGCCATATCGTAGTGGTTAGCTGCGCGGGCGGTTTCCAATTCGTGGATCGCTTCTTGCACGTGGTTATGGACCGATTCCAGATCGTGCCAGTCACGCACCTGGCCAACCGCGATTCCGACGACAAACGAAAGACACACGGAGAGAACACTGATTGCAATCGTCTTTCTCATCTTTTCTCCTCGCAGAATATGGATTAGTTTTCCCTGACGTTCATGGATCCTCGCCATTTTCCCCGGCTCCAGACCGCCTGTCAAACAAAAACACCTTGCAACTCACTTAATAACAACGGTTCCGCATGACCTTGTTCCTTTTACGCTACCCCGGCTACAATGTGTTGCGTCCGGTATTCCTCTTGAAGCTACTGCCACTTTCGTTATTTATCTTTTCGATTTTCGTCGCTGTAAGACCGGCTGTTGCGGCAACTCGCCACTATTACATTACTGCTGAAGACGTGACCTGGGATTTCGCTCCCAGTGGTCATGATCTGCTACGCGGAAGTCTGCTTCCTCCGCCCTGGGCATTGCGCACTCAGTGGGCAAAAACGCGTTTCATCGAATATACGGATTCCACCTTTTCCGTTCGTAAACCGCAACCCGAGTGGCTGGGAATTCTAGGACCGATTATTCGCGCCGAGGTGGGAGATCGTGTTGAAGTTGAATTTCTGAATCGCGCGAAGGCGATGCACAGCATACATCCCCACGGCTTACGCTACGACAAGAACAGCGAAGGAGCCTTCTATCTACCTTATGGTGATGGCTCCCGCGTTGGGCCAGGCGCGCGCTTCACCTACCACTGGTTTGCCGACGGAGGCAGCGGGCCTGGGCCGGGACAGCTTAGCTCTGTCGTCTGGTGGTACCACGCTCACACCGACGAACCGAAGGAGACCAACGCTGGACTACTCGGTCCAATCATCGTCACTGCCAAAGGCAAAGCTCGGCCAGATGGATCTCCCAAAGGTGTCGATCGGGAATTCGTCGCCGCCTTCGTGATCTTCGACCAAATGCTCGCAAAACCCGAAGGGCTGTTCTATTCGATTAACGGCTATATCTTCGGAAATCTGCCCGGCCTCATCATGGCCCAAGGAGAAAAGGTGCGCTGGTATGTGATGGGACTGGGAAACGAGATCGACGCTCACAGTCCTCATTGGCATGGCAAAACAGTTACAGACGGACGCCGCAACGTGGATGTCATTGAACTTCTGCCGGCGAGCACCAATGCCGTCGACATGGTCGCCGACAATCCCGGCACATGGATGCTCCACTGTCATGTCCGCGATCACATGGAGGGCGGGATGATGGCCTCTTTCACGATCTATAAGCCCTCAACCAGGAGTTGCCCGCTGCATTTCGTGGCTGGGCATTTCTGGGATGGCGGCCCCGCGTATTCGCTCACGGTTAAGAATGTCGGGGCAAAAAAGATCAAGAGCTTCAACCTCACTTTCGAACACTTTGTCGCGCCGCAATTGTTGAATCATCCCTTTATTGACACTTGGAGCTCCAGCCAGCCGCTTGACCCAAACCACGAGCAGACGATCGAGATGAAGGCGTATCGAGGAGTAGATCAGCGCATACTGGGTTGGGTGCTCATGCCCTCGAAAATTCTATTTGACGACGGAACCACGTGGACACCGCAGGAACGCGGTGAATGTTTCGGAGCGTTCTGGAAGGATACGGACCATCCGGATTTAAAAATAGTTCCTCCCGAGCAACTCGAGATGAACCCAGATTAATCGCGAGTCCAGGAAACTGCAGATCCTTAGCTTTGATATTGATCCTACCGATCACTCTCCAGTACCTTGACCGCGCGATTCAAAGCTGCTGCGAGGACCGAAATTTGTTGCCGGGTTCGAGCGAGATCGTGTTTGTCGATGGCCTCGTTAATCCCCGGGATGACCACGGCCGCGTATCCGGTGTACTGGCCCGGAGCATAAATAGCGTGGCGGAACCAGGGCCGATTCGGCAATCCCTCGGGCACGAGTAAAGCACGCTCAGCGCCTCGCAAAGCCTGGTTCAGCCTGGCGGCATCCCCTGGCGAGTTTTGTTGGCGGACAAGAATCTTCGCTCCGGCTTGCTCGAAGTGATGCGCCGCCTGGGAAGCCTCGGCGAAATTCACACTTTGACCACCGAACTCGGCCAGAGCTTTCTTCTTGGCGGATTCAATGTAAGAGACGATTTCCTTGGCATACTCCTCGTAGTCGTACGGAAGCACGTCTGTGTCGGCCATGCGGATGATCGAGATCCCGAAAATGCGGGCCATCTGCTGCTCGTAGACAAAACCGGGATCGCCGAATTTCTTGAACCAGTTAAAGTTATCGAACGCCGAGTGATAGACGCCATAAGACCCAGTAGAGCCGATGTCGGTGGATGGCACACCCAGGTGTTGCAGGAAGACGGTGTAGTCCGATCCGCTTCCTAAATCGCCCACCGGCACATCGGCTTTCACCTGGGCCGCGGGTGGACGATAAGTGCCGCCGCTGGTCTCCTGGGGGTTTACTGGTTCATTGACCTTTTGCCAGACTTCATAGACGGTTCCGCCCTTGGCAGAGGGAACAACTTTTGCCACATCCCGCAGGAATTGCTTCAGGCTGGGCACGGATGCCGCCCCAAACTTCGGTCCGGATACTGCGACGTCCATATTGAAATAGGCAGCGGCATTAGTCAGTTCACTCTGGTGCTGCTCGCCCCATTCGGTCGAACCGATCAGCCCTTCCTCTTCTGCATCCCAGCTACCGAGAACGATTGTGCGCTTCGGCTTCCAGCCTGACTTCAACAATTCGCCTAGCCCGTGTACCGCCTCCAGCATGGCGGCAGTGCCGCTGTTTGGGTCGACGGCGCCGTACACCCAGGCATCGCGGTGGTTGCCCGCGACCACCCATTCGTCGGGAAGTTCACTGCCCCGCACTCGTCCAATCACATCCCAAATGGTGCGAAATTGGTAATCCTGTCTGAGATGCATCTTCACCTTCACCGGCCCGGGCCCCACGTGATAGGTAAATGGCAACGAGCCTTGCCATTCACGAGGAGAATCCGGCCCTCCTAAGTGCTCAAGGATGGGCCATGCATCGGCATAAGACAAAGGCGTGGTAGGAATTTTCGGCAGTTGCGTAGATTGCTCAGGCGGGGTTCGCTTGGAGTCAGGAAGCGAGGGGACGGACGCGATTCCCGGCGTCGTAGGATCGCCAGGGAACTGGAACATATAGCCAATCGATCCGCGCTGCACGCCGGAATCGGGCCGCCACGGGCCCTGCGGATATTTGTCGCCACGCCGCCATCCGTCGTCGCTGGGGTCCGAGTAAATGACAAGGCCCGCAGCGCCGTGTTCCTGCGCGACAAATGCTTTCACGCCGCGGAAGTTCTCCCCGTACCGCACCAAAACGATTTTGCCGCGTACGTCCACCTTCAACTGGTCCAGCTTCTTAAAATCCTCCGGCGAACCGTAATTGGCGTAGACCACTTCCGCCTCGGCGTCGCCCGAGGGCGACATTGCGTTGTACGGTGTGATGACTCTCGGATCATCAGCAAAGGGGTCGCCTTCTACGTGCTCGCGCGTGGGTCCGTGCATGTGAACGTCGGCGGGAGCAGTCACATCCACGCTGATTTCCGCCGGGTAGTTCATCCAGACACGATATTCAACGATCTCTGTATCTAAGCCGGCCTCGCGGAATTTTTGCGCGACGTAATCCGCGGTAGCTTTGTCCTCGGGCGAACCGGCAACATGCGGCGCCCGGGTCAGGATGCGCAGATGTTGTTCCGCAAGTTTGGGATCGGGAACCGCAAGAAATTTGGCTTCCTGCGCAGTTTCTGCGGAAGAATTACGGAATCCGAAGATCACCGTGGGAGACTTGGGTGTTTGCTGCACCGTTTGAGTCTGGGGAAGAGGACTCAACAGTAAGAGACTGCAAAACAATGTGGAGGCTGATCGAAGGGACATGAGATTTCTGGGTGAAACAGGTAAGTGTACATCAAGGGGCTCACGGTTCGCGGTCACAGCAATCGCGGTAGGCGCCTTTAATGGACGAAAGTCGACGCTATGCGCGTTGCCGTCTGGCGCTAACGTTTCCGTGGGCCGGCAAGTGCCACTCTCGGCCGGAGAATTTCTTTCCGGCACGCGCGAAGCGATAAACTGCTAACATGCCCGTCAAAGATGCTACCCGGCGCTTCTCCTCCCGAGTTGACAACTATGTGCGCTACCGGCCCGGGTATCCTCCTGAAATTCTAGAATTGTTGAAAAAAGCATGCGGCCTCACGACCAAATCCGTGATCGCTGATATCGCTTCCGGCACAGGCATTTTCACGCGACTGCTGCTGGAAAACGGTAATCGCGTTTTCGGCGTGGAACCAAACCCTGAAATGCGGCGAGCCGGAGAACGGTTCCTGGAAAGTCATGCAGGGTTCACCAGCGTCGCCGGAACCGCAGAAGCAACCACACTTCCCGACCATAAAGTCGACTTTGTTACTGCGGCGCAGGCGGCACACTGGTTCGATCGCGAAAAAGCTCGCCGTGAGTTCATCCGCATCCTCAAACTCCACGGCTGGGCTGTGCTTTTGTGGAACGAACGCCGCACCGATTCAACCCCTTTCCTTCGCGAATACGAGCAGTTGCTGCTGACGTATGGAACTGACTACCAGGAAGTACGGCAGGAGCGCACTACTGCAGAAATTACCGGCTTCTTCGCGCCTTCGCCATTTCGCTCGCGTGGGCTGGAAATGCGCCAGGAACTTGACTACGCAGGTCTCGAAGGCCGGCTCCTATCATCCTCGTACGTTCCCACATCTGACCAAGCAAATTACGAGCCTATGCTGCGAGAGTTGCAGCGCATTTACAAAGCGCATCAAGTCAGCGACCGTGTGAGGCTTGAATACAACACGCTCGTTTATTACGGTCAGCTGGAATAAGCCGACTACGGAGTACGAATGTCTGACGAGAAAACTTTTCACATGACTCCGGACGAGTTCCGGCGACATGGCCATGCGGTCGTGGACTGGATCGCGGATTACTATACGCGCATCGAATCGTATCCCGTGCTGTCCCGCGTGGAGGCCGGTCAGGTTCGGGCTTCGTTGCCCGCAAATCCTCCGTCGAAGGGTGAGTCTTTTGCAGCGATCCTTGGAGACATCGAGAAACTAATCCTTCCAGGCATTACCCACTGGCAGTCGCCTAACTTTTTCGCTTTCTTTCCCGCCAACGCCTCGGGCCCTGCGATTCTGGGTGATCTGCTTTCCTCGGGATTGGGCGTGCAAGGGATGCTTTGGGCGACCAGCCCGGCTTGCACGGAACTGGAAACGCATGTGCTCGACTGGCTGGTGGAAATGCTCGACCTGCCGCGGAAGTTTCTTTCCACCAGCGCGGGAGGCGGCGTGATCCAGGATACGGCTTCGAGCGCGTCGTTGTGCGCATTGCTTGCGGCGCGGGAACGCGCTACGAATTTCGCCAGCAACAAAAATGGTTGCGACGGCAAGTTGGTCGCTTACACATCCTCGCAGACGCACTCTTCGATTGAAAAAGACGTCAGGATTGCTGGGCTTGGGCTGGACAATTTGCGGCTGATCGACGTCGATGAGAACTTCGCCATGCGTCCGGACGCGCTCGCCCGGCAAATTGAGATTGATCGACGCGCGGGTCTGGTCCCTTGCTTCGTTTGCGCCACGATCGGCACGACTTCGTCAAATGCGATTGATCCGCTGCCCGAAATCGGGCGCATCTGCCGGGAAAACAATTTGTGGTTTCATGTCGATGCGGCCATGTCAGGAACGGCTGCGCTTTGCCCGGAGTTCCGAAATACTCATAACGGTGTTGAACTCGCCGACAGCTACACTTTCAATCCGCACAAATGGATGTTCACCAACTTCGATTGCAATTGTTTCTACGTTGCCGATCGGAAGGCGCTGATTCAGACCCTCAGCGTTTTGCCCGACTATTTGCGCAACAAAGCCACGGAGTCGGGAGCGGTGATTGACTATCGCGACTGGCAGATTCCGCTTGGCCGCCGCTTTCGCGCTCTGAAACTCTGGTTCGTTATCCGCCACTACGGCGTCGAGGGCTTGCAGTACCACATTCGGCGTCACGTTGAACTGGCCCAACAATTCGCCGGTTGGGTCAAGAACGATAACCGTTTCGAACTCGCGGCGCCCGCGCCGCTTAACTTGGTGTGCTTTCGTCATAAGGGCGGAGATGAAATTAATCAGGAGCTGATGGATCGCTTGAATCGAAGCGGGGATCTCTATCTCACGCACACGCGACTGAATGACCGGTTGACATTGCGATTCTGCGTGGGTCAGACCAACACAATGCAACGACACGTCGAGCAGGCATGGCGCAACATTCAGCAAGAAGCAGCAGGACTCGAACGCGATTCAGCTGTGGCGGATTAAACCGAATGCAGGTGCGGTCGAAAGTCCTCATGCACTACTGCCGCTGAACTTTCAAATCCTTCGACTTGTCGGGCGGCGGCTGTACCGGCGTTTCAGGTTTTAGTGCGGCTGCATTCGCCGGGGCCGCGGGATTCACTCCGAAATCCCAGACGTACGTGTTTATTCCGTCCTTCCCCAGCATCTCGACGACCGCATACTCTCCTGGTTCGAGAGCACTGGCGGGCGTGACCTTGACCCAGCCTCCAGTTAGTCGTTGCGAGGTGGTCAGAACGACGTTCTGCTCCTGACTGGCTTTGCCGAGCGGACTGATTTTTATGTCTCCGATGATCCGCTTGCCCTTTTTCGCCTGGGTTCGCACGATATGAAAACGGTCCCACGGCTGCTCCGGCTGTTGGGGCTGTTGCGGCTGTTGGGGCTGTTGCGGCCCTTGCGGCCCTTGCGGCGAATTGACGTTTGAACTCTGATCATCGAGGTTGACGTA
>Ga0207141_10005_pt2 | contig 31714 bp, 27 predicted proteins | sample Alteio_BWMinHeat_5_FD_153553 | JGI IMG/M metagenome (GOLD analysis project Ga0207141, IMG submission 153553) | Enriched cells from forest soil in Barre Woods Harvard Forest LTER site, Petersham, Massachusetts, United States -... | ecosystem: Environmental > Terrestrial > Soil > Temperate forest >... | reverse complement strand
CTCGCGTTTGGCCGCGGCCAACTCATTTTCACCCTTGTCAATTCGCCCGGCGCAAAGCTCCCACAGAAATTGTTGGGCGGCGTGGCGATATTGGCGCACCAGCAGGACGCGAGGCTCGGAACGGGTTTCGTCAACCGCGAGAATTACGACCGAGCCAGTGTGACGCACGATGTCGCGACGGCCGCGTACGCCGGTAGGCTCGAGGACTTGATCGGTGGTGACCCAGAAGGCGGGCCCACGATAGGCCTCGACGGAAGAAAGCACGCGAGCTTTATTGGAATGGGATGATTTCGGCATACCAACAATATAAGCGACAAGTGCCCATTGAGTTGCATAAGCGTGTGAGCAGGACTTTGTCGCGGAGCAATCGTCCTGTTATGCTGCCCGCGATGGTGAAGAAGCCAAGGATCGTGATTGTTGGCCCGGGAAGATTAGGAAGCGCCTTGACACTGGAGTTGAAGCAAGCGGGATATAGGATCTCCGAAATCATTTCCCGCAAGAGTCCAGCATCGAGACGAGAGGGGGCTGCACTGGCACGAAAGGTTAAAGCGCGGGCCTCTACTTGCGATAACCCGCACCTGGATGCCGACATCGTCTGGTTCTGTGTGCCCGATCGAGAGATTGCAGCGGCGGCGCGCCAGCTTGCTTTGGTCATCGACTGGAAGAAAAAAATCGCGTTTCACTCGAGTGGCGCATTGCTCAGCGATGAACTGGATAGCCTACGTCGGCGAGGAGCGGCGGTGGCTTCGGTCCATCCTTTGATGACGTTTGTGTATGGCTCAGTGCCATCCCTCAGCGGCGTGCACTTTGCTGTGGAAGGTGATACGGCTGCGGTTGACGCGGCGCGGCGAATCGTGCGGGATTTGCGTGGGGAAGTCTTCACCATTCCCAAGCAGCACAAAGCTGCTTACCACGCCTGGGGAGCGTTTGCTTCGCCGTTGCTGGTGGCGACGCTCGTGACCGCCGAACAGGTCGCGCGAAAAGCTGGCCTATCCGCGGCGGAGTCGCGTAAGAAGATGCTTCCGATTGTAAGACAGACCGTCGCGAATTATGAGTTGCTCGGCCCAGCAGGAGCCTTCAGCGGGCCGATCGTGCGCGGCGATGCGGAGATCGTGCGCAAACACTTGCAGGTCCTGAAAAAAATTCCAGAAGCACGGAATGTATATCGGGCGCTGGCGCGGGTGGCATTAAGACATTTGCCTGTGCGGAATCGCGCGAAGCTGAAAGAAGCCCTTGAACTCTAGGTTCATTCTCTCGTAATACTGCTCAGCAACTCCGCGCATGAGGCCACGCAGACATCGGGTTCGTAAGGAGACAGTTCATCGGCTGTGAAAATTCCGGTGCATACCGCGACGATCTTGGAATTGGCAAAGCGAGCCGCCTTGATGTCTTCGGGAGTGTCGCCGATGAAGCAGACTTGCGCCGACTCTCCCAGCCTGCGTTGAACCTCGATCACACCTTGGCGGAAGATGTCCGCGCGGCTCTCGTGGCGGTCGCTGAAGCAGCCAAAACTGAAAAACTCGCGTAGACCGGCCGCTTCAACCTTGAGCCAGCCGACCGATTCGAGATTGCCCGATGCCAGGCCCAGTAACTTTCCCGCAGTCTTCAATTCGACAAGCACCTCGGGAATTGCGGAGCAAACCGTGAGCGTAATGCGGCTTGCATTGGCTGAAACCTCCCGGCAGACAACCTCTAGCGCTGCCGAAAGGTTCGCTTCGAATTGTGCGCCCGAGATTCCAACGCGCTCCAGAGCCACCCGCAAAATTCCCAGGTCAGTCTTGCCGTGAAAGGCTATGCCGTCAATCGTAGTGTCGACGCCGTAGGCCTCGCGCATCGCCTGATGCAGGGCGTCGCGATGAACTCGATCGCGGGAAACTAGCAACGTGCCATCGATGTCGAATAGATAGGCATCGGCGTCCATCCAGCGGAAGCCGTTCGATTTTGTTGCCTGTGCCTGAAGTTGGAATTCGTTCATGATTGCCTTGGAGTTCCTGAAGCCTAAGGTCGGTTTCTAAGTCACCATCAGCCGTGTGATTTCTCTCGCCCGGCCAGTGCGCTCGTCGCAATCCACCACGACGCCACATAGCCTGACATCCCCAGTCGCTGCCTCGAATCGTGTCGGCATATTGCTCAAAAACTTTCCCACGACCAATTCCTTCTTCACCCCGATAACGCTGTCATACGGCCCGGTCATCCCGACATCGGTAATGTACGCGGTGCCGCCCGGCAGCACGCGCTCATCTGCAGTCGGAACATGAGTGTGGGTTCCGACGACCACGGTGACTCGTCCATCGAGGTACCAGCCTAAGGAAATTTTTTCTGAAGTAGCTTCCGCGTGAAAATCGACAAAGATAACCTTGGCCTTTATTTTATTTAATAGGTGGTCAGCCGCGCGGAAGGGGTCGTCGTTCGAAGACATGAAGACGCGGCCTTGCAAATTGATGACGGCATATGGAACGTCGCCTTTTCGACCCTCATAGACACCCCAACCCGGCATACCCTCGGGGTAGTTGGCGGGGCGTAACACACGGTGAGCCGGACTGTGCGGATTGCCATCGGCGGCCTGAAAGAAATCGACGATCTCCCGCTTGTCCCAGATATGGTTGCCGGTGGTAAGAACATCGATGCCCATCTCGAAAAGGTCTTCAGCCAGCGGCGGCGTAATCCCGAAACCCGCGGCCGAATTTTCCCCGTTGGCCAGCACAAGATCAACGGCATGCTCTTTCACCAGAGATGGGAGGCGGTCTTTGACAATGTTTCGTCCGGGTCTACCGAAAATGTCACCAATAAAAAGGATGCGCAAGTGAGTTTTACCGAGACTTCGATGTTACCACGCGGTTCTCGGGCAGCTTAGGTCGTGTGCGAAGGGGTCCTTGACGCGTCCAGTAAAACGCATCTTGGCGGCTTGTGCCTTGACCTCAATAGAGTCAGACGTATTCTGCACACGCCCGCCTTACATTGCCCCGCCCGGGTCACCACGGTCATGGAACCAGTTCCGCGGTTTTCAGAAAGTCGTAATCCCCCGGGGGATTGAGGGTCAGATTCTGGACCCGCTTGGTGTGCACCATCACGTTCTCGAAGTACCACAGGTTGATGTAAGGCAAATCATCGGCCAGGATTCGTTGAGTCTCCGCATAGATCTGCTTGCGCGCATTCTGATCGAGTTCGCCGCGCGCCTGGTCGATCAGCGCATCCACGCGCGGGTTGGCGTAGTAAGTGCGATTGGCGCCGTGTGGAGAGAATTTGGCGGAGTGAAAGACATACTCGAAAATGTCCGGATCCTCGTTCCCCCCCACCCAACGCAGAGAGTGAACCTGATATGCGCCGCGCGTAATGTCAGAAAAGAAAGTAGCGAACTCGAAAGTACGAATGTCCAGGGCAACGCCAACGTCGCGAAACTGCTGCTGGACCACGGCAGCCACTAAGCGCGCGTTCTCATCGGTCGAAGTTTTGAGCGTTAGATGCAAGCGGATGCCATTCACGGCTGGATATCCAGCTTGCTCGAGCAATTGCCGCGCTTGATCAGGATTGTAATCGTAGCGCGGCCCATCACCGTTGTACGCCCAGCTCTCCGGAGGAAGAAGACTGTACGCAGGCCGCGCGAAATCGCGAAGCAGATAGTGAATCATCGGCGCTCGGTCAATGGCATGGGCCAAAGCCTGCCGCACCCGCACATCTTTGAGAATCGGGTCACGGGTGTTGAACGCCAGATACGCCAGCACGGTTCCCGGCGCGTGCAGGACCTCCAGATTAGACTCGCGTTCGAGCGCCAGCACCATGTCTCCGGTCAGGGAAGTGACCGCAACGTCGGCGCTGCCCTTACGCAATTCGAGCGCACGAGTCGTGGCATCGGGGATCACCGCGAAGCGCACTCGTTTCAGCCGCGCCTTCTCGCCCCAATAGCTGTCGTTGCGTTCGATGACGACTTCCTTGTCCGGTTCAGCGCTGACGAAGCGGAACGGGCCCGAACCCATGGGATGGCGGCTGATTTCGTCGCCACCCCCGTAGGGAACGATTCCGATGGCGCCATCCGAAACATTCCACAACAAAGTCGCGAACGGCTCCTTTAGATGAAATACCACGGTAAAATCGTCGGGCGCTTCGATGTGATCTACGGGCCGAAACACGGCTGCCTTGGTGCTGCGGATTTTTCCCTGCAGAAGAGAATCGAAAGTCCACTTGACGTCACGCGCGGTGAGCGCCCGCCCGTCGTGAAATTTCACGCCGTGGTGCAAGTGGAATACATAGGTGAGAGGATCCGGGATTTCCCAGCGCTCCGCTAGTCCGGGCTGAACGATAAAATGTTCGTCGCGGGTGCACAGGTCATCGAACAACAGCTCATCAATCCGTTCGGAATAGGCGTCCAGGCCAACTCGCGGATCCAAATTCGTAGGGCTACTCTCGATGACCATCACCACCGTGTCGGGATCAGCCTTGCTGGAACAGGACAGTAGAGGAGCGAAGAGGGCAAGAACCACCAATGACCACGTAGGCACAGCCGCCATGGGCTGAGCATTCGCCGCTTTCCGGTGAAAAGGTTTCCTCTCACGCATAAGAAATCTTTCCCAAAATCGCGGGCCTCTTTGCTCCGGTTGCCGATGGCAGATTCGACGGCTTTCGATTCCATGTCTGGAATGCCAGCACCGCGAATGCCACCGCTTCTTTTGCCTCCGAGGGCAGCCCAAATTCGTCGGACGAATGAATCTGCAGGCCGATGGGCTGCAGTTCGTTTGCCAGCATCGCCATAAGTGTCGGATTATTCGCTCCTCCACCGGAAACGATGAAGTCCCGATACGTGTCAGTTTGCTGCAGCGCGAATCGTCTAAGCGCGTCTGCGATTGCCCTGGCTGTCAATGCGGTGGCAGTGGCAACGATATCGCGCTTATCGGCGCGTCCGCAGCGACGGATGTATTCCTCCATAAACTCACGCCCGAATTCCTCGCGCCCTGCGGTTTTCGGCGGCTTGCGGCGAAAGAATGGCCCACGCAAAACATCGCGGATTACATTGTCTAGCACTACTCCAGATCCCGCAATTCTTCCATCGCGATCGTATTGTTTGCCAAACAGACGCTGGGTGACGGCATCAATGACCATATTGCCGGGCCCCGTGTCGAACGCCAGCACGCGATTGGGAGATGCGCCCGCCGGGATGGCCGTGAAGTTTGCGATCCCGCCGATGTTCTGCACAATCCGCCCCACACGACTGTCACGATATAAAAGGTAATCGAGGAAGGGAACCAGCGGCGCACCTTTGCCGCCAGCCGCTATATCCGCAGGCCGAAAATCAGAAACCACCGGAATCCCGACTCGTGCTGCCACCACGGCGCCTTCGCCAGTCTGCCAAGTGACAGCAATCTTGCGCCCCAGAAAACGAGCAGCCTCGCCCTGGTGGTAGAGCGTTTGACCATGGCAGCCCACGAGTTCTGCTTTGAGACGAAAGCGATGCTGGGTTGCGAGCAACGCGTCAGCATAAAGTTCAGCCAGCAAAAAATTCAACCTGGCCAGATCAGCGACGCAGGCTGATGTCGAATTCATCGCCCCCAGCACAGCGCGGCGAACTTGCTTCGGATAAGGGTACTCAGCGTGCGCGAGGAAATGGAGGTGGGGCGTCCCCCTTTGGCCCGCCGACGAAGCGGTTACCCGCACCAGCGCCACATTGATTCCATCGGCGGAAGTCCCACTCATCACGCCCGCAACGATCATGCCAGACCCCGCCGTTTTATCGTTGCCAGCCGGACCTGTTCGCTGAACTCCCACAACTGACGAGAAAGCTTCTCAAGTTTTGCGGTAGTGGGAGCAGGCGCCGGACGCTTCAACGCTTTAGAGTTCTTCTTAAACGCGAGCACACGCGCCACTGATTCTTTAACACGGCGCGCAAATTTCGAATCCCGCTCCGCCTCTTTCATCAGCGCTTCGTATGAACGGACAATGTTTTCCTCGACATGACAGATAAGGCACAAATCGCCGCCAGCCCGGATATGCTCTACGGCCGCTTGCTCGATAGGAGCCGCCTTCAAGACGCCGCCCATCTCGAGGTCGTCCGAAACCACCAGCCCGCGGTAGCCGATCTTCTTGCGCAGAATATCGGTAATCCATTTCTTCGACAAGGATGCCGGCGTGCGATCGCGAGTGACCGCGGGATACGCCGCGTGGCTGACCAGCACGAACGGTGATTCGCGGCGCAACGCGCGATACGGAGCCATGTCTGCGTCCCATAGGTTCTTCCAGGGTTTCGCGATATCAGGGAGTTCGTGATGGGTATCGAGATTCGCCTCCCCGAGGCCGGGAAAATGTTTGATCGCTCCCAGCACTCCTGCCGAGCGTAGTCCCGCCAGGAACTCACGGGCGTAGCTAGTGACTTCCTTGGGATTGGCAGATACCGCGCGCGAACTCATCACGCTGCGCGACGCTTCGAATGCCAAGTCCACCACCGGCGCAAAATCCGTATTGAAGCCCAAGGTCCGGCAGGAATCACCGATGATCTTCCCGTGTTTGCGATAAAGTCTTCGATTTTCAGTGGCAAAGACATCCGCCGCCGAAGGCGCGGGACCGGTGACCTTGCGAAAGCGATCGACTCGGCCGCCTTCCATGTCTACGCAGGTAAATAAACGTTTGGAGACGCATGACTGGCATTCATTGAGAAGCCGGTAAGTCTGTTCCCCCCCGGCAATATTGCGCGCGAAAAGAATTACCCCAGCTGGTTGCAGCCGTGTGAGCAGAGATTGGAGTGGCGGCGACATCTCGGTGCCGTCGAAGCCCACGATGAGCAGTTGGCCGATCTCTGCGCAAATTGATGTTTTTTTTCTCAATCCACTTGCTTTTTCAATTCCGCCAACAGATTCAGCGCCTCGAGCGGAGTTAAGCGATTCAAATCCACTTCACGCAGCCTTTCTAAAACTGGCTCCGACAGTGGCGTGAAGATCGTGAGCTGAGCCGGCGGGCGGCCCTCGTCACTAGCCAGTTGTTCAGTCACTCGTTGCTCCGCGCTCTCATGTTCTGCCAGGACTTCCCGTGCGCGTTCAATCACTTCGTTCGGCAATCCAGCCAACTTCGCCACTTCGATTCCATAGCTGCGATCCGCCGCACCCGGCTCCACTTTTTTCAGAAACACAATTCCACCGGCGGTTTCTTTTACCGACACGTGATAATTCTTCACTCCCGAAAGCCGCTCGGCCAGTTCGGTGAGCTCGAAATAATGCGTAGCAAAAAGAGTCTTGGCCCGCATGCGGGCGTGAATATATTCAACCGCCGCCCAGGCAATGGCCAGTCCGTCATAAGTGGCCGTGCCACGCCCCACTTCGTCGAGGAGGACCAACGACCGCGGAGTAGCCGTATGCAGAATCGCGGCCGTTTCCGTCATCTCTACCATGAAGGTAGAACGTCCGCGGGCCAGGTTGTCGCTGGCTCCGATCCGTGTGAATACGCGATCCACCACGCCAAGTCGTGCCGAAGCCGCGGGAACGAACGATCCCATCTGCGCCAGAATCACAACCAGCGCCGCTTGCCGAAGATAGGTGGATTTACCTCCCATGTTCGGACCGGTGAGAACCAGCACAGTATGCGTGGTCGAGTTGAGATAAAGATCGTTGGGCACGAAGCGCTCGTTGCCGCCCGCCATTTCCTGCCCCTCGATCACAGGATGCCGCCCCCCAACGATCTCGATATCCGCGGAATCGTCAAATGTTGGCCGGCAATAGTTGCGCAGGGCGGCCACGTGTGCCAATGCCGAAAGCACGTCCAGCTCGGCCAAGGCCAGCGCCGTTTGCCGGATGCGTCGGGCTTCTCCTGCAATCGCGGATCGCAACTCCGCGAACAGCCGGCGCTCAATCTCCACAATCTTTTCCTGCGCGTCAAGAATTTTCGACTCGTACTCCTTCAGCTCAGGAGTAGTGAAGCGCTCAGCGTTGACCAGGGTCTGCTTGCGCTCGTAGTCCGCAGGGACCAAGTGTAGGTTGGGTTTGGAGACCTCGAGATAATATCCAAAAATAGAATTAAACTTGACCTTCAGGGAACTAATGCCCGTGCGCTGTCGTTCCCGCTGCTCAATCTGCGCCAGGAATTGCTTGCTGTTACGGCTCAGGTCACGCAGTTCGTCAAGTTCGTTATCGACGCCAGTCTGAATTGCGCCACCGTCGACCAGGGAAACTGGCGGCTCGGCCACAATCGTTTTGTCGATTCGCTCCCGTAGATCACCGAGCTCATCTAGCGACCCGTGCAGTGTCTTCAGCCGCTGCTTGGCAAACCTTTCCAGCGCACTTCGCAGTCCCGGAATCTTTCTCAGTGATGCCGCCAGAGCGAGCACATCCCGCGGATTTGCGGTCTCGAGCGTCACTCGGCTTAGCAAGCGCTCCAGATCCAAAATCCCATCCAACGCCCGCCGCAATTCCTCGCGCGCAACTGTTTCGCTAACCTGAGCATTGACTGCATCGAGCCGCGCATTGATCTCCGTAACATCAATCGACGGCCGCAGCATCCACGAACGCAGCAGCCGTTTGCCCATGGGCGTGACCGTCGCGTCGATGGAACGGAACAAAGTTACTCCGGCGTCGGTCCCCGCAAATAGAGGTTCGATCAGTTCCAGATTTCGCACGCTTACCGCGTCGAGCACCAAATAATTCTGCCGCTCGTAAAATCCCACCCGGTCGACGTGGTCCAAAGTTCCGCGTTGCGTAGAACGAACGTAGTAGAGAATGGCCCCAGCCGCCGAAGCCGCTGCCGGTTTGCCTGCGAGTCCAAAGCCCTCGAGAGACAGTACCCCGAAGTGATTTTCCAGCAGAGGAATGGCATGGTCGGGCGCGAAAACCCAATCATCGAGTGGAGTCTCGGCGAAGCCGGCACTGCCGCTCCCCGAGCGGCCTGGCACGCGAGGGCGCCCGTCCCCACGCGATCCTTGTTCATCGAACAGCGGCGTCACCGAGCCATACAAAAGCTCCTTTGGTCTCAACTGCTGCAGCTCTTCCTGGATTCGTTTTCCGGCATCTTCACCGCTAAACTCGGTCGCGCGAAACTCGCCCGTCGAGAGATCCAGGGCCGCGAATCCTACTCGATCTCCGGTCTGCGCCACGGCGGCGAGGAAGTTGTTTTCCTCGGAACCCAGCGACGAATCCGCAGCCGTCCCGGGCGTGACTACGCGGGTGACCTCGCGACGCACCAGCTTCTTGGCCACACCAGCGTTCTCCATCTGCTCGCAGATCGCGACCTTGAATCCTTTGCGAATGAGCTTGGAAATGTAGCCTTCCGCAGCGTGATAAGGCACGCCGCACATGGGCACGGCCACGCCTCTTTCTTTATTGCGGGAGGTCAGCGTGATCTGCAATTCGCGCGATGCCAGAACGGCGTCGTCAAAGAAAAGCTCGTAGAAATCCCCCAGCCGAAAGAACAGCAAGGCACTGGGATGCTCCTTCTTGATGGCGGCATACTGCCGCATCAGCGGGGTGGACGGCTCGGTCATCTCGGGCGGCTTCGTGCGCGGATTATAACAAACCCCAATCCCTCACCGCCCGGTGCAAAACGCAAGGGCTGAGAACTTAGTTGACGCAGCTTCGATGAGATGGTTTCCTTGTGCATGGAACTACGCAAGGATCCAATCACTCGTTCCTGGGTTATCACCGGCGACGATATTCCCGATAGCGCGCGGCGCGCGGAATCGTTTTGCCGGTTCTGTCCCGACTCCCGCGAAGCGCCACAACTGATCGCCAACATGTCCGGAATCCCTGGAGTGCCCTGGTCGGCGCGCGCCGTCGTCCATCCCACTGCCTTGTACCACATCGAGGGCGAGGCGACGCGTCGCGGAGACGGCATTTATGACCGCATGCGCCCCATTGGCGCGCATGAAGTCCTCACGGAAAACTCGTCGCACGACCGCCACCTATGGAACGCCAGCGACGCCGAGATCGAACAATTCCTGCTGCTGGCGGCGCAGCGCATTCAGGACCTCAAGCGCGACGGCCGCTTCAAGTACGTGAGCATCTACAAGGATCACGGAACTAGCGCCGGACAGGAGTTCGACCATCCCTGTTCCCAGCTTACTGCGACCACATTTGTGCCCCGGCGCGTGTTGTACGAACTGCGCGCTGCCCGCGAATACTTCGAGGCCAAGGAACGTTGCGTTTTTTGCGACATTATTTCCCAGGAAATAAAGCAAGACCTGCGCGTAATCGAGATGCGCGGCGACTTCATTGCTCTTTGTCCATATGCGCCGCGTGTGCCTTATGAAAGTTGGATTATGCCACGCACCCATGAGGCCGCCTTCGAACGCTTCGGTATGAATCGTCCGGGGACGATGCGCGACTTGGGCGCTTTGCTGCGACGGACCCTGCAGCGCATACGTACCATCACCGAAGATTTTCACCTGGTGCTGCATACTTCACCCAACAGCCTGCATCGCTCGGGAAACTTGGGCTATTGGAAGACCATTGACGAGGACTATCACTGGCACATTGAAATCATGCCAGTCCTTGCCGCCAAGGCGAAATCGTATACCTTCAAAGAGGTGTACTATTCGCCTCTGTCTTCGGAGACCGCGGTGAAGCGGCTGCGGGATGCCAGCATCGAGCTTTAGCAACCGTCGTTGGTCGTTTGTCGCTGGTGTCCGCGAACCCATTCCAGTGGGCGCCCACGACCAATGGCTAATGACTCCCGATTTATTTTATGACCATCCGCCGCATGAAAACCTATACCGGTGGACAAGGATACGTTTACCAGTATTATTTCGTGGGAAAGCGGGCGGCGAAATCTGGCGGTGTTTCTGAGGGCTCAGCGACTGAGTACGTTTTTGACGTCACCTCCGACCGCAAGACCACTTTTGCCGTCAGCGTGTTCCTGACCGAAGACGCTACGAAGTACTGGGCAGCAAGTCACGACCGCACTCTAACGGAAGCCGAACAATACGGCGGGGTCAAGATGCGGCTGTTCCAGGCCTTCGATGAAATCGAGAATATGATGGCGGACGGTCGGCGTCTCATCGTTGACGCTCAAGCCCTGGAGCAGCTTCTAACCACCTTGGGTGTCGATTGACAAACGGGACGGTCGGCGTCTTGAACCCTCCGGCCTGTAATCTACATCACAATGAGATGTGATCCGGCAAACTGCTGCCTCGTCCGCAGGGCAGACTATAATCACTCCGGCGGATTGGGAGAGGGGGCCTGATCCCGCGTTGGGGGCCAGAAACTACGTTATGCCCATAATTTGGCTGCGAGTTGCGTTGGGTTGTTATGCCGTGGGGCTGTTGTACGCGTTGGTCGCGCTGACCCGCACCAGCGACCTGCTGAACAAGATCGCTCTGCACGCGGCTTACCTCGGCATGGTGTTCCACTTCGTCTCACTCACGGAGTCCATCCTCCTCACAGGCCAGATTACGCTGGCTTCGGTACATAATGCTGAATCCGTTTTGGGTTTCCTGATCATGGTCGTGTTCATGCTTGTGTACCTGGTGTATCAAACCGCCTCTCCGGGTATTGTGGTTTTCCCTCTCGTCTTTCTGCTTACTTTCGTTGCGGCAACCCGTCAACAGCCATTTCTGTTCACCTCTCCGGGTTTGCGGACGGGCTGGCTTTTTGCCCACATCGCGTTGATTTTCACTGGTTATGCCGCGCTCATTTTGAGTTTTGGCGCCAGCCTGCTTTATCTCATCCAGGAACGTTCCTTGAAATCGAAAAGAGGAGGCGGACTGCTCTCGCGCCTGCCCGCTCTCGAAGTCATCGACGAAATCGGATTCCGATCGCTGCTGCTCGGCTTCCCCTTTATGACACTGGGTCTGATAGCAGGAACGGTGGTGGCTCAATCAACCTACGGACGCGTGGATCTTCTCGACCCTAAAATTCTGCTCTCAATTCTGATGTGGGTCGTATACCTGATCATGCTTTATACCCGGTGGACAGCAGGATGGCGAGGCCGCCGCGCCGCCTATCTCGCCGCCGGAGCGTTTGTTTTTGCGATCATCGCCTGGGCGGCCAACTACTTCAGCACGATTCACAGGTTTGCGCAATCATGAACTTCCAGCTCATCGGCGTCAATCACAACAGCGCTCCGGTCGAAGTGCGCGAACGCCTGGCGATCCCGGAGTCACGCTTGCCTGATGCCCTGAAGTGTTTTACGCAGCATCCCGGAGTTGATGAAGGACTGATTTTGAGCACCTGCAATCGCGTGGAGCTGTTAGCCCAGACCAGGAATGGCAGCGCTGACCTGCGCGAATTTCTCGGCACCTACTTCCAGATCGAACATGCTGAACTGGTGCCGCACCTCTACGAATATCGCGAGCAGGATGCCATTCGCCATTTGTTCCGGGTGACGTCGAGCCTGGACTCGATGGTAGTAGGCGAAGCGCAAATCCTGGGCCAGGTGAAGGAAGCGTATGCGACGGCGCGAGCTGTAGGCGCGATCCACTCGCAATTAGACTTGCTATTGACCCGGGCTTTTGCCGTGGCAAAACGGGTGCGCACTGAGACAGCTGTGGGATCATCCGCAGTCTCGGTAGCCTCGGTTGCGGTTGAGCTAGCCAAGAAGATTTTCGGATCGCTGAACGGCAAACACGTGTACCTGGTGGGGGCAGGGAAGATGAGCGAGCTTGCAGCCCGTCATCTGCTGGCCCACGGTGCGGCGTCGATCTTCGTCGCCAATCGCACCTACGACCGAGCCATTCGCTTGGCCCAGAAATTCGACGGCCAGGCCATCGAATTCAGCCGCCTTTACGACACGTGCGACAAGGGCGACATTGTGATTACTTCGACCGGCGCCCCGCACGCCATCTTCCGACGCGAGCATGGCGAACTCTTTATGAGTCGCCGCAAGAACCGGCCCATGTTCTTCATCGACATCGCAGTGCCGCGCGACGTCGACCCTGAGATGAACAAGGTGGATGGAATCTTTGTCTACGACATTGACGATTTGCAGCAGGCCGTATCCTCGCACGTCGCGGATCGCAAGAAGGAAGCCGAGCGCGCCGCCGACATTATCGAAAGCGAAGTCATACGCTTTCAGGCTCGTCTGCAAACTCTTGATGTCGTACCCACCATCGTCTCTCTGCAGGACCATTTGGAGACGATCCGCCAAGCTGAAATCGACCGCGTGCGCGGACGCCTCGGCCCCTTATCTCCAGAGCAAGAGCTCGCCATTGACACGCTCACGCACGGCATCGTCAACAAAATCATGCACACGCCTATCAGTACCTTGAAAACCGCGGCACGCGAGTCCGAAGCCACTACGGTTGTCGATATCGTTCGCCGCCTTTTTAATCTCCAGGAAAAGGACAAGAAGGCGGCTGGTGGCGGATCCGGAGGACGCGCCTGATGGCCCGTCTCCGCATCGGTTCCCGCGGTTCCCAACTCGCTCTGTGGCAAGCCCATCACATCAGCGCCCTGCTCCGCGAACGCGGTCACGAAGTCGAACTCGAAATCATAAAGACCACCGGCGACAAGATCACCGACGTTGCCCTCGCCAAGGTCGGAACCAAAGGCATGTTCACCAAGGAGATCGAAGAGGCCCTGGCCGAAGGGCGCATTGATCTTGCCGTACATAGTCTGAAAGACCTTCCGACCGAGCTCTCCCTGGGGTTTGAGGTCGCCGCGATTACTACTCGAGAGAATCCGCGCGACGTTTTTTGCTCTCGTAAGTACAAGAACGTTGAAGAGCTGCCACAAGCAGCACGGGTGGGGACCAGCAGCCTGCGCCGCCAGGCGCAATTGAAAGCCGTCCGTCCGGACCTCGACATCTTCCCGCTTCGCGGAAATGTTGACACTCGTCTGCGCAAACTCGAAGCGGGCGAATATGATGCCATCATCCTGGCAGCAGCAGGCTTGAATCGCCTGGGCAAGACGCAGCTTGTCAGACAAGTGATTTCCGCCGAGATCATGTGCCCGGCAGCCGGGCAAGGTGCATTAGGAATCGAAATCCGGGCCGGCGACGCGGTGACCCGACAGCACCTAGAGTTCCTGGAAGACGCCGCAGCGCGGGCCACAACCACGTGCGAGCGGGCTCTGCTCAACAAGCTCGGCGGAGGCTGCCAGGTGCCCATCGGCGCATTCGCCGAAGTCCGCAATGGACGCTTGCACCTCGAGGCCATCGTCGCCGACCCTGACGGCTACAAGCTCCTGCGCGAATCCCGTGACGGCACCGAGCCGGTGCAACTCGGAGAATCCGTCGGTGAAACTTTGCTCCAGCGCGGCGGAGATGCCATCTTGGAAGCAGTCTACGGGCAGGGAATCGCCGTGCCGCAACAACCCTAAATTGAAATTGTCAGTCAATAATATTTTTCGATTGTCATCTTGAGCGGAGTAGCCTCGTCGCGAAGCGAAGAGGCTGCACAGTCGAAAGATCCCTGAGCGCGATTACTAGAAATGATGTGGCACGGAATTTCCGCGAGTGTTTGAAGCGGGCACCGAGGAGCCCCCGCGGGCATGCTACGCTTGACACGGTGTTCGTTGCCGGTCCTCGTCCGACAATCAGGTAGGGGAGACTTGAAGAGTGTACATACCCGAATTCAACCGCCAGAACGATCGCGCAGCCACCCTCGCTTTTATGAGAGCAAATCCATTCGCCATTGTGATTTCCAATGTGGGCGGAATTCCCTTCGCCACTCACCTGCCGCTCCTGGTAGAAGAAGCCGAAGATCAAGTCATAGTGCGCGGCCACATGGCGAGAGCGAACGCGCATTGGATGTCGATGAAGGAAGGCGAGGAATCGCTGGTAATTTTTCACGGCCCCCACGCCTATATTTCACCAAGCTTGTATGAGATTCAAGAAAGCGTCCCCACTTGGAATTACGCCACCGTTCATGTCTACGGTGAGCCTATTTTGTTCTTTGATGAGGATGGCCTAAAAGAAACGCTACACCGCATGATCGATACCTTCGAAGCCGCGTATATGGCCCAGTGGTCCGAGCTGAGTGGCGAATATCAAAGCCGGATGATGAAGCACATCGTAGGTTTCGAGATAAAGGTCAAAAGATTGGAGGCAAAGTTCAAGCTCAGTCAAAATCGCACCAAGGGAGAGCAAGCGCGGGTCATCGACTCCCTCAATCAAAGCGAAGACTCGAACATTTCATGCGTCGCCAAACTAATGCAACAAGAAAAACTAGGTCGCTGACTTCAATGGCTGCCAAGAAAGCCCTTCCGCTTGCCGGACTCCGCATCGTCGTGGGTCGGGCTCGCCAGCAAGCCAGCGCGCTTTCTTCCGGCCTGGGGGAATTGGGAGCGGAAGTCATAGAAATTCCCTTCATCGAAATCCGGAAGCCTCGTTCTTACCAGCCTCTCGACTCAGCGCTCAAGAATCTGTCCGACTATGACTGGCTCATCCTCACCAGCGTGAACGGAGTCGAAGCGCTTTGGGAGCGTCTGAATAAACTCGGCCTGACCAACCAGCATCTAAAACACTTGAGAGTAGCAGCCATCGGACCCGCGACCAGCAAGGCAATCGAGGAGCGCGGGACTAAAGTGAAGGTCGTTCCCGAAGAGTACTTAGCCGAATCGGTCGTGAAGAGCCTGCGCAATCAAGTAACCGGGCAGCGCGTGTTGCTGGCACGAGCCCGTATCGCCCGCGACGTAATCCCACGCGAATTGCGCAAGCTAGGCGCTAAGGTAGATGTTGTGGAAGCCTACGAAACCGTGATTCCACGATCCTCTCGAACGCGCTTGCGAGCCATCCTGAAAGGCTCAAAGCGCCGTCCCCACGTAATTACCTTCACCAGTTCATCGACGGTGAGAAACTTCGTCGCACTGCTCGGAAAGAATCCAGTGCTCGACGGCATCCGCTTGGCTTCTATTGGTCCCATCACCTCATCGACGCTTCGCGAACTGGGTCTACCCGTCGACGTAGAAGCCACGGAATACTCCATCCCAGGCCTGATTAGAGCACTTGCTCGAGTGGAACCGGGTCTCTGATCCCTTGCCGCTCGCTGTTAGCAACGCAGCCTGGCAGCCGCGTAGACAAGTCACAACCCGCTTCACGCCTCGGGACCTACTCGCTCAACGAACAACTGCAATCGGCAGGCGGCACGTGCGCTTTCAAGAATCCCGACACACGCTGATAAGCGTCAATCTGATTCTCTACTCGTGCGAAGCCGTGGCCTTCGTTCTCGTACACCTTTAATTCGACTTTTCCCCCGCGATTCCTGACTGCATTTGCCACCTGCTGCGCCTCTTCCTTGGGGCAGCGCGGATCGTTCCCGCCCGCTAGTAACAGCAATGGCGCCTTGATCTGGTCGACGAAGAAGATTGGCGAACGATCCTGAAACAACGCCTTGTTCTTCTCCGGATCGCCCATGGTCGCCAGATCCGATTGCTGCAATACCGGATCCTCATTCTGGATTTCCGTAAACCAGTTGACAAACGGCACAATCGGAACCCCCGCCCCCCAAACCTCCGGCGCCTTGGTCACGCCCATCATGGTCAAGTAACCGCCATAGCTGCCGCCCATCAGAACGATCTTTTTGGGATCGAGGAAACCAGTCTGTTTGATAAAATCCGCCGCCGCCAACACATCCTGCAAATCGCCGCCGCCCATGTCGAAAAGATTCGCGTGCTGGAATTCCTTGCCATAGCCAGTCGAGCCGCGGTAGTTCGGCGCAATCACCATGTATCCCTGGTTAACCATGTGTTGGATGAAGCGGTTGAACGAATTCACCGTCTGTGCGGTTGGTCCGCCATGCACATAGACAATCGCCGCATTCTGCCCATTGCGAACCATGTTGAAAGGAACATAAACGAAGGCAGAAATGGTCCACTTGCCGTCGCGGCTCGGGTAGTGCACGAGAGACGGCTCGACCATATCTTCTGAGTGCACGCCCGCGACCAGCGAATGCGTCACCTCATGAGATTTCGCACTGGCCAGTTGATAGACCCAAAGATCTCCCGGAGCACTCGCCCCGTTGTGTTTGTAGAGCAGGCGTGATCCGTCTTCGCTGAATGCGGAATTTTCCCCGACAAGCTCGTTCACGCCTTTGGGGAGCGGCAACACCGCAGTTTTGCCGGTGGCGAGTTCGTGCAGGTAGATGTCGGTATTTCCGTCAACATTCGTGGTCCATGCCACCTGCTTGCTGTCAGGTGAGAAATTGCCCCCACTGATCTCCCACTTATCTTCGGTCAGCCACGAAGTCTTCTTGCTCGCAATCTCCAGCAAGCCCACATTGTCGTAGCCATTCAGCGCGTTAGAGGTGATCAGCAGCTTCCTGCCATCCGGCGAGAAATCGTCGGCGCGGAAAACCTGTTCTCCATCGTGCGGAGTTAGCAGCGAACTCTGGCCTGTCACGACATCTGCCACAAAGATATTTGAGTCCGTTCCTTTAGCCTGCTCCTGGGTATAAGCGATCCACTTGCCGTCGTGCGACCAGATCGGGTTGTGATTCAATTTGTCGGCCTGCGTGCCGGTGGTGATGTGTTTTACGTCGCGCATCAGCATGTCGTAAACATCGATCTCATACACCGACGAAGTCTTCGGCTTCACTGTGTACGCCAAGTAGCGGCCATCCGCCGACCATCGCGGATTCTCTTCTGAGATCTCGCGAGTATGGGTCAGGTTCACCACTTGCCCAGTCTTCGGCGAAACAATGAAGATGTCCCACTGCTCGTCGCCGTCATAGTCCGACATATAAGCGATCCATTTACCATCCGGCGACCACGCGGGTGCCGCCTGGCGCTGATCGCTGACCGTAAGCTGTGTCGGCCAACCACCTTCCTCCGGCACGATCCAAAGGTTATTGCGGCCGCTGATGTTGCTGACAAACACAATCGTTCTGGCGTCGGGCGACCACGACGAACGCCCGACCTGGCGCGTCATGTAGAGCTTCTCAATGGAGAGACTCTGCTGGTTCTGTTCCACCTGCGCGTTCGGCTTGCTGGCGATCTGCTTGGGGTCGGTGATGGCCTGAGGCGCGGGCAAAGTCTGAGCGGAGGTGAAAGAACTCATAACCATGAAAATAGCAAACGGGATGAGATTACGCATGCGAGTCCTGAAGAGTCGTTAGACGAGGTCAGAACGAAAAGTTTAGCAGAGAGTGAGCTGCCTCAAAGCCAGTTTTTCCCATGCCTTGTCATCTTGAGCGGAGTGGCGTCTTCACGAAGCGAAGACGCCACGAAGTCGAAAGATCCCTACGTGCTAGGCCCGAAATGAAGACGCAGGGAATTCTGACAAGAATCCATTGGGAGAATGCCTTGGAATGGCATGGGAAGTTAAACGGTGCAGGGATCCTTCGACTCCGCTCAGGATGACAAAGCGAAAGGACGATTCACTCACAGCTTCGCATTCTTGTGCATTTCGACTGTGCTCCACGTTTTGTCTCCCGCGTGGCAAATGTTCTCCAGCGCACAATCGACGCATTTAGGCCGGCGTGCGAAGCACAACTTTCGCCCATGCCAGATGAACTGGTGAGAGAACAGGATCCACCTCTCCCTCGCGATCACCTTCATCAGATCCTGTTCGATTTTCGCTGGATCTGTATTCTTCGTGAGCTCTAACCGGCGCGCGATACGGGTGACGTGCGTATCGACCACTACTCCTTCTGCCTTGCGAAACCATGTGCCCAGCACGACATTGGCGGTCTTCCGCGCTACGCCAGGCAAGGTGAGAAGCCGCTCCATGTCGTCCGGCACCTGGGCGCCGAACTCGCTGACGATCCTCTTCGCAGCCCCCACAACCGATTTCGATTTGTTGCGAAAAAACCCTGTCGAACGAACGTCCGGTTCAAGCTGTTCCGGCGTGAGCGCGGCGAAGTCGTCAACCGTGGGATACTTGCGAAACAATTCCGGCGTCACCCGGTTCACATTCACGTCAGTCGATTGCGCGGACAAGATCGTCGCCACCAACAACTCCCACGCGCTCTTGTGAGTCAGTGCGCAAGTCACATCAGGATAAAGCTGATCGAGCCGCTTCAGAATTTCCGCGACACGCTCAGGCGCGAGGGGATCGCACCGCTTTCCACTTCGCCCCGCCGAGGGTTTCTTCTTATGGGTGGAGGGTTTCTGCCTTGGTCGGCCCGGACGCAGCCCAGCCGATTTTCCTGCCAAGCGCTCAATCCGCGCCCCTTCATGCCGCCCCGTCTTCGCCGGTTGGCGAGGAACTATGCCGCGCACCATGTAGCTTCCTTGTCCGTGAAAGACTAAATGTTAGCAGAAGCAACTCCGCAATGGAGGGCGGGCGACTCGCACGTCCAGCTTCACCCCGGACCGAAATGGGCTGATCAAGTTCCGGGCCGCTTCCACAAAGTAATCCTTTGGTAATCCATCGCACCTGAGCCGTCCAATTGACGAGGACCTAAGCGCTAGGTAGTCTGGAAGTGATCCACGAAAGTTAAGGAAATCCGGTGGCTGTGAAATCCATCCAACTCGGACAAGTCTGGCGCAAGGACGACGACGGCAAAGACTACCTGGTCACCAAGGTCTACAGCGAAGTATTTTCGCAGTACGCAGTGCTGCGGCCGGCCGAGGTATCCGCGCCCGACGCGCCCACCGTTCGCGTGAAAGTGGCGAAAGCCGCACAGGGCGCATCCCTGCCCGGATTCACTTTTACTCAAGAAGGATCGTTCTAGGACTTTGTAGAGACGTTGCGCGCAACGTCTCGCCGCGAATCGAGACGTAGCCAGCTACGTCTCTACAGACCCCACATGACTGAGAAGATCCTCGGAATTCTTTTTGTCTTCATCAACTCCGTAATCGCCAAAACCGGCTACGCAGGCCTTACGCTCCTGATGGCGATTGAATCCGCCTGCATCCCTCTGCCCTCCGAGCTGATCATGCCCTTCGCCGGCTATCTGGTCTTCGCGGGCAAAATGAAGCTGTTCTGGGTTGCCACAGCCGGAGCCATCGGCTGCAACCTGGGATCGCTGGTCGCCTACGAGATCGGATGCTACGGTGGCCGCCCGCTCGTAGAAAAGTACGGTCGCTGGATTCTCATGGGAAGGCGAGAACTCGACTGGGCCGACCGCTTTTTCGCCCGCTGGGGATACCTGGCTGTCTTCGTCGGGCGACTGCTGCCAGTAATCCGTACCTTCATCGCCCTGCCCGCCGGAGTTGCCCGCATGCCCCGCGGACGATTTCATCTCTACACGTTTCTCGGATCCTGGCCCTGGTGCTTCGTCCTGGCTTGGCTGGGCATGAAGCTGGGCGAAAACTGGCGCGGGCTGGGGAAGTACTTTCACCAGTTCGACGCAGTCATCGGCGTAGCTCTGGTCGCCGCAATAATCTGGTTTGCCTGGTCGCACTGGCAGAACCGAATCAGCGCCCCGGGGTAAAATGGCGCTCGAGGCCAGTAGTATCCCGAATTAAGCCGCGAACCGGCGCAGGAATGCGGCCCACGGCATCGTGGGGAAACTGAGGCAGGGAAGCTTTTGTTAGGTGTCTAGTGTAGCCTCTCCAGTTCGTGCGCAAAGTCTTGCAACTGGATAGCGCAAATCCCGCGCCGGTCCACGATTCTCCTTGACACCTCGCCCGGCCATTGTAATATTCATCAAGTTTTTCCTTGCGCTCGAACACCGCATCTCCCTGCAAGTTCTGCGCTGATTCTGGTCCCGAATGAGATCCGTGATTTACTTTTCAGAAACCTTAAGGAGACAATCGTGAGAATAAAAAAAACAATTGTGCGACCGCTGGTTTGTTTCATGGTTCTGCTGCTGGCTGTTAATGCGCTGGCCGCGGATCATAACGATTTCACCATCGTTGGCAGAAGTGTCGTAGTGAAACATCCGGCCAAAGTAATGACGCCAAATGCCTGGAGAAATCCTGCGCTCACCACCATCGCCAGCAACCTTAGCGATTTCCCGTTCGGCGTGTTCTTCGCTTTATACAACTACTATGTGACGGGGTCGAACAACAAGATCGGAGTTCCCGAGTATTGGCAAGCTGTTCCTTTCACACCTTCAGCCAACGTCAAAGCAATGGAAGTCGATGCTTCCGTGGTGTGGGCGCAGGGCACGAACGAAGTTGTCTTAAGCCTCTACGACGACGCTAGTGGTTTGCCCGGCAAAGCCATTCACACTTGGCATGTGAAGAATCTGAGCATTTTTGGGAGTTGCTGCAACCTCGCTACCGGCAAGAGCAAGTCAGGAATAAGCCTCAGCAAAGGGAAGCAGTACTGGGTCGTAGCCCAGACCGATTCAACGAACAGCGACGTGTTTGACGGGTGGGACCTCAACACCACAGATATGAGATCGCATTCGATCGCCAGCTACTGCAGCGGAACTACGACGCAGTGTGGCGCCAACAACAACAAATGGGCCTTGGGCAACGCGATTTTGCCCGGCTACGCCGTGCAGGGCAAATAGCCTCGCGGCCCAGGTCACATAGATTTCCACGACGCCCGGCCGCTGCAACGCGGAGGGCGTCCGTTCTTTCTGTTGACAGACGGGACATTTCCCAATTTCCCTCCTCTTGTCTTGCGTCGGCGCGGCGTTTAGGCTTGTGGTTGTCCTTCAGAGTGGCACTCTCCTCCAACCCAGCAAGCGTGATGGTGCTCATTGCATCTGCGCAAGGACAGCCACGTCGAACATTGAATAGTACTTCTTGACGTCGCTGGCCCCGTACTTGGCGCGGAATTTCTCGACCACAGAGGACACGTTTTTTTCCTCGGTGATTGGAATGGGCTTGAAGTCAGCCTCCGTGCCCCCTGCCTTGATGTGAATCGACTGGTTCTTGAGCACGTTCTTGTACCACTGCGTGTCCGACCCCTGCACCGGCAGGAGGTAAAGTTTGTCGTCTTCAAACACGAACCACACTGGGATTGAGATGGTGCGCCCTGACTTTCTGCCGGTCACGCTGATGTGAATTTCGCGAGATCGGGAAAGGCGGGCTTTGAGAGTATCGTTCTGTGCTGGCTTATTGCTCATCGAAACCTCCTTCATTTCGCGGCGTGGTATCGCTTATCGCTGACGTGTGCCATGCAGTCGACCACCTTGCCGCCCTTATTCCCCTAAATGGCGATGTGCGTCATGGCCGTGGTCGCGATAGCCCCATGCCAGCGCTTCTCGCCGGGCGAGAATCAGACTGCATCGCCGGGATGGATCTCCTCAATCGGTCCGCCCCGGCGCTGTGCCTGCCGCAGCCAGCCTTGACGATAACAGCCTGGCCGAGCGGATTGTGCGTAAAGACGAGCGCAATCAATGTACGTTTTATTCCATGCGGGTTCGGGTGGAGAAGGAAACCTCGACACCAAGCTCAGCGAAGCCGATGGATGCGCGAACCGCGTTCGAGAATCTCTTCAAGAAGTAGGCTGCCGAGGAGGCCCCTCTTTCTACATTCCGAAGTTCCTAGACGCCCTCCACTGCGGAGGACCGCTGATCCCCGCCCACGGGCTAGCCGTACAGGTCATGCTAAAACCGGAGATGCTCGAATTGAGACCGCGTGCGTCGATAACCGCGCCAGCGGCGGGGAGAATTCCGTTTGATGGGTTCAAAACCAGTTCAATACGGCACAGAAATTCTTTGTCGGAGGACTCTGGGCAAACAAACTAGCGTCGATGAAGGCCCCTGAACCTAAACAGCCACTACAGTTGCCCGAGGAGTTGTAGACGGCGTTGTTGCCTTGGCTCTGTGCAGCCGCGGAGATAGGAGAAGCTGAGAACCAGCCTAAAAGAACAACCGAGATTCCGAAAAACACCCAACGGGTCGAGAGTCTCATTGTGCCCTTCATATTTCCTTCTCCTTAGCTTCCAAAGTTCTGAAATTCTAGGTTCGGATTGCGGCGCACCGTAGCCTAGCTACGGCAAGACCTCAAACACCGCGCCGCAGCCGGTGAAGCCGCAGCCCGAGCCGGAGCCGCCGTACTGGGTCACACTGTAAAGGTTGCCAGCCTTGTCAGAAATCAGACCGGCATCGGGATTCTCACCATCGGGAATACCCGTGAACCCATGAAGGATGCGCAGAGCCCAGACACCACCCTTGTCTCGGGGGCGCTTCATCTCAAATACACTGCCTCGTGCGGACCGACCGGTGCCGACACTCGTGGTGCCATACAAATTTCCGCTCGCGTCAAAGATCAGAGCACCCTCAGGGTTGTATGCTTCCAGATCAAAGGTGTACAAGATCGTTTCCTTCCAGATACCCGATTTCGAGGGACCAAACCGAAACACAGTTCCATCCGTTGTACCGTAGAGATAGCCGCTCCTGTCAAGAGTCACGCCTGCAGCGGGGTTCACACCACCTTCGCTCGGTCCGAACGCGTGAATTACCCTTTCTGTCCACTGGCCCCCATTCTCCATCGGTGGATCAACCTCGAAGGCGGTGCCGCAGCCCTGATTCTCATGAATAGCGCAAATACTCAAGCCGCCAGCCTGGGTTGTCCCGTAAATCGCCCCCTCGCTATCAAGCACTAACCCGCCATTCGGATTGGCACCATCCCCAGGCGGCCCTCCCTTGTCGACTCCCGCGAAACTGTGCAGCACCTTTTCTATCCACTTTCCGCTCTTGCGCTTCGGCGGGCTCAGTTCAAAGACCGTCCCGCAGTACTGGTAATACGGGTTGCAACTGGTACCCTTTCCGCCCCCGAACATCGTTGCTCCATACAGCTTTCCAGCTTTGTCGAACACCAAGTTGCCGTTGGGAAAGTAGCCATCGTTTCCGCCCTGGAAGCTGTACAGCACAGTTTCCGTCCATGCCCCACCCTTTTGTTTCGGCGGCGAAAGCTCGAATACCGTGCCACAACCCGCCTTCGTCCCCAAAAGAACGCAGTTGCCGTTGCCTCCATACGCGGTCGTGCCATAGAGGTTTCCTGCACTATCCAAAATCACGCCGCCTGCCGGCGTATTGCCATCGCCCGAGGTGTTCCCCTTGAAAATGTGGAGCACCGTCTCAGTCCAGGAGCGGCCTTTCACCTGCGGAGGCGTAAGTTCAAAAACCGTGCCGCACTGATCGATGGGACAGCCGCCGCCACCTTGGGTGGTCGCGCCATACAAATTGCCGGATGAGTCAAAAACGACTCCGCCAGCAGGGGTTGCGCCGTCGTTCGGGCCTCCCTGGAAGCTGTAGAGCACTTTCTCTTTCCACTCCGGGTAAGCTGGTGAAACGAGCGCTAGCATCGCCAGTGCGATCCCGAACCACTTGCCTACGGTTGGAAAGAACTTATCGGGCCTCATGCTCCGGCTAACTCCTTGGTAAAAAGCCGCGTCGGCGGTTGGAAAAACAGACTTCAGGGCTAGCATCTTACACCTAATTGTTGATTCGAAATGGGTGTTTGCGGGGCTCGGTTGACTCTAATCATGCATTCCAGTCGGGCTGCGCGAGGAACCTTGCCAACCGCTCGCGGACAGGCGTGTCCGCGCCACACACTGGCTTACGGCTTTTGGGTTGGGCGGAGCAGAATCTCGCTTACAAACGATTGCGGGGCTTGGGTGACCAGCATTGCTACCGCGTGGGCTACGTCTTCGGGCTGCAGCATTTTGGATTTATCTTTTCCTGCGTGCGGACTCAACTCGGTATCCACTGAGCCGGGACAAACCACTGAGACTCGGATCTTGTGGGCGCGGAGCTCCTCGGCGACGGAGTAGCTTAGCCCGTTCAATCCCCACTTCGAGGCGGCGTAGGCTGCGCCATTCGGCAGGGCGTTCTTGCCGGCGAGCGACGAGATGTTGATGATGTGCCCGGTACGGGCGCGAATCATCATGGGGGCGAAAGCGCGAATGGAGTAATAGACTCCGCGCAAGTTCGTATTCAGGACCTGGTCCCAGGATTCAGGCGGCAACTGGTGCAGGGGGCCTGCAAAGCCGCCGACTCCGGCGTTGTTGACCAGAATGTCGGTTTTTCCCAGAGTCTGTTCGACCTGAGCGGCAGCGGCTTCGACGGAGCGAAGGTCGGTGACGTCACACTGTAATGGCTGGGCTTGGCCGCCAACCTTCGAAATGGCGTCAGCGGTAGCGTCCAGGGGACCGCGGGTGCGTCCGCAAAGCACCACCGTGGCTCCGAGAGCGGCGATTTTAGCGGCAATGGCGGCGCCGATGCCTCGTCCTGCGCCCGTGATCACTGCGATTTGGCCTGTCAAAGTGCTCTTTTGACCAGTCTGAGCCATGGGTTGGCCTCGCTATGGGGATTGTTATGCTGGGCGGCACAACCGCTGAAGCGCCAATCCACATCTTACAAGAGAGGCGCGGGAGTCTGGAAAGTAAGCTTGCCTTCGTCGCGGTACATACTTATAATCCGGCTCACCGGAAATAATCTCTTGTCCTGGCTGACGTTACCGGGTGGGTGCTGAGTTTTCCGGGCCTGTCGCATGAACGAAGGCAGTTCATGCTGTAAGCCGGGGATTGAGCAGGGGTATGCCCGGGTACGAGTGCCGTCCGTTTTTCCCGAAAATTCAAGGAGCCATTTCAAAATGAAGACAAGTCTAGTAGCGATTGTGATTACGTTTGCTGGAATCGCCTCGGGTCAGCAAAGCGCAACGCAACCGCAAACCCAGCCAGCGGCGCCAGCACAGACGCAGCCCGCCGCGTCTCAACCGCAACCGAAGAAAGAAATCAAAGATCCGGCGGAGTATAACGCGTACGTCGGAGCCGTGCAGCAAAAGGATGTGGCCGCGCAAATCAGCGGATTGGAGGCGTTCCTGGCCCAGTATCCCAACAGCGTCATGAAGGAAGACGCTCTGGAAACGCTCATGGTGGCCTATCAGAAGTCCAATAACCAAGCCAAAATGATGGAGGCGGCGCAGCGTATTCTGCAGGCAAATCCCAACAACCTGCGTGCGTTGGCGCTGCTCGCCTACATTAAGCGAGCTCAGGCCGAAGCGGGTCAGGATGCCCAAAACAACCTGACGCAGGGCGCTCAATTCGCGGATCGCGGGTTGCAAGCCCTGCAGACCGCGCCCAAGCCAGATGGCGTGTCCGATGCCGACTTCACCAAAATGAAGACGCAAATGGCCGCGATTTTCAACGGCACCTCGGGAATGGCCGCTTTGCAGGCGAAAAACTTCCCGGTTGCGCAGCAGAAACTGCGGGCCGCCGTCGAGGCCGATCCGAATGATCTTCGCAACGTTTATCCTTTAGCGCTGGCTGACCTGACCGGGACTCCTCCGAATACCGTGGAAGGTCTCTTCTTCATCGCTCGGGCGGCGAATCTCGCAGCTGGTTCGCCAGGCCAGGCGCAGATCGAGAGCTACGGCAAGAGTCAATACACCAAGTACCACGGTTCCGATCAGGGTTGGACGGATGTGGAGGCGCAAGCCAAGGCTAACCCTCTTCCGCCAGCCGGATTCACGGTGGCGCAATACGTTCCTCCTACCCCGGCACAACAAGCTGCCGATTTGGTGAAGACCAAGGCTCCGAAGGACATGAGTTTCGGCGAGTGGGAGTTGGTTCTGTCAGCCGGTGCACCGGCGGATGCGGACAAGGTTTGGTCCGTGATTAAGGGGGTGCCTTTACAGATGGAAGGCACGGTGATCAAGGCGTCCCCGACCGAGATCCAAGTCGCGGCCAGCCAGGATGATATCGATCAGAAGCGGGCCGATGTCATCGTCACCATGGGTGGAACGATTCCCGCCAAAATGATGCCCCAGGAAGGGTCTACTTTGGATTTCGAAGGAACACCCCTGTCCTATACGCCAAGCCCGTTTGTGATGACCATGGAAAAGGGCGCATTGCTGACGAAGGCACCGCCAGCTAAGAAACCCGTTCATCATCGGCCCACTCACTGAGCGAGTGGCAGAATCGGATTTAAGCGGGGCAGCGGATTAACGCTGCCCACTTTTTTTGTGATTCCTAGAAAACTACAGCCGGATTCTCAGCGGACTACTTTCTTATCGTAGGCGGCGGGGCGGGCGCTGCGCGGAGGGCGTTTGGCTCCCGCTCGCAGTTGCCGTATGTCAATCTTTAATTCGGAAATAGTACGGCTTAGAGTATTGCGATGCATCCCCAGCTGACGCGCGGCGCGGCACTGGTTTCCGTTGTTTTCCTGCAGCACGGTGAGGATGAACCGCTTCTTGAATTCGCGTACCGCTTCGGAGTACAGAATATTGCTCTTGTACATCTGCAGGATGAGTGCTTCGAGTTGATCTCTCACGGCATCCCTCTTTCTTTTGCGAAGGTGTTAGCTGCGCTTTTCTCTTTTGCCAGATTTCGCTGCAGCGCTGCAGACAAATCGCTCACATGTGTCGCTGTTCGCGGCGCAGCAAGTCGAGTCCTTGATAAAAACGGCCTCGCAATTCCGGTGGTGCCACCCAGATAGCGGCGCGTCCTACCACCAGGAAATACGGCGCCAGTTCCGAACCTTCCAACCACGTCGACGTAGGCGTGAACGCAGCCATGCTCATGAGGATCACTGCCACGATCAGAATTCCACGCAGCAGCCCCAGCGCTCCGCCTAGGATCCGGTCAACAAAACTAAGTCCAGCTTCTTTCACGATATGGCGGGTGATGCGCCCTGCGATACCGGCGATGACCAGAACCGCCACAAAAATAACGAGAAAAGCCCCGATTTCCCCCAACCACATGGACTTCAGCTGAGGCGCATACCGCGCCGCCAGCCGTTGGTAATTCCACGCTGCCAGCAGGTACCCAACGATCAAGCCCGCGATGCCAAATGCTTCATGAAAAAAGCCGGAGATCGCGGCCTGAATTACTGACACCACGATCACAGCCACGATGATCCAGTCGGCTGCCGTCATCGTGTTCTCCAACTAATTGTTTCGCTAAACATCCAGCTCGTGTCCGGTGAGCTGGTGGAAAGCCTCCAAGTATTTTTCGCTGGTCTGGCGCGTCACCTCCGCGGGAAGGCCGGGCGCGGGCGGTTGCTTGTCCCAGCGAATTTGCTCAAGGTAATCACGAACGTATTGCTTGTCGTACGATTCTTGCGCCCGGCCTGGCTGGTACTTGTCTGCCGGCCAGAAACGGGACGAGTCGGGGGTGAGCACTTCATCCGCGAGGATGATGCCCTTCGACGTCATTCCAAACTCAAATTTGGTGTCGGCAATAATGATGCCCTTCTGTAGAGCATAGTCCGCCGCTTTGCTATAAATTTTCAAACTGAGGTCCCGGAGTTGGCGGCTTAACTCTACCCCCACGATCCGAGTCATCTCGTCGAATGGAATGTTCTCGTCGTGCCCGCTAGTCGCTTTGGTTGACGGAGTAAAAACGGGCTGGGGCAGCTTACCAGATTCCTTGAGTCCCGGGGGAAGTTCTATTCCGCACACACGGCCGCTGGCTTTGTATTCCTTCCAGGCTGACCCGGAAACATATCCTCGAACCACGCACTCAACCGGAATCATCTCGGCGCGCTTGACCATCATCGACCGGCCGCGCAGTTGAGCGGCATATTTCTGGACTGGTGCGGGATACTGTTTCACATCGGCTGTGACCATGTGGTTCGGTACAACGTTATGCAGAAAGTCGAACCAGAAGAGAGAAATCTGAGTCAGCACGCTCCCCTTATGGGGTATGCCACTGGCGAGCACGTAGTCGAACGCTGAGATGCGATCGGTGGCGATGAAGAGAAGATGAGCATCGTCGAGATGGTACACGTCCCGAACCTTGCCGCTGGCGTGGAGCTTGAGTTCGGGGAAATCGGTGCGAAGCAGGACGGAGTCGAGTAACTGGGGGCTCATATTTCAATTTTACAGTTAGAAAACGTCGCGTATTCTAACCTGCCAGAAATATTTGTCAACGATTTAAGTCACGACCGAAGATGGAGTGTTCGCAGTCCCTTGAAAGACAAAGTGTTGATCGCTGGTGAGAGATTGAAACTCGGCTACTGGCGCGCCGTCTTGATGGGTTCGGTTTGTGGAAAAGCTGAGGACAGCAGAGGATAACTTAGAATCTGCAGGGAAAGCCATCGAGTGGCGCCAGTCTCGTTTTGCCAGATCGCTAAGCGGTGGCCCCGAAACGCACCGAAACCAGCTTGGAGACGCCTGGTTCTTGCATCGTGACGCCGTACAGCACGGGTGCGATACTCATCGTCTTTTTGCTGTGAGTGATGAGCACGAACTGCGTTTGAATGCTCATCTCTCTCACCAGTTCGGTGAAGCGACCGATGTTGGCTTCGTCGAGCGGAGCGTCGACCTCGTCAAGAATGCAGAAGGGGCTGGGCTGGTACTGGAATATTCCCACCAGCAGCGCCAATGCCGTAAGGGCCTTTTCGCCGCCCGAAAGCAGCAGCACGTTTTGGAGCTTCTTGCCGGGAGGGGAAGCCACAACGTCGATGCCACTCTCCACGCTGTTCTCTTCATCCGTCAGGCGCATGAAAGCATGCCCTCCGCCGAATAGCTTGCGGAACGTAGTTTGGAAGTTCTCGTTGATTTTGTGGAAAGCCTCTTCGAACTTCTGCCGGGAGAAGGTGTCGATTTCCTTGATGGTCGCCTGGGTGTTCTGAATCGAATCGAGCAGGTCTTTTCTTTGGGTGTCCAAAAATGCGTGTCGCTCGGCGCTCTCTTTGTATTCCTCCAGAGCCATCATATTTACTGGACCCATGGAATCGAGACGGGTGCGCATCTCGCGGTAGGTTTGGTCTTCTGCGGCTAACTGCTCTCCGCTGGTGATTGGAATTGTGGTGTCTGCGGTCAATTCGTGGCGCTGTACGCCGAGCTCATTGAGGCAGGTTTCCGCCATGTATTGCCCGTCCGATTGAAGCTTGGCTGCCGTTGCCGAAAGCTCGCCACGCCGGTCGCGAGCCTGATCTAGTAACTGGCGGGCTTCGCGCAGGGAGTCCTCGATCTCCGCCAACCGGGCGCGCACCTGGTCGGACTCAAATTGCAGCAGCCCATCCCGAGCCTCAGTGGTATTGCGTTCGGTTTCGAGTTCTTCGAGTTGCGCGATCATCTGTTGATTCTCGGTCTCCCGTTGCAGTTTCTCGGCCGCTGAGGATTCGATCTGCGACCGCAGCGACACGGCCCGTGCGGCCATATCCAAGACCAACCCTTCGATTTTTCCCAGCACCGCCGTGGCAGACCGGTGCCGTTCCTCCAACGTCGCGACGCGGGCCAAATGCTGGGAAGCGTTTTGGGCAGCCGAATCACGCCGCTGACGCATGCCCGCCAGTTCTTCGTTTGCAGTAGCTGACAGAGTCTCCAATTCCTCGCGTTGCTTTTGGAGCGACGCTAACTCGGTTTGCCGCGAGCTGATCAAGGTCTCCTGTTCAGTCCGTTCAGACGACAGGCGCTGGATCTCGTCACGGCACGTGTTCAACCGCTCGCCGACACGAGCCATTTCCGAATCGAGCTGTTGCAGCATGTGACCAGAAGTCATTGCCTGTTTTTCGGCCTCTCGCTTCTCGGTCTCCAGCCGGTCGAGACGCAGCGTCAGCTCCTTGATTTCGCGGCCCAAGGTCAGTACGCGGGTTTCGTCGTTGCGCAGTGCCGACTCCAACTCGTTCAGCAGCCGCAGCACATCCCGAAGTTCGCGTTTCATCGACAGCGGCCCTTCGGCGCGCTGCTTGCCACCTGTGACCGTGACGTTATGGAAGCACTCGCCGGATTGGGAAAGGAAAAACGCGTCTGGATTCGACAGTGCAAGCTCCCGCGCGGACGCAGGCTCCGGGACGATGTAGCCATCGCGCAGCTTCGGTAGGATCACTTCCAGGGATCGGCCGAAACCGTTCAGCACGCGGATTGCATGCTTCAAGGGGACGATCGAGTGGCCGGGCGTTACTGCACGCGCCACTTCGTCTACCGCGAACGAGAACTTCGCTTGCGAATCCTCGGGATGCACCAGGAAAGTGGCGCGTCCGTCCACGTCAGTTCGGAGGAGGCGCAAACCTTCGTCGGCCGCGTCCCACGATTTCACCACCACGTAATTCAACTCGTCGCGCAGAAAATCTTCGACGACGCCTTCGTAGCGCGGCTCAACTTCGAGGAAGTCGGCCAGCACGCCCGCGGGAGCCAGTCCGCCGTTCATTACGTCCGATTGAAACAGGCGGCGAACCGACTCTGTCGAGTACCCGTGCTCAGCGATGACCGCTTCGAGTGAACCCTTCTTTCCGATGGCGGACGCATATTCAGCGCGCAGGCCATCCAGGCGAGCTTTGGCATCCGATTCTTCGCGGCGTTTGGATTCGATCGATTGACGCGTTTGCGAAATTTCTTCAGTCAAGCCCGCGAGGCGTTGAGAGACGGACTCGAATTCCAAGGCAAATTGTCCTCGTTGCCCACCGAAAGCGTCGACCTGCGAGGTGGCCGTTGCCATTTCTACCTGCAAACGCTGTGCCTCGCGACCCACCGCCGCTAGACGCTCTTCAGCCCGGGTCAGCAAGTTTCGCAGATTAGAAGCCGATGCGACCACTTCCATGATCGCGGTGCGGGATGTCTCCTGCCGATGTTCCAACTCTGCCAGCGCTGTCGCGGCGGCCGCGGCCTCTTGCTGGCATTGTGACAGCTCCTGCTGCGCCGCAGCCACATCAGCGGCTGCCGACTCCAATAGTTGTTGATTGGAATCACGCTCAGATTCGAGCGCGCTGAGTCGATGCTGTGCCTGGGACAGCTCAGCCTCGGAAGAAGCCGAACGCACTACCAGTTCCGCACAGCGTTCTTCGTTATGGCGACGCTGAGCATGCGCCCGTTCGGTTTCCAGCTTGATCTGGTTAAGACGCTCGCGGTTTTCGCGGATCTCGCTCTCGATGGCATATCCACGCTGGGTTCGGTCGGCATGTTCAGCTTCAAGTTGTTGAACGGTCGCGGTGCAATGGCGCATTTCCTCGGAGAGCAAGTTGATTCGCTCTTCCACTTCGATGCTCTCGCGATCCAGCTGCGCAAACTTGCTGGCCAGCACCAGACGCAGCTTGGACCGCATCTCTTCCCGCAACTTGGCGTAACGCTCAGCCTTCGAG
>Ga0207141_10084_pt1 | contig 31745 bp, 31 predicted proteins | sample Alteio_BWMinHeat_5_FD_153553 | JGI IMG/M metagenome (GOLD analysis project Ga0207141, IMG submission 153553) | Enriched cells from forest soil in Barre Woods Harvard Forest LTER site, Petersham, Massachusetts, United States -... | ecosystem: Environmental > Terrestrial > Soil > Temperate forest >... | reverse complement strand
AAGGACGGGATTGTCGAGGACCTGATGGACTACATCGGAACCAGCAAGATTCACGACGACATTACGCTCGTCGTCATCAGGCACAGGTAACATCATGACCACTTTGTACGGACCAGAAGAAATTGTGATCGGCATGAACGAAAGCGTTAGCCGCGTCAGGCTGTTCGATGGCCCTCTCGACCTGAGATGGCACCATTGCGCCACGACGTCGGACTTTATCGCCGACATATTCGCGCTGCCGTTCCGGACCTCGCGCAACGATTATCGCGAGGTCCGGCACAATATTGGCTACCTCGTCAATGAGTTGATCGAGAACGCAGTCAAGTTCCACGAACCGGGCGAGATCAGAGTCGAGGCGGCGATGGACACCGATGGCTTCAAAGTGAAGGTTTCCAATGTCATCAGTACTGATACGGCCACATCGTTCCAGGCTTTGCTAGCTGAGATCACTGTTGGTGATCCCGGCGACCTGCTCATCGAGCGCATTGAGGCCAACGCGGCAGACCCGGAGGCCTCCGGATCGGGCCTTGGATTGCTGACCTTGATGAACGATTATGGCGCTCGTCTGGCGTGGATCTTCAGCCCCGTCGAGGGCGATAACCGCGTACATGTAGGAACATTCGCCACCCTTCCCGTCACCCAGTCGTAGCAGTGAGACCATGAAGCCGAATATCGAGATCACGACGGACGAGTACCGAGTCTGGGCCGAAGATAACGTCATCCATTTCGACGGTACGATGCGACTATCGGGCACAGATGCATATGCTCCGATCATGACGCTGATGACCGACATCCTAGCGGCCGAGCCGCAGACGATCACGCTCGATCTGACCGATCTCGAATTCCTCAACTCGTCGGGAATCAACTTATTGGCAAAATTCACCATCGAGGTGCGTAAGCATCCAAATGTGGCGCTGGTGGTGCGCGGCAGTTCCGAGATTCCGTGGCAAAACAAGTCGCTGCCCAACCTCCAGAAGCTGCATCAGGCGATCTCCCTGCAAATCGACTGATCGGGCCCAAGTCTGCAAGGAAACATTCGTCGGCCAAAGCAGGGTTGATTGCAACAATTGAGATCCAGCTCGCCAAATCGCGTGCACAGGGGCCGCTTTGGATCGAAGCGGGGAACGTTCGCGAAGCCTCGCGCTCGATGCAAATCTCCCGTAGTGTCCTGGAGCGGTCCCTCCCTTGGCGCTAATATCGGCGGGCCGGACCATTGATCGATCCACGACAACAGCTCGACATTGGCCGGTGAGCGAAGCGAGAGAATGGGATCCAGGAGTGAGAGAGACCAAGTGTCTGCCCCTGGCTCGCCCGCGCTCGCTACGCTCGCGAGTGGCTTGGCCGGGGATGACGGGTCAGACATCGCGGCCGTTGGCATAAGTCGAAAGACGGGAGCGAGGGATGATCGAGGCAGTCACACGCGCATTTGAAATGGCGCTTGCCATGGCATGGGAGATTGTCTGGCCGCTGATCCTTGGCTTCGCCCTTTCCGCCGTGGTGCAGGCCGTCGTCTCGCATCAACAAATGAGCCGGCTTCTGCCAGATGACCGGCCGCGTTCAATCCTAACTGCTCTCGCGCTCGGGGCGGCCTCCTCATCTTGTTCCTATGCCGCCGTAGCTCTCGCCCGTTCGATTTTCCGCAAGGGCGCGCATTTTACGGCCGCGATGGCGTTCGAGATGGCGTCCACCAATCTCGTCGTCGAGCTCAGCATCATCATGCTGGTGTTCCTTGGCTGGCAGATCACGCTGGCGGAGTTTATCGGCGCACCCATCATGGTTGTCCTGCTGATCTTTCAGTTCAGGATATTTCTCAGCCAAGACCTTCTTGAACAGGCAAGGGAACAAGCCAATAAGGGCGTCACCGGCCGCATGGAAGGACATGCCGAGATGGACATGTCCGTGACGGAAGGCGGCTCGCTTTGGCAGCGTATCACCTCCGATCGAGGTTTCACCGCGATCAGCCATTATTTCGTGATGGATTGGGCCGCGGTGTGGATGGACATCGTCGGTGGGCTCTTGATCGCAGGTGCTCTCGCCGCTTGGGTGCCAAACGAGTTCTGGCAATCGTTCTTCCTGAGCGGCCATCCCGTTCTCTCGGCGCTCTGGGGGCCGATTGTTGGCCCGCTCGTTGCGGTGATCTCCTTCGTCTGTTCGGTCGGCAATATCCCGCTGGCCGCCGTGCTTTGGAACGGCGGCATCAGCTTCGGAGGGGTGATCGCCTTTATTTTCGCCGATCTGATCGTTCTTCCAGTTCTGAACATCTATCGCAAGTACTACGGGCTGAAGATGGCCTGCTTCCTGTTCGCCACGTTCTACGCCGCCATGGCGGTCGCCGCGCTGATTGTCGATTTGATCTTCGCCATGCTTGGCCTAATCCCACAAGAACACCATGCCCGGGTGGTCGAGGCTTCGATCAGTTGGAATTACACAACCTGGCTCAATATCCTCTTCCTTGCGATTGCCGCTTTGCTTGTGTCGCGCTTCTTGCGAACGGGTGGTCCCGGGATGCTACGCATGATGAACAGGCCCGCCGAGGCTCGACATGCCCATCATGCCCATTAGGGGCGACGACCAGAAGCTGGCTTTCGCCAGATATAGGGTCCGACTGGTCGGACGAACATCTGTGTGTCGCGAGCAATAATTCAGTACTTTGATGGTGGTCCGGCTGGAAAATGGGCGAGCCGGTCGATTGACAGCATCTAGGTTTAGTTGCCGTAGGCCCTGGCGATCTGGCCCACCAACTTGGCCCACGGCATATCGAGGGCGGCGTAGACCTCACCTGCTTCCGGCCGGGCATTGTCCTTGAGGATTTCGACCATCAGCGTGGCGTAGTCGGAGACGATCACGCCAGCCTGCTGCATGCGGATCAACCCGGCCTGGCGCTTGGTCTCGCTGAAGGTGCCCGAGGCATCGACGGCGACATAGGACTCGTAACCTTTGCCGATAGCAGTGATTGCCGGAAAGGCGGCGCAGACTTCAAGCGAGATGCCGGCGAAGATCAGCTTCTTGCGGCCAGTCGCTTCAATCGCAGCGGCCACCTTTGCATCGTCGAACGCGTTGACTGAGGAGCGGTCGATGATCTTGATGCCCGCAAGAGCCTCGACCAGTTCCGGAAAAGTTGGGCCCCACATGCTGTCGCGCGCCGTGGTGGTAACGACGATCGGCAGCTTCAACGCCTTGGCGGCCTTCGCCAGCGCGACGACATTGTGCTTGAGTTCGCCGGTTTCGTAGTCGCGTACACCGGTCATCAGGCCGACCTGATGGTCGACGAGGATGAGGGCCGCGTTGTCTGAGGTCAGGGGTACGTAGGCTTTGGTGTGTCCGGTCATGTCGGTCTCCTCGCTGTTGGGGAATTCGGCAGCGTTCGCCGAATTTGCGGCGCTAACAAAAGGCGCTGCAGCCATTGCGGCAGCGGCCATGCCAAGGCCCGCTTGTTGGATGAATTGACGTCGTTCCATCGCAAACTCCATTGAACATTCCTGCAAAACCACGCGGCCTGTGGTTTGAGTTGCGGCTTGCCGCCTCTCGATGTTCAAGAAATAGACCCTCGACCAATGGCGAAGAAGTCGCGATATTTCGAACTCAACGTCCAAGCCATTGGATGATGGGGAGGATCGGATGCTCGATCTGAATGATTTCTTCTATTTTGTGCACGTCGTGGACCGCGGGGGGTTTACGGCGGCTGGCCGAACGCTGCGGGTGCCCAAATCAACCCTTAGCCACAGGATCCTGCAGCTGGAGAGTGCTCTGGGCGTTCGTCTGCTGAATCGGACCTCGCGACATTTCGGCATGACCGATGCTGGCGAGGAGTTCTATCGTCATGCTGTCGGCATGTTGCAGCAGGCCGAGCAAGCCGAGAACGTCATGCGCCAACGGTTATCTGAACCCTCCGGGACCGTGCGCTTCACGGCTAGCGTCGCGACAGCACAATTCGCAATGCGCAAAATGATTGTTGATTTCTTGGTCAAGTACCCGAAGGTGAACCTCGTCGAACACGCAACCGATCAGCAAGTTGATATCGTGGGCGAGAATTTCGACGTTGCAATCCGCGCGCATTCCACGCCGCTGCCCGATTCCACGCTTGTCCAGCGCTCGCTCGCGCCGGCTCCATGGTTCCTCTTTGCTGGAGCGAACTATCTGGAGCAGAACGGCGCACCATCCACGCCGCAGGACCTGGCCGGGCATCCGTCACTATTCATGATGCGAAGCGGAGTTGCGCCGAGCTGGCATCTGCGCAGCCCCAGTCAAGGTAACAAGCAGGAAGTGGTCTTGCCGCTTACACCGAGGCTACTGGGCGACGATATGGTTTCGCTCAAGGAAGCGGCCCGGGCCGGCTTTGGGATTGTCGCCTTGCCTGGATATGTCTGTTGCGACGATGTACGCTCCGGTGAATTGACGAGGGTTTTGCCCGAATGGATTGCCGGTGATTCAACGATTACAGCCCTAATCCCTTACCGCCACGGATTGCTTCCATCGGTGCGGGCATTTGTGGATCATCTAGCTGCAGAATTTCCAAAGGTCGTTCTTCTTTAAGATCCCAGGTTGTCCAATATTATGAATGGTGTGTGCTGATAAGATGGACTTCTTGCCTGCGCGACACATCCGCAAGAAAAAAAAGCCAGGCAAATTGCTTTAGGCAAATTGCCTGGCTTTTAGAATGGAATCCATGCTCTCTACAGTGCCAGTACATCCGTGGTCACCACGGAGCATCAATTCAGATTAGATGGCCTGAAGCTGCTCAGCAGCCATCTTGCCCGACCGATTGTCGCGCATAACTTCGAAGCCAATTTTCTGGCCCTCGACGATTTCGCGCATTCCAGCGCGCTCCAGGGCGGAGACGTGAACGAACACATCCGGCCCGCCATTGTCAGGCTGAATGAAGCCGAAGCCCTTAGTGGAATTGTACCATTTAACTGTGCCAACGGTCATAACGAACCCTTTCACGGCAATAATAATATCGGCCGCACGAAAGTGCGGCTGATGGTGGATTCGATTTTTGAAAGGGAAGTTCGTCCACGGTGCGACGTCAGCGCACAATAACAAAAGTCTAACAAGCAAAGATCGATACCAAATACATACGGATTAGCATTTGCCTTGTCAATTTATTATAAGACCAGTATCGCAAAGCCGCTGTTGTCGCGTCGATGCCGGTATCCCCGACTCTCCTTACATTCTGGGGTTTATCGCCCAAACGGTGGCCTGCACCCTCGAAACCGGCGGTTGGTTAAGGACGTCCGAGGTGTGGTCAAAGGGCATTGTCACATCAATCCGGCAAATGGCCTTCGTGCCGGGCTCTCTCGCCGCTTGCGAGAGCCCAAGTGCTTGATTTTGCACACGGCAGACTTTTCGGATCATAGAGGTGTCGCCGATCATCCAAGGACTATTTTGCTCAGGAGGTCATAGGCGGACCTTCCGCATTTGTGCTCGAGCCAGCAACGCGGGAAGACTACGCCGTGGCGCTCCGGCCAAAGCCGGTAAAGGAGATCGCGCAGAGTGCCGATACACCTGGAATAGCTTCCCCTATTGAGCAATGAACCATTCCTGCACGTGCTTGGGAACCATGCCGACAAAGGAACGTCGCTCGCAAGTGTCTTGAGGCCTCGCCAGCCGAGGAATTCGTATGCCCATATTCGCCGCTATGTTACTATTTTGGCAGTTGTTCGGCTCGGATCGATGCTTTTGGAGATCCTTCTTGCCAGTGCCAGCAAGGGCCGTTGCCGACATGGGCTTTTGGATCTGGAGCATCCCCAGCGCGATGTCGCTATGCGACGCGAGCCTTCGGTTGATTGTTTAATACCCTACAGTGGGAGACGGGCGATGTCAGACGAACCCGTGCCGCACACCGGCGCTATGGAAGGTAAAGGCGCTTACAATCTGCATTCGAGGATTCCCGCTGCCGGCGGCAGCTTAGCAATTCCGCTGTTTGAAGCCGCAGCACAGCGCATCCCCATCGATACCACGGACCGACCCATCGTTATCGCTGACTATGGCTCATCGGAAGGAAAGAATTCACTGGCCCCGATACATGCAGCTGTTGGGGTGTTGCGTTCACGTATTGGTGCGGAGCGACCAATCATCGTCTATCACACCGATCTTCCAGGCAATGATTTCAATAGCCTTTTCAACGTGGTCGATAATGAACCCGGGAGCTATGCCAGACAAGACACCCTCACATTTCCCTGTGCCATTGGCCGCTCCTTCTACCGCCAGGTGTTGCCGACAAGCTATGTCGACCTTGCCTGGAGTTCGTATGCGGCAGTATGGCTCAGTCAGGTCCCATGCCAGATTCCCGATCATATCTTCATTCCCTGCGCGGGCGAAGCGATCCGGGCGAAGTTCGACCATCAGGCGGCGTTAGACTGGTCACGATTCCTCGCATTGCGTGCAAATGAATTACGACCTGGTGGCAGGTTGGTGGTCGCTCTCCCCTCGCTCGAACATGATGGCTCAACGGACTTTGCGGCTCTAATGAACCATGCCAACGCTGTGATCGCAAAGCTCGTGGACGAAGGAATGATCAGATCGGAGGAGAGGGCTCGTATGACGCTTGCCTCCCATCCACGTCGGGAGAAGGACCTTATGGCGCCTTTTGTCGATGGGGGACAATACGCAGGCCTATTAGTCGAACATGTAAGCACTGCCCATGCCACGGACACAGCCTGGACTGAGTTCGAGACCGACCATGATGCAGTGAAACTCGCCTCCAAACGTGCTCTATTCTTCCGCGTGATCTTCGCCCCGTCGCTGGCACAATCTCTTTCGCCGGAACGGACAATGGGAGAACGGCTCGCATTCATCAACCAATTGGAACAAGGCATCTGCCAGCGGCTGGTAGGCGAGCCGTCTCGGCTGGACCATCTGGTCGGAATAATCGTCCTGGCCAAACAGAAAGTTAGCGATTGATTGGCGCGCGGATCTATTGTTCGGCCTGCAAAGCAAAATTGGCTCTGACTCACTTTTGATGACATTCGGTCGCGGGGTGGTACTGTTTTCGTAGAAGGAATCAACACCATGGGCCAGATGCTTCGACCTTCGGCACTGGTGCCCAGGGGTCTGTCGTAGAAGGCGTGGACGATGTGTCCCCGCGCAAAGCGTGAACGTCCGGAAGACCGGCCCGACCGCGCCGAGCATCATCGTGACCGAGCGTGGTGTCGGCTATGCGTACGCGCTACTGGTCGAAGCCATTGTGATGTGCGGACCGCGGCGCAAAACCCTTAACCAAGGCCAGCCTCGAACGGGCATCCGTCAGGGACGTGGCGGTTCGGCAAAGTTGAGAATGCTTGACGTGTAGGTTTCCACTACCTCACTGAACGGAGTGCCGTCAGGAAGCGTCAAAACCGCGCTGTGCTGTATGAGGTCATTGGGTATCTCAAGCGGGCCTTTACTATTGGATTCCTGCTGCCTCATCGTTTCCCAACCCTCCGGCAAGGGCGACCACAACAGCTTGGCCGATATCGTATGACGTTGGAAATGAAGCGCCTGTACCGCCCGCCCGAACGCTATGTCGGTCGCATCGAGTTGCTTGTTCATATCGTCCGAAAGCCGGCCCGGCACATACCAGTTATCTGCCTTTGACAGTGTAAGATCACCGCAGCGCAGATTGACTCGGCGATATCGAATTATTTCGTTGGGCCCGACCTTGAGAAGCTGCCGCTGTTCCGCTGTAGCTGGCTTGTCAAGATCATGGACGAGTTGTGCAACAATGAGCGCCGGTGCTGCAAGTTTGTGGGCAGCACACCAGTGATCAAGGGTAAGGGTCGCGCTGTCATGGCTGAGAAGTTGAGCATTTAACGACTGCATAAGCGCGAGTGCTTCAACTTTGGCAGTGAAGTCGCTGCTCCAGTGGTATGTCGCCACGCTGCCGGCCATAGCCTTTGCTCCGATGGGCAGCAAACTCAAACCCAGGATCAGAAAAAGACACTTTGGCTTCACACGAACCTCCGAAAAATCAACTATCGGGACGAAGGCTCGCGGCGCTTTTCCCGCATCCGCCGGAGACTAGAGCTCGCAGCGCGTCATTTCCAGCCTATGCATGAGATGATCGATGCGAGCGTCGATATTGCGCAGCCGGCGTCCTCGTCTATTCAGCCCGAACCTCAGCAACTCACACTTGTTCATGACTCCACAGCGCATTTGGCGCGCTCACTTGCCTGGTTGGCCGTATCACCCGCAGTGGTGCAGCCGGGAATATCGGGAAAAAGTACACCGCTAGGCAGGTCGCCCCTGCCTTTGGAACAATCACCCGTCCGTTTCTGTCCGGGTGGCTAAATGCGGGCGCGGACAAGACGCGCATCTTCGACAACCGGGCTGTGGGCCGGAAGCTTGATACGCTGGTCAGCCCCGATGCCCGTCAGCGCTTTGGCGAACGGCTCGCTCGCGAACAGGCCATCCGTAGATCCGCCAATGCGATGACGGGCGGCTCGGATGCCTTCCACAAGAAGGGCGTGGGATTGCGTAGAGCGCATGGCGAAAGTGGAAACGACAGGCGCTACCTCATGACCGTTGCCATGTCGTCGCAGAGGGACTTTTGTTCGGCCGTGAGTTCGGACGGGGCGAGGAGTGGAACACGCATGGGATCAGGCCTCCAGATGGGCGTCGAGCGTGATCTCGGTGTTGAACAGTTTCGAGATAGGGCAGTTCGCCTTGGCATCGGCGGCAATGCGTAGGAAATCCGCCTCGCTGATCCCCTCAAGCTTTGCCGTCAGCGTGAGAGCGGACTTGGTGATCGTGAACGCACTACCGTCGCGTGTGATGGTGACGGCCGCATCGGTCTTGAGCTTACCATCCTTATAGCCTGCCTGGGCCAAGGCAAAGCTCAGCGCCATGGTGAAGCAGGCGGCATGCGCGGCCGCAGCGAGCTCTTCCGGGTTGGTGCCAGGCGTTTCGCCGAAGCGGGTGTTGAAGTCGTAGGGCTGGTCCGACAGAACGCCGGATTGGGTGGAAACATAACCCTTGCCTGTCTGCCCCAGACCTTCGTAGCGGGCACTCGCAGTACGCGTTGTCATGGCATGTTCTCCTGCTTCGAGAAAATTTTGGACGATAATTACTGTGGCCGGGCAATGGACGCGTCGGGCTCCCGTCTCCCAGCGTAACTTCGGTGGGCGCCGTCTAAGACGCCTTCCTCGAACAATCATAGTTACTGACTGCGACACTGGGGTATCGCTGCCGCCTTTCGTTCGACAGCCCTGAAAGGATCGCCTGACATTATGGCCAAACGCGGGTGGAGCGCGTGGTTAAGCGGCACGAACTGAAACTGGCAGTACCGCGACCAGGCTGGGGTTAGGTTGCACCGCCCTGGCGAGTTCGTCCTTGTCCTTTGAATGAGACCGAGAAGGCACTCGATCAGCGCCGCTTCTGCCCATCAGATGCGACCAGGATCGATATCAAAGCCCAGCTTGACGCATACGCTCATACCAGAAGGTTCTTTGGGTTTCGCGCGGTTCGTTAAGTCTCCCCGCATCAGAGCTCAAAAAGGTGACGGATGCGCGCTACGAGACCGGGAACGATTTCCATAGTGGTTCTCGTTGGACCACTTTCATGCAAGTGACTGGCCTGCGCCGTGCGCCTTGCGAGGAGGACACCCAACTCCTCTGCAATGGTCGGACGGTCACGCATGAGTTTTGCCAGGCCTTCCTGTGTAATCTCGTATACGACGACGAAAGTCAGAGCCTGCACGGTCCCAGGTTCCCCCGCTCCGGTCAATAGGCCGCCCTCGCCGAAGAAATTGCCGGGCGCTAAACGGGTTAATTCGCTTTCCATCTCGCTTTCGCGACGCTTGATAACTGCCACACCGCTTCGCAAAATCATCAGGGATTTCAACACCTCGCCCTGCTTGGCGAGGATCTCGTCCTTTCGGAAAGTGCGGCGCGTCATGGAAGCGGCGAGCACCTCCTTTTCGTCCTCCGTTAGCGAAGAAAACAGGGCAATCGCATCTAAGAGCCGCAATTGTGTGGTGCGGGTGGCCGGCACATGATCAGTCTTGTTGGACGGACCCCAACCAATACCTAGCCCTTCTCCCTGAGGCGCGAGAAACAATCCCGTTGCTTTGGCATGCCGATAGACCAAATCGAGGATCTCGCTCTTGGCCTTGCCGGCCACTGTCATGTCCAGCACGCTGAAGGAGAGTTCCAATTCAACGGCATTGGCATCCAAGGCTGTTACCTGCACGCCCGGCTGCGGCGTCGCGAGAATCGTATTGCTGCTTAACAGGACCGTTTGCATGACCTCCATGATCCTCACGGGCTCTGTCGACGGACGAAATCGAACCGTAAGGGTCACGCCGTGGCTTCTATCCGGGTTACTGAGATTGGTTAGGCGCGCCTTGGCGAGGTCGCTATTGGGCACGATCACCAGGTCATTGGTGCCATTTAGAAGATGAGTAGCTCGCCAATTGGTCTCAACAACCCGTCCTTCGATCCCGCTACTGAGCACCAGCCAGTCACCGATGCCATAGGGGCGACTTAAGTTTAGCGCCACCCCGGAAAAGACGTCACTCAGCGTACTCTGGAGCGCCAAACCAAGAATGATGGCAAAGACCCCAGATGTCGCAATCAAAGTCCCGACGGGTCCGTTGAAGACATATGCGATGACCGATAGCAGTGCCCCAATATAAATGACACCGACCACCAGATCTTGAAGCAGTCGTCCTTCGCGTGGCTTGCGCTCAAAGGTCAGAAAGACGCGAACCATGCCGATCAGTGACCAGGCCGCGTTGAGCCACCAGATGATCTTGGCTAGCCCGATGAAGATGCGCTGAAGACTGGAGGCGGGAGGACCCGGTTCGTAAGGTATAATACCGTGGTAGAGCAGCAATCCCGTCAGGCAAACAAAAAAGGCCCACTGCCCAATCAACCCGCCGATCCGGTGCTTGCGGAAGGCAAGTCGCGTGAGCACGCCGCCTATGAGGGCGAGCAGGCCGGTTTGTACGAAGGGATCGAAGATCAAATCTAGCATGGCCCGCCGACCCGCGTTCGCCGAAGATTGAGTATCGAGCGCGCTGAAACAAAATCGGACCACCAATCTGGCCCCTCGCGGTAGGAAACTCGCATTATGATTCTCCGCCGAACCAAACCGCTACACTCGGCCCTGCTTCTCACCTTTGTCCTCCAGAACAAGTCGCGTCCGAAATTCGTGCAGATCGTAGTCGTCAACGATTCGCGCAGGACGCAAGGCCCCAAATTCTTTCAAAGGATGTAAATGCATAATTCGCGCACCGCTCATCTTTGCTATCGGGTTCGATCAACAACACCGCGCTCCCAATTGTTGCGCTGTCACGCCTATCTTTACCCTGCTCCAAAACAAATTAGCGCCGCCGTCGACATTGATTGTGTGGATGGGCGGGGCCAAGCGCCTAGACTTCGCGCTGTAACTCTCCCAAACGAGCTCGCCGCGGTCGGTTGGCAACGCTCTGGATATCTCCAGCACACCCGCCCGAGAACGATAGGTGTCCGACGCGCGCGGTCCTTATGAAAGCACTAGGACGGGTTCGCGATCGTAATCTTCGGAGGCAGGAGGAGCAATGAGGACGCATGTGACGGCGTAACCTCTATGGTGGTGATCGTCATCCCCACCAAAATACCAGCTTATGATCGAGAACTGCTCCTTCAATCGGCCCCCACAACCGCCAAATGGCACCATAACGCTTCGGGTGCCAGAGGCTCTCACCGACGTGCAGTGAAATGCGCGCTTACAAAAAATACGGCTAATCTACGCCTTAGGATTGGTTCGTTCATTCGACGGGACACCAGTTTTGTTGGACCAATCAACACAGTTAAATGGAGGAGGCGCCAACCGTGCCTCCTCCATCTCAATCAGAGAATAGCTACCATCATAGGCCGCCAAGATGTGTTGACGGCTTATTTTCAACTAGGTCCGTCGCTTACCGCGCAAACAGATCGGCGATTGCACCGACCTCGGATTGTGCAAGATCGGGGTGTTTGTGGACAAGTTCGTTGTGCAGCCCCTGAGCTTGGGTTTCATCCCAGGTCCAGGGATCAGTGTCCGCGGCCAATCCAAAGAACATCGTTCGAGTTCTTTCCGACATTCCATCGACAGCTATGTATGGATCTCAATCAAAGTGTCGCCGTTCCAGGTCAACGGCACAACTCGCATGCCATCAAAGGCCCCAGCTTTCGCATCGAGGCGCAAAAAAGGCCACGCCATCAACAACTGGTCGCCTGCGATGTCGATTTTTGCGATGCTTTCATACATCGCTTGTCCAACGTCCTTACCCTCGGCATTGGCGAGTGCCAAAGTCATGACCTGCGCACCGGTCGCCGCAAGCGCAGCCACAGCAGTCAGCGGCAAGCCAGTCCCTGCTCCGACCATACTGTCGAGCTCGCTCAGCAACGCAACGTTGCCGATCCTTAGCGACGAGAAACTCGAAAGAAGGACCAGCTTGGGATCGTTAATGGGCTTGAGAATTGGCTCAGCATCGCCGAGCGGAGCCTCCGCAACAATGGGCGCACCCTCGTCAAAGGCGCGGATAGCTGCAACCGCTGGCGCGATTCGTTCGTGCGCAAGGCTCAAGATCCAAGCCCGAGACTTCCCAGCCTGATCGATCAGGCCTTTGATAGCATCGGGGCGCTCAGGGGGAACTGCAATCCGTGTCAGCATCCAGCCTTGGGCCAGGAGGGCGGCCATTGTGTTCTCGGCATAATCTGGCCACCGGGCGTCAAAGACGAAATTGAGGGGCCCGCGGCCAACTTTCAGAGCGTCCAGCGTCGGCGGCAATGCGCGTGACACGTCAGACGCGTCCGCTCCGAGGCGGAACACCTGTCCTGACTGATCACCCCTAGGGACCGCCGCGGAACTTAGGAACGGAAGACGCTCTTTCTGCGCTAACTGTTCGATCACGTCGATCGGAAGACGCTGATCGAGGACGAAGACGCTTGCAGGCTTCTCGTCGGTTAAGAGAATGTTTTGGATAGCTTCAACGGCATGCTCGACACTGGCACCCGTGTCGACGACGTCTATACCAATATGGCCGAGCTTGAGGAGCTTGGGCATGACCTGTGCCGCAGCCTTGGCCTGCGGTCCGCGCTTATCGGAATTGACCGGCAGCGCTACCGCGGCATTGCACGGCCAAGGATGATGATCTTTCTCATGGCAAGCGAATGCCGCTTCGGGACCACTAAGGACGAGTCCGGCGATGCCAAATATGAAAGCACGCCGATCGGCGAGAAGCTTCTCAGTCATTGGCGCACCCTTCAGGTGGCGGGGGCAAAAGGCGGTCCTTAAGAACGGCAGCCAGTTGGTTTGGCACAATTGCCCCGGCTAGACTCTTAGCCTTGCGAAGCTGAGTTTCATCTAAACCCGTCGCATCCGTAAAATTCGCGCAACTGAGGTCCGCTCCAGAAAAGACCGTGTGATCGTCGAACAACGCCTTGCCGAAGCTTGCACGACTGGCATCGCTGTTGGAAAAATCCACCTCCTTGAGGTCCCGCCGGTACAAATCGGACTGCTCCAATATAGCCCCACGAAACGATGCGCCCCGTAGCCGCACGCCGGCGCCAAGAAACTCGAATTTCGTGAATGTTAGACCGGAGAAATCGAGAGGGTTGCCGTCGAGCGCTTGGAGAGCAAGCGCTATGCTCACCTGGCTCGTTTCACGCGCAGTGATCGTCGCCAACATAGCGTCGACGCGTATTGTCTCGCCTCGACTTCGAGCGTCTGCCAGAGTATTGAAGTCAGCTATGATCTCACCGTCGACGCGATCTCTCAGATTTTTAAGGCGCGGGGTGACATCGGGGCCCGCCTTGACGAGGCTCGCCCTGATGGCGTCCTGCACATAGCGGGTGTCTTCAAGACTGAGCGCAACAATCAGGCCGTCGAGTACAAGCGGTCGATAGCTTGGATTTTCTAGATAGGCCTGTAGGCCCGACGCCGCCGTTGCACGCTGAATTGGCTTGTCGGCGGCAAGGCCGTCGACAAGACGCACAACGTCGGCGTCGACCCGCCCCTTGGTTTCAGCTTGCCGGCCCTCGAATCCTACCCAGAACGTACCAATGGCGCCGATTGCCAAAATAAAGCCAGCGATCACCTTTGCGAGCTCGATCCAGGGGGTCCAACGCGCGGTGTGCCTGTCGACACGAAGCTTCCTGATCTCGAGCCCGAGCTTCACGAGCTCATTGCCACCACGCTCATAATTGTGAAGCCGAGGGGCAAGCTCGGCGTTGATTTTTCGCTCCTCAGCTTCGACCTTGTCCTTATCCGCCCTGAGTTTTTGCTCTTCCAATTGCGTACGGGTCGCTTGGGCGGTCGCAAATTGCGTTCGAAGCTGCCCGAATTCGACCGTTAGGGCTGCAAGGTCATCCCTTAGCTGGGCCACTTCGGTCGCGTTTGTCCCCGCATTCCCTGGTAGCCGGATAGGCATTGCCCCGCTCCCTTAGCTCGCGGAACTATAGTGTCGCAGAAAACGCGTTGATGGTACTTGCTTACGCGAATACTGGCACTGGCAGATGCTCCCTTCAAGTAGGTGTTTCACATTGCTCGCGTATAGGTGCCCTCGCGGCGCTCTATTGGCGACACCAACCCACCTTGACCACGATTTGGCGAATGATTTTGTGACAGCCGGATCTTTCGAGAAATAGGAACCAGTGGCTGCTACAGGATGTGGGCCGGTTCATACTTGTAACAATACATATCGCGGTCTGGTAACTGTCCCCAGGCTTGCCAATGGCGGCCAAAGCTTACAAGGATACCTTGCAGTAAATCTTGCCATTGCCGCGCGCCGTGCACGACACGAACGATCTCGGCGCCCTCGCAAACTTGGCGGCACACGATAAGATAGTTGCCCACCGAAAAGGTGCATAGATCTTGCTGCACCTTGGGCCGTGCGACGCCCATGCCAGGCATCTCGCCAAGCCGCTCGCTGCGGCGATACATCTCATCGTACCATCGCTGTGCGGCCGAGGGGCTATCGGCGGCAATGTACGGCGCAATCGCCTCGATACAGGCCTCAGCTTCCCGGCGAAGGCGAAAACCCACTACGCCTCACGCTCGGCGAGTTTGGCGTCGAGCTTACTCTTGATCCGCGCAAAGGCTTCATCGCCGATCGTCGTCCCCGCTGGCGAGTGCATGTGGCCGACGTAAAGCGTGGTGCCATCCGGCCAAACCTTGCCGCCCTCCCGACAATCAATGTGATGCATCAATTTGGTGCTAGCCTGGCGCATGTCATCACCGATTGCGCTCACGGTGTGGGATCAACCTTCCGTCGGGCTGTTCCCGGTAAGGTCAAGCTGATGCTGCCAGAAGTCCCAGGTTCGGGACGAAAATCCACCGACGCGAGAGCAGAGAGCGCCCGCACGCTCTGTTTCACCCTGCGACAGGGCGACAACTGCTCCCAATGCATGGGCGGCCGACTGTGCGTCTGCGTTGCGGCAGGCGTAGACCGCGCGAAACACGAGGTCTGGCAGATTGGCCCCAATAGCGGTGGCACCGTGCCGTTTCATTAACACGACCGAATTCTGGCCAAGCGCCCGCGCAAGCGAACGCCCCTCTTCCGGTTTGACCACTAGTAAGGTCGTATCGCCGAATTCGTCCTGCTGATCCCAAAACGGAACGTGCGGCCCGATCGTCGCCCCCATCAGGAAGACCGGCACCAGTGGAGTGGACGAGATGCAGAACGGCAGCAGCGAGGTCGGATGGCAGTGCACGATTGCCATCACATCCGGCCTCACTTTGTAGATTTCGCCGTGGATAACCCGCTCGGCGAACAACTGCGCTTTGTTGGGCTGAACTAGGTCGGACTCAAGGGTGAATTCTAAAATATCCTCGGAGGTGATCAGGTTGGGTGCGCAAGCCCGTGACATCAGATATTTGTCGGGATCATTCGGTTTGCGCACCGAAACATGACCGAACGCATCCATCACCCCCTCATTGACGAGCATTCTGGTGGCGCGCACGATCTCGCGGCAAGCATCTGCAGCCAATTCTTGCATTGCACTAAGTCCCTAATTTCAGCACTTGTTCAGCCTGATCACGCAAGGTGCAGCCGCTTATCGCAGGCCCTTGGCAAATTCGGCAATGCGCCTCATCGCAGTTGCGAGGAGATTGACCTCAAGCGAGTAGGAGACCCGAAAATAGGGGCTAAGCCCAAACACGGTCCCCGGAACCACGGCGACGGAAGCTTCCATCAGCAATCCTTCTGCAACATCGAGGTCGGTTGCAAGCAAGCGGCCCTCGGCGCTGGTCTTGCCGATCCATCCACCGCAGTTGATATACGCATAAAACGACCCAGATGGACGCAGTGCGGAAAGCCCTTCGATCTCGTTGGCCTGCGCAACCACAAGATCCCGACGTTTCTGGAACGTTTCACGATTCTTCGCAATGAACGACTGATCGCCTGTCAGCGCCTCGAGCGCCGCTGCCTGTGAGATGCTGCTGGGGCTGCCCTGCATTTGGCTGATAAAGTCGGCCATGGGTTTGATCACCCGCCGGTTGGCGGCCGCAAAACCCAGCCGCCACCCGGTCATCACATAGCCCTTGGAAAAGCCGTTGATCGTGATGACCCGATCAGCCAGTTCGGTGGCAACGCTAGCGAACGAACTGGCCTTGTGGTTGTCATAGACGATATGTTCGTACAACTCGTCCGTGATCACCCAGATTTCCGGATATTTGGCAAGAACCTCGGCTAGTTCCCGGATTTCGCTTACGGTGTAGATCGTGCCCGAGGGATTGTTCGGCGAATTGAAGATAAGGACCCGGGTACGCGGTGTGATCGCCTTTTCCAATTGATCCGGGGTCAGTTTGAAGTTCACTTGATCAGAGCAAGGAACAATCTTTGGAACTCCGCCAGCAAGTTCGACGAGATCGGGGTAAGACACCCAAAATGGCGCGGGAATGATGACTTCGTCGCCTTCGTCCAGAATACTCAAAAGGGCCGAGTAAATCACGATCTTGGCGCTGGTGCTGACGACGATCTGGTCGGGTTTGAAGGTAAGATCGTTGTCCTTCTTTAGTTTTTCCGCCAGCGCTTCCCGCAGTGCACGATAGCCCTCGGTCGCAGTGTATTTGGTAAAATCCCTCTGGATTGCGGAGATTCCCGCGGCCTTGACGTTGGCCGGTGTGTGAAAATCTGGCTCGCCTAGACTTAGTGCGATCACATCGCGCCCCGAGCGCTTGAGCTCCTCCGCCCGCATATTCATACCGATCGTCGGAGATGGCCGAATTTCATCGGCCCGCCGCGAAAGCTTTCCCATACCTAATTCCTCATCAAAGATGAATCGACCGGCGCCCGCGCCATCGCGGGGCGAAGACGGGTCGAACAGACTTCAGCTGTTTTGCGGTTTGTTCAGGTTCTCGTAATTGGCGCTGTTCATCGCTTCGACGGCCCTGACGCCTGATCGAATAGCGGCGATAACCCGGTCTTCCGTCGCCTTGATGACCAGCGCAATACGAAGAACTTCCGCTGCGTGTTCGCGCGGAACGATAACGACACCGTTGTCATCGGCAAACACCAGATCGTCGGGATTGCAGGTCACTTCCCCCAGTTTCACGGGAACATCGACGCCGGCGACGACCGAACGGCCACGAATGGATTGCTGCGTGATTCCGGTGCCGTAGACTGGCAGCCCGAAGCCCTTGTATTCGTCCACGTCGCGCATGATGCCGTCGGCAACACAGCCGACAAGGCCATTGTGTTTGATGGTGGCACCGGTAATGCCGCCGAGGCAGTTGACGGTTGGGTTGTCCCGCGAGTCGATCACAAGGACCGCGCCGGCCCCGGCCGTCTCAATCAGCGTGAACGTTGCGGGAATGACGGACTCTTTGACGCCGTCTTTGGGTTTGGCCATTTTGAGAGTGGCCGCATGTCCGACAATCTTTGCACTAGGATAGATCGGCAGAATACCCGTCACGGCGCCATTTATCGAAAGGCGGTCGCAGGCGTCCGACACGTTTGACGCCGAAACCTTTAGATATCCATCAGTTATTTCCTGAGGGAATCTTCTTGTCATAGTACTGTTCTCCATAGTGGTTGTTTATTTTCGGTTTTGGCAGAATGGCCACACGGATTACCGGTCGTCGACTGGCGATTGCGACCTCGAGCTTCAATGCTGCAGGATGGAACTGAGAAATTGCTTGGTCCGAACATTGGTGGGATTGGCGATCATCTCAGTAGGCGGGCGGTCCTCAACGATCTTGCCGCCATCCATAAAGATCATGCGGCTGCCAACGTGCCGGGCGAAGCCGATTTCATGTGTGACGACCAGCATTGTGCGGCCCTCCCTCGCCAAATCTTCCATGACGCGCAAAACATCACCAACCGTCTCGGGATCGAGGGCCGAAGTCGGCTCGTCGAAAAGCATCAGGTGCGGTTCCATTGCTAGCGTGCGGGCAATCGCCACCCGCTGCTGCTCGCCGCCCGAAAGCTGGTTTGGATAGGCATCACAGCGGTGTTCGAGACGAACCTTGCGAAACAATTGCCTAGAACGCTCTTCGACTTGTTTCCTGGGCTGCTTGAGTACCTTCATCGGCGCAAGCATTACGTTTTCCAGCGCCGTCAGATGCGGATAGAGGTTGAAATTCTGGAAGATCATCCCGATCCGGCGACGCAGATTGACGATCTCACGGGTCTTCGTTCGCACCTGCTCGCCTTCGAACGTGATGCTACCGCCGCTGATCTCCTCGAGCCCGTTGACACAGCGCAGCATCGTCGATTTGCCCGTGCCGCTGGGGCCGACGATGACCACGACTTCGCCAGGCACCACATCAAGATCCACCCCATCGATCACGGTGCGACTTCCAAACTGCTTTACCAGCCCGGAGATCCTGAGCACCGGCGGGACGGCGGGCTTTTTCGCGACATCATTTTGCAATGTGGAACTTCCTTTCCAGCGCGGCCCCGCCTAGCGAGATCGAATAGTTGATGATGAAGTAGAGAACGCCCACAACGAGAAATACCTGGAAGCTAGCGCCTGAAGCCTCTCGCACCAGTAGTCCGGCCTTGGTCAGTTCGACGAAACCGATCACCGAGGCCAGAGACGAGTCCTTCAAGGTTCCGATATAGACGCCGACCGTCGGCGGCAGCATTACCCGTAGTGCCTGCGGCCCGATGACGTAGCGCATGATTTGCCAGAACTTCATTCCAGAAGCCTGCGCCGCCTCCCATTGCCCGCGTCCGACGCTACCAATGCCCGCACTCACCACCCCGGCCATGAAGGCGCTCGCTTCAAGCGCCAGCGCGATCGTTGCCGACGTAAAGGGCGACAGATCGACCTTGAAGCCGAACGAGATGCCGTAAAAGCAACCAAAAAACAGGATCAAAGGCGGAATGGAACGGAAGAGTTCAGTATAAACGAACGCAGATGCGCGCAGTACGCGTGACCGAGAGCCCGCAGCCATCCCGATGATCGCGCCCAACACACCACCCAGGATAAGCCCAAGCCAGCTGATCCAAAGCGTCGTCGCGACACCTCTCAAAAGCACTGGCCAGAAGTCTATGAGAGACGTTGTCATGGCCAATCCTCACCGCGAGCCCGGCGCGCGCATCAGCAAGCGACCAAGAATGATGCGGCAGAAATTGATTGTCTGGGCCATTGCAACGTAGACCAGCCCCGCAACCAGAAACGACTCCATGTAGCGGAACGTGTCGTTGCCGACTGAGAACATCCAGTTGGCTACTTCTTCGACGCCAATCACTGCCGACAGCGAAGACCCGATGACGATTGCGATGAACTGGTTTCCTATCGGCGTATACACGATGCGCACAACCTGAGGCAGGATCACGTGGCGAAACAGTTGAAGCTGCGTCATGCCCTGGGATTGTCCCGCCAGATACTGCCCGCGCGGAATGACGATCAGGCCGCCACGAAAGATTTCAGTCATATAGGCCGTGGCATTGAGCGTGAGCGCTATCAACCCCGAATAGTAGTTGCTGACCCGAAGCCCAATCTGTGCCATGCCGAAGAAGACGATGTAGATCAGGACAAGTACGGGGATATTCCGGAAGAGTTCCACATAGGCCGCGGCCAAAAAACGCAAAAGCAGGTTGTCACTGAGACGGCAAAGAGCGCCCGCCATACCCAGAATAAGGCTGAGCACGATCGTCTGAACACTTATCAGCAGCGTCATCCCAACCGCAAAGGGCAGGAGATCGAGATAACCCAGTATGACCTGTAGATTGAATTTATACATGGCGGCGGCTTTTCGATTCCGGCTAAGGTCTATCAAGGGGAACGCTGAACCTCATGCTCGGACGATAAGGCCGGGCAACTGCTCGCTGCGCACCACCCGGCCTGTCGTCAGGGCTTGCTTACTTTATGACCGGCAGATCGAAGCCGAAGTACTTCTTGAACAGCGTATTGTTTGCGCCAGAGCCGTTGAACTGGCCGACCCAGCCATCGACAATGCGCCACCAATCGAAATCACCGGTTGGCATGCCGATCGCAATCTCTTCGTACGAGAAGTTGCCCGGCAGGATCCGATACTTGCCGGCCTCCTTGGCGACATAGGCCGCTGCCTGAAGACTGTCCATGAATACTGCATCAGCTTGTCCGGACTGCAGCGCCAGGAAGCCGTCGTTATTGGCGTCAAACCGCAGCTTTTCGGTTTTCGGAACGACAGCAGCCGTCGTTTGCTCGGATGTGGCCCCCCGAGCGTAGGCAACTTTATACTTTGCGTCGTTCAATTGTTCGATGGTCTGAACTGGCGATGCGCTTAGTGCAAGAAAGACGCTCCCGACCACCAGATAGGGGCGGCTGAAGGCCACGGCGGTGGAACGCTGAGTCGTCGCGGTAAAGTTCGCGATTGTGACGTCGGCGCGACCGGTTTGAAGTGCCGCAATACGGCCGGGAAGATCGACGATTGTGAACTCGGGCTTGACACCGAGGCTGTCCGCCAGCGCCTTAGCGATATCGATGTCATAGCCCGTTGGTTGACCATCGGTGCCGACAGAACTGTAGGGCGGATTGCCTGCGACCGTTGCAATGCGTAGCGTTCCGCGGCTTTTTACATCCGCATAGGTGTTCGACTGCTGGGCGGTGGCGGGTAGGACGCATGACCATGTCATGATCATGGCAAGGATGCCACCTAGTAGAAAGCTGAACTTTTTCATATTGTTCCCCTTCTTGTTCAGTGTTTTGAATAGCATTGCTGCAAGTTTCTTAGTTTAGTCGTGATTGGCGCAAGTGGCTGCTTGGATCAGAATTTCTGCGACCTTATCTGGAGCGTCCACCATCTGATCGTGGCCACATTCCGTCATCTTCACGTCCCAAGCAGGATCATCCTTCAGCTCGGGATAGAAACCTTCCATAGACGAGGGCCCTGTCGCATAGACGTAAACACGCTTGCGCGTAGGACCATAACCGCCTCTGATTCTGATTGGTTGGGTGAGCGTCAACATGGGCTGGGGCGTCATCTTGTCCGCCACCCACGCCTGATTCCGGGGATCGACGCCGAAATGCGCGGGAGGCGGCGCTCTTATGGCGCGCCCATTGTACGGTTTGGCATCACTAAGAAGAATCTGCTTTCGTTCATCACTCATGAAGTCCCAGATCGACTCGCCATCTTTTGGGACATAGGCGTCAAGATAGACCAGATTGGCGATCTTTTCGGGCACCGCATCCGCGACGCCCGTAACGATCATTCCGCCATAGGAATGGCCGCAAAGGATGATTTGATCGAGGTCCTGCCACTTGATCACATTCAGAATGTCCTGAATGTGGGTGTTAAGATCAGTCTTGTCGTCAAGAAGGTGCGATCTCTCGCCAAGACCCGTAAGGGTTGGCGTATACACGTCATATCCTTCGGACCGCAGCCGCTTCGCCACCAGATCAAAGCACCAGCCGCCGTGCCAAGCCCCGTGAACCAGTACGAATTTTGCCACTTTGGTTTTCCGTCCCCGTCTTTTGGTAACTGAGTTGTCCTGGTTTTGTGCTTCGGCCTGTCGCAATTGGCCGCGCTTGCCATCCAATTGTCGGCCTTGCGCCTTCAGCTCATGTTGATGAAGCGGTTCTCCAGCGCTCCGATCCCGTCAATTTCTACGCGCACCGTGTCACCGGCTCGCAGGTAGCGCGGCGGGTCAAAACCTATGCCCACGCCTGCGGGCGTTCCCGTTGCAATGATATCCCCGGCGTTCAGCGTCACCCCTTCGGAAAGGGCAGCGATGATTGTGGGAATGTCGAAGATTAGTTGCGAGACTTTTGCGTTCTGTCGGATCTGGCCGTTGACAAAGCAGCGCACTGACGCCGCGTCCAAATCAAAGCTGTCCTTGGTAACGGCCCAAGGACCCATCGGGCAGAACGTATCTTGCGACTTGCCGATCAGCCACTGGCTGTAGCGTCCCTGTATATCGCGGGCGGTTACGTCGTTAATGATCGTGTACCCCCAGACATGATCAAAAGCGTCTTCCTTTGAGATGCCCCTACCCGACTTTCCGATGATAACTGCAAGTTCAGCCTCATAGTCGATCGCCGTCGAAACCTTTGGGTCTATGAGAACATCGCTGTTAGTTGCAATGACCGATTCCGGCACCTTGCTGAAGATGATCGGATACTTCGGGATCACGCCGGCCGCGGCACTTGAATCGAACCCACTGCGCGAGAATTCGTGGGCATGTTCATGATAATTTTTCCCGACGCAGAAGATGTTGCGGGCCGGAAGCGGAACGGGCGCAAGAAGCTCGACATTACGCAGGCTGATGCCTGGCAAGGTCTTCGGCAAAATTGGCTCTTGAAGCAGACAGACTATACCCAACCGAGATTGTGATTGCGGAATGTCGAAGGGGAATACCAGCCCGGCCTCCTCATCAACACGCGCCACCCGGCGCCAGCCATCTATCAGGACTGTTGCAACTTTCATGGCTTCTCCTGGACCAAATATGTACCAATAGTGGGCCGGATAAGGACCACGTTAGCAATGTCGTTCTGATGTTGCAATTGGAAATCGTGCCCAAAGTCGAAAATTTTAGCTTCGCAGAGCGCATTTAGAGTGGGCGGAATGCATTTACTTTGAGCAGCAATGGCTTTAGGAATGGTCCATCAATGGTCTAAAGGGGTGCTTACAAAATGCGAAAACTCATGGCAGATGAGGTCGCCACGAACCTGAAACAACGCATTGCCTCGGGTCGGTGGGGCGAGGATCTGCGCTTGCCTGCCGAGCGGGACCTCGCAGCCGAGTTTGGCGTGTCTCGCAATACAATCCGGCTTGCGCTTCAACGGCTGGAAGAGGCCGGCGCCTTGGTGAGGCAAGTTGGTCGAGGTACGTTTTTGGCGGCAGAAGAATCTCCAACGCTCGCCGCCATCGTCAAAAGGATGGAAGGCGCAAGCCCAGCCGATGTCATGGAGACCCGCCTGCTGGTAGAACCGTCAGCTGCTGCATTTGCCGCGACGAATGCCAGTTTTACAGAGCTTCAACGTGTTCGTGACGCGCATGAGCGCGCCGTAGAATCAAAGGATGTAGGCACTTTCGAAAAGTGGGACGCTGAGTTTCACCGGCGTGTGTTTGCTTGCTGCGGCAATAGCCTGCTCAAAGATATTAACGATCTGATAGGGATCGTGCGCACCCAGCCTTTGTGGTTCGATTTGAAAGCTCGAACATTCTCGGAAGAATCCCGGCAACGTTATTGCGAGGAGCACGGTGCAATAGTTGATTATCTTCTGAGCCGGGATCCCAATGGGGCAAGAAATTCGATGTTGGAGCATCTGCAATCGGTGAAACAGAACTTACTGCGTCGCTGATCCTTCTGCGAAAGCCGGCTGGGCGCGTCGCGAGGTGATGCAGTCCTTGCGGCGACTGATCGTCGCTGGCGTCATGACCCAGAAAGAAAACACCAAGTTCGAGGCGCAACTGGCGATCGCTAGCGCGATAGCGGGCACCTGCGACACCAAACGATGCGACGATCTCCACTCGCGCTGGCGGTTAATGCCTCATGGGACTCGATAGTAGGCTCCCAGAGGCGTCGAAGGCGAGTTGAGTTTGGGGATGACTCAAGGCCTCCTTCTGGCGCGTTGCCGACCACCAGTAAGTCACGACCGCGAGGACGATAGTCGGTCCCATTGTCTCTGCCCGATTACCAAATTTCAATGTCGAGGCGGCCGTGGACGTGCGCCTCCTCATTTATGAGAATATCGCACTATCAGCCACTTGGCTTTTTACTGACTCAAGGATGAGTCAAGTCGATGCTGGTCCACCCGCTTCAAGGTCGGCTTTTTCTTTGATCTCAATTTTTCCCTATGGAGAAAGTTCCACACTGTTCCATAGCTGACATCTACGCCGCGCTCGGCAAGTTCGGCCATTAGCGTCCGCAACGTAACCTTGGCTTCCTGCCCAACGCGATCGAGAAGCCAGTCCCGCTGGCTTGCCAATTTAGGCTTTATATGGCCACCGATCTTGCCTGGCGCCAGGCTCCCTGTTTCCCGTACGCTTCGGGTCCAACGCACAATGGTCGATGGCGCAACCATGAAAATCGCACCGACGGCACGCACTGTCTCTCCCGCCTTGATTTGGGCGAGTACCCGCTCACGCAAATCACTTGAATAGGGCTTCGGCATCTAGACCGCCTCCATCTGATTGCTAAACCGAGATTTCCTGCAATTGAGAAATTCTCGCGTATTGACCAGAACAATACCGCCTAAACGTCAGTATCGAATTTTGTATCTTATTGTACGTGTGGAATATTTTCAGGATGTGCACAGTATTGGGCTCTCCCAGATAAATAACTGCCGTGCTCTCCTAGGGTGGATCAATAGTTGACGATCGTGCCGAAGTGGAAAGCTTGCGTCTCGTCACCTTTGGCCTTGCTCAAAACAAACGCGTAGTCGAAGCGAAGCGGCCCGAGGGGCGAGGCCCAAAGTAGGCTGGCGCCGACCGAAGAGCGGATTTTCAAAGATGTGTTTGTAAGGTCAAATTGGGCGGGCGTACCGTCGGCATTGGTGAAGCTCTTTTGTCCGCCATAGCCGTAGACCGTACCGGCATCGGCGAAGACCGCGCCGCGCAGACCCAACTCACGCGGCAGACCAAGCAGCGGGAACTGCACTTCGACGGTGCCGCCGAAATAGGTCGTGCCGCCCAGGCCGTTGCCCTTGCCGCCGCCGGCGAGGTCGCGAGGCCCGATGCCGCTTGGTGCAAAGCCACGAACCAGATCCGGGCCAGGATTGAATTGATCGACGATGGCCAATTTGTCACCGCCAAGCGCGTGCATGTAGCCGCCCTGGCCACGCAGCATCAAGGTGAGATCGTCAGTCATCGGATAATAGTAGCGGCCATCGATGGTCTGCTGGATGAAGTGAGCATTGCCACCGAGACCGGCGACATTCTGCTTGAACTGAAGGTAGATGCCTTCGCTCGGCTGCTTGAGATCGTCCAGCGTGTTGTAGGTCAGCGAGTAGCCGACCATCGACACCACGCGGTCCTTACCGGCGAGCTCCTTGATTGCTGCCGATGCCTCTCCATCGGCGTAGTTGCCGTTGTCATAAGCGGCGTTCGGGATGGTGACCTTCTCGTTGTAGATCGTGTAGTTCACGCCCACGGCGAAATTGTCGGATACTGGGAAGGAGGCTCGGATGGTGCCGCCTATTTTCTCATCCTTGTAATAGGAATAATCGCTAGCGTCTGTCGTTTTGGCAAAGAGATCAAAGCCCCCAGCGATGCGCTCTCCGAAAAGATATGGCTCGGTGAACGAAAGTTCTGCACCTTGCGTGTTCTGACCAAGCTCCGCCGAAACCTTCACATACTGGCCGCGGCCAAGGAAGTTGCGTTCAGTCAAGGACACGTTGGCAAGCAGACCGTCCGAGGTCGAGTAGCCGCCGCCGACCGAGAATTCACCCGTCGACTGATCGACGACGTCAACGTCGACGATGACGCGGTCCGGTTCCGAGCCCGGCTCGTTGGTGATCTTGACGCTCTCGAAATAGCCAAGATTGCGCAGGCGACGGGCCGCGCGGTCGATCAGGGCCTTGTTGTAGGGGTCGCCTTCACCGATGTCGAACTCGCGGCGGATCACATAGTCACGCGTGCGGGTATTGCCGCGGATGTTGATGCGCTCGATATAGACCTTCGCACCATCTTCGACGATATAGGACACGCCCACGGTGTCCCCGGCATCGTTGCGGTCCGCCCGGGGGCGAACCTGCGCGAAGGGATGGCCAGAACCGGCGAGCTGGATCGTCATGTCCTCGACGGTCTTGTCGACGTCTTCGCCGCGATAACTCCAGTTCTGCCAGGTATGGATGTTATGCTCAAGGTCGGCCGGATTCACGCCCGCAACGGACGATTCAACCGTCGATGGACCGAACTTGTAGTATTTGCCCTCGTCCACCGTGATCGTGATGATGTAGCCCGTCTGCGCTTGGTTGAGCGAGGGCACCACCGACACCACGCGGAAATCCGGGTAACCGTGATTCACATAGAACTGGCGCAAGCGCTCTTCGTCATTGGCAAGGCGATCGGGGTCATAGGTATCGGTGGTGCGCAGCCAGGCAAAATAACCCGACTCGATCGTCGCCATCTGACGCTTCAGGCGCCAGGCGGAATAATTATTGTTGCCGACGAATCTGATTTCGTCGATGCCGATCTTCACGCCTTCAGCGACCGTAAAAACCAGGTCGACGCGGTTGTTGGGCAGAGCAACCGTGCGGTATGAAATCTCGACCGTGGAACGGCCAACACGATTGTAGGCTTCCTTCATGCGGCCGATATCGGAATTGATCGTCGCCTCGTTGATGGGGCTGCCAGGCTTGGATTCGATGATCGCGGTGAGCTGGTCCGAATTGACCTTCTTGTTCTTCTCAAAAACGATGCGGTTGATAATCGGTGCCGAGCGCGCCGCGACGTGCTTTTTCGTTGCTGCTTGTGCCTGCTCGACCAACGGAGACGCCACCAGAGCGCCAAACAATGACGGAACCGCGACGGCCGCGAGGGCGACGCCCAGCTTCAACTTGTACACGGCTGATGCCATCAGATCCTCGTCCTACTCTTTGTACCAAACCAAATATCACTGACGTCGCCCCTCAATTTTGTCCCGCGCCGAGATCGCTCCAGGTGTCTTACGTATCCTCGGTGGTTGATAGTAATATGTACTAAAACTCACAAATATTTCTGAATTTCCGTCGAATAGTCGAGAAATACATAACAAAACGCAAGATATGATTCATTTAATTTAGAACAACGGAAAAATACTTTCCAACAAGCTTATGGGGCGTGCTCAAAGTCTTTCCTCACCCTAATCAACTCGCCGCCAGTTAATTCGCCTATCCCAAGGAAAGTGCCCCGGCGCTGGTCTGCCCACAGCGCCGGGTTCACCTGGATCTGGAGTAAACCGATCCCGGCCAGGTTGGCGTGGCTATAAGTTCACACCATCCTTGCTCAGAGGTCTGACGCGGCGTGTCGAAGCCTCCGACGATCCGGACGCTAATAAGCAAGTGTTTCCTGGTTGCACCACGTGTGTAAAGAAGTTGGAGCCTCCTGGCGCCGCGCCTGGCTGGGGTCCTTTTCATTCACCAGGGATCAGGAAAGAGAGAGCGTCTCTATGCGTATATGCGGGCGCAGAAATTGAACGCCTGAAGCCCACCGACCATAACTGAGGTCATGCCAATCTCGGGTTCGGAGGGGGTGCAGAAGCGGGCGAAGGAAATGCTGGCGATGGGCCTGACCGATCCCATGAGCTTGGCGCGAACCTGACAAATCCCATAGGCAGATCACAAAAAGCGCTTGCCACATTGCAATTTTTATAATTCTATAATTTTTATAGACATTATATATTACTGATGCGAGCGGGAAAATTCGCAGATGGGCAAGATCGGACAGTTGAAGCTTGGTGCATTCATGTACCCAGCCGGCCACCATGTGGCGGCGTGGCGCCACCCACATACTGCAGCTGATGCAACAACAAACCTCACGCAGCGCATCGCATTTGCCCAGGCGGCCGAGCGTGCGAAATTCGACCTGATCTTCCTTGCAGATGGAGTCGCGGCGCATACCGCTGATCTCAAGGCTCTTGCCCGAACTGATGAGTGGGCCATCGGCTTCGAGCCGTTGACGCTGTTGTCCGCCCTTTCGGTCGTGACCGAACGCATCGGCCTTGTTGCGACCGTTTCCACCACCTTCAACGAGCCTTTCAACCTGGCACGCAAATTTGCCTCGCTCGATCAGATTAGCGCAGGCCGCGCCGGCTGGAACCTTGTGACCTCCTCCAATCCGCTCGAGGTGGAGAATTTTGGCAATGTCAGCCAGTTTGCCCATCAGGACCGCTATGCGCGGGCGGAGGAATTCGTCGAGGTCGTGCTCGGACTTTGGAACAGCTGGGAGGATGATGCCTTCTTGCGTGACAAGGAGAGTGGCCTTTTCTTCGACCCCGAGAAGCTTCACGTCCTCGATCATCGCGGCCGGCATTTCAGGGTCCGCGGGCCGCTCACCGTGCCGCGTTCGTCTCAGGGCCATCCCGTGGTGGTCCAGGCCGGATCGTCGGAAGCTGGGAAGGAGCTCGCGGCGCGCACGGCCGAGGTGGTCTTTACGGCCCAGCGCACGCTTCACGAGGCGCAGAGCTTTTACTCAGACCTTAAGGGCCGCCTCGAAAAATATGGCCGCCATCCCGATGACCTCAAGGTGATGCCGGGCGTTTTTCCGGTGGTGGGCCGAACCCAAGCCGAGGCCCGTGAGAAGTTCGAAGAAATCCAGTCGTTGATTCACCCCGATGTCGGGCTGGAGCTGTTGTCGAACCTTTCGGGCGGTGTTGATCTGTCGAACTATCCGCTTGACGGGCCGCTGCCGGACCTGAGCGAAACTGAGCGCGGCAAAAGCCGACAGCAATTGATTATCGACCTCGCCCGGCGCGAAAACCTGACCATCCGCCAGCTCTACGAGATCATCGCCGGAGCCCGCGGTCATTGGCAGCTCGTGGGCACGGCACAAACCATCGCCGACCAACTGGAGGAACGCTTCCTCAAGGGCGGCGCCGATGGTTTCAACATCATGCCGCCGACCGTGCCGGGCGGGCTCAATGACTTCATCGAGTTGGTCATCCCGGAATTGCGCCGCCGCGGCCTGTTCCGCACCGACTATGAAGGGCGGACCCTGCGCGAAAACCTCGGCCTCAAGCACCCCATTCATCGTGCCCCACGCCATGATCACGTCGAATCTGCAAACCAGGCGGCCGAGTAGCCGAGCCAATCTCTTTACGAAGAAAAGTCGTCAAATCCCACCCAAACCCGGCATCGGGCCGAACCAAGCCGGCGGCCCAAACAAGGAGCAGTCCACCATGACCATAAAGACGCATGCCAATGGTTCCGCCGCCTCATTGACGATCAAACCGGTTTCCGCGCGGATCGGCGCGGAGATCGCTGGTGTCAACCTCTCGGGCGATCTTCCTGAGGAGACGATCGCAGCAATTAACGCCGCTCTGCTGCAGCATAAGGTGATCTTCTTTCGCGATCAGGAGCACCTGACCGACGCCGAGCAGGAGCGCTTTTCCAAGCGTCTGGGCGATCTCGTGCCGCATCCCACTGAACATGTTCGCAGCGGCACCACCTCGATCCTTGAACTGGATTCGTCGAGAGGCGGTCGCGCCGACGCCTGGCATACCGACGTCACCTTCGTGGATGCCTACCCAAAGATCTCGTTGCTGCGCGGCGTCACCATTCCCGATGTGGGCGGGGATACTGTTTGGTCCAATACCGTGGCAGCCTATGACAGCCTGCCGCCGGCCCTCAAAGCAACCGCCGAGCAACTATGGGCAACTCACAGCAATGCCTATGACTATGCCGCCCAGCGCCCTTATGCCACGCAAGCGGATCGTCGCCATTACGAGGAGGTCTTCGCCTCGACCGTCTTTGAGACCGACCATCCGGTTGTCCGAGTCCATCCGGAAACCGGCGAGCGCTCCCTCATCCTTGGTTCCTTCGTGCAGCGCTTCGTGGGCTATTCGAAGAGCGATTCTGAACAGCTCTACGCCTTGCTGCAGTCTCACGTGCTTCAAATCGAGAACACGGTGCGTTGGCGCTGGCGGGCGAACGATGTCGCCATCTGGGACAATCGCGCTACCCAGCACTACGCGGTCAACGACTATGGCGACCGGGCGCGCATCGTGCGGCGCACCACGCTCGCCGGCGACGTACCAGTGAGTGTCGACGGACGCCGCAGTGTGACCCGCAAGAAAGTGGTTCGCAACGCCGTTGCCCAGGCCGCCTGACCCCAGTTCCAGGATCCTTTGTCATGAAATTTTTACATATCGCTGCCCTCCTAGGAGGCCTGCTGGCCGCCGCGCCGGTATCGGCCGAAACGCTGATACGTGTCGGCTATCCTGGCACGGGTATCGACGACAGACCCTTCGCCTATGGCGACTACATTGCCGTTGGCCACGTGAAGCAACTCGTCGAGGACGAATTTAAGGACGTTCCGGACGTCAAGGTCACCTGGACATTCTTCCGCGGCGCCGGTCCAGCCCTCAATGAATCACTCGCGGCCGGGCAACTCGATTTCGCAGCAGGCCTGGGCGACCTGCCCTCGATAGTTGGGCGGTCACGAGGCCTGCAGACGCGCTATTTGGCTTCTGCCGGCAGCCATGATGCACTCTATCTCGCGGTGCCGACGAATTCCGAGCTCAAGACGGTGGAGGATCTGAAGGGGCATAAGGTGGCGCAATTTCGCGGCACCAACCTGCAGATCGCTACCGACCGCGTGCTCGAAGCCCATGGCCTGACGGAAAAGGATATTCGTTTTGTCAGCCTCGACTCGAACGCGGCGACCGCGGCTCTCGTCTCGGGCAATGTCGAAGCTTCCTTCGGTGGCTCTGAGTATCTGGATCTAGCCAAGCGCGGCGTCGTCAAGATCATCTATTCGACCAAGAACGACGATCCCACTCTCGGGCGCAATTCAGGCCTTCTCGTAACCACGGATTTCGAGCAGGCTCATCCCGACTACACTGCCCGGGTCGTGCGAGCCTTTGTTAGGGCTTCACGCTTTGCCTCGGATGAAGCCAATCGCCAAGCCGTCTTTGAGATCTGGTCCAAGGCTGGACTGCCTGTCGAAAGCTTCGAGGCCGACTTCAAGGACGAGCGCCTGTCGCATCGCCTCTCCCCCATCGTCGATGCGTTCATCGTCAGCCGCTATAAGGACCAGGTGGCCCGCGCCAAGGCCTATGGCCTGATCAAGAAGGACGTCGATGTCGACGGCTGGTTCGAAACCAAATACCTGGAGCAGGCCCTCGTTGACCTCAAGCTCGAAAACTTCTGGTCAACCTTCGACGCCAAGGGCCAAAAGGTGACCGAGGGCGAGGTCGAACACACCAAAGCGGCAAGCAACTGAGATGGGCGGCGGCCAGACAGCTGCCTCAAGCGGGCATGAGAGCAACATCGATGTTGCTGCCCTTACCCGCCGGCGGCTTCTTGCGGCGGCTGGCAGGCTCTCCCTCGGGCTCATCGTGCCGGGGGGCCTCCTGATAGCGTGGGTCATCGCGGCTCTCCTTGGCCGGTTACCAGAGCAGATCCTGCCGCCGCCTTGGGTCGTGTTGGATACGATCTCCCAGAGCATCCAGGATGGTACTCTCCTCTCCAACACCGTGACGAGCCTGCGACGCGTTGCCGAGGGCTTTGGCGCAGGCGCGCTCGCCGGTCTGGTCTTTGGGACCGCAATTGGTCTGTCGAAGATCGCACGAGACCTTGTTGATCCCCTATTCCTAGCGCTGAGCCAGGTCCCTACTCTCGGCTGGCTGCCGATTGTCGTCCTCTTCGTTGGCATCGATGAGGGCCTTAAGATCATCGTGATCGGGTGGTCGGCCTTTATTCCAGTCGTGTTGAACACTTGCCAAGGCG
>Ga0207141_10082_pt1 | contig 31911 bp, 32 predicted proteins | sample Alteio_BWMinHeat_5_FD_153553 | JGI IMG/M metagenome (GOLD analysis project Ga0207141, IMG submission 153553) | Enriched cells from forest soil in Barre Woods Harvard Forest LTER site, Petersham, Massachusetts, United States -... | ecosystem: Environmental > Terrestrial > Soil > Temperate forest >... | reverse complement strand
GTACATGCACTTTCTCAAGGAAAATGTCGAGGCGAAACCTTGGCACAGATGCAAGCGATTTGCCTGCGGCGCGATAGCCCGCAGCTTGGCCTATAGTTTAGCCAGGGTTGCCTCCACCTTGGCGAGAAAGGCTCGGCGCGACCGGTCGGTCGACAGGTTCATCGAATAATGCGCGAGATATCGGAAGGGGGCGAAGGGTTTCACTGCCGCGCGCAGCATGCGCATGATGATACGTCGCGGTGGATCGCCAATCAGGAAGGCTTTCAGATGCGAGCCGCCATAGGTGGTGATCGCAACCACCCTGCCGACATTATGCAGCGAGCCACGCACCTTACCGCCCACGAGATTGAAGGAGACACCTGGCAGAAAGACGCGGTCGAAAAAGCCCTTCAGGATGGCCGGAAAGCCGTAGTTCCAGATCGGGCAGATGATCACCAGCGCGTCGGCCTTGCGAAGCCGTTCCACATAGGTCTCGACGGTCAGGGTATTGAGCGAGGTGTCGTGGTAGGCCCGTCGCTCGGCCGCCGTCAGCACGGGTTGGAATTCCTCGGCATAGAGATCGCAATCATCGACCTCGTGCCCCGCAGCATCGAGCACCTTCACGGCTCGGGCATGCAGCGAGGCGGCAAAGGATTCTTCGCAGGGATGCGCGAAGAGGACGAGAACGCGCATGCAGTCCTAAGCTTTCATTTCGATCTCGACGAAAGCCATCGGCCCTGGTCCGTGATTGATGACGTTATGCTCGATGCCGGCGGGGCGCGAATAGCTGGCACCGACGCAAAGAGGCGCGAGCTTTTCACCCTGCGCATCGACGATGCGCAACACGCCGTCGACGAGCGGCACCACGGCATAAGGATATTCGTGGCGATGCCAGCCGGTCTCGGCGCCCGGAGTGAAATCATAGCGTGTGATGCGCACGCGCTCATCGTCGACCTGGCATGTTCCAGTGGCGAGATTGGCGCCGCTTTGATTGCCGCACATGATCGTTGCTCCTGCTTTTACGATCGATGAAACTTTATCGGAGCGCGGACATCCTGTCCGCCCTTGTCTGTCAATGAATGCTGAAAACGCCGCGCTGGCAGGATGGAAGGATGACGACTGGACGTGCGCATTCCGCCCCGCGGCGCAAGATGGACAATCCTACTCCACTGCTTGCAAGCCGGGGAAGAGATAGGTGCGGCTGGGCGAGTAGTCGTAGTTCGGGTCGTCCCAGGCGATCATCTTGCCGGGATTGAGCAGGCCCTTGGGATCGGCCTCGCGCTTGAAGGCCAGTTGCTGTGCGTCGGTTTGCTTCATGCCGCCTTCCTCCAGCGTGTAACGATGCGGATTGAACACCGGCGCGCCCATCTCCTCGTGGATGCGAACGATTTGGTCGAGCCGCTCCTCCGTGGTGAAGCGCACCAGCGGTAGGCCAAAGCAGGTCACCTTGCCATCGAAGCGTACGAACTCCAGATGGGCCGGCAATTCATCCCCGAAACGGGCATGGATCTTCTCGACCAGATCGAGCTGGTTCGGAAAGGGATAAAGTACCTGCAGATAGGTGATGGTGGGGTCGATCTTGAGGGCGCGCAACGTCGTGTGGTTCCAGCCGAGCTCGTAAATGTCCGGCAGGCCCTTGCGCTCGGCGGCGCTCATGCCCGCGGTCGAGAACAGCAGCTCGGCGCCCCTGCGACGGCGGGTGAGAGCGAGAAAGGCGTCGTAATTGTGGGGGGCTATCATCGCGCAGACGATGTGGCTTTCACGTGGCAGCCAGGCGCGATGGCGATTGAAATAATCATGGGCGGCCGGCGCGGCTACGACGGCGAGCTGCTTTTTTAAGATGCCATCCGCCTCGCCCGTTTCATTGGCGAAGGAGGCCGCCGCGCCGAGCGTTTCGAAACCGATGATGACCTCGACCCAGCCATAGGCGGGCGCAAGCGGCATTTCGGCCTCGACGATGATGCCGTTGGTGCCGTAGGCGTGGCTGACCTTGTGCAGGTCCTCGCCCCGGAGATCGAGGATGCGCGGGGTCGCTTCCATCGTCACCACCTTGAGACGGGTGATGTTGCCCAAATCGCGCAGGCCGCCCCAGCTGATCGACCCGACTCCACCGGAGCCGCCGGCAATGAAGCCGCCGAGCGTCGCGGTCTTGGCGGTGGAGGGATGCAGGCGCAGCTCCTGGCCGGAATGCGCGATGGCCTGCTTGTCTATATCGCAGATCACCGCGCCAGCCTCGGCCACCAACCGTCCGGGCGCGATTTCGAGCACTTTGTTCATCAAGGAAAGGTCAAGAACGGCGCCGCGCGAAAGCGGCATGGCCTGGCCGTAATTGCCGGTACCGGTGCCGCGGGGTGTGACTGGGATGTCGAGTGCGTAGCAGGCGGCAAGCGCGGCGACCACGTCCGCCATCGATGTGGCGAAGAGTACGCAGTCGGCGGTGATATGATCGAGCTGGCGCTTGAGCACCGGCGAATACCAGAAAAAGTCGCGGCTCTTCTGACGCACGAGGGTGGGATGATCCTCGATGCGGATCTGAGGCAGGCGGGCTTTTAGGGCGGCGATGTCAGTCATGATGCCTCAATGAGGGCGGTTCTTTAGACCCGCCCCCCAAGCGTCCCAGGGACCGCAGGCGTCTCGCCTGCACCTGTTTGATAATGCGCGGCGCCTCCAAGGGCAGGCGAGACGCCTTCGGCCCCAGGGGTGCGATTTGACCGCTGAGCCAGGATCCTCATCGCGCCGCCAGCACGTCGTCGAGTTCGCTGTAGTCGGGCAAAGTTGTGTCGATTGCTCGACCTTTTCGAACGACGATGCGATCGCTTTGGGGGCGGGAGAGGAGCTCGGTCCAGCTGCGGGCTTTGAAGGCGATGAAGTCGGCGGAGCCGCCGATCCGCAACCGTCCGGCATCGATGCCCATCACCGCGGCCGGGGTGGCAGTGATCGTCTTGGGCCAGTCGGCGAAAGGATGGTCGAGATGGGCGATGCGGGTTGCTTCGCGGAAGACTTCCAGGGCGTCGAGGTCGCCATAGGCATAGAAAGGATCGCGCGTATTGTCGGAGGACACCGCGACCTGCACCCCGGCGGCCTTCAGTTCATGCAGCAGCGTGACGCCGCGCGAACGGGGGGTGCGGCCCGCGAGCCTGTCCTGCAGGTACATGTTGCACATCGGCAAAGACACGACGGCGATGCCCGCCTCCGCCACGCGATCGATCGTCGCCTTGATGGCGTCCTCGCTCTGGCGGGCGAGCGAGCAGCAATGACCGACCGTGACTTGGCCGCTGAAGCGATGGCGGACCGCGGCCTCGGCGATATGGTGCAAGGAACGCGAAGTCGGATCCTGCGTTTCGTCGACATGGAAATCGAGGTCGAGCCCCTTGTCCGCGGCCACGCGGAAGAGGATGTCGAGGTTCTGGTCGAGTTCCGGCACCATGTAGGTGACGCCGCCCATCACGCCGTCATGGTCGACGACAGCGGCCGATACGTTGGAGACATGCGCACGGTCCGAGACGTGTTCGATCGAAAAAAGGGCGACCGCTTGCAGTTCGACGCGGCCCGCCCATGCCTCACGCATCTCGGCGAAGACCGGCCAGGAGATGCCGATCTGCTTACCGATGGAATCAAGGTGGGTGCGGATGGCGCTGGTGCCGTGGGCATAGGCGCAACGTAGCGAGAAATCCATGCGCGCCGCGACGTCTTCGGCCGACCAGTTGGCCTCGCGGTCGAGCGTAACATTGTCGAGGGCGCCGAAGAAAGTGCCATCGGGATTGCGCCGGCGCTGCCAGATATGACCCTTGTCGAGGTGGGTATGAATCTCGACGAAGGTCGGAAGGATCATCCCGGCCTGTCGTGCATCGGGGCGCGGGGCGCTGACCGCCTCGATGCCGGTGACCCGGCCAGCATCGAGGGCAAGGCGCACCCGCGCCAGCCCGTCCGGGTCTGGCTGCAAGTGCGGCGTGGCCACCAGGCAGGCGGGCACCGTGGCCTCGATGGTCCACGGGCCGGATGCTGGAATTTCCAGCGCGGTAGGCATGATCAGTTCTCCCGCTTCAAGGCGCTCTCATGCCATTTGTGCAGCATCAGATGCGAGACATAGGAGAGCAACAGGAAGATGACGATGCCGCTGACGCAAAGCAGCACCAGCGCGGCATAGGCGCGGGCAAAGCCGTAATTGCGCGGCGCGAGATAGATGATGAAGCCCAGGCCACTCTTGGCACCGCCGCCGGCCGCAAGTTCGGCCACAACAGCGCCGATCAGTGACAGGCCGCCGGCGATTCGCACCCCAGCGAGGAAATAGGGCATGGCGCCGCGGATGCGCAGCAGCCAGAGCTTTTGCCAATGCGAGGCACGATAGAGTTCGAACAGGTTGAGGAGGTTATGGTCGGTGGACCGTAGGCCTATCAATGTGTTCGCCAGCACGGGGAAGAAGGCGACGAGCCACACGCAGGTCAAAAGGACCGTGCCCTGCGACAGGAACACCATCAGGAGCGGCGCGATCGCCAGCACCGGCGTGACTTGCAAAATGATGGCATAGGGATAGAGCGTGTACTCGACCAGCCGCGATTGCGAGAACAGCACCGCAAGGGCGACGCCGCCGGTCACCGCCAGCACGAAGCCCTCGGCCGTGACAGTGATGGTGTAGAGCCAGGCGGGCTGAAGCTTGTCCCAGTCGGTGACGAAGGCGATAGCGATTTCGCTCGGCGCCGGAACGATCTTTGGCGGTGTCAGGGCCAAACGAACACTATACTCCCAGGCTGCGAGAATGGCCGCGAACAAAGCCAGTGGCAGGAACCATTTGAGGAAGACCGCCGGCTCGCCGCGCGCCCTGGGCGGCTCGGGCATCGTCCCGCTTGCGGAAACGATCGTGCTCATGCCAACAGCCTCCACTGCATGCCGATCGCCATCTTAGTGCCCATCGACGGTCTCGGCCGCCCCGCCGATGGCTGCCGTCAAGGTGGCCGACGCCTGGCGGCAATAATCGACATAGGTATCGGAAGCACGAAAATCAGCGCTGCGCGGACGCTTGGCCCGGATGGCGAGCTCGCTGAAGGCCCGCCCGGGCCGCGCGGCCATGACGATGATGCGGTCGGAGATATAGACGCTCTCGAAGACGGAATGGGTTACGAAAACCACCGTCCAGCCGAGTTCGCCCTGGATGCGCAAGAGATCGTCATTGAGCTTGTAACGGGTGATCTCGTCGAGCGCGGCGAAGGGCTCGTCCATCAACAAGAGCTTGGGCCTGGTGACCAGCGCCCGCGCGATCGATACCCGCATGCGCATGCCGCCGGAAAGTTCGCGCGGATAGGCATTTGCGAAGGCGTTGAGGCCGACACTGTCCAGGGCCTGCATGATCTCCTCCTTCGCCGCCGATCGCGATTGCCCCTTCAGGCGCGAGGGCAGCCAGACATTGTCGAAGACGCTTGCCCAGGGCATCAGGGTCGGTTCCTGGAACACGAAACCGACATCGCGCGAGTGATCGGAGCTGGCGCCGCCCGTCCAGACGATCTTGCCGCCGGAGGCATCGCCCAGCCCGGCGATGATCCTCAGCGCGGTCGATTTGCCGCAGCCTGACGGCCCCAGAAGGGAGAGGATCTCGCCTTCGTAGATGTCAAGATCGAGGTGCTGCAAAGCCAGCGTGCCGGTGGAGAACACCTTGCTGACATCGCGCAGCGAGACGACGACCGAGCGATCAGGCGACGGAGGGCGGGTTGCGTCCAAGGATGCGGTTTCCCGAATATCGGCGTGCCAATCTTAAGACCGGCACGCCTGGCAAGGAGGTGTCGATCTGAAGACCGGCACTTCAGATCATTTCTTCAAGAGGTCGGCGCCGACATTCTTGTTCACGAATTTCAGCGTGTAGGCCTTCTTGTAGTCGAGATCGGCGGTGAACACGCCGGCCTTCACCATATTGTCGAAGAAGGACTTCATGTGCTCGTCGGTCATGGCGCCGACGCCGCCTTTTTCCGCGTCGCCCGACAGCACGAGGCTATGTGCCTTGAGCTGGGCGATGCCATAAGCGATCTGCTCATCCGTCATGTCCGGATTGTCTTTCTTGATCGCCTCGTTGGCGGCCTTGTTGTCGCCGTTCAGATAATTGATCCAGCCGATCGCCGAGGCGTCGACGAATTTCTGCACGATGTCGGGTTTCTGGTCGACCGTATCCTGGCGGGCGGTGATCAGTGTCGAATAGGTGTTCCAACCCTGATCGGCGAGCAGGAAGACATTCGGCTTGAAGCCGCCAGACTTTTCCGCCGAAAGCGGTTCGGACGTCACATAGCCCTGCTGCACCGACATATTGTCGGCGATGAAGGGGGCGGGATTGAAGTCGTAGGGCTTGACCTGGTCATCGGTGAAGCCAAAGGCGGATTTCATCCAGGCATAGTCGCTGGCCTGGAAGTCCGGGCCCATTAGGATGGTCTTGGACTTCTTCAGATCGGCCCAGGTGTCGAGGCCGACGCCGGGGTGCGACATCAGGATCTGCGGATCTTTCTGGAAGGACGCGGCGACGGCGACGATCGGCACGCCCTCCTTTGCGGCGGAGAACAGTTCGACCATGTTGCCGTTCATGTTGAAGTCGATTTTGCCAGCCACCAGGAGTGTGGCGTTGTTGGCCTGCGGGCCGCCTTGCACGATATCGACGTCGAGACCGTACTTCTTGTACGTGCCATCGGCAACCGCCTGATAGTATCCGCCATGCTCCGGTTCGGCCAGCCAGTTGGTGCCGAAACGCACCTTAACGAGATCGTCTGCCCGCGCTGCACCCAAGCCGGCAATCAGCACCGCTGCTGCGGCAAGGCCGGCCACCCTGAGAAGTCTGTTCATTCGTCGATCCCCTGTTCCCTAACGGCTTGAGACGCCGTTTGTCGCGCGCAAGCGAGCCCGCCGCAATGCCTGGGCGAGGGTCGGATGGAATTGTTAGCGCCAAATGAGGCTTGCACAAGAGACAAGCACGATTAATTTTGCGCCACGCATTTTTGTCAGGATTTGCCATGCTCCGCGCCATCACGCCACCTTCGCTCCACGCTCCTTTCGCCCGTTACAGCCATGGCATCGAAGTGCCGGCAGGGGCACGTTTCGTCTTCTGCTCGGGGCAATTGGGGATCGGCATCGACGCGAAGATCCCCCAAGGGTCTGAAGCGCAGGCTGCGCTCATCTTCCGGGCGATCGGGGCCATTCTTGCCGAAGCCGGCATGGGGCTGTGTGACATCGTCCGCATCAATGCCTATGTCACCGCGCGCGAACACATGGCCGGCTACATGAAGGCGCGCGACGCGGCCGTTTCCGATCCTCCACCGGCGTCGACGCTGATGATCGTTTCGGGCTTTGCGCGCGAGGAGTTCAAAGTCGAGGTCGAAGTGGTGGCGGCGAAATGATCCAGAGCGCGGACTTCCAGTCCGCTCTTGGAGGCGCCGCGCTCGCACGATAGCCAGAGCGGACTGGAAGTCCGCGCTGCGGGGCTACGCCGCCAATGCCCGCTCCACGGCCGCCACGTCGACGTCGAGCAACGGAGCCAGCACTTTATAGGCTTTGGTCTTCACCCCCGGCTGCATGATCAGGATCACCGTCTCCGTGCCGGGGCACGAAGCATCGCCACACTGGATTTCGCTTACCGACACGGTGGTCTCTTCACCGAGGCCGAAGACCGCGCGCACATGCTGCTTGATGGCGGCTGCCTTGTCGCGCTCGGCCTGACTCGGTTTGCGGAAGAGGCCGAACACGGTGTCAAACCGCCGGCAGGGTCAGGATGCCGGCCGCGCCATCCTCAGCGCCGAAGGCGAGCTGCGCGCCCGAGCCGTCCCAGGCCAGTGCGGTGATGGCCGAGCCGTTCACGGCCCGCCGCACCAGGATTTCTGAGGCATCGGTCAAGCGGCAGAGCAGTGCGCAGCCATCCTCATAGCCGATGGCGAGCACCAGCGCCTTCGGGTGGAAGGCGACCTGCGAGACCTTGGCGTGGCGGATACCGCATTCGCGCGGCGCCTTGCCCATCGGTCCGTCCTTGGACTGGAACGGCCAGATGATGGCGGCGTCGGCGCCGGAGGTCGCGAGCCAATTGCCGTCATGCGACCATGAAAAGGAGCGCGTCTTGGACGGATAGCCGGACATGCGCATATGCTTCTTGTCTGCCAAGGTCCAACCGTGAAGAGTGTTTTCCTGCATCGAAGTCACGATGAAACGGCCATCGGGCGAAATCGTGATGTCGATGTGACTGCCTTTCCATTCATAGAACTCCGGTGCCGCACTTGAATTGGGGAACCAGAGCGAGACGCCGTTGTAGTGGCTGATAGCGAGGCGATAGCCCTTGGGCAGGAAGGCAAGGCCGCGCACGCTCGAGGGCGCCGTCCACTGCTTGACACCGCCCTTCTCATCGCGGGCATAGACAGCCTTGCCGGCCGACCAGGCTGTCGCGCTGCCGGCGGGTGCCACTGCCACCGCATCGATCCATTTGCCCTTGACCTCGCCCAACGGGCTGGCTTGGCCATTCGCGGCGAGGCTGACGACATGGCCGTCATCGCTGCCGGCGACCAGCATCGTCTTGTTCGCGCAGATGCTGAGCAGGCCGGCGTCCTCGAACAGGGCGCTGCGTTTCTCCTCTCCTATCTCCGCCTGGAGGACAGTGCCGTCCGACAGGGCGAAGACTGGCGTGCGGCCGAGCCAATTGCAGGCGAGGACGTGATTTCCGGCCGCGATCGGGACGACTTGTTCGGACAGGGAGGGGAAGCTGGTGGTGCTCAAGGGAGGCTCTTACTTAGCAAAACATCACACGGGAACCCTCTCTCGAGTGGGAAAGGCTAGCGCCAAGCGCCGGGTGAGGGTCTAGCGGGCGACAAAACAAAGCTGAACGCCATGGCGCTTCAGCCGTCAAACTTTAGACCCTCATCCGCCCTTCGGGCACCTCGGGATTTGCTTAGGAAATCCCCAGTTCCAGCCGCAAGAAGGCAAACTCCCTCACGCTGCGCAGGCTCGGAAGCCCTTTTCGAGAGCGGCCGCGTTGAGGTCGTGGCCGATGAACACCAGCCGCGATTCGCGCTTCTCGCCCGACTTCCACTCGCGCTGCAGATCGCCGTCGACGATCATGTGCACGCCCTGGAGCACGAAGCGCCGGGGCTCGTCCCTGAAGGCGAGGATGCCCTTCCAGCGCAGCAGGCTGGGACCTTCGCTCTGGGCGATGTCGTTGATCCAGGGCATGAATTTCGCCGGATCGACGTCGCCGTCGATCTTGAGCGAGAGCGACTGCATAGTCTCGTCGTGATAATGCTTCAAGCCGTGGCCGTGATCATGATGGTGGTCATGGTCATGATCATGATGATGGTCATGATCGTGATCGTCGGTCTCCAGGAAAGCCGGCTCGAGATCAAGGATGCGCTCCAGATCGAAGGCGTTGCGGCCGAGCACATCGGAGATCGCCACATTGGAACGTGTCGTCTTGTGCAGCTTGGCATAGGGGTTGAGCGCGCGGATGCGCATTTCGACCTCGCGCAGCTCGGGTGCGCTGACCAGATCGGTCTTGTTCAGCACGATCACGTCGGCGAAGGCGATCTGGTTCTTGGCTTCCGGCGCATCCTTGAGGCGATCCTTCAGCCATTTGGCGTCGGCGACGGTGACCACGGCGTCCAGGCGCGTCTTGTCGGCGACGTCCTGGTCGACGAAGAAGGTCTGCGCCACGGGGGCGGGGTCGGCAAGGCCGGTGGTCTCGACCAGGATGGCGTCGAACTTGCCCTTGCGCTTGAGCAGGCCGTCGATGATACGGATGAGATCGCCGCGCACGGTGCAGCACACGCAGCCATTGTTCATCTCGAACACCTCCTCGTCGGCGTCGACGATGAGGTCGTTGTCGATGCCGATCTCGCCGAATTCATTGACGATGACGGCGAAGCGCTGGCCATGGGGTTCGGTGAGAATGCGGTTGAGCAGCGTGGTCTTTCCCGCGCCTAGATAGCCGGTCAGGACGGTCACGGGAATCTTGTCTGAAGAGGTCTTTTCGGAAAAAGTATCGGCCATGGCAATCTCCGGAGCGTTCGGGGCGGTCGTCACCCACGCTCGTCAAAAACGCAAACAATCCCGGCGGCGCTGAGCTCAGCCCCGGCCACGATTGCACGGCCCCTTATATTGGGTTGAGGCAGCTCGATGTAACCCCCAATCCCTGCGATAGTGCAGGGTCAGCCTCAAAAAAGCCAGATGGTTTTCCTGGTGCGGCAGCGGCGAAGGCTTGCGTGCGTCGGCTCCCGTCCACATTGTGGGAACGAGCGCAAGAGGAGCGAGCCCACGCCATGAAGCCGATCATCCTGTCATGCTTTTTTGTTTCTCACCACGGCCGTTCCAGCTTGCGCCGCCGACAACAGCCTCACACCCCTGGTCGGCAACTGGAAGGGGTCCTATGTCTGCCCCCAAGGCCATACCGGCCTCACCTTGACGATCGACCGCCAGTCAGGCCCGAAATTTTCCGGAACCTTCCACTTCTACCCGCTGCCGGACAATATTCTGGTTCCCGACGGATGTTTCACCATCTCGGGGCATTTCGTAAGCGGACGGAAGGTGGTGATCGCAGGTGCCGCTTGGATCAAGCGCCCCGAAGGCTATGTAACCGTCGATCTCGACGGGAAGATCGGCGCGTCCGGCGCCGGCCTCAGCGGTATCGTCAGGATGCCGCCACAATATGTCAATCAGTGCACGACCTTCGAACTCACCAAAGAGACGGACAAGCCGATTGTCGCCCCTTCGTGCCGGCAGGACAGTGCCAGCCGCTGAACCGGCGGCAGCCGTCAGCTGTTGTTGCCGAGCTGGGCCAGGCCATTTTTGGCCGCCGCATTGCCCGAATCGATCGACAGGGCCCGATGATAGCTGTCGCGGGCCTTGTCGGTGTCGCCCATGCCCGCCTGCGCCAGGCCGCGGCCGGCCCAAGAGGCGGCATTGTGATTGTTGATCTGCAGGGCCTGATTAAAGTCCGCCAGCGCTTCCTTGTATTTCTTTAAGACAAGGTAGGACGTGCCGCGCGAGTAGTAGGGCGCTTCAGCAAGCGGATCATTGGAGATCGCCGAGGTGAAGTCGTCGATCGCCACTTCGTGGTTGGCTGCCGCCTGTCGGATGAGGCCGCGGTTGTAATAGGCCTCCGCCGTCTCTGGCTTGATCTGGATCGCCTTGTCGTAGTCGGCCATGGCCTGCTGGGTCTGGCCCTGGAGGCGATAGATGTTGCCGCGCCCGACATAGGCAGGCGCATAGTTCGGATCGACCGAAATGACGTGGTTGTAATCTGCCAGCGCCAGATCGGGCTGGTTGGTTTTGCGGTAGACAAGCGCGCGATTGGCGAGGGCCTGGGCGGAATTGGGATCGAGCTGCAAGGCGCGGTTGAAATCGGCGACGGCCGGACCATACTGGCCAGAGCGTGCATAGGCCGATCCACGCATGTTCCAGGCCTCCGGATCGTTCGGGTTCTTTTCGATCACGGATGACAGCGACGAGATGTCGGTGGAAGAGACCTGATAGCTTTCAGAGTCACCTCCCGCGTCGCCAACCTTGCCGACGGTTTCGCAACCCATGAGACCCATGCCCGCCGCGCCCAGCACAAGGGCGATCGCGATCGTTGCCTTGAGGCGCTGGGCTGGAAGCGGCACAACTGGGTTTGCAGGATTTGCCATCACGTTCATCCGACAGATTGGAGACAAGTCACATTCGGATCTTCTGCAGATCCCCGGCCGTGTGGCCTCTCGATGGCAATTTGCCGCATTAACCTTGCTGGAAGGTAAAGCTTCCCAACTCAGTTTTGATCCTCTGCCCAGAGAAGAACTGCTCTGGGTTTCAACAGATCGTATTTCACTCGACAAAATACGAACGCCCGGCCAAATGCCCGGGCGTTCGTGATCGACTCTTCAAACGAAAAAGCGGACTTACTTCTTCACAACGCGCGGCGTTGCGGGAATCAGGCCTTCGCGCTGCAACTTCTTGCGCGCAAGCTTGCGCGCACGGCGGACAGCCTCGGCTGCCTCGCGGGCACGCTTTTCCGACGGCTTCTCATAGTGGCCGCGCAGCTTCATCTCCCGGAAGATGCCTTCGCGCTGCATCTTCTTCTTGAGAGCCTTGAGCGCCTGATCAACATTGTTGTCGCGAACGAGAACCTGCACGCGTGCTGTCCTATTATCTTGATGTGAATTGCCGCGGCAGCTTGAGACGAGGAAAACCCCGGCGCCAAGGCACCGCCGAATTTAGAAGCGGCGTCATACTACAATAGCCAATGCCTGTCCACATGGATTAGCCGATCACCGGGAGAATCAGCGACTCCTCGGCGAAATTCGCGTGACATGTCCCATTTTGCGCCCCGTACGGGCTTCCAGCTTGCCATAGAGATGAAGAGCCGCGTTCGGTTCGGCCGCGAGAGCGCGCCAGGCATTGATGTCGTCGCCGATGAGATTGGTCATCACGGCATCGCTGTGGCGCTCGGTGGAGCCGAGCGGCCAGCCGCACACGGCGCGCACGTGATTCTCGAACTGGCTGACGAGGCAAGCATCCTGCGTCCAATGGCCGGAATTGTGCACGCGAGGCGCGATCTCGTTGACCAGAACCGTGTGGTCGGACGTCACGAACATCTCCACCGCGAGCACTCCAACATAGTCGAGCGCGGCGATGATGGTGGCGGCGATCGAAAGGGCCTGGTCCTCGACCAGGGCGGACAGGCGCGCGGGGACGATCGACTGATCCAGGATGTGGTCGTGATGCTCATTCTCGACAAGGTCATAGGTGCGCACCGATCCGTTGTCGGAACGTACCGCGATGACCGAGACTTCCGCGACGAACGGCACGAAAGCCTCCAGAATCGCCGGCTGGCCGCCCATGCGGTCGAGAGACTCTGAAAGATCATGCCCCGGGCGGATGATCGTCTGCCCCTTGCCGTCATAACCAAAGCGCCTGGTCTTGAGCACCGAGGGCCGGCCGAGCACGCCGACGGCGCCGGCAAGATCGGCGTGGCTGTCGACGGCGCGGAACTCAGCGGTGCCGATGCCCAGCGAACGGATGAAGGTTTTTTCAGTCAGCCGGTCGGCCGTGGTTTCGAGCGCATGCACGGTCGGCTGCACCGGCTTTGCTGCGGACAATATCGCTGCGGTCCTCGCAGGAACGTTTTCGAATTCATAAGTGATGGCATCCACGCCGGCCGCGAAGGCGGTCAGGGCAGCTTCATCCTCATAGGGCGCACAGGTAATCTGCTTGGCGATCTGGAAGGCGGGGCTTGCCGGATCGGGGCAGTAAATATGGCTCTCGATGCCAAGTTCAGCCGCGGCCAATGCCAGCATGCGGCCCAGTTGCCCGCCGCCGAGAATGCCGAGGACACCGCCCGGCGCCACACGCAGCAGTGCCTCCCTCGCGCCACTCATGCCTTGGGCACCTCTTCATTGGTGGGGCGCTCTGCAATAGCGGCCGTCTGGGCGGCGCGCCAGCGATCCAGCCGGACGGCGAGGGCGTCATCGTGGAGGGCAAGTACGGCCGCGGCCAGCAATGCGGCGTTCACCGCGCCCGCGCGGCCGATTGCCAGCGTTCCCACGGGAATGCCGGCCGGCATCTGCACGATGGAATGGAGGCTATCCACACCGGACAAGGCCTTCGACTCGACCGGGACGCCAAATACCGGCAGCGGGGTGAGAGCGGCCGCCATGCCAGGAAGGTGTGCTGCGCCACCTGCACCGGCAATGACGATGTCGAAGCCCTGCGCCTTGGCCGCCCTGGCAAATTCGTAGAGGCGGTCGGGCGTGCGATGCGCCGAGATGATGCGGGCCTCATAACCGATCCCGAGCGTGTCGAGCGTGTGCGCGGCATGGCGCATGGTCGCCCAGTCGGACTGGCTGCCCATGATGATGGCGACGGGCTTTGTGGAAACAGGTCTGGCCTGCCCCGTCACGGTGCTCTGCGGCATCGGGACTTCCTTCGGTAAAACGCGTTCCTAGAGCAAGAACCGGAATTTGGGAAGGAGGCTCCGCTTGCCTTCTGCGTGAAGTGAGGAGAAGGCGCCATTTCTTCGAAATGACCAGCGAACCTGGCAATCGAGAATTCGCACTTGCTCTCCATTCGCTGGGAAAGCAGCGCACGGGCCATGCCCAATGAAGGTGTACGCGCCGATCAGAACGGATGATACTGGTAGAGCCAGGTCTCGCTCAGCACCTTGTCGCCGAGTTTGAGGAAGCAGCGCATCTCAACGGGCTCAGGCCCGGTGACCTGGAGATCGAACTGGGCGCGCCAATGGCCGTTCACGCCGTCAGGCACCGCCTCGGTGAAGATGTAGGAGAGTTCTCCGCGCGAGACCGTGATCACCGGTTCCGGCTTGACGCCAAAGGGCAGATCCTTGAGCGAATCGCCCAGGAACTCGATCACGAATTTACGCAGGCCGATCGGGCGCTGTGTGCCGGGATGGCCGCCATTGCCAAGGCGCGTGGCGACGCAGCGCGCCAGGTTGGTCGGGAAGGGCTCGTCCGCCGCCCAGTGAAGGCGGTATTTCAGCTGGAACTCCTGGCCGCCCTTGACCGGGTCCTTCGGCACCCACATCGCCACGACATTGTCGTGGATCTCGTCATTGGTGGGAATTTCGATCAGCTGCACGGCGCCGTCACCGAACGGCGCCAGCGGCTCGACCCAGAGCGAGGGGCGCCGATCGTACATCACGCCATCGAGGTAGTGATCGAAGATGCGGTCACGCTGCAGCAGGCCGAAGCCGCGGGGGTTGGAATCGGCAAAGCTCGAAGTGGTTGTCGCCGGCACATCATTGAGAGGCCGCCAGATGTGCTCGCCGCCACCGGTCCACATCGCCAGGCCATCCGAATCGTGGACTTCCGGACGCCAGTCGATCGCCGTCGGCTTGGCGGTTTCGGAAAACCAGTACATCGATGTCAACGGCGTCAGGCCTAAGCGGTTGATATCGTTACGCGTATAGATATGCGCATCGATGTCCATCAGCACGGCCTTGTCGCGCGTCATCAGGAAAGAGAAGGCGCCACTGACGGAGGGACCATCGAGGAGGGCATAGACCTTGACCTGGTCGGTGGAATTGGGCACCGGCTCGAGCCAGAATTCTTTGAAGTCGGGAAATTCTTCCTGGTGCGGCGGATTGGGATCGGCGGCATTGACGACGATGCCGCGGGCCGAAAGGCCATATTGGAAAAGTTCGCCAATCGAGCGGAAATAGGAGGCACCGAGGAAGGCGACCCAGTCGTTCTTCTTCCAGTCGAGCTTTCCGGTGCGCGACTCCTGGAAACGGAACCCGGCAAAGCCGACGCCGTCGGGCATGGCCTGGGCCGGGCTATCGGCAGGCATGTCGAAGGTCGACTTGCGATAGATGATCTCGCTGGCATTCTTGCCGTCGACGACATTGATGGCGACCTTTTTCTGGAAGAAGGTGCCCAGGTGGAAGAAGGTGACCGGGAAGGGCTCCGGGCCGTTGGCCCACAAGGCGTCGTCGGTTTTGAACTTGATTTTGCCGAGCTCTTCATAGGTGAGCCTCGAGGTGATTTCCGGTGCCGGCCTTTCCGGCGGAACATAGGCTTCCGAGGCCAGCTTCTTGGCGCGCTCGATCAGAATATCGAAGGAGAAGGGTTCAGCGGGGCCGAAAGTCAGCGCTCCTTCATCTGCGAAAGCGGCGGCGGGCAGGCCGAGGGCCACCAGGGTAGAAAGGCTTACGGCACCCTGAAGGAAAAGCCGCCGATCAAAAGCGTCGTTCATCAAGACAATCCTAACTCGAACTGGGCGCAAGCTAGCTGGGGATTGTCGCGTGTCAATGCCAAGCGGCTGCAACCGCCGCCATTTTCTTACCAATAGCTTAATTGTCGCATCATTGAGCTCTTGCGACGGCCGGTGGCCGACGCTTGTCCTGCCCAATGCTGCAACGGCGCTTGGGCAAGGGTTCCGTTAATGCATGCGCGCCATTGCGCCCCATCGCATGGGCGGGGCAGCATGGGACAATCCGTCGATGCGTATCAATACTACCAAGAGCATCATTATCGAGATGAAGCGACCTCCCAAGCCCCTTGCCCCATCCTTCTATGCCCGCAACGTCCTTACAGTCGCCCGGGAACTCATCGGCACGACATTCCTGGTAGATGGGGTCGGCGGCGTGATCGTGGAGACCGAGGCCTATCAGGAGGATGATCCGGCCTCCCATAGTTTCAATGGGCAGACCGAGCGCAACGCCGTGATGTTCGGGCCACCGGGGCACATCTACATCTACCTGTCCTACGGCATGCATTGGTGCGCCAACATCGTCTGCAGCGAAGGAGGCCATGCCAGCGCCGTTCTCCTGCGGGCGCTGGCGCCGGTTGCCGGCATCGAGCGGATGGAGGAACGGCGCGGTCTTACCAAGCGCGTGCTGCTTTGTTCGGGACCGGGGCGTCTGTGCCAGGCACTGGGATTGACGCGAGCGCAAAACGGCCTGGCGCTGGATGCCCCGCCATTTGAGCTGCTGGCAGGGCAGGAAAGCCCACCCGTCGTCATCGGCCCGCGCATCGGCATCAGCAAGGCGGTCGAGCGGCCCTGGCGCTTCGGGTGGGCCGGTTCGAGGTTCCTCAGCAAGAGATTTGCCTAACCCATTCATCCGCAACCGGCGCCGTTCGACAGAAAAAGGAGCGCCCGCCGGTCGGATTGCCTTGCGCTTTGCCAGGTTGATCGTACGAGTGTTGCTTATTGACCCCCGAAGATGTCGCAAATCTTCGAATTTGGCGAACCGATGCAATGCTCCGTCGGGCCGCCTGCCGCCGAGACGATGCGAATGATGCGGTCGTCGCCGACCAGGGCTGTCTCACCGGGCTTGACGATTTTGCAATAGCTGCTCGGCCGCCGGGGCGGACAGATATAGGTCTTGCCTTCATAGAGCGTGATGGCACTGGTGGGTGAGCGGGAATCAACCTGGAACTTCGTGCCGCGAACGCCGATCGACGCTTGAGGTGCACGGATCTGGTAGGCTTTCTTTGCGGAATCACCCGTGGCGAAGCGGAAAGCGCCCCTGGCGAATTGAAGGATCACTGATTTGGCTTTGCCGCCGCCCTCATAGACAAAGCTATCGAGAACAACAGACGAATTCGACCCAAGCATCAGATGAGTGTTGTCAAGGAATTGCAGTTCGATGACGCCGCTAGGTCCGGTCTTGATGGTTTCGCTGAGGTGAACTGGAGAGCCGATCGACAGCAGTCCCGTAATGCTGCCATGGACGGCTGGCGTCAACCCGACGACATCACCGATTACCATAGGTTCCGTTGGCGTTGAAGCCGGGTCCGCCGATGCTTCCCCAAGGGAGGTCGCCGCGAACGCAATCAACAGTGCCGGCATGCGGCGCAGGAGACGTAAGATCATGACGAATATCGAACCATTAATCAGAGTGTTGCGTGTTTGTCGCGTCTAGATACTCCTATACTAATCCCGAAACGCAGGGAAAGTGAAGAGTCATTAATCGCATTCGTTTTGAAGGATGGAAAAAACTGCGGAGTGTTGCCTCTTTGCACTTACAATATATCGGCAAAATTACCGCAACGCTTGGGAAATAGTATCAGCCAATCGATGGGCGATTTTCGTGCATACGATATAAAAACCGCAAGCCTCATAGGCATCGAAAATATAAATTATTGATTTCCGCTTGGTCAAGTTGATGTTGTCGGGCGTAAGACCGATGGTGTACCTCCCGATCTTATGGCGATTTCAAGCGCGTGCGCTTGTCTGACAAGGCTTCTTGCCCGAAAGAATGGTAAAAGGATAGGCTGTTGTGACCGACAGGCAGCTTGGACGAGTACTCATCGGCTTGGGCGTGCTTGCCGGCATCACGATACTCGCCGGCTACCTTCTGCTGCAGCAAGGCCCGCGTTGCCCGGACGGCAAGGTGTCAGTCGATCTCAAGGGCAATCGTTGGACCTGCTTTAGTACCGACGACGCGACGCCTTCACGTGGCTCCGAGGGGCTGGCGCAATAGCCGCCCTGGCAAATGCCCCGGGCAGACATCGGTTCACGACATGATGAGGCCGCCGTCGACATTGACGGTCTGGCCAGTGATATAGGCCGCGTCCTCGCTGGCGAGGAAGGCGACGAGGCCTGCGACATCCTCTCCCGAGCCTGCCCGCGCCATCGGAATGTTGCGCACCCATTCGGCCATTAGTTCACCCGGCTTGTAGTCCCCGAGCAGCTTGCCCCAAGCGCTGTCGTTATAGGTCCACATCTCGGTTTCGATGATGCCGGGACAAAAGGCGTTGACGGTGATGCCTTCCTTCGCGACTTCCTTGGCAAGGCTTTGGGTGATGCCAACCACGCCGAACTTGGAAGCGGCGTAATGGGGGGTGAAGACGAAGCCCTGGCGCGCTTGACCCGAAGCGGTGTTGATCAACCTGCCCCCCTTTGCATGCTTACGCATGCGGCGGATCGCTTCCTGGCAACACAGGAAGACGCCCTTGGTATTGACGTCCATGATCTTGTCCCATTCGGCTTCCGTCATGTCCTCGATCCGGGCGATGGTGATGACGCCGGCGTTCTGGATGGAGATGTCGACCTGTCCAAAGTGTTGCTCGGCGGCGTCGTAGAGGGCAACGACGCTTTCCTTTCGGGTGACATCTCCGATGAAGGCGGCAGCCTTGCAGCCGCTTTGCCGGATGGCGGCGGCGACTTCCTCCACGCGCGCCTCATTGGCACTGACGAGGACCGAGGCTCCCTCATTCGCGAAGCGATGCGCAATCGCCGCGCCGATACCGCGGCTGGCGCCGGTGATGACAACGGTTTTGCCGGCAAAGCGGGATGAAGGGGCAGTCATCACATATTCCTCTCAAGTCGGTGCAGGGGAGTTCTCGCCGGACACCAGGCGTTCGGCAGTGAAATGATCGGTGATCAGGACGTCGACATAGCCTCCGGCCATTGCGGCGCGGATGGCCGGCACCTTGCGAAGCCCGCCGGCCACCGCGACGACGCGCCGGCTCGCCTTGATCTCGTCCAGCGTCATGCTGATGACGCGGTCGTTGAGCGGGGTGATCACCGGTGCACCCCTGGCGTCGAAGAAACGAAGGCCCATGTCGCCGACGGCGCCATGCTCGGCGAGCTCATCGAGCTCCTCGCGCGAGAATGCATTGCCGGAATTGACCAGCATCTTGGAGGGGGTCATCGAGCCAATCCCGACAAGGGCGAGCGTCACCTGGCTGAAGCAGGCCATGGTCTCCTTGACGAAAGGATCATCCAGCAGGACGCGCCGGCTTTCGGGCGAACCGGTGACGCCGGGGGCTGGCAGGAATTGCGGCTTGGCGCTGGTGAGCTGGGCGAGCCGCGTGACAAGGTGCTGTGCATGCGACTGCATGGTGGGACTGCCCATGCCGCCGAAGGTCTGCACGACCTTGCTTGCCTGCACTCGCTTGATCGGCGTGATGGCATCGACCATGCGCAGCAGCGAAGAACTCCACGAGGAGATGCCGATCACCTCGTCGTCGGCGATCGTCGTTTCCAGAAAATGGGCGGCGGCATCGCCGATCGCAGCCAAGACGGCTTCTTCACGCTCGCTGATGCTCTCGGCGACGATCACTTCCTCGATGCCGAAACGGTCACGGATTTCGGCCTCCAGATCCGCGAAGACCCCCGGTGGCGGCGTGATCGAGATGCGCACGATATTTTCGTCGATCGCGCGCTTGAGCAGGCGCGATATGCGGGCCTGGGGAATGTGCAGCTTGTCGGAAATATCCGACTGCTTCATCGCGTCGAGGTAATACATCTGGGCGATGCGGGTGATGAGGCGCAGTTCGTCGGCCCTGGACATGGATTTTTCAAATGCTCGGCGGGAACGGTAATTCCGCGCGTGCTGGGCACGACGGAACGGAACTATCCATTCTCGACCAGATGGCCGTGGAGCGACAAGCACCAATATGGGCCATGCACTGGCGTGGGAGGTGCGGTCCGTCCTCACCAGCACTCGAAACCACCATCGACCAGAAGGTCGACGCCGGTGACGAACGACGCGGCGGCGCTGGCCAGGAAGACCGCCGGTCCCACCATTTCATCGACACTCGCCATCCGCCCCATTGGTGTTTCGGCCTCGAAGCGCTTGACTTGCTCGGCAACCTCGGGCCGCAAATTCATCGGCGTCGCGGTGTAGCCCGGGCTGATTGCATTGACGCGGATGCCACGGTCGACCCATTCCATCGCCAGGCTCTTGGTGAGATGGACGACGCCGGCCTTGGAGGTGTTGTAGTGGATCTGCCGGATGCCGCGATTGACAATAGAACCGGACATCGAGGCGATGTTGACGATGGCGCCGCGCTTTCTGGGCAACATCACGCGCGATTCCGCCTGGCAGGACAGGAAGATCCCGGTCAGGTTGATGTCGAGCATGCGCTGCCACTGGTCGAGCGGCATGTCCTCGGCTGCTGCGGCGTTGGCGATGCCGGCGGCGTTGACGGCGACGTCGAGCGGGCCGAGCGCCTGTTCGGCCTGCGCAACCGCGCGGGCGAGGTCGGCGGCCTGTGTGACATTGCCTTCCAGGGCCACCGCCTTGCGCTCAAGACTGCTGATCGCCTCGATCGTCCGGGCGATACCCTTCGAACCGGGCAGGTCGAAACCGGCGACGTCGGCCCCGGCCTCGGCGAGCCCGATGGCGATGCGTTGGCCGATGCCGCTGCCGGCTCCTGTGACGAAGGCGACCTGTCCGTTCAGGCTGAAGATCTTCATCGTGCTGTCCTTGTCAAAGAGTCGCCCGTTCCATCACGGAGATGCGGTTGGCTTCGCCATGGGCGAGGATGCCGCGATTCAGTCCCCGGCTCAGCACCATGACGCGATGGGCGAGGCCGAGCACCTCGTCGAGGTCGGAGGAGACGACGATCACGGCCAGTCCCTGCTTGGCGAGGCCGGCGATCACGTCGTAGATCTGGGCGCGGGCGCCGACATCGATGCCGCGGGTTGGCTCGTCGAGAATCACGACATCGGGCTGGCGCGAGATGCACTTGGCCAGGACGACCTTTTGCTGGTTGCCGCCGGACATATGGTTGGCCGGCTGGCCTGGGCTGCCTTTGACGCCGAACCGGCGGATATTCTCATTGGCGTAGCGCCGGACGGCGGCGGGCGTCACAAAGCCGCTGGGGGCGATGCGCGGATAATTGCCGAGCGCGATATTGTCCCCGATCGTGTGTTCGAGCACGAGCCCTTGCTCCTTGCGATCCTCGGGCACCAGTACGATGCCGGCGGCCAGACTGTCAGCCGGGCTCTTGGGGGCAAGGAGCCTGCCTTTGACGGTGATCGTACCGGAGGCGATCGGATCGGCGCCGGCGATGGCGCGTACCAGTTCGGTGCGCCCGGCGCCCACAATGCCCGCTATGCCGAAGACCTCGCCTGCACCGACAGCAAAACTAATATCGTTGAAGGAATTATCAGGCGCCGTCAGGCCCTCGACCCGCAGCACCTCGCTGCCCTCCGGCCGGGTGATTGAAGGAAACATGCGCTCGACCGAACGGCCGACCATCGCCTCGACCAACACTTTCACCGGCACCTGCGCGGTGTCGTAACTGCCGACCAGCCGGCCGTCGCGCAGCACCATGATACGGTCGGCGATGCGGGCGATCTCGTCGAGCCGATGGCTGATATAGATGAAGCACATGCCCTCCTTCTTCAGGCGCTCGACCTGTTCAAACAGGTGGTCGGTCTCGTCCCCGCCGAGCGCGGCCGTGGGCTCGTCGAGGATGAGGAGCCTTGCATCCAGTGTGAGCGCCTTGGCGATCTCGACCTGCTGCTGGGCGGCAACCCGCAATTCGCGTACCAGCTTGGTCGGCGATACGTCGAGGCCGAGGCGGTGCAGCTGTTCGGCGGCGCGCCTGGCCATCGTCGCCCGGTCGACACGGCCGAACTTGGTGGGCAGGCGGCCGACAAAGACATTCTCGGCGATGGAAAGATCAGGCAGCAGCCGCATTTCCTGGTGGATGAGGCCGATACCCTGGGCTAGTGCCTCGGCGGGGCTCGCGGGCGCATAGGGCTTGGCGTTCCAGGTCATGGTGCCGGCGCTCGGCTGGACCAGCCCGGCGATAATTGATGAAATCGTCGACTTGCCGGCGCCGTTCTCGCCCAGGAGCGCCACGACCTCGCCGGGGCGGACGTCGAGGTCGACGCCTTCCAGCACGGTGACCGGCCCATAGCGCTTGGTGGCACCGCGGACGCTGAGACCGGCCGGCGAGAGGGGGGCGCTGGATCGCAACATGAGGGAACCTCGTTTGCCGTGGAGGCGGTTTGGGACAACCCGCCGGATGGAGGAGCGGTATGCGACCGCCCGTATCGATTGGTAATCGAAACTCCAAACCGCGCGCATGCATCGTCGAATCCCAATCCCTCTCCTGTTTGGGAGAGGGATTGGGCGTGCAGCCTTACGGATGCTCGGCGATGTACTGGTCGACATTGTCCTTGGTGGTCAGCGCCGCATCTTGGAGCTGCTCGGCAGGAACCTTCTTGCCGCCGACGAGATCGAGGGCCGATTGCAAGGCGAGCTTGCCCATGAACTGGGTGCGCTGCGTCATCGTGCCATCGAGCGTGCCGTCTTTCACCGCCTTCAGGCCGGCAAGATCGCCGTCGAAGCCGAATACCCAGACCTTGTGATCGGGGCTGGCGGCCTTGGCGGCCTGCGCGGCACCGAGGGCGAGTGCATCGGCACGGCCGAAGAATACGCTGATGGTGGGATCACGCTGCAGCATGTTCTGGGCAATGTTGAAGCCCTCGTCCTTCATCCACATCTTGGATGCCTCGCGGGCGACTTCCTTGATGCCGGGGCAGCTCGACATTGCTTGCTTGAAGCCCTTGTCGCGATCCTGCTCGGGGGTCGTGCCGATCTGGCCCTGGATGATGCCGAGCACGCCCGTACCGCCCGTCTGCTTGCAGACATAATCGCCGAGCGTTTTGGCGGCGACGACCGAATTGGTGGCGATGAAAGTGTCGCCGGGCGCATCGGCCGGATTGCGGTCGACGGCGATGACCGGGATGCCGGCGGCCTTGGCGGCCTTGACCGGTACGCTCGCGGCGGCAGCGCCGGCGGGGATATAGATGAGGGCCTGTACTTTCTGGGTGATGAGATCCTGGATCTGGCTGACCTGCGTGGCGCCGTCACCCTTGGCATCGACGGTGACGACATCGACGCCCATTTCCTTCGCGTTCTTCTCGACCGACTGCTTGATCTGGTTGAAGAAGTCGGCCTGGAGATTGGCGACGGCGAGGCCGACCTTGACCTTGTCGACGGCGAGCGCACTGGACAGGGCAACGGGCGAGACGGCGAGCGCGAGCGCCAGGGCAAAAGTGTGCGTGGTTCTGGTCATGGAAGCGTTTCCTTTTTTTGGTGGTCGTGTGGTTCTAGGTCGTCGACTGGAGTTACCGGGGCGGGTGAGGCCGTCCCGATTTCGTTACCGGCGCCGCCGGATAAGCGTGTCGAAGGCTACCGCCGCCGCGATCATGATCCCGATGATCACGTCCTTGTCGTAGGTCTGTGCGCCGATCTGGCTGAGGCCGCTGTTGAGCACACCGATGATCAGGACACCGATGAGCGTGCCGCCGATACTGCCGACACCGCCCGAGAGGCTGGCTCCGCCGATCACCACCGCGGCGATGGCGGTGAGCTCGTAGCCGAGCCCGTCATAGGGCTGGGAGGTCTGGAGGCGAGCAGCATTAGCCATGCCGGCGATGGCCGAGAGCCCGCCGGCCACGACGTAGACGAGCACGATCTGCAGCTTTACCGCGATGCCCGCGAGGCGTGCCACTTCCGGATTGCCGCCGATCGCGTAGAGATTACGCCCTGCGGGCCGGAATTTCAGGAAGGCCCAGCTTGCGATCACCAGCACCAGGAAGAAGGCGGTCGTGGCGGTGATCAGGCCGAAATGCCGGTAGGTGTTGAGGGTGTTGAAGGCATCTGGCCAGCCTGAGACGACATTGCCGTCGGTGAATTTGTTGGCCAGGCCCCTCGCCACCGTCATCATGGCGAGCGTGGCAATGAAGGGCGGGAGGTGCGCCTGCGTGATCAGGAGGCCGGAGATGAGACCACAGGCCGCTCCGGCGAGAATGCCGATGAACAAAGCTGGAATGAAGGGCAGGCCGACAATCGAGAAAAGCCAGCCGGTCGTCATGGCGGAAAAGGCCAGGACCGAGCCGACGGACAGATCGATGCCGCCGGTGATGATCACCAGTGTCATCCCGATCGCCAGGATGCCGTACACGGTGACCTGATCGAAGATGATGATGGCATTCTGAACCGTGAAGAAATGCGGTGCACGGATCGAGAAGAACGCAACGAGCAGGAGCAGGCCCATCAGGGGCCCCCAGACGCCGCTGGTCAGATCGATCTTGAAGCGTGGCTGTGCCTCGAAGGATTTCTCGGCCTGCGCTGACATGTCGTTTCCTTCCCGTCCATCTCCTGCCCGTCGCGGTTCTGCGCCGCGTTCAGGCTGCTCCTGCCAATCTTGATCGCGCCTTGCCGGCGAATGCGGCGGGCTTAAGCCGCGCCCTGGCGACCGCGTCGAGCCAGCGCTCGCGCTCAGTCTGGCGCTCGCCTGGGTCCAGCCGCGGTTCGAACACATCGTGCGGCCGCTCCAGCCCGGCGAGCTGGTCATGGTCCCACAATCCGGCCTTCAGCCCGGCAAGATGCGCGACGCCGAGGGCGGAGAGTTCCGTTGTCCTGCCGCGCAGAACCAGGCGGCCGATCATGTCGGCCTCGAACTGCATGAGCTGATTGTTCCTCGTCGGCCCGCCGTCGACGAAGAGGCGGCTGACCCTGGTGCCGCTCCGGTCGATCGCATCGACCACATCCGCGATCTGGTGGGCGATGCTGTCGAGCGCTGCGCGTGCGATCGAGGCCCGGCTGGTGCCCAGATTGAAACCCGAGAGTAGGCCCACCGCTTGGGCATCCCACCAAGGCGCCCCCAGGCCGTTGAAGCCTGGTACGAGGCAGACGCCCTCGCTGTCGGCGCCCTGGGCCAGGTCCGCCAACTCGTCCATGGAGATGCCGAGCAGCTCTGCGGTCCAGCGCAGTGTCGAGCCGGCGGCGCGGATATTGCCTTCGGCCGCATTCACGATGCCATCGACGGCCCAAGCGATGGTGAGGCAGAGGCCCGGATCAAGCGACGCCCCCGTCTCGATGAGACCCATGACCGAGGAACCGGTGCCCTGCGTTGCTTTGACCTCGCCCGGTTTTGTCGCACCATGGCCGAACAGTGCGGCGTGCGAATCTGCCATCACCGCCAGCAGGGGCACGCCGTCGGGCAGAGGCCCCAGGCCGCGAATGGCCGGGAATGGCCCAGTCGATGCGGTTACGTCGGGGAGGGCCGCAGCCGGGATCCGGAACAGATCGAGTAGACCGCGGTCCCAGCTCGCCTTGGTGACGTCGAGGAGCTGGGTCCGTGAGGCGTTGCCCGCCTCGATGAGATGCGGTCCGCCCAGGCAACTCATCAGCCAGCTGTCGATCGTGCCGATGCGGATGTCGCCCGCGCTGGCCTTCACCCTGTCGGGATCGATGCGGTCGAGCAGCCAGCAGGCCTTCAGCGCCGAGAACATCGGATCGAGCGGCAGGCCGCTGATGCGGCGGACCTGGCGGACTGTCTCGGGCGCGCCGATCTCCTTTGCCAGCGGGGAGGTGCGCTGGTCCTGCCAGGACAGGACAGGCGAAAGCGGCGCGCCCGATTTGCGATCCCACAAGACGCAGGATTCGCGTTGTGTGCTGAGGCCGACCCCGATTACCGATCCGGCCAGCTGCGCCGGAACACAAGCCGCCACCGCGGCCTGGACGCTTGCCCAGATCTCACGCGCGTCCTGCTCCACCCAGCCGGGTTGAGGATGGCTTTCGGAAAGGGGAGCGTGTCCGCGCGACACAACGACGCCAGAGGCGTCCACGAGCAGACACTTGGTAGAGCTCGTGCCCTGGTCGATCGCGAGGACGAGCGGTGTGGCCATCAATGCTCCCCCTTGCCGATCAGGCCGAGGGCAGCGTCCACGATTCCTGCGGCGTTCAGTCCGAAATGATCGAGCAGGAACTGCGTATTGCCTGTCGGAGCAAAACCTGTCACCCCAAGGATCCGGATCGGTACGGGGTGGTGCTGCGAGACCGTCTCCGCAATGGCGCCGCCAAGGCCGCCGCTCACGACAGCCTCCTCTGCCGTGACGATGCGGCCGGTTTCCCGCGCGGCCTTGAGAATGGTATCTTCATCGAGCGGCTTGAGGGTCGAGACATTGAGCACACGTGCTGAAATGCCCTGCTCCTTGAGGAGGTCGGCGGCATCGAGCGCACGCGATACCATCGTGCCGATCGCCGCGATGGTGACATCGTTTCCTTCGCGCAGCGTGGCGATCCGCCCCGGCTCGAAACGGTCGGCTGGTGACGTTACGGCTGGAATCTTAAAGCGCCCGACCCTCATGAAGATGGGTCTGCTAGCCTGCGAGGCCCAGCGTACGGCCTGGCGCGTTTCCTGCGGATCTGCCGGAACGAGGATCGTCAGTTCCGAGATCGCGCGCATCCAGGCGAAATCCTCGATGGAATGATGCGTCGGTCCCAACTCGCCATAGGCCATGCCGGGCGACATGCCGCACAGCACGACAGGGTATTGCGAGTAGGCGCAGTCTGCCTTGATCTGCTCGGTCGCCCGGCCGGTGAGAAAAGGCGCGGCGGCACAGACGAAGGGGATGAAACCGGCATTGGCAAGACCCGCCCCGACCCCGACCATGTTCTGTTCAGCGATGCCGACATTGATCAGGCGATCGGGAAATTCCTTCTGGAATGCCATGAGGTTGGAAGAGCCGACAGAGTCGTTGCATACGGCAACGATGCGGCTGTCGACCCGTGCCAGGGCAGTCAATTCCTCCGCGAAGGCGACGCGGCAATCAAAGGTTTCTGGTCCGCCTGCTGCACGGGGGGGGCTCGGGAGCGCTCATTTCGACAATTCCTCCAGCGCGATCTCGACCTGCTCGGCATTGGGCACCTTGTGGTGCCAATCGACCTTGTCTTCCATGAACGAGACACCGCGTCCCTTGTAGGTCTTCGCGATCACCGCACGCGGCTTGTCCGATCCGCGAGTGGCAAGAATGGCGAACAGGGCTGCGGTATCATGCCCATCGACGTCGATGGCCTCCCAGCCGAAAGAGCGGAACTTGTCGCCGAGTGGCTCGAGGCGGTTGGTCGTTTCGGTCCCGGCGCCCTGTTGGAAGCGATTGCGATCGACGATGACGGTGAGGTTGCCGAGGCCCCGGTGGCCAGCCGTCATTGCAGCTTCCCAGTTGGACCCTTCTTGCAGTTCACCATCACCGAGTACGACAAAGGTGCGCCACGCTTTTCCGGCAAGCCTGGCGCCGGCCGCGGCACCAACACCGATGGGCAGGCCATGGCCGAGTGGGCCGGTATTGGCTTCGACGCCAGGGATTTTGCAGCGGTTGGGATGACCGTTCAGTGCAGCGAGCGGCTGCATGAAGGTGTCGACGGCATTTGGGTCGAAGAAGCCGCGCAGCGACAGCACGCTGTAGAAGGCCGCCGCGCAATGTCCCTTGGAGAGGATGAAGCGATCCCGGTCGGGCTTTTCTGGATGGGCGGGATCGATGTCGAGCACGCCGAAATAAAGGGTGGTCAGGATATCGGTGACGGAGAGGTCCCCGCCGACATGACCGAGCCCGGCAAGCGCGATCGTCCGGACGATCTTGAGTCGGACCGCGCGCGCGATTCCGGCAAGCTCGCCCGGATCGGCGGTCCTGCCGAAGGTCGGCCGGGCGACGGCCGCCAGGGGCATATGCGCCGGGCTTTCCGATGCCTTTTGCAGCGCGGATGTGCGAGAGATCGCCGTCATCTTTCCTCCGAACTCGTGAGATTGAATATTTATTCACGAGCGATATTAAATTCAAAGTAGCAGATGAGAGCGCCTTGTCAAGATGGGGAAAGCAAGGTGATCGACTGAACCTTTGGGGGGCGGGTCTTCAGATCCGGCGTCTTGGAAACGTCGCATGTGCCGGTTGTGGAAGAGCCGGGTCTGGGGAACCGCCCCCCGATTTTGGCATTCGTGCCCCTAGATGCTCAACTTCAAGCCAGAACTCTTGCGTTACCCGATTTCCCCAAGGGGAGAGACATCGGCGCAAGTGATTCATGATTTCGAAATTGTCCCCCAGCAGAGGGCTTGCTAGGCATGGGTCCCGCACGGCCACACGGTGAATGCGCGAAATCCATACCGCACGGAGCTTTTCATGAGCCTTGTCGACGCCATCAATGCTGCGGACCTACGCATCCGGCCCGTCGTGCGCGAGACCTGGCTCGAGTATTCGCCCGCCTTCTCTGACCTCCTGGGAGGCGAGGTGTCGGTGAAGCTGGAGAACCTCCAGCATACCGGCTCGTTCAAGCTGCGGGGAGCGACCAATAAGATCCTGAGCCTTGGTGCCGCCTCGACGCAGACCATGGTGATCACGGCGTCATCTGGCAATCATGGCGCTGCGGTTGCATACGCCCTGCACGGCGTTGGCGGGCAGGGCCTGATCTTCGTGCCGAAGGGAGCTTCGGCCGCCAAGATTGCCAATATCCGTAGCCTCGGCGCAGAGGTCGAGTTCTTCGGCGAGGACAGCGCCGAGACGGAGGTCCATGCGCGCGCTTATGCCGATCAGCACGGCTATCTCTATGTGCCGCCCTACAACGATCTCGAAGTCGTGGCGGGACAGGGCACTGTCGCGGCGGAGTTGCTGCGCCAGGCCAACAGGATCGATAATGTCTTCGTCTCGGTCGGCGGGGGCGGTCTGATTGGTGGCATTGCCGGCTATCTCAAGGCCGTCTCGCCGGGCACCCGCATCATCGGATGCTCGCCGGCCAACTCCTGCGTCATGGCGCGCTCGGTGGAGGCGGGCAGGATCCTCAAGCTCGAATCGCTCGACACGCTCTCGGACGGCACGGCTGGCGGTATCGAAGCCGACAGCATCACCTTCCCGCTCTGCCGTGACCACGTCGACCATTGGGTCGACGTGTCGGAAAAGGAGATCGCCGAGGCGATGCGGCAATTCATCGACAGCCATCACATGCTGCTCGAAGGGGCCGCCGGCGTGGCCCTGGCCGGTGCCCGTAAGGCAGGCCCGGCCTGGACGTCCGGCCGCACGGTCATCCTCATTTGCGGCGCCAATATCAGCCGCCCGGTGCTGGGGAGCGTGTTGTGAGTTCCACAGCCCGCCTTCTCTCGCTTGACGAGATCAAAGCTGCGCTCGAAGGCTTCGACCCCGTTGCCGCCATGGAGCCGGCCTTCCGCGCCTTTTCGGCCGGACAGGCCGTGGTGCCGCCGCCAGGCGAACTCCTCTTCGACAACCCGCCCGGCGATGTGCACATCAAATATGGCTATATCGATGGCGGGGCGCATTATGTCGTGAAGATCGCCTCCGGCTTTTACGAAAACCCTGCACGGGGATTGCCGAGCAGCAACGGACTGATGCTCGCCTTCAGCCGACAGACCGGCGAGCTCGCCGCCATTCTCGATGATCAGGGCTATCTCACCGATCTTCGCACCGCCGCGGCTGGTGCTGTCGCCGCTAAATATCTCGCTCCGGCGAAGATCGAGGTGATCGGCATCATCGGCACCGGCATGCAGGCCGAATTGCAGGCGCGCCTGTTGCAGGTGGTGCGGCCGTGCCGGCGCATCATCGTCTGGGGCCGGCGGGCCGAGGGCGCGGCCAATTATGCGCAGCGGCTGGAAAAGCACGGCTTTGCCGTGGAGATCGCTGCCTCACCCGACGAGGTGGCGAAGCGCTGCCGCCTGATCGTCACCACCACGCCGAGCATCGCGCCGCTCCTGCGGGCTAGTGCCGTGCAGGCGGGAACCCACATCACCGCGATGGGAGCCGATACGCCCGACAAGCAGGAACTCGATCCGGCCCTGTTCGAGGCGGCCGATATTATCGCCGTCGACAGCCGCGTGCAGGGATCGCTGCGGGGTGATCTCAAGTGTGCGCTGGCGGCAGGCACCGCAGACCTGTCACGGGTGGTGGAGCTGGGCGAGATCATCGCCAACAGGGCAGCTGGCCGAACGGCTCGCGATCAGATTACGATAGCCTCGCTCACCGGGCTCGCCGTGCAGGATGTGGCGATTACCTGCGCCGTGCTGGCCCGGGTTTCCTAGCCCAAAGCGCGTTTATGCCTCATCGCCCCGTTGCTCTTGCTCTTTGTCTCGACGCGTCTTTGCGATTCTTGTCGATTCCGGCCTATCGCAAAACGATTTTGGGGCTCGTTTGCGTCCCATTGATTTGTAACTGCGCATGTTTTGGATGCATGCGCCACGAGGGCCCAATGCTCAAGGCGATCGAGGATGCTCTGCCCCGGCTGGTCGACATGCGACGAGAGTTGCATGCCCATCCTGAATTGTCGCGCGAGGAGGAGTGGACCTCCGCGTTCGTGGCCGAACGGCTGCGCGAGATCGGCATGGAGGTGCATACCGGTATAGGTGGGCACGGCGTGGTTGCGGCCATTCACGGCGAGGCGCCCGGGCCGGGCATCGCGCTTCGGGCCGACATGGATGCCCTTGCCATCGAGGAGCGCACCGGCCGGTTCTATGCATCCTGCTTCCCCGGCAAAATGCATGCCTGTGGCCATGACGGGCACATGACGATGCTGATCGGCGCGGCTATACATCTGGCCGCGACCCGGCGCTTCCGGGGAACAGCCTATCTGTTCTTCCAGCCGGCCGAGGAGCGCTTTGGCGGCGCACAGTTGATGATCGATGACGGCTTGCTGCAGCGATTTCCTGCCCGCTGCATCTTCGGCTTGCACAATTGGCCGGGCCTGCGGGCAGGGGCCGTCGTCGTGCACGACGGTCCGGTGATGGCCGGGACCGGAGAGTTCGAGGTCATCTTCGGGGCCCGGGGAGCCCATGCAGCGATGCCGCATACAACAGGTGATCCCATTCTCGCCGGCAGCCTCTTCGTCGCAGGGGTTCAGCAGATCGTCGCCCGTGCCATCGATCCACTAAAGTCGGCGGTCGTTACTGTCGGTTCCTTCCGCGGCGGTCAGGCCCAGAACATCATCTCCGACCGTGCGGTGTTGAGCGGGACATTCAGGGCATTCTCGTTGGATACGCTCAGCATGATTATGGAGCGCATCGAGGCGATCGCGGCCTCGGCAGCGACGATGGCCGGAGCCACACGAACCGTTCGCTTCGAGAACTTCCTGACGCCGCCCGTGAGGAATAGTGCCGCCGAGGGCCGCGTCATGAGCCAAGCCGCCTTGGATCTGTTCGGCACCTCTGCGCTGGAGGCCTCGCCGCCGAGCATGGCGGGTGACGATTTCGGCGTCTTCCTGGAGCATATGCCCGGCGCCTATGCCTGGATCGGCAACGGCCTGCCGGGCGAGGGGGCGGCGTTGCATCTACCGGACTACGACTTCAACGATGGTATTCTCGCCGCCGGGGCCAGCCTCCTGGCCCGGACGGCGGAGAGGGCACTAGGATAGACCAGTGTGCCACACCGATGTCGGGGCAAGCGCTTGGATTGACCTGTCATCCTCAACCCATTCTCGCAGGTGCGACAATAGGCTGAGGACGCGATGCGGCACGAGGTGATGCTTGGCAGATTCGCGATCGCGAGAAGAGTGAAGCGCCATTTTGTTTGCGGTCCCCGATCCGGACCGCATCATTGCATGCTGCAGTGCGTCCGGGATGACCTCCACCTTGCAATCCTCACGCCCTTGCTTGCGGTTGCTCCATCCAGCGCAGCGATCCCGGCGTGGTGAGCAATTGGCCTGTCTCCAGCAAGGTCTTCAGGCCCGAAAGGACCATCGGCCAGCCGCCATAGAGCTGGGCATTGGCGCCCTCGCGCAGCTGGTCGTGCGTCACCGTGAGTCGGCATGAATCGCCGATCGGCTCGATTTCCCAGGTTACCCGCGAGACGCCCTCGCCCTTGACGTCCTCGCCCCACAGGGCCTGGAAGTTCTGGACCAGACGACGCGGCGGATCGACTTCCAGATTCTGTCCCTCGAAGATCAGCGCCCCCCCACCGTTACCCTCA
>Ga0207141_10081_pt1 | contig 31957 bp, 35 predicted proteins | sample Alteio_BWMinHeat_5_FD_153553 | JGI IMG/M metagenome (GOLD analysis project Ga0207141, IMG submission 153553) | Enriched cells from forest soil in Barre Woods Harvard Forest LTER site, Petersham, Massachusetts, United States -... | ecosystem: Environmental > Terrestrial > Soil > Temperate forest >... | reverse complement strand
CCGAATGTTTTAATCGGGGGTCCAGGGTTTGCGTCGTAAATGTCTTGAAGCATTCAATAAAAGCGATGAAAATGGGAGCGATGATCATGCGGTAATTGGTCAAATAAACGCAAGCTAACAAAAAAGCTGAAACAAAGATGGTCCAATGGATGCGTTCCTCGGTCATATACAAAAAAATAGCGCTTAAAAATAACAAGGTACTTAAGGCCTCTTGCATCCCCAATCTCGAATAAAACACATGACTGGGCAAAATAAGCAGCAATAAGGCGCTTAATAAGGCGATGGTGTTTGATCGATAATAGCGTTTGGCCCAAAAATACAGCAAAACCACCGTCGCTAACCCGCTAAAAGCAGAGACCCACCTGGCAAAATACCAAGCTTGTGGCCCTAAAAGAAAGACCCTTAAGTTTAAAATAAAAAACCACAAGGCCTTGGCCGTGGTCAAAGCGGTCTTGAACATCAAGGAACAGATGATCCCTAATTCATTAAGATCATGGGCAGGATTATTGGCCACCAAATTAAGAAAAGCCCGGTTATAGCCTAAATACATCCCCTCATCGTAAAAAAGGAATTGATTGTCACTGATGCGGTATAAACGTATCACAAAACCGGCAATGACAATAAAGCCGATTATAAAAGGCATTATGGATTTGAGTTTAGACATGTTTACTTTTCACGGGGAAATAGATGTCCCCCCATAGGGTCCAGATCGTAGTCAAGACAGCATGAATGCTTTTAAAATTAAAAGCTTTGGATTTTTCATGGCAACGGCCGACATGCTCAAAATAAATGGCCCGCCAGGTTACCCCCTGTTTTAAAAGGCGGACGATGCATTCGGCTAAGGCAGCTAATCCGGTGGACTTAATAGGGATGGACTTAAGCAAGGTGGAGCGGCAGATAAAAGCGCCGTTGTAATATTTTAATTTCAAGCCGAAAAGCAGGTTCATGAGAAAAATAAATGTTTTTGAAACGAATCGACGAAAAATTGAACGTTTATGGGTATTTTGCATATAGGAAATGACCAGCTGGGCAGACCCTCGGGCCTCCAGCAGGTCTTTTAAAGATTCCGCTGACATGTCATTGTCGCCTGGAAAGACCGTAATAAAATCTTTACTGGCCATTTTAACGCCGCGGGCAAAGCAATAGCCAAATCCTTGATTGGTGACATTGGTGGCAATACGTACATTAGGGTCGATCTGCGCTTTTAAACGCGCAAAATCCCCGGTCTTATCCGGGCTGCCGTCATCCACAACGATGATCTCATAATCCTGGGTGACGGCCTGGGCCACACGCAGGGCATTGTCGATCGCTGCTTCAATATTGTCCTCTTCCCGAAAAGCCGGGATGATGATCGTGACGCTGTTATTCATATATTCATTTTCAGGATGATCCTGCCGGCTTGCCCCTTGACCAAGACATCAAAGGCCTTGTTAATGTCCTCTAAGGAAAATCGATGGGTGATCATTTGGTCTATGGGCAATTTTCCCCTAGAAAAAGCTTTTAAATAAGCAGGGATATCACGGTCCGGCTGGGATTCCCCGCCCCATGTGCCTAAAATATGTTTGCCTTTGATCAGGTCAAAAGGATGTAATTCGATCTTTTCATCCTTGCTTAAATTACCGGCAATGACACAAACGCCGGTATCTTTGATGCAGGCAAAGGCATTTTCCATGGCTGTTTTATGGCCCGATGCATCCACGCTATAATCCGCGCCCTGCGGCAAAATAGAACTGATTTTTTTCAACACCGGTGATTTCAAAGCATTGATCAGGTGCGTTGCACCTAGCCGTTGGGCCAATTTTAATTTTGAATCTAAAACATCAACGGCAATGATCTTGGCACAGCCCCGATGCCTGGCCCCTAAAATAACGCTCAATCCAATGCCACCGGCACCAAAAATGACGATCGACGAGTTTTTAACCGCGTTCAACGTATTGTTGATAATACCGCAACCGGTAACTACGGCGCATCCGGCGATGGCAACAATATCCATCGGCAGACCTTTATGGACCCTGATGACCCTGTTTTCAGAAACAACCGCATAATCACTAAAGGTCGTCACAGCACCGGCATTGATACTTCGTCCCTTTAATTGATATTGGGTATTAAAGGCATCCAAACCACGGCCCTTGATCCATGTCAGGCAAACAGGGTCATTTTTTTTGACCTTGCCAACCCCTGGGCCAATGTCCACCACAACACCTGAGGCCTCATGCCCCAATAAATGGGGAAGAAATTTATCCGGGCCTTTAAGCCCTGTCATTTCATTGTATTGGGCCCTGCAAACGCCGCTATACAATATTTTAACGAGCACCTGCCCGCGTTTAAGCGATGGGATTTCCACCGCATCGATGACCAAAGGTTTATGTAATTGCCAAAGGATGGCGGCACGGGTTTTCATGATTTAAGGAATGAACCAAAAATAATCGCCGGTATATCCGGCTTGTTTGAACAATGCGTTCCATTGGTCCACATGCATATAGGTCAAAGCTGTTAAATTCCATGCATCCATCCGCTCTTTCTCTTGCGGTGTGCGATAGGCATCTACAGTAATGAAAGCATTTTTGCCTACACGTTGGATCTCCGACAAAGCCTTGGCACAATCGTAGGGTGATAAATTATGGATGGTATTGATGGATATGATCAGGTCAAAACTTTTATCAGCAAAGGGGAGTTCTTTGGCATTCCCCTGACAGATCAAAGGCCGCATATCTTCAAGGGCGTGGCCAATGGCATATTCAGAGATATCTAAACCTTTCAATTTGATCCCCGGTACGGTCTGGGAAAAATCATGCATCATAAAGCCTTTGGCGCATCCTACATCAAGGACGGAACTTGAAGATGTCAATCCATATTGCTGCACAAAGGCGGGAATCACAGGCTGCCAAAAGCGCGGATGGTAATGATATCCCCCATAACCAAAACGACGGTCACCGTCGAAATAGTCTTGGCCGAACAACCGGCCTATCCGCCGGTCTTCTTCGCTCTTTTGGGTCGCGCGTTGGTTGACATCGCGTTTGGTCTTGGGGTAATTAACCAGCAGGTCAAGTTCGGGCATATGTTTTCACACTGGAGCCTTGCCCGCATTGGGAAATGCTCATGATCCGGGCGATCTCTTCAGGAAGCAATTTGGGTTCCAGGTCCTCAAGGCCTGCGCCGAATTTCAGCATGGGTTCGATCTTTTGGTTTGGATCAATGATAATGTCGCACATGACAGGACCCGGGGTTGCCAATGCTTGATTGACCACGGATTCCAGATCGCCATGATTGGAGGCGCGCAACGCCGGCAAATGAAAAGCCTGGGCTGTTTTGACAAAATCCGGAAAACTTAAACCGCTTTTTTCATCCACCCCCACATAATTGGAACCAAGCCAGGTGTCTATGGTTTGTTTTTGGATGGCATGGCCTCCATTGTTAAAAACAAACAATTTAACATCCAAATGATAACGCCTGATGGTGGCCAATTCTTCGATGTTCATCATCAGCCCTCCATCGCCTGTCAAACAGATGACCCTATGATGGCCAGCTAAAGAAGCGCCGACTGCGGCGGATAAAGCATATCCCATGGGTGTATGGTTCCAAGCTGAAAAAATACGCTGACCGGCTTTTAATTCAATGGCCTGCAAGGTCCAGGAAATATTGGCCCCGGTATCTGCGATGAAAATGTCCCCGGGCTGGCTGAGCTTTGAGATTGTTTTAACAAAAACATGGCCATCAACATGATCTTGGAGTTGGTGCTTTTCTGAGGAACAAACAGGGTACTGACGTTCCCAGGTTTTTATTTGTGCGCGCCAGGGTGCAAAACGGTCGAAATGATCTATCCCTTGGGTAAATTTAGATAAAGATTGAAAAAACGAAGGAAAATCTGATTCAATCCCTAAGTCAAGGTGAAAATCATTAGGTGTGAACTTGCTTAATTCATAGGGATCAATATCCACCAGGACTTTTTTGGCATGAGGCGCAAATAAAATGGTTTTTCCGCCGGTGACCATTTGGGAAAGCCGTGTTCCAATGGCAATGATCAGGTCTGCGTTTTGGGCGGCAAAATTACCTGACCTAGGGCCAACGACCCCTAGACCTCCCATGTTCAAGGGGTCATCATGAGGCATGATGTCTTTGCCGCCCCATGTTAAGACTGTAGGCAATCCCCATTGGCGGATAAAATCCAACGCAGGGCCAATGACCCCGGCGATCCGCACCCCGGCGCCAAAGATCACCAAGGGCCTTTTGGCTGATTGGACCCATGAAAGCAAGGTTTGAATGTCCTTTGCATTATCTTTGAGTTTAGGCGTCATGGGGGGAATAAATTCTTTGAGCTTGGTGATATCAATATCCATGCGCTGCAGGTCATCGGGGATGTCCAATGCCACCGGACCTGGCCGGCCTTCCTGGGCGATGTATAAAGCTTTTTGTAATTGGTATTTGATCTCCAAAGGGTCCATCACACGATAGGCATATTTAGTGATGGAACCGAATAAGGAAACAATATCTGTTTCCTGAAAGCCTTTTTGGCGTAATTTATTATTTGGCCGAAGACGGGGCGTTGTCACCTGTCCGCAGATGCAAAGCATCGGGATAGAATCAAAGTAAGCATTGCAGATACTGGTAGTTAAATTGGTCGCCCCAGGGCCCGAGGTGACCATCACCGTCCCCACACGGCCGCAGGTGCGCGAATAAGCATCGGCAGCAGCGCCGGCAGCCTGCTCATGTTGGACACACACATAACTCAACTGGGGATGGCGGGCAACCGAATCAACGCAATGGATAATGGCCCCGCCTGAGACCCCAAAAACATGCTCGATCCCTTGGCTCTTTAAAAATTGGGCTATAAAATCAGATAGTTTCATTTTAACCCCACACCCATGCCAAAAATATAATGGCACATCGGCGCGTATCCGGTATGTAAGACCTCATCATTCATGCCAAACATGAAGATGCGTTTAAAATATTGAGACATCATTTTTTTTAAAGAGGCCTGGCTCTGTAAATTGATATGCTGGACACGACTGCGGACAGAGGCATATCTATTGGCTGTAATATTGGGCGTCCCGACAATGCATACGCCATCATCCTTAAGGCAAGCGCATTGGTTCTCAAAAAATGGTCTATTTAAAGGTTTATCCAGGTGTTCAATGACATCAATAGAAAATGCCGCGTCAAATTTTTCTTGAGGAACAGCATTACAAATGCTCATGGCCCTGAATTCTACGTTCTTGATCTTATGAAGGCGCTGGCGGTTTCCCTTGATATGCCTGGGCTCAGGCTCGATGGCGACCACTTTTTTAACCGCTTGAGCGATCACTGGCGTACCAAAACCATCTCCGCATCCTACTTCCAAGACCATATCCATCCCTTCAAGCATTTTGGCGCAAAATTTATAACGGCTCAGAACAAAGCCCAAATGTTTAGGGTCATTGAGTAAACTATAGGATGTCCACGGGCCCAATTTTACAGAGCCAATGAACTGTTGGTCCGTACCTAATTTATAAGCTTCTTGTTGAGTTAGTTTTTTTTTGGACATTAATAAGGCCCCACAAAGGTGTCTTTGATCTCCACATCGGGGATGGATAATTTTGGTTTATCCAATATCTCCAAAACCGCATTAATAATATGCTTATGTGTAGGATAAAACGCATCTTCAAGTGTTTTTGATACAGGCGCCGGACATTCGGCCCAACCAATGCGTTTGATAGGCGCTTTTAGGTCATGAAACGCCTTGTCCGCCACCCGTGCTGCCACTTCAGAAGCAAAGGAACAATTAAGCCAATCACCGTCAGCGCAGATCAAGCGGCCTGTTTTTTTAACAGAATTGAGGATAGTGAGCTCATCCAAAGGCTGCAGGGTCACAGGATCAATGACTTCTAATTGTATCCCAAATTCGCTTAAAATGTATGCTGCCCTTAAAGCCTCTGGGACCATGACCGAGGTGGCAACCACCGTCACATCACGCCCCGGCCGGCTGATACGGGCCTTGCCAAAGGCAAGGCGATAGGGTTCTTGAGGCACGGGCATTTTCAGGTCATAAAGGCTGCGGTGTTCAATAATAACAACAGGATTCTTTTGGTCCAATGCCTGCAAGGTGGTCCCTTTGATATCAAAAGCATTGCTGGGCACAGCCACGATCAAGCCTGGGAAATGGGCCAAGATCGCCTGTAAATTTTGAGAATGTGTCGGCCCTTGTCCCCAGCCTTTGCCGATGATCGCCCGGATAGTCAACCCCACGTTGGACTTTCCGGCATAGGTATATTTCCATTTGGCCGCATTATTGATCATCTGGTCCAAGGCCAAAAACATAAAATCATGCCGCGCATGCACCAATATCGGATGTTTACCATTTAAAGCAGCACCGATAGCAATACCTGTCAGCGCGCCTTCAGATGCCGGCACATCAAATACGCGAGAAGCACCAAAGCGTTTTGTTGCTTCGATCGTTGTCCCAAAAATACCTTTGCAATCATCAACACCCAAGCCAAATAAAAAGACATTGGGATCAGCCTCCATCCCCTGGACCAATGCTTCTGATATCGCTTGAGCGTAACTGATCTGTCTGTTCATAATTCTTTTCGTGTCATTGCGAGGAGGCCTGCTGATTTCATGCAAGCCGACGAAGCAATCTTTTTAACAATGTCATTCCCGCGCAAGGTCCTCATGCCGGACACTCACAGTTGTTCGTTGAGAATCCAGTCATTATGCTCATCGGGTCCTGGCTCGTCGCGTCATTCAGGTGCTCCTGCGAGCAGAATCGGATACCCCAGCGGCTATGGATTAACATGCTTCTCCAACTAAGATAGCGATGCGGGTTCGAATCCCGCCTGGGGTGCTAATAGGCCTTAAAGGTGATTGGAGACATCTTTAAGGCCGACTTTTTCCTTGCATTTTAAAAGAGCTAATTATATACTTAAAGTGGTTGGAGAAGCGCTTTATCTATTATGCTACCGGAACCGCAGGCAACTGCGGTTCTTCTTTTTCTTCAAAAAAACTAAATACTCTCAATATACATGTTCCTCTAAAGTCGATGATTCAGGCCAAGGGGATTTTAATGCCTTCTCATAGGCCTCATCTGCCTTTAGCTTCCAATGTTCTTTCATTGCTTTGGCCTGAGGCAGTGTTAATATGTTTTCTTTTATCAACAGCGCTTCTAAAAGCGCAATAGGACAACGTTTGATCCAGCTTTCAACTTCTTGCTGGCTGCGGTATCCCCGATCGTAATCAAATAATGGCCCTACATGTTCCCTGATACGATATGTTAAGCATTCAATAAAAAGCGGGCCTTTTAAACTGCGCACATGTTCCAACGCAGATTTGATCTTTTCATATACCAGGCAAGCATCATTACCATCGATCTGTTGGGCTTGCATTTCAGGGATGGAGATACGTTCAAATATCCTTGAAGCCGGCTGGCGCACAGATAAAGGAGTGTGCGTTGAGTAAAGGTTATTTTCGCACAAAAATAATACCGGCAAGGCGTTCGTAACCGCAAAATTCAGACTTTCAGCAAAAACCCCTTCTTCTATCGCTGCATCCCCAAAAACAGCTACCGCAACTCTATTATTCGAATCCATCTTAAAGGACATCGCCGCACCCACTGCAACAGGTATCATGGCGCTTAAAATGGGCGATGAATAAACACCCGCAGATGGGGCTGTCAAATGCGCAGATCCGGCACGCCCCTGGCAGATCCCGGAAGACCTGCCGCAAAGCTCATCAAAAAATCCTTGAAAATCACCGCCCCGGGCCAAATAGGCAGCATGGCAACGATGTCCGGTAAATACCTGGTCTTCCGATCTCAAAGCCAAACTTAAGGCTGCTGCCACCGCTTCCTGGCCGATAGACAAATGCGTCGGGGTACGCATTTGCTGCTCTTTGGCGTAAACCTCAACGATCTTCTCTTCAGCCAAACGGACCTTCAACATCAAATCCAACAGCTGTTTTTTTGTTTCTAAAGAGATCATAATTAATACCATCCCACCCCCGGGAGGTGGGATGGTCTATTGTAAATTAACCGCCTGCATGGTTTTGATATTATAGTAACGCATATCTGTCAGAGGGTTCAATATTTTTCCCTGATCAAAAGCATTTTTCAGGTCACGGACAGCTTTGCCGATGCTGTGCTTGGGGGTAAATCCCAGTAATTTCTTTATCTTGTCCGAAGAAATATGATAAGAACGGTTATCATTGGTTGGCTCAATGACAATTTCCAAGTCAGGCTTTTTTAAATTAGCTTTAACCAGGTCCGCTATTTGACGCACGCTATGATTTTCATAACCAACATTAAATATCTGCCCGGCAATTTTTTCTTTTGGGAAAATTAGAGACTCAACATACAGATCAGTGATATCTTCAATATGGATATTGGGCCGTTTTTGGCTCCCCCCGAAAACCTTGATGCGGTTATTATTGACGGCGTGATTCGTCAGGATATTGACTGTCAGGTCTAAACGTAATCTGGGCGAATACCCGCAGACGGTCGCAGGCCTTAAGATCAGGACAGTGAAATCATCCGTTTGCTCTTTAAGCAAATGCGCTTCACATAAAGCTTTGTATTTGGAATAATCCGTCAAAGGGTCTAAGCCCAGGTCTTCGGTCACATTCGGCGTGTCTTTAACACCGTACACGCTTGACGATGAAGCAAAAATAAACCGTTTAACATGCTTTCTTTTGGCGATCTCAACTAAAGGAAAAAACGCATCATAATTAATGGATTTCCCTAATTGTGGATTGAGTTCATAACTGGGATCATTGGAAATACAAGCCAGATGAATGATTGACTCTAACCCCGTGATTTCTTTTTCTAATAGGTCCTTGTCTCTGATGTCCCCTTTGATCTGTGTTAAATGGGGATGTGCTGTCAATACATCCCCATATAAAAAAAGGTCAATGACCTTTACCTTCCAGCCGGCAGAAAGCAACTTAGGCACTAAAATTGCTCCGACGTAACCTGCTCCCCCTGTGACCAATACTTCTTTCATCTCAACTTTTCCTTGCAAATTTGCGCCACTTTCTCAGGTGAAATATAATCCATACAAAATTTATCAAATTTACAGACCGGTAAAAAACAAGGCATATGCGGGCATTTAAGCGTTGATGGCAAAACAGTGACATCGGGGATCCCTTGCATACGCACATAATTGGTAGGCCCATAAAGGGTCACTACTTTTTTCCCCAAGGCCTGGGCAAGCGCCTGGCCCAGAGAATCGCTGGTCACGATCATACGGCAATCATTGATCCAATCAATGTATTTGGACAAATTTTTATGGCCTTGCTGCCAGGAAATTTTATATGATTTTCCCAATAATTGCTCCAAAGATCTCCAGTGGTCCATGGGCCACGCTTTGGTAGGCCATTTACTGCCTACCGCATAATTAAAACCCACATCATAATACTCTTTCTTACGGCGGGAAACCCCCAGGATCAAGCCCTGTCCTTGCCATTCTTCACCCACGGTCTCATACAAGATTTCCAGTGCGTTTTTTTTGATGTCCCTGTGGTTTTCCTGGCCCGCTAAAAGATATTGGGTGAACTTACGACGGGTAGCGATGTTATGGATGGCATCATTAAAATAAAACCCATATTTCTTTTTAGTATTGACCTGGTTTAAGAAAGTGCATATCCCGATGTCTTTTTCTAAGTTGACCAATATATCAAATTCCTGGGTTTTTAAGTACTCTAATGTTTTAGTGCCGAAAACCAGCAAATGATGGATATACGGGTTGTTAGACAGCAGCTGCCTGGCCTGCCAATCCGTCACCCAGGTGACCTCATCTTTTTTATATAAATGCAATAGGGACGTACAGATCAAAACATCCCCAAGGCTCACCGTTGTCGATATCCCGCGGTCTAAGAATTCAGAAAAACCTGTCTTGATGATCAAAACTTTTCGGGACTTCTTCATGGATGCTTAGGCAAGGACCTTATCCTGTTTTCCGTAAGTATTGACAACTTCCTGGACGTATTCTTTATTAGGAGCATAGGGCCCGGTGACATCCCTGACCTCAACGGACGAATGGCCATGTTCCTGGAAGCGGTTAAATTTGACCTTTATATCGCAAGAATTACATTTGCCGTAAACCTGGCAAGGGACCCATTGGCCTAAAAGTTTGGGAGGCTCCTGGTCTAAAATATGGCCGATGGGAAAACGGTTGGCATAAAGATCAGAATGGCAGCGAAAAATAAATCCCGCGGGGTCGATCAAGAATTCACTCGTGCGGCATTCACAATGGCGCAGGCTTTCGGCATTCACGGCATCCGGATACCGCATGGTCCCATAATTAAGGCCGTTATGCGGACCCAAAAATTCTTTGAGCCGAAAATCAATGCCCATACCGCGGGCCATTTTCCCAACTTCCATGGTGTGATCGCGATACTCCGGATGGTCAACGACCCATACGCCCAAAGAATACCCATGGTCTAATAAATAACGGACCCGCTTGAACAATATCAGGGCATCCTGCTGGCCTTTATGATACGAAACCCTGATGGAAGCATAAGGGGAATTCCGCTTCAGACGCTCCGCTGGGATGCGGCGCATAAACTCATCAGGGTCTATTTCCAGGTTGGTCAAAAGGTCAATGGGATGCCGTGGGTCGGTCCTTTCGATTATTTCGTAAAAATGTTTGTGGACCGTCGGCTCTCCGCCTTGCAAGGTGATGGCTAGGTCTGCCCGAGGCACAATGCGGTTAAGCCCCCTGACCCAATCCTCACCGGACATCCAGCGTTTTTTGACCAAGTCCCCGCCGTGATGATTAATGCAATAGGTGCAGCGCAGCATGCAGGCAAAAGACAGAAAGGCCGCAATGTAATTAAAATTTTCAGATAAAACGATCGGTTTAAGATTACCGGACATAGGTGTAGATCATGCTATTGATTCTGACTATTTTGCCAGGCCTGAATCTGGGCCCGACGCTTGGCTGAAACAGCCCGGTTAATGCTTGTTAAACGGGCCCTGGTCCGCGCATTATGCAACTTTTTTAATGTGGCTTGGGTTTGTTGGGTGTTTTGCCCAAAAGTGTGGACTCCATCGGTGATATTGTTCCAGATCGTCTGCCGGTAAGGATTGGGATATTGGGATGTAAAAGCCCAAGCTTGAGACGAGGTAAGAATAAACATTAAAATCAATACAGGTAATAAACGTTTCATGAAACCCACCTCCCTTAACAACAATATTACTATGGTCTTAAGCATAAAATAACAAAAAATATTGAAAAATTTTATCTCTGATAAACCCCGCTTTTTCCTCCGCTTTTATGCAGGAGCTTGATTCCGCTGATAGTGATTGCTTGGCCTGTGAATTTCATCATATCATAGATCGTCAGGCATGCGGCTGATACAGCGCTCAAAGCCTCCATCTCAACACCGGTTTTGCCTGAGCATAAAACTTCTGATTTGACCTTTACAGTATTTTTAGATTTAAGCATTTCAAAGTTGACCGATATTTTTTCTAAAGACAAAGGATGGCATAAAGGTATTATTGATGGCGTATGCTTCGCTGCCATAATGCCTGCAATTTTGGCAGTTTCCAGGACATTCCCTTTAGGTGATCCTTGTTTTAATAATATTTTAAAAGCCTTGGGGCTAAAAACGACCTCCCCTTGCGCACAAGCAACTCTTTTAGATATCTGTTTATCGCTTATATCTATCATATTTTTATTGTACGGGCGATTAATAATCGCCCCTACTCCCAGTTTATTGATTTTTTCCGATTCTGCTTCTTTACTGTTTTTTTCTTTTTATCTTCCAGCATCCGCTCTTTGGCTGACAAAGAACGCTTGCGGTTTTGGCGCCGTATTTTTTCGCGTTTGGCCTGATGAAAAAGGCGCTGCTGTTCTTGCCTCTCATGCAAAGCTTGCCGCAGCATGTCCCAGGCTTGCTGGCGGTTTCGGAACTGTGTCCGGAATTGCTGGCACTTGACTATAATTCCGGTTGGTTTGTGTAAAAGTGCCACACAGGTGGCCACTTTATTGACATTTTGACCACCCGGGCCTGAAGAGCGAATAAACGATTCTACAACATCTTCTTTTGATAAAGGAGTCCCGACCATTCTTTACCCTTGGAAATTTTAAGGCATTTTAGAGGCAGCGGTGAAAAAGCTTTACGCAGCCTATTCAAATTATCCAATGAGATCCCTGACACTGCCAACAACCCGCCTTTTTTAACAAAACTTATAATTTTGTGCGCATGCTCTATCAAATCTTCCGTGATCAAATTTGCAGCCACAAAATCAAAAGTATCAATAGCACGGAATTTTTTAATATCTGCCCTTTTTACTTTAAAATATAATTTGTTGGCCTTCATATTGTCCTTGGCCGCTTGCACACTCAATTGACCTATATCAATTCCCCAAACATCCAAAGCCCCGTACTTAATGGCCACTAAAGCCAGAATACCGGTGCCTGTGCCAATATCCAAGAATGACTTAAAACTGCCCTTTTTGTCTTCAATGAACTGGGCCATCAACTGGGTGGTCTCATGCAAACCTGTGCCAAAAGACAATAAAGTGTCCATTAAAATGTGGTCACACCCTGCACGAGGCTTGTATTGATCGCGATACCAGACCGGCACCACGTCCAATTTCTTGGTCAAGGCCGCTGGTTTCCATTGATTCTTCCAAAGAGTCAGCCAATCCTTGGGAACAAGGCGGCGTTGATGTATTTTAACACCAGGTAATTTTAACCGTCTAAAAAGTCCTTTGACACGTTTAAATTTTGTGCCATTTTCATCGAACAGTTCAATACTTGTCTTGACCCTTGTTGAAGAGTTAACTATGCTGCTTTCTTCATAACCTAAATTCAAAAGAACAGCCTTTGTAACTTTTAAATTTTGTTCATTGGATGACTTAAAATTCAATTGATAGACAATTTTTGGGATACGTTCATGGATTACCGTCTGAGATCTATTGGTCATGACTTAAAACGTATCAATGAAGGAGCATATTCTTTGGGGGCTTCATAACCTAAAAAGTTTAATAGTGTCGCCGCCACATTGGCCAACCCTTGTCCCGGAAGCTCAGCCATCTCATATTCGCCTTGATAGCCCGGATCAACAATGGCACAGGGAACAGGGTTCAGGGAATGTGCGGTGCTGACTTGTTTTTTCCCATTCTTAACAGTGAACATCTCATCAGCATTACCGTGATCAGCCAATACAACGGCGGTCCCGTTTAATTCACGTATAACGCCAAGCAATTTAGCCAAGGCTTCATCTACGGCTTCAACAGAGATAATGATCGCTTCAGGGATACCGGTGTGACCGACCATGTCCCCATTAGGAAAATTGATGCGTCCAAATTTATATTTCCCGCTTTTAAGGAGTTCTATGGTTTCTGCAGTAATTTCCGCTGCTTTCATCTTAGGCGCTTGATCAAAACGGATTTTGTCCGAAGGGATTTCCATATATGTTTCCAATTTTTCATCCACATAGCCGGATTTATTGCCGTTCCAAAAATAGGTCACATGCCCGTATTTTTGGGTTTCTGAAATAGCAAAAGAAGATACCCCATTGGCGCACATATACTCGGCCACCGGGTTTTCTATTTGCGGCGGAGATACTAAATAATTCTTAGGAATATGCAGATCACCATCATATTCCATCATGCCGGCATAAAGCACATCGGGAACGCGCACACGGTCGAATTTATCAAAATCTTTCTTTTCCATAGCTGTAGAAAATTCAATGGCCCGGTCCCCTCGAAAATTAAAGAAAACAACGGAATCACCGTCTTCAATGGTCCCTACCGGAGAGCCATCGTCTTCGATCACAAACGGATCCAGATACTGGTCTGTCATTTTGGGGTCTTCTTTATAATATGTTTCAATGGCCTCTTTGGCAGAAGTAAAACGGCGTCCGCGGCCTAACACATGGGCCTTCCAGCCGCGCTCAACAATGGACCAATCTGCATTATAACGGTCCATGGTGGTCACCATCCGGCCACCTCCAGAAGCTATGCGGTATTCGTAATTCTTATGGGAACTATTGATCTCTTTAAGCAAATTTTCAACTTTTTCAATATAGGTAAGGGCTGATTTTTCATAAACATCACGGCCGTCTAAAAGCACATGGATACAAACACGGCGAACGCCTTCATCAGCACATCGGCGCACCAGGGCCAGCAATTGATCGATATGAGAATGTACATTGCCGTCAGATAAAAGCCCGATAAAATGAAAGACTTTATTGTCAGCCTTGACCCGCTCTACCAACGCTTTCCAAACCTCTCCTTGAAAAATTGCACTGCTTTCAATAGACGCTTGAGCCAGTTTAGCTCCCTGATCAAAGACGCGGCCTGCCCCCAAAGCATTGTGCCCAACTTCAGAATTACCCATGTCCTCATCACTGGGCATACCAACGGCCGTACCATGGGCTTTAAGCCGCGTATAAAGTTTGGATTTCATTAATTCATCAAGGCATGGGGTCTTGGCCAAAAACACCCCATCGCTGTCATCTTGCTTGCCGATCCCAACACCGTCCATAATAATGAGCAGCAAAGGGCCTGGACGTCCGGAAAAATTTGCTAATTTTCTTAATTCTAACGACATACTGTCCTTTCTAAATACTCAAACACTCCCCGGGGGTGGGGCCAAAGGCCCCATTCCTGGGGGGTGTGGAGGTCAAAATTTCACCACCGGTGCTGTTTGCGCTTCTTCGGGCGCTTTAAAATAAACTGCCGGTTGGGTTAAATGGGTCATGGAAGCAAAAAAACTTCCGAATAAACTTTGTTGATAAGAATTAAATTGCTGGACTGCTTCATTATAGCGCATACGCTCAACAGCAATGCGGTTCTCCGTGCCTTCCAGCTGGCTTTGTAGTTCCAAGAAACTCTGATCAGCTTTCAAATTAGGATAATTTTCACTGACCATCAAAAGCCGTGACAAAGCCCCGCCCAAAGAATTGGCAGCTGCCACCTTATCAGGGATATTGGCTGCCTGGCCCCATTGGCTTCGTAAACGCGTCACTTCTTCCAAAATATCTTTTTCATGGGCGGCATATCCCTTGACCGTATTGACTAAATTAGGGATCAGGTCAAACCGGCGCTGAAGTTGATTTTCCACCTGGGCCCAGCTGGATTTCACCTGCTGATCAAGGGCGATCATCTTATTATACCCGCTTTGATACCAGCCAAAAGCCATGAAAGCAAGAACCACAAGAACACCAATAGCAATTAAAAATTTATTCATATATCCTCTCTCTTGTTTTTGTCATTTGCCAGCTTTTGTAGACTAATTTTTACGGCCACAATCGTTCCTTAGGGCAAATCCTCTAGCATCACCATCCACCACTAGCCCCACCGCCGCCGCTCATGCCGCCGCCAAAACCTCCAAATCCACCTCCAAAACCTCCGCCACCGAACCCGCCGCCACCACTGCTTCTATTATAAAGGCCGGGAGTTAACAGTATCGGCACAACGCCACCCGCATGGCTAAAAAAGAAAGATATAAAAATACAAATAATTAACAATAAAATCCATACAGGACCAGCCTGCTGATCCTGATAGACCGGTTCTGGAACGCCTGTAAGTGTTACATTATACTCTTTAGCGATCAAGGAAACAATAGCTGCTGTCCCTTTTTCAATTCCATCGGAAAAATTACCATCCTTAAATTCAGGGGTCATGATCGTATTGATGATCCGGCTGCTATAGGCATCTGTAATTGCGCCCTCAAGGCCATAGCCAACCTCAATACGCATATGCCGGTCTTTATAGGCGACCAAAAGCAAGACCCCGCTGTCTTTCCCTTTTTGACCTATGCCAAAACGCTGAAATAAATTAACAGCATACTCTTCAATTGACAAAGGCCCGGTGGTGTCAACAGTGACAACGGCGACTTCTGCGGAAGTTTTTTGTTTTAATTCGAGGATCCAGCCTGCCATGCGGCTTTGGGCAGCACCATCAATAATGCCGCTTTGGTCAACCACATAACCATTTGCAGCCGGGTATGATACATCCTGAGCAAAAATACACGGAGAGAAAAAAGAAAATAATAAAAAACAAAACGAAATTTTCAAAAAAGAACTCATAAAGAATCCAAATGGCGGGACAATTTTTCCAATTGACTAAGGAAATTTTGTAAATGAGCTTCTACTTGGGCTGAAGAGATCATGGCCTTTTTGTTTTTATCATGATGTACGGCTAAAAAAGGCCCAACATCCAAAGAAAATATCTTGGCTAATTGCCCAAACATCTCTTCTTTTTGTTCGAGGGGGTTTTGTCCCCTTATGAAGATGAGCTGGCGAAAAATCGGGGCCAGATCACTTAAAGCGCTTAATAAAAGTTTCTTTAAAACTGAGGGGTTTGGTCCGATATCCAGATAAGCCTGACGCAAATGCAATAATTTACCTTTGACCTGCTGCTCACATAAAAGACGCACATCCTTAAGGGGAATATCCAGGTTTGTAAAAATATCTTCTCCAAAAATAATTATATGATGTTCTTTGACCTCGCTGAACTCTATCGGAAAAACATCAAGGCTGTTAAGGATGTATTCCTTGGTCAAAAATAAAGGAGTGGCCATTTTATGCTTATGCCCCCATTTAACAAGACCAAGGCTTTGGTTTAAAACAGAAAATTCCAAGGACCTGACGACCACCGCCATATTGATAGTGGAAACAGCTTGATTAAAATTGGAGCCTGCGGCAGAGCCGTAAACAAGGAGAGTAAGGACATTGTCACCAAGATCTTTTAATAACTTAGTTGCGAATTCAGTGATCACAGACTGCACTGGGAGCGGTAATTCATTTACATTTTTAAGGGAAGGAGTCACTTAGCAGGACGCTTTTTTTTAAAAGAGGAGGATTTAACGGGCGATTTCGATTTGTTGTTAGCATGATAGGCAATCCAAACGGCGGCATGGTTTTTAAGCCAATCTTCGGCCGCAGCCTCAAAACCAATGTCATAGCCGGCGATCTCGCTTTCCAACCATTTATGGCGGTTGATCTCCTCGATCACCTTTTTGTTGCGCAAAAGCTTTTTGGCGTCATTATCGTTCGAATGGGATTTCATTTGATTTTATTCTAAACGCTGCTTCTTTTTTTTGCAAGAACTTATCTTTGAAGGGTTTATAGCGATGGTTTAAGCTGGCTGCGGAGCTGATAAACGGCTATTCCAAAAGCAACAGCGACATTTAAAGAATTTTTGATCCCATCCATTTCAATTTCAATGGCCGCGTCAGATAAAGATTGTAATTCTTCCGCAATGCCGTCAACTTCATTGCCTACTACTAAGCATACCGCGGATTTTGCTTTAAAGGCATCATGAGGAACACTGCCATGCATTTGTTCCAAAAGCACGATTTGGTATCCTTCTTTTTTTAATTCTTTGATCAACCCTAAAACGTCTTGGGCGTACTCCCAGGGAACATGCGCCTCAGCGCCTAACGCTGTTTTGGCGATGCCTCCTTGGGGCGGATAACCGGTGATCCCGCATAACCAAATTTTTTCAACCCCTGCCCCATCGGATGTCCTAAAGATCGTCCCTACATTATGCAAACTGCGGACATTATTGACGACTACACACAACGGCAGCCTTGCATTTCCTGCCCGTTTTACCTGGCGGGTGACAATTTCTTCATGGGTGAGTTTACGCAAGCTTCTCCCACTCCTGTGTGACTGCTTCGATCAAAGGCAGTATGATGCTTTCTGAGAAATCGAAAGAGATCCCTGCTGCCTGGTATAGTTCCTTGACCGGCTTAGAGCCGCCTAAAGAAAGTCCATGCTTATAATCTGCCAATGCTTTTTTAGGATCGCGACGGGCATTGAGCCAGACTTGCAAGGCCCCCAATTGGGCGATGCCGTATTCAATATAATAGAACGGCACTTCAAATATATGCAATTGCCTGTGCCATAAATAGTCCCTTGTCCCTTCGAGGCTGCTCCAATCAATGAATTTGCCGCCGAATTGTTCATAAAATCCGCCCCAGGCCTGGCAGCGTTCAGCAGCCGTATGCAAAGGATGTTCATAAAGCCAATGCTGGAAAGCATCGATATTAGCCACCCATGCCAAGGTTTGGATTATGCCTTCTAAATGTTCGCGGTTGGACCTTTGAAGATCTTTAGGGTCATAAAATTCGCTCAGATAATCCCCGCCGATCAATTCCATGGCCATGGAGGCCACCTCACAAAATTCCATAGGCGCGTGGCGGTAATCGACAATGGGTTCATCGGCGCAGGCCAGGGCATGAAAAGCGTGGCCGGATTCATGCAATAATGTCCGCACGTCATCATCGATGCCCACCGCATTCATAAAAATAAAAGGCTTACGCGCTTCGCTCAAGGTATTTTGATAACCTCCGGGTGCTTTTCCCTTGCGGCTGGATAAGTCCAACAGTCCCAGATCGTCCATCTCTTTAAATTGAAGGCCGAAATCACGGTCTAATTTATTGAAAATAGAGCTGGTTGCTTTGATCAATCCTTGAGCGTTTTTAAAAGGGGCCAAGGGTTTTGCTCCAAGCGCATCCACCGCCGTGTCCCAAGGCCGCAAAGATTTTAGCTTCATCTGTTCCCGGCGCTTTTTCAATATTTTTCCGTTTAAAGGAACGATCAATTTTTCAACAGTTTCATGGTATTTTTTACAATCCTTGGGCCCATAATCAAAGCGATGATAGTCTTTAAATTGATAATCTGTAAAATTTGAAAATCCCGCATTGCGGGCAATCGTGTTGCGTAATTCAAACATGCTTTCAAAGATCTCTTCCACCTTGTCTTTATCTTTAAGCCTGCGTTCCGCAGAGGCCCTCCAAGCACGCTCGCGTAAAGAGCGGTCCGTTTCTAAAAGGTATTTACCCATCTGCGGCAAGGTTTGCTCTTTGCCTTCGAAATGTACGGTCATAGCGCCGCAAAGGGCCTGGTATTCTTGGCTCAATAAGTCCACCTTGGTTTGAAGAGGAACATTCTTATCAAAAAAAAGTTCAATGTCAGTTTTGATCGCACGGTCATAGACTTGATAACGCTTGGCATCTAAAGGGAAAAGTTCACGGGCGCGCACATATTGATGGTTTAAGCGGTCATTGATCGGCTTGATGGCAGGCGGTATGGTTTCAACGAACTTGGTATATGCCCCTGCTATTTGGGGATCATCGGTATGGCAGGTCATCCTGATATATAAAATAGAACCTGCTTGGGACAAAGCCGCATCCACCTCTGAACGCTGCATCAGCCAGTTTTCCAATTCCTGCGCTGAGGCGATCTGCTGTAATTCCAGTTTTTCGTACAATCCAACCACGGTGTTAAGGTCGGTTAAATCAGCATTTTCCGGGACAAAGACTCGTTTTTGATAAACCGGCAGTTGCGCTAGATCCATATTATTCCTTTCTCACATCCATTGTCATTCCCGCGAAAGCGGGAATCCAGGACTGGATCCCCGATTAAAACATTCGGGGATGACAAACAATATCAAAATCCTTGACAAAGAAAATTTTTCAAGTATATTTATAACTTCGAAGATTGCTAGAAAAAAAGAAAGTAACCGCCTTCGGTATCTGAGGGCTCCTGTTAACGAATTGGACATATTTTCATGAGATCCTGTATTGTCTGTGCAAAAGGCCCGCATTCGGGTAGAAAATATAAACGGCGCGGTATGGAAAAGAAAAAAGGCGGCGCAGGTTCCAAGGTCGTCGGTAAAAGTTTCCGCATGGTGCTTCCCAATTTGCAGCGCATCAAGATCTCTTTAAATGGTTCTGTACAACATGCCTTAGTTTGTACAAGCTGCATCCAAGCCAATAAAGTCACAAAAGCGGCTTAACATCTTTAAGCATTAATTGAACGACCGGGGCCTTGTTCCAGTCATCAATGCTTAGGGTGTATGCCAGATCAACCAGGCTCCCTAATTTTACCATATCTTTAAAAGAACCCATCCCAAAGCCGACCACACTGATCGACTTAACGCCATCGCTGACCCAAAACTTTATGGTGTCCCTGCCTAATAATGACGGCGGGCTTTTCACCGTAAGGCGCCTCGAACAAAACAACGGCGGCGGATTACCTTCACCATGCGGCTCCATGGAGCTGATGAGCCCCATCAATTCCATATCAATAGCACTTAACGGGATCTCACAATCGATCTCCAATGTCGGGACAAATTTTTCCTGCGGCAATGCTGCCTGCGCAAAGTCATTGATGGCTTGACGAAAAAGCCCGATATTACCGTGTTTTAGGCGTAAACCAGCCGCGCGTTTGTGGCCTCCGTAGTTCTCTAAAAGGACGGCGCAATTAGTCAGGGCCTCATGTAAATGAAACCCGTCAATGGACCGCGCTGACCCTGTCCCCATCCCGTCTTCAACAGAGATCACCACTGTCGGCCGGTAATATTTATCAACAATGCGGCTGGCCACGATCCCTAAAACACCTTTATGCCAGCCTTCTTTGTGGACGACAATAATATCCTGGACTTTGAGTGATTCATCAGCCTCGATCATGCTTAAAGCCTCTTCAACCACCTCACTTTGCATTTTTTGACGGGTCAGATTGTGCGCTTCCAGACTGCAGGCCAAGGCATGGGCATCAGCAGGGTCTTGCGATAAAAGCAGGTCCAAAGAAACCGTTGCCGAATCCATGCGTCCCGCGGCATTTAATCGCGGCCCTAAAATAAAACCGATATAATAGGGTTTCATTTTCTTGCCTGCGATCTTGGCTACTTCCAGCAGGGCCTTAAGCCCTGGTTTATTCGTCCCTTCAATGTATGGCAGGCCATTCTTGACAAAAATACGGTTCTCTCCCCTCAAGGGCACTACATCTGCTACTGTCCCAAGGGCCACCAGGTCTAAGTCTTCTAAAGGAACATAGCCCAAGATCGCCTGCATTAATTTTGCGACCAAACCTACTGCAGATAAATATTTAAAAGGATATAGGCAGTCCGGGCGTTTAGGGTCGATCACCGCCAAAGCAGGCGGAAGTTTTGTCCCTTCGGGTTCATGATGGTCGATAACGATCACATCAATACCTGCAGCATTGATGGCTTCTATGGGAGCATAGGCATTGATCCCGCAATCAACGGTGATAAGCAAATGTATCCCTTGAGACCTGGCGAATTGAGCGACCTCTTGGTTTAACCCATAACCTTCTTCCATGCGATGCGGGATATAGTTGATCGTTTGGATCCCCAAACTATTGAGCAGGCGCCGCAATAAAGCGCTGGAGGTCACCCCGTCAACGTCATAATCTCCGTAAATAAGGATTTTCTCAGATTTTTTTTGGGCTAATTCGATGCGCGCAACGGCCTTGTCCATATCCGTAAGCAAAAATGGATTATGCAAAGAAGGCATATCAGCCAATAAAAACATCTTAGCTTGGGCGATGGTGGTGATCTGGCGGTTAATTAAAAGCTGGGCAATGATCGGATGGATGCTTAAAGCGTCGCTGATATCTTTTTGTAATTGTGGATTTTGTGACAGGATGTTCCATCGTTTGGTCATGTGATCACATCTTTTGGGGAGCAGACACTCCCAGCAGCCTTAAACCATTCCCTAATACGACCTTGGCTGCTTCAATTAATCCTAAACGTTCAACGGAAATTTCTTTATTTTCATCCAGCACCCGGCAAGAATCATAAAATTTATGGAAGGCCGCTGCTACTTCCTGCAAATACCTCACAAGGCCAAACGGCTCGAGTGACTTGGCGCATCCAATCAGTATATCAGGATAAAGGCCGATCTTACGCATTAAATCCATTTCTTCAGGCTGCACTAAATGCTTTAAATCTGTAGTTTTGGGTTTCAAATGAAATTCATCATCTGCTTTGCGGATGATGCTGTTAATGCGCGCATGCGCGTATTGGATATAATATACGGGATTTTCAGGGCTTTGCTTTTTAGCTAATTCCAGGTCAAACTCCAAATGGGCGCTGGCCTGACGCATCAAAAAAAAGAACCTGGCCGCGTCCCTGCCTACTTCGTCCATGACCTCGCGTAAACTGATGAATTCACCCCGGCGGGTAGACATGGAAACTTCTTTGCCGTCGCGATAAATGGTGGCTAATTGCACAATCAGGATATCCAAATCGTCCACCGAGTGCCCCAAAGCTGCGGCCGCAGCCTTGATGCGTGAGATATACCCATGATGATCTGGGCCTAAAATATTGACAATACGCGCAAAGCCCCTGGCAAATTTGTCCTTATGGTACACAATGTCCGGGGTCAAATAAGTATATTGTCCGTCACTTTTTCGGACCACACGGTCTTTATCATCCCCCCATAAGGTAGACTTAAACCACCATGCTCCCTCACTGTCATAAATGAAACCTTTGGTACGAAGCTCTGCCAAAAGGTCATCGATCGCCTTAGGGGTGGCAATCCGTGATTGATACGACCATATATCGAAATTAACACCAAAATCTTTCAAGTCTTTTCTGATCATATCCATCAAATATTTAACACCAAATTCTCTATAAATCGGATCTGCCTGTTGATCCAGATCAGCTGATGTTTTTATATTATATTGGGTTATAAACAATTGGGCCATCACACGGATATATTCTCCCTGATAACCATCTTCCGGAAAAACAACATCTTGGCCCAAGATCTGTTGGGCACGGGCCTTAATAGAACGGCCCAGGATATTAATTTGATTGCCCTCGTCATTCACATAATATTCCCTTTTCGCATCAAACCCGGCTGTTTGGAGGATGTTGACCAAACTATCCCCCACCGCAGCCTGACGTCCGTGCGCCACCGTTAAAGGGCCGGTAGGATTAGCACTCACGAATTCCAGGCAGAATTTTTTGCCTTTGCCAAAGTCAGAAACCCCATAATTCTCCTTTTGCCGGGATACATCATACAAAACAGTGTAAAAACCTTCAGCAGACAAATAAAAATTGATAAATCCCGGGGCTTTGATCTCGACCTTGGCTATTTGCTTATTAAGGGTACTGGTTTTTAAAAGCTCTTGTAAATGAGGAAGGAGCTGCTGGGCAATGCTCAACGGGCTTTTTTTAAGGAGCCTGCTTAATTGTAAGGCGATATTGCAGGAAAACTCGCCATGTGCTACATCCGCAGGCACATCAATGAGCACAGCAGGACAGGTGACCCCTTCAAATAATTTCAGGGACCTTTCAATGATATTTTGCAATTCTAGGCGCGTATCTGAAAACATAAACAGAAAAGGAAAAAGGGACACTTAATGTGTCCCTTTTTTAAATACGTCCCCTTTTTCCTAAATAAAAAGAATTACTTTTTTTTACCACGAGCTTTGTATTCAATTTTAGCAGCATCCTGCCAGAGGTGTTCAAGTGCGTAAAATTCACGTGCCTGAGGTTCAAAAATATGGGCAACAACATCTCCCATATCCAACAAGATCCAAGCACCGTTTTCATGTGAAAACTGCAGCCCGCCTTTGGATTTCTTTAAGCCGTGGCTGATAAAATTACCTTCTTTATGCAGGCCTTCTTCAATGCCCTCGGCAATGGCTTTTGCTTGGCGGTCAGACGTCCCTGTGGCGATGACGAAATAATCACAAAAATTGACGAGATCGCGCATGTCTAAGATGACAATGTCCTGCGCCTTGGTGTCATCGGCAAATCTTGCTACCTTCAGGGCTAACGCTTTAGACTTTAAAACTTTCTTAAGGATAAAATTCTTCCCAGATAATAATAAATTGGCACTTACTTCTTTTTAAGTTTTGCGGCCTGGTCTTTGCCTAATACGCGCCAGCATTCATGCGTACCTTTAAGGGACTTGGTAACAGCGAAAAAACGTCCAGCTTTTTCTCTGACTTGATAGTTATCGGAATCAAATTTAGCCTTGGTCTTCACATCGTAAAAAGATAATTTCTCCATCCATTCCTCCTGTTTATTCTGTTGCTTATTGATTATGTCAGAGTCTAATAGATAATTTTTTCTTTGTCAAATTAAATTGAAGACAATTCTTGCTCAGCGTAAACTTGATTCAGGTTTCAAAGGCCGGCTCAATAGGTCTTTCATGGCATTTTTAGCCAGCTTATTTTCAAAAATGATTTTATAAACCTCCCCGACAATAGGCATTTCGATCTTTTCCTTTTGGGCCAGAAGATAAACGGCCTTGGCTGTCACAACACCTTCGGCCACGGCATCCATACCGCTTAACACATCTTTTATCTTTTTCCCCTTGCCCAACGCCTCTCCGACTGTCCTGTTACGGCTGTTAGGGCTAAAACACGTCGTCACCAGATCGCCTAGGCCTGTTAGCCCATAAAAAGTCTCCTGGCGGCCCCCTAAGGCCACCCCCAGACGGGTGATCTCCACAAGCCCCCGGGTCAATACCGCAGCCTTGGCATTGGTCCCAAGTTTTAATCCATCACAGATCCCGCAAGCTAAAGCAATGACATTCTTGACGCTGCCGCCGAATTCGACACCAATGACATCCGTGTTGGTATAAATACGGAAAGAAGGGGAATTAAAAACCTTTTGAATGGCAATGGCCAGTTTTTGGTCTTTGCAGGCAGCGACAGCGGTAGTTGCGATATTCTGGGCGACCTCACCGGCAATGGTTGGCCCGGACAAGACCACTAAAGGAACACGGGGAAGATATTCCTCAATGATCTGGGACATCCGTTTAAAAGACATTGGATGGATGCCTTTGATCACACTGACAAATACCTTCCCTTTATAGGAAGTATGCTGCACCTTGCTTAAAGTATCCGTTAAATATTCAGAAGGTGTCGATAAAACGATCAAATCCCCAAATGAAATCGCCTCATCCAGGTTGGATGTCAATCGCACTAGCGCCGGGATTTTGATACCGGGAAGGAATTTCTTATTTTCGCGGGATTTGGCGCTTTGAGCGATGTTTTCAGGGAAAGCTCCCCAAAGAGTGACAGGGTATTTCTTGCGGCTCAAATGGATGGCCAGGGTCGTCCCCCAGCCTCCATCGCCAATGATGCTGATCCTTTTGATATTGACATTATTTAGCGCCAAATGAATATCTCCCGCCAAATTTCAAACATATACGCTGCTCCCCATTTTAAAACCTGTAACTTACGCTCCCCGCCTTCACGGGCAGGTTCATCACCGGGGATATCAATGACTTGTAATCTGCGCTTGGCCGCACGGATGGACAATAAAGGCTCCCAGCTGATCTTTGTCTTGAACAATTTTTCTTCGAATGAATAGCTGCAATCTTTATCTAGATCAAGGACATGGATCAACTTTTTAGGATATGCCCGGTAAATGACCATGGCATCCGTGTATTTAGAGCCGTGTAAAAAATTAATACAGCCTGTAAATAACCAATTACCGAAAGAAGTCACTGCATCATCATCGTAGCTTTTAGCACCCGGCGCATAACGCGACACAATGACCATATCATACCCTTCTTTTATCTTCGCGATACAAACGGGGATCAATTCGGGGATGGAATTTCCATCCGGGCTAAAGGTCAGGATGATGTCCCCCTTAATAAAGGGCAGCGCATCCATGTATGCCCCTCGAATGCCCGGAGTTTGCTGGATCACCACATCATAGCCCATTTCGCGGGCGATATCAGCGGTGCCGTCCTTAGACTTACCGTCCACGATCAAGATCTGGTCCACCCATTCCCGTTTGACCTTTGGCATGATCGAGCGCATGCCTACGGCTTCGTTTAAGGTGGGTACCAGCAAGGTTACCTTCATGCACGTCCTTTATACATATCGTTCTTTTTTGGAGCGGGCGGTGAGAATCGAACCCACGTTACTAGCTTGGAAGGCTAGAGTTCTGCCACTGAACTACGCCCGCAAAAAAATGGTGGGCAGGGAAGGATTCGAACCTTCGAAGCGCGGACGCAACAGATTTACAGTCTGTGCCCTTTAGCCACTTGGATACCTGCCCATATAAAACAATAAATCAAGCTGGCTAGAGGCTTCGAACCCCCGACCTGCTGATTACAAATCAGCTGCTCTACCAACTGAGCTAAGCCAGCGAAACTACATAACTTAATACATTTCAATGATTTACAAAATCTACCGTTTGAGGCTTTATCGTCGGCAATTGCTCAGGTGGCAGTACGGTGGCAATTCGCCTACCAAGTATGTCCACCGCCCTCTGCTTGTGGTTCGGGGACAGGTGAGAATAACGTAAGGTCATTTGAATCGACTTATGCCCTAACAACTCTCTTGTGGTGTTTAAATCCGCCCCACTCATAACCAACTGTGATGCAAACGTATGTCTCAAATCGTGAAAGTGAAAATCTTTTATACCTGATTTTCGTAGGGCAGTCAAGAAGCTTTTCTTAATATCTCCCATGTGACTACCATCCTGCTTGCAAAAGATATATTCACTTAAGGGATTCTTGCGAACCCGTATAAGTTCTGTCTTCACCTGCTCATTGATAGGCAGCTCCCGCTTTTCCCCATTCTTGGTATTATGCAAATAAATCACGCTGCGCTTAATGTCTAAGTCCCTCCATCTAAGCCCTAAAATCTCACCCCTTCGCATACCTGTGTTCAACGCAACAATCACGATAGCCCGTAAATTCTTATTACAAACCGAAAGTAATTTATTAATTTCTTCTCTTTCAAGAAATCGCAGACGCTGGTTATTTTCTTTAAATAGCTTCACTCCTCTTACAGGATTCACACCTTTAAATTTATTCCATGCTATTGCCTTATTAAAAAGGCTTTTAAGACACGCTAAATGCCTGTTAACGGTTGCGGGTGCCACATCAGCTATTCTATCGGACTTGAATTTCTCAATTAAATGCGGCGTAATTTCATCAAGAAACTTTCCCGAAAAATGTCTTTTTAAAACTGTGAGCAATAGCGTGTCATTGGTTAACCAACATTTATTATTTGTCTTACAGTGTAACTGTAAATATTCATCGGCGAAGTTTTCAAATTTAATACGATTTTCTTTCTTTATATCAAGATACCTTCCCTCTGCAACTTCTACCAGCCGCTTCTTTAATACCGTCTCAGCCAATGACCTGCTTGAGCCAACGTGTTCCCGTTTGCGCTTGCCCTTATCACAAAAATCAATGTAGAAATTTTTTGCCTTAATCGGGTATTCTTTGCCGCACTTGGAGCAAGTATTTGTTTTCAGCTCATCGTTAGATGATTCAAACCGATTCTCACAATTAGGACAATTAACCCGATAATATACGCTCATGTTTATCCTTTTAATAGCCGCTTAATCTTATCTACATCTTCCTTTGACCAATAGCGGTAATTCCCCATCGGAGTACGCTTGGATTTGGGAATTTTACCTGTCTTTTCCCAATAAAATAAAGTTTCTCTTTTAACTCCAAGAATTTTTTCAATATCCTTGATAAACAATTTATTCATATTTTTAATAGTTTACATAGTTTAAATAGATATGTCAATTGAATTCTTTCCGTGAATACGAACATTCTTTATTTTTAACCCAATTCTCAACCTTTATCATATCAAAGCGCAGCGATTTGCCAAGCTTAACAAAAGGAATGTACCCACGCAATGCCCATTTGCGAACAGCGTCTTCGCTCACCCCTAAATAGACCCCTATGTCTTTGGCGTTATAAAATCTTCTTTCCATCTAAAACCCCTAAGTATCACCCTTCTTCTGACCCAACCCCTCAAAGTCTTTGAGCATTTGGGCTATTTGGCTAATTTGTTCAGACGTAAGTTGTATTTGATTCCCTGATATGCCATGAAGCTGGATAAGCCTATCAATAACTTCTAATTTTGTTGCTGCACTCGGTCTATAATATGTAGTGCTTGAGCCAGTTTTATATGTTTTTTTTCTTAAAATGCTCTTTAATAATTTGATTACTGCCATTATTCCGAGGCCTTGCTCATCCAATAACTTGGAAATTCTTATTCGGATGCTAATATTTGCTAACAATCGACTAGCATTTACCCTCGCAGAAACTTCTTTAATCCCCGGTGCAATGTCCAAATACGCCTTAGTACCGTGGGCGTTGTGCTTCAAATATGATTGCACAAATAATTCTTCCTTAGGTTTTAAATTCATAATTCATTTCCTTTCTTACAGTGGCAGCCAAGAAGCCAGTTATAAACCATCTGGCACCGTTCACACCAACGCCAAATACTCATTGTTCCCATCCCTCTACTGGATTTGTAGAGGTTGTAGGGGTTGTAGAGGTTTTTCTTAGATGTAAAATAAACAAACTATCAATCTTTGCGTCATCCCACAGCAAATGGGAGTACCCGCCGCTTGGCTTTGTTTTGAACTTTAATTTCTTAGTTAGAATACTGCTGATACTCTCCGGGGTCTGTTGGACGTGTTGCGGGAGCAGACCATTTAAGGCTGCGGTAATCTCCGACAACTTCAACTTCCCGTGGACAACCTTGGTCTTTAAATCTACCAGCACCTTGATTAGGGTTATTTCTATTTCGGATAATTGGCTGGGCTTCCCATATTCAGTAATCACAGCCATGGCTTGCCCTGCGAAATAATCCACAATTCTTATGCTATCGTTTAAGGTCTGCGCTTGGATATGGTCTTCTGTTTGATGCCGTAGAATATGCAATATTCCACTTATCCTAATGGCATACGCTTCCAATTTAGGCAAGAATACCCTCGCCCTCTCTGGTAAATATTTCCCCTGCTCTTTATATTTTTGTTTGAATTTTTTATAAATATCTGACGCATACTGGTCAAACTTTATAATCCGGGGAGAGTTATTGCCAAAGTCATCCTTTTTTAATTTTGAATCATAAAACCCTTTTACCATTTCCTGCCAAAACTGCTCATCCTTCCAACTTAAGCTATCCCCTGTATAGACGCTATCTTGTGTAATTACCGTGAACAAAAACCTTGGTAGAAGCCCATCAGAAATAGAATCTTCTTTAAACACCGCTGGGAGTACAAGCGGTTGTATACCCCCTAAAATGCCGCACCCTGTATCATGGACATACTTTGTACCCGCTGTTACCCTATCCACCTTCCACGGGTCGCAGTTCCACAGCTCAAGAATTTTCTGTCGGTCGTTTCCTTTATTTTTATATTGATTAAACCCAAGGATAAGTCCCGAAATCTCATCTTGATGCAATAAAATTCCCCGAGGGGATGTTTTCATAATATCTGCCAATGCTTCTATAGTAGCGTCTGATACTTTGTAGTGCTTGAGCAATGGCTTCTCTGGCTTATCATCCAAAGATATTTCCATTTCAATCTTTTTGGATTTCTTCTTATAATTTTCTAAATTAAGCTCATACTCCTCCCATGCTTTATTAAAAATCCTGCATTCGTCTTTCTGTAAATCATTTATTGGTTTCAATAATTTCTTTATTGGCGGGGTTTTTCCACTCCCTGACCTGCCAATAATTATTAGCCATATAAAAACTGCTTCCTGCCAGTCAGCTTTAGGCGATACACGGATTGAATTCCCTATCGCTACTGAAAGGATTGCTAAAACTCCTACCGCAACAACTTCAACGGGAACATTAAAAGCAATGGATGTATTTACAATAAATTGCTTTAAGTCCTCGGGGAATACATCCAAGGGGAACTGTACCTGCGGAAAAATATCCCTAACAAAGTCCTCTACTTCCTCTACATCCCCTACATTACTATTGTGATGCTTTGTAAATATGCTCTGTACCGTTTCAACGACATTTTTGTCCTCATCAGGGGGCGTATTCCTTTGATTAACCGTCCTTGCCATGGAAAGGCATTCTTCCATACTTAAACCATCATTTACCCAAGAACCAACCAATCTGGCTAAAGAATCATTCCTACTCCCATCTGGAACGCCCTTATATAATTCTTTTAGCGGATTTTTTTGTGCAGGAGCGGCGGCGGTCACCCAATCTGGTATTTCTGCTAAAGGAACATCATCAAGGCCATCACCTTCAACACAATGGTATATATGCCCGCTTTCATGGGTACTGCCCGGGCCAACAACATAGCCGCCATCGCCCCGTAAATCAACGCCGGGTAAATCGTCACGCTTTTGAAAATTAAAAACCTTATGTCTCCATTTAAAATACACATGGCATCCTCGGGAAGTCTTTACGGTCGGGGTTATAGGTAGCCCCTTTAATTGTGCTGCGCCAAAAGCTTCATTACTGTCAAAGTCAACGACAACTATGCCTGATATTTGTCCGGTAACTATCCCTGTATTAGCATCGGGCCACTTGGTAAACCATTGCTCAATCTCCTGTTGAGTAGCATACCTTGTCTGGAATTCCGTCCAATTTATTAGGGGCTTTTTCCCTCGAGGGACTAATGGGATTACTGAAAATCCCTGATTTAATAATTTAATTGCCTGTAGGTATGTTGCGGACTGTTCCATTTTGGAAGGTTCCTTTCGATTTTTCATTCAATTCTTCAATTTTGCCCAAGACAGCCAACCGCATTGATTCATAAGTTTCACGATTTACAGGGTGATAAACATTGACCTGCTTACCGTTTTTTAAAATAGAAATTGGAAATAACAATCGTATGTCGCCACCCCTTGTGCTGTAGACTGATATTGAGTTTAAGCAAAGTCTGTTATCGAACAAAAGTGAACTTATGCCGATTAATCCCTTCTCGCTAACCCGTAAAGGAAGGAAAGTCGTTTCTGTGATTATGGGTTGTGTGTTCATTCGCTTTATCCTTTCGTTTTCAAGATTCAGACAAGTAAAAAACCCCGCAGTAATTTCTTACTTGCGGGGTCTATCATGCCATGACTTTTTATTTTTGTCAGAACACCAAGAAAACTATATTTTCATGAAAAAAATTATTTCTTAATGGAAGATTTGATTAACCTCCGTATTGTAGGCTCACTTAAATAATATTGCTCTGCTTGTCTTAAATCATCGGGAAATTGCCTATTCACTTCAGCTTCTAATCTCTCTTTAAGTTTTTTTAATGGCAATGGCTTCTTTTTATTAATTGATTCATACTCCTTTAAAACAAAGGCACGAAAATTCTTTGTTATAGGGTTGATTGATTTTTCTTTGCCTCGCTTTTCATTTAAAAGTCCAACACGTCTTAATAAATTACTTATAGGTTTCCAGTACTTTGAAGAAGAAATTTTAAGCCCCTGTTTGAACACGAAATAATCAATCACCTCTTCAAATGCCGTAGAAGCGTCAATAATTTTTGGATTTTTTGATGTACCGACTTCGAGAGTAGTGAAACCATATACATCTTTGAAACTGGCTTTTGTTGTTTTTACAGTGAACAACCCTTCAAGTGAAAACTCTGGAACTTGGTCTATTTGTTTTCGATATTTAAAGAGATACTCATCGTCGACTTTCCCTCTTGAAGTGCATTCTAAAAATTGATAAATCTTTTCACCATCAGTAGGAAATTCTTGCTTTAAATCGCCTTTAAAATACCAGTCAATATCCATTGTGATAAGATGCGCCTCTTTTGGCGAAATTATTTTCACATCATCTTTACATTGAGATAAAAAATCAAAAACCGCATCTGCGTTGAACCCCGAGTTTTTAAGTGCTTCTTTTGTAACAATTCCATGTGTGGATTCTCTGGGAATGAGTTTTTCATTATGGAAAATATAACAATAATTCTTTTTACATTCTCCGATTTGAACCGTGTACTGTCCGTCACCTTCAAGATATATAGGGTCTACTACCTCACCAAGCACCTGCCCTCTTTCCAAATAGACACCGGGTGATTTAAATACGAAAAAACCCTCTTTAGGAGTCAAGTCTACATAACGAATAGCCCCAGTAGATAAAATAGCCCTAGCTACATCATCCCACCAACCTGTTTGGTCATTTAATTCCATTACATTTTCCTCACGTCTTTAATGAATAAACCTGCCAATTAATCGACAGGTTATTTTACTACAATTGTGCCACCTAATCAAAACAGCTTTATGACCGTCTCATTTTTATCCATCTTTTAATAATTCCAAGTTCTACCATCTGGGGAAATTAATAAAGCTTCCATCTTGGGATTATTTGCCTTCGCACCTTTTGCCCATTTTTGAGCTAATGAAAACACCGTATCTTCATTAGGTTTAACTTTAAAATTAAATACCATCGCAACATTCAAATTCATCTTCATTGTCGGGTCAAGCCTAAGATACCAATCCTCTATTGGTTGATTAAAAAATATTTTTTCAACTTT
>Ga0207141_10074_pt1 | contig 32055 bp, 32 predicted proteins | sample Alteio_BWMinHeat_5_FD_153553 | JGI IMG/M metagenome (GOLD analysis project Ga0207141, IMG submission 153553) | Enriched cells from forest soil in Barre Woods Harvard Forest LTER site, Petersham, Massachusetts, United States -... | ecosystem: Environmental > Terrestrial > Soil > Temperate forest >... | reverse complement strand
GCTTTGCGGTGCCCAGGCGCCTCACTCCGTATGCGCCGCGGTGGTTAAGGCCGATGGCGATGGTCCGGGCGCGCCAGATTGCCGAAGCGGGTTACATCAGCGTCAAATTGTACCTTGACCGTGCCCGTCGGGCCATGGCGCTGCTTGCCGATGATGATCTCGGCGACACCTGCCAGGCTCTCCATCTCGGCCTGCCATTTGAAGAACTCTTCTGTGCCTTCCTTCGGCATCTTGTTCTTCACGTAATACTCCTCGCGGAAGACGAACATCACCACGTCAGCATCCTGCTCGATCGAGCCGGATTCACGCAGGTCCGAGAGTTGCGGGCGTTTGTCGTCGCGGCTTTCCACTTGGCGCGAGAGCTGAGACAGGCCGATGATGGGGACGTTAAGTTCCTTGGCCAAGGCCTTGAGTCCCGTAGTGATCTCGGTGATTTCCTGCACCCGGTTCTCGTTGCCCTTTTTGGCCGAGCCGCTGAGCAGCTGAATGTAATCCACGATAATCAGGTCAAGCCCGCGCTGGCGCTTCAGGCGGCGTGCACGCGCGGTCAACTGGGCAATCGCCAGGCCGCCGGTGTCGTCGATGTAGAGGGGAACGGCCTGCATGTCCTGGCTGGCCATGACCAAGCGGCTGAATTCCTCCTCCGAAAGATCGCCCCGGCGGATCTTATAGGAGGGCACATTCGCTTGCTCGGCCACGACACGGGTCGCGAGCTGTTCGGCCGACATTTCCAGCGAGAAGAATCCGACAGACCCGCCATCCATGGTCTTTGGCGTGCCGTCCGCCTGCATCTCGAAGCGGTAGTTCTTGGCGATGTTGAAGGCGATATTGGTGGCGAGCGAAGTCTTGCCCATGCCGGGGCGACCGGCCAGGATGACTAGGTCGGACGGCTGCAATCCGCCCATCACGCGATCGAGGTCATCAAGGCCCGTGGCCAGGCCCGAAAGGTGGCCATCGCGCTGATAAGCGGCCGACGCCATGTCGATCGCTTCCTTCAGCGCATCGGAAAAGCGCGAGAAACCGCCATCATAGCGCCCAGTCTCGGCCAGCGCGAAGAGACGCCGCTCCGCTTCCTCGATCTGTTCGCCGGGCGCCAGGTCGACCGGGGCGTCATAGGCCGTATTGACCAGCTCCTCGCCGACCTGGATCAGGGAGCGGCGCAGCGCAAGATCATAGATCGTCTGGCCATAGTCGCCCGCATTGATGATCGTGGTCGCTTCAGTGGCGAGTCGTGTCAGGTATTGCGCGATCGTGAGCCCGCCAATGTCCTGGTCCGGTCCGAGGAAGGTTTTCAGCGTGATCGGGGTGGCGATCTTGCCGCCGCGAACCAGGCTTGCGGCGATTTCGAAGATCTTGCGGTGGAGCGGATCGTAGAAATGGTCTGGCAGCAAAAAGTCCGAGACGCGGTAAAATGCCTCGTTGTTGACGAGGATTGCCCCCAGCAGCGCCTGCTCGGCCTCGATATTGTGCGGCGCCTGTCGGAAGGTCTGGGCCTGCGCGGTATCGAGCTTGTGGATTGTGGCTTCGACGGGTGCGGGCATGCGGGACTTCGCTGATTCGATTTACGGACTCCATCGTAGCACGGGTTGTGTCGAAGGGCGGCTGCGCTTTCCCAATCCACATTGATTCACAGATCGGACAAAATCGCCTGGTGGTCAGACAAAATAAAAGCCGGGCACCACGCTGCCCGGCTCTAATTCGCCAAATCGAGGCCCGATCAGACGTCGGGCTGTTCGCCCGTGCCCGGCACGCCGGGAATTTCGACCGTTTCGGGATTTTCGAACTCGTCCTCGTCATGGCGGTGGACAGTGACGTCCTCGCCGCGGGCCTGGCGCTCGGCTTCCTCGGGCGAACGGGCGACATTCGCACTGATGAAGACTTCGACTTCCGGATGGAGGTGGACGGCAACCTTGTGCACGCCGATGGCCTTGATCGGCGTGTTCAGCACGATCTGTGAACGGCCCACGGTGAAGCCGGCGGCGGTCGATGCTTCGGCAAGGTCACGAGCATTGACCGAACCATAGAGCTGGCCGGTTTCGCCGGCCTGGCGGATCAGGGTGAAGGTCTGGCCGTCGAGCTTACCGGCAACGGCCTCGGCTTCCTTGCGCAGTTCGAGGTTGCGGCCCTCGAGCTGGACGCGGTCTTTTTCGAAGCGCTCCTTGTTGGCCTTGGTGGCGCGCAGGGCTTTGTTGTTGGGCAGAAGGAAGTTACGGGCATAGCCGTCCTTGACCTTCACGGTCTCGCCCATCTGGCCGAGTTTGGAGACACGCTCCAGCAAAATCACTTCCATGGTTTTCTCCTTTGGTTCGAATTCAATTCTGCTTCGCGGGGGAAGGCGGCCGGCCGTTCGAACCCGAGCGGCCCCGCAGGTTGAAGAAGAGATCGAGAATGCCGATCATCGCGATCACGCTCAGCGCGATCCAACTCATGATGAAGCAGACGAGATAGACGGCTGCGAGCAGCAGGGGCCGGGCCGCCATGCTGCGCGTAATGAAATGGACGACGGCGAAACCCTGCATCGCAAAAGCCGCGAGCATCGTTGCCAGCAGCAATTGCCCGGCAAGGCCATAGATATCCGGCAGCATGGAAATCAGGCAGCCAGCGCCAAGCAGCACAGCGCTCCATATCGGGAGGCGCAACGCGGCGATATCGGGCCAAGGCCGGGGAAGGCGGCCCGATATCCGGGCGATCCGTCCCGAAAGCCACAGGCCGCAAAGGCTGGCGATCGTGCCGACAAAAGCGGACATCGGCAGGATGACGCGGCTGAGCACATGCACGGTGGCAGCAGCATCCGTCACGTCGGGAAGAACGAGCGGCTGATCCTTGGGCACTGCGAACACGGCACGGAAGAACTCGGTCAGTTGCTGTTCGAGATTGCGCACGCTGTCGCCGTAGGAATTGCCCAGCGAAACAGTCGTGAAGATGGCGCTCAACGCGCTGAGCACACCAGCGATGATGACAAGAGTGCCGATCGAGATCCTGCCCTGCCCATCCTCGCCAGCCCCAAAACCAACAATAGCAAGATAGGCGAGCCCCCAGGCCGGGAGCGCTACCGACACGCCGAAGGCCAGACCGGCCTGTACGCCAAGGACGCCGCAAAGCACCGCGACCGCCACGACGGCGGCAATGAGGCCCCCGCGATAGCCCCAGCTCAGCGTTGCAACAGTGATAGGGAGGGCGGCCAACATCGCGAGGGCAAGGCCCAGCGTCGAACCGCTCAAGGCGGCGAGCATGAGAAGCGCGGCGGCAAGGCCGGCGCCGAGGCCTATGGGTATTTCGCGTGTCATCGTCGAGCTGTCCCGCTGTCGCGGTTAGAGGCCCTAGGGCCCCAGCCATGGCCGGACAACCCGGCTGACTGTCATTGAGGATGAGCGAGGCGCCGAAGCGTCTCGCCCGATGATTTCATGTTAGCCGATCACGTAAGGCAGCAGACCGAGGAAGCGGGCGCGCTTGATGGCCTGAGCCAGTTCACGCTGCTTCTTGGCCGAGACGGCCGTGATGCGGGACGGAACGATCTTGCCGCGCTCGGAAATGTAGCGCTGCAGGAGCTTCACATCCTTGTAATCGATCTTGGGCGCATTCGGGCCCGAGAACGGACAGGTCTTGCGACGACGGAAGAAGGGACGGCGTCCAGGTGCGGTAGCCATGATTACTCTTCTCCTGCTTCTTCGCCGGCCGGAGCACCGCCTTCGAACCGGTCACGGCGGGGAGCGCGATCACGGTCGCCGCCGAAACGGCCCGGGCCGCCGCGGCCACCGCCACCAAAGCCAAAGCCTCGGTCATCGTCACGGCGGTCATCGCGATCGCTCTTGCGCAGCATCGCCGACTGACCTTCCTCCAACTCGTCGACCGCCAGTGTCAGGAAGCGGATTACGTCTTCGGAAAGCGACATCTGGCGCTCGACCTCGGCCACGGCCGCGTGCGGCGCCGTAATGTTGAGGAGCGTGAAGTGCGCCTTGCGGTTCTTCTTGATACGGTACTGGAGCGACTTGACGCCCCAATATTCAGTCTTGCCTACCGTCCCGCCATGCGCTTCGATGACACCCTTGAACTGGGTGGTCAAAGCATCGACCTGCTGAGAGGTCACGTCTTGGCGAGCCAGGAAGACATGCTCGTAATTGGGCATGATTTGGCCTGTCCTTGGTTAACACACATCGCCTGGCGCGAAGCCCCTCGTGACCCTGCAGGCCGGCGAGGAATGTCCCAGAGGGCGAAGACACGGGATGACGGGGTGTTCAAACCCCTGTTGCGCGCAAGCGCAACCATCCGTTCAGCCTCCGGCCGAAGCGAAGTCGGGTCCATACAGAGTTTGCCGCCGGCGCGCAAGGGAAAGTTGGCGCGGGGCCGTGCCCGCCTTGCCAGCTCCCGACGCTAGCCGACGGGCCACCTACACCAGATGCATGCCGCCGTCGCATTCTATCACCGTGCCGGTCACATAGCTGTTTTCGATCAGGAATTGCACGGCATGCGCGACCTCGTCGGCGTTGCCTACCCGCCCCGCCGGCAAGATGTCGACCTGTTCCTGGAAGATAGCCGTCTTGACCTCAATTGGGAAGCGGTCCCACCACGCGGTGTCGACCACGCCTGGGGACACTGCGTTCACGCGGCTTGGCTTGATTTCACGGGCAAGAGTGCCGACCATCGCTTCGATCGCGCCGTTGATGGCTCCCAGCCCGGCAACGCCAGGACGTGCGATTCGGGCCGAGATCGCAGTGATGAAGGTGATGCTTCCACCAGGCCGCAAACTGGCCAACCCCGCCTGCGCCGTCTCGATTTGCGGCCAGAATTTCGCCTCGAATCCGCGGCGCAGCGCTTGGAGGTCGAGTTCAGACAGGACCCCGGCACCTTCGCCGCCGCTCATTGCCAGCACGAGATGATCGATCGGGCCGGTCTGGGCGAAGAAGCCGTCGACGGCGGCCCGGTCGCTCGCATCGAAGGCGACACCCGTGACATGGGTACCGAGGGACGCAATTGCCGCCGATAGTTTTGTTTGGTCGCGGCCAGTCGCGATAACGCGGGCACCGGCCGCCGACAGCCGTCCTGCCGTGGCGAGGCCGATGCCGGATGATCCTCCGGCCACCACGGCTGTCTGGTCTTGCAAGGTCATGGGTTATCTCCTGTTCGGCGATGACGAGGCGCCGCTTGCCTCATGGTCGAAAGGAGCTTAGGGAGGAAAGCGTTATCACTCAAATCGTTTGAATCCATGATCGATATCACTGAAACTGATTTCAGGAATTTCGACCTCAACCTATTGCTGGTGTTCCACGCGCTCATGCGCGAGCGCAGCGTCACCCGCGCGGCCCGCCGCCTGTTCATCGGTCAGCCTGCCCTCAGCGGTGCGCTGAAACGACTGCGGCTCGCCTTCGCAGACGAGCTCTTCGTACGGACATCGCACGGCATGGAGCCGACGCCCCGCGCCATCGAGCTGGCACGGGCCATCGATCCGCTGCTGGTGATGTTGCAACAGGCCTTTCACCAAAGGCCCAGCTTCGATCCGGTAGCTGCTGAGCGCGTGTTTCGCATCGGGCTGAGCGATGCGCTCGAGGTGGCGTTGATGCCAGAAGTCATGCGTCGCATCGCATCGTTGGCGCCAGGTGTGCGCTTGATCTCCCATCTCACCGATGGGCGACGCGCATCGGATATGCTGGATGCCGGCGAGATTGAGCTTGCCGTAGGCGTGTTTCTGGAAGCGCCGTCATGGCAGCGAAGGCGCGCTCTGTTCGATTGGACCTTCGTGTGCATCTACAATCCGCAACAGGTGAAGGTGACGGGCGGGACATTGTCGATGGAGCAATATCTGGCCTATCCGCATCTGCTGACCTCGTTCAACGCCGACCTCCATGGCTTCATCGACGACCAGCTCGAAAAGCTCGGTCACACGCGCCGCGTCGTGCTTTCAAGCCGGAACTTTGCGACCAGTCCTCTGATCATACGGCAGATGGAGGCTTTCACCACGGTGCCCACATTCGTTGCCGGCGCGTGGCGAGAGGCCCTCGGCCTGTCGGTGAGCAAATTGCCGTTCGATGTGCCGACGCATGTGGTGTCGTTGATGTGGACCAACCTCAATGACGCGGACGCTGGACTCGCCTGGCTGATGACCCAGTTTACCGCTTTGTTCAGCGGAAAAGCCTTTGTCTAGGACCATCGGTCCTTCACTTCGCCTGCAATGAAAGTGGAGGCTTTTGCAAGGGCCGCTGAGCTAAGGCCCGTCCCTGGACCTAGCTGCGTTGGGGCCGGACCACGGAGGCGACGATTGCTACGATGATGGCGGCAAAGGTGATTTCCATGGTCAGGACATTGTCGAATTCGCCGATCAGCCGCTCATAGAAGATCACGAAGCCGATGAAGATCAGCAGGAACGACAGAGCCGCCTTGAGGTAGCGGAAGCGGGCGATGAGGGCATCGATGACGAAATAGAGCGCCCTCAGCCCCAGAATGGCGAAAATGTTCGACGTGTAGACGATGAACGGATCGCGCGTTTGCGACAGCACGGCGGGCACGCTGTCGACGGCGAAGACGATATCGGCAATGTTGATCGTCACAAAGGCCGCGAACAGTGGTGTTGCATAGCGCACGGGCTTGCCGGTGTTGCGGTCCTGTCTGGTTATGAAGAACTTGTCACCGTTGATCTCGCGGGTCATGCGCAGATGGCGGGTCAGCCAACGCACGCCAGCATTGTGGTTGAGATCATAGGCATCGTCCTGGCTGAAGATCATGCGCACGCCGGTCACGATCAGGAAGATGCCGAAGATATAAAGCAGCCACACGAACTGCCCGACGATGGCCGCACCGAGCCCGACGAACAGGCCCCGCAGGACGATGGCCGCGACGATACCCCAGAATAGCACGCGGTGCTGGTATTGGCGCGGTACCGCAAAAAAGCTGAAGATCACGGACATCACAAAGACGTTGTCGATCGACAAGGATTGTTCGAGCACATAGGCGGTGAAGAACAGCGAGCCTTGTCCGGCGCCGAAATAGAGCCAGACGCCGAGGCCGAATATTGCCGCCAGGGACGTATAGCCGATAGTCAGTGCCAGGGATTGACCAAGCGACAGGATCGGGATGCGCCGACTGAGGTAGCCAAGATCGAAGATCAAAACACCGGCGATCGAGGCCGCAAAGACCGCCCAGAACCACAAGGGGGCGCCGAATATGTCGCCGGCAGCCAGAAACATCGGTAAAAGTTCCATCCGTTGAGGGTGGTTGATGGTCCCGCGGAAGGAAACTGTCAACTCAGAGGCCTTCTTCCCAAGCCTTATCGGCGCAGGAGGCGGCGCGCCAGAAGTTCTGGCGAATGGAGAGAAGGCGGGAACTTGTGGAGGAGTAGCAAAGCGGCGTCGTCGCGGCATGCGACATGTCAAAGCGCAGCGACACCGCGCTTGGTCATTAAGCCTTTTGTGCGAGTAACCCCCACCGTCCCGCAAAATGTTCTAGCGCCGACGCAGTGTAACGATATGATGACAGCCCCATAATAAAGAAACTGATCGCGTTGCCTTCCTCCTTTGAAAAACCTCCGGTCAGCCCGCAGCGCAGATGGCTGGCGCTTGGCGTGCATTTCTTCACCGCCAGCGGAGTGTTGTGGGGATTTCTCGCTCTGATCGCCGCGGCGGACAGGGATTGGCGCACGATGTTCCTGTGGTTGGCGCTGGCGTTGTTTGTCGACGGCATCGACGGATCGATCGCGCGCCGGATCAACATTACCGAAGCTGCGCCGCGCTGGTCCGGTACGGCGCTCGATCTCATTATCGACTATCTGACCTATGTGATCGTACCAGCCTATGCCCTTTACAGCTCGGGGATACTGCTCGGAGCCTTCAACCTGATCGCCATGGCGGTGATCCTGCTTACCAGCGCCATGTATTTCGCCGACAGCGAGATGAAGACCGAAGATGCCTGGTTCAAGGGCTTCCCAGCCGTATGGAACCTGATCGTCTTTTATTTCTTCCTGCTTCAGCCGGGTGAAGTCATCACATTCGTTTGCGTTCTGGCGCTCGGACTGGCGACCTTCGCACCTTTCGTCTTCGTGCATCCGCTCCGCGTCGCCAAATTGCGTTCCCTCACTTTGACGCTTCTGGTCGTCTGGTCGGTCCTGGCGATTTACGCCATCTGGGAGAATATGCTACCCGCCCCATGGGTGGTCTGGGCTCTGGGTATCATCGGGCTCTACTTTCTGATCCTCGGCTACTTCCGCGCGGCACCCAAACATGAGCGAACTTCTTAGTGATCCGCCGGCCTGGGTCGCGCTCGTCACGCTCACGGCCATGGAAGTCATCCTTGGTATCGACAATATCGTTTTTATTTCGGTTCTGGTTTCCAAGCTCCCGGTCGCGGAGGCAAAGCGCGCCCGCTCGATCGGGTTAATGCTGGCCCTGGTTTTCCGCATCATCCTGCTTTTCCGTCTGAGCTGGCTGATCGGCCTTACCGCGCCGGTGTTCACTGCCTTCGGACGGGGGATATCCTGGCGCGACATCATCCTGATGACTAGCGGTCTCTTCCTGCTCTTCAAGGCCACGCACGAGATCCATAGCGAGTTCGAGCATGATGGCGGAGGACCGCCGACGGCGCAGATCGGCGCTGCCTTCACTGCCGTGATCGTTCAGGTCTGCCAGATCGATATCGTCTTTTCGGTCGATTCCATCATCACAGCGATCGGCATGGCCCAGCAACTGCCCGTGATGATCGCGGCCGTCGTCATTTCCATAATCTTTATGTATCTGGCCTCCGGGCCGATCGGCGGCTTCATCCATCGCCATCCGACCACGAAGATGCTCGCTCCCGCTTTTTTGATCCTGATCGGCGTATCGCTTGTAGCCGACGGTGCCGGCTTGCATATTCCGCGTGGTTATATCTATTTCGTCATGGCGTTTGCCGCGGGGGTCGAGACCATCAACGTCCTGGCCAAGCAGCGCAGAGCGAAAATGAAGGTCAGTCCGCTAGCGCAGTGATTTTGTTTAATTTCTAAGGGAAATCCGATGCCTGCAGCCATTCGTGTTCACCAGACCGGCGGCCCCGAAGTTCTCACCTACGAGGACGTTGCCACCACCACTCCCGGACCGGGCGAGGTGCTGATCCGCCAGCAAGCCTGCGGCGTCAATTACATCGATACCTATTATCGCTCGGGCCTCTACAAGGCGCCGAGCATGCCCTTCACTCTCGGTGCGGAAGGCGCCGGCGAGATCATCGGGGTCGGCGAGGGCGTCAGCCTGTTCACGGCGGGCGATCGCGTCTGCTATTCCGGTGCCATAGGCAGTTATGCTTCCGAACGCGTCTTCCCGGCCGATCGCCTCATCCCGCTGCCGGATACGATTTCCTACGAACAGTCCGCCGGCATGATGCTCAAGGGCATGACGGCGCAATATCTGGTGCGACGAACCTTTAAGGTCGGGAAGGGCCATATCATCTTGGTGCATGCGGCAGCGGGCGGCGTCGGCCTCATCATTTGCCAGTGGGCAAAATCGCTTGGCGCGACCGTGATCGGTACGGTCGGTACGGAAGACAAGGCGGCTCTCGCCCGAGCCAATGGCGCCGACCATACCATCCTCTATCGCAGCGAAGACTGGGTGAAGCGTGTCGCCGAGATCACCGGCGGCGTCAAATGTGACGTCGTTTATGACGGCGTCGGCAAGGATACCTATCCTGGGTCTCTCGATTGCCTTCGCCCGCTCGGCATGTGGGTTTCGTTCGGCAATGCTTCAGGTCCGGTCGAGCCTATGCCGATGCTGACGCTGGCTCAAAAGGGCTCGCTGTTCGCAACGCGTCCGACGCTCGGGACCTACATCGCCAAGCGTGAAGACCTGCTCGCTTCCGCCAACGACCTATTCTCGGTTGTCGCGTTCGGCTCGGTGAAGATTCCTATCAATCAGCGTTATGCCCTTAAGGACGCCCGCAAGGCGCATGAAGAACTGGAAGGACGCCGCACCACGGGATCATCCATCCTCCTGCCATAGTTGCACGCTAGCGGCGGGACATCATGATGCTTGCACCGCTTTTTGCCGCCCCTGCGATCATCCAGCTTCACGTCGCGGCCGCGGTCGGTGCATTCGGCTCCGGCGCGCTACAATTGGCCCTGCCGAAGGGGACCCTCCGCCACCGGGCTTGCGGCTATGTCTGGATCGGCCTGATGGTTATACTTTCGGTGTCGAGCTTCTGGATCCATACCATCCGCCTCATCGGACCGTTCAGCCCGATTCATCTGTTGTCGATCCTCACCCTGGCCGGCCTGCCGCGGGCGATTTGGCTGGCGCGAAAAGGGGATGTAACGGGCCATCGGCGGTTGATGATAATCCTGTTCGTGTTCGCCCTCGTCGGAGCCGGATTGTTCACGCTCGTGCCGGGTCGATTAATGCATGTGGTGGTCTTCGGCTAGCACGCGTCATACTCGGAAATTGAAATAAGTCCTTGAAAAATAAATCGAAGAATGCTGTTGGCACCGTCTCCGCAAAGGTGGTGTCACGCGGCGGAATAGTCTAGAAAGACGCACCAGATTCGGTTCGAGGCCGTGAATTGACTAACGAGAACGACAAGCGACCCGGGGACGGAGAACCGTCCGACATCCGGTCGACTTCCATCACCGACGAAATGCGGCGCAGCTACCTCGATTACGCGATGAGCGTGATCGTCAGCCGCGCCTTGCCCGACGTGCGCGACGGCTTGAAGCCCGTTCATCGGCGCATCGTGCATTCCATGTATGAGAACGGGCACACGCCCGACCGCAAATATGTGAAGTCGGCCAACATTGTCGGCGCCGTGATGGGTCAATACCATCCCCACGGCGACCAATCGATCTATGACGCCCTCGTGCGCATGGCGCAGACCTTCTCCATGCGCGTGCTGCTGGTGGACGGACAGGGCAATTTCGGATCGGTCGACGGCGATCCGCCGGCGGCCATGCGCTACACCGAGTCGCGCATGTCCAAGGCCGCCGTGGCGATGATCGATGATATCGACAAGAACACGGTCGATTTCCAGGAGAACTATGACGGCACCAGGCAGGAACCGACGGTTCTGCCGGCGCGCTTTCCCAACCTACTCGTCAATGGCGCTGGCGGCATCGCCGTTGGTATGGCGACGAACATTCCGCCCCACAATTTGGGCGAGGTCATCGATGGTTGCCTGGCCTATATCGAGGATCCGGGCATTACGATCGACGATCTGATGGAAATCATCCCGGGCCCCGATTTTCCCACCGGCGCCAACATCGTCGGACGTTCCGGTATCCGTTCGGCCTACCAGACGGGCCGCGGCTCCATCATCATGCGGGCCACCGCGACGATCGAGGAGATCCGCAAGGATCGCGATGCTATCATCGTCACTGCGATCCCCTACCAGGTCAACAAGGCGACGCTGCAGGAGCGCATTTCTGAACTGGTGCGCGAGAAGAAGATTGAGGGTATCGCCGAGGTCCGCGACGAGTCCGATCGCCAGGGCATGCGCCTCGTAATCGAATTGAAGCGCGACGCCGTCGGCGATGTCGTGCTCAACCAGCTCTATCGCTTTACCTCCCTGCAAACCAGCTTCGGCGCCAACATGGTGGCGCTGAACGGCGGCAAGCCGGAAGTCCTGAATCTGAAGGACTTCATCGCAGCCTTCGTCGACTTCCGCGAGGAGGTCGTTTCCAGGCGAACGAAATACCTGCTCGGCAAGGCACGTGACCGCGCTCACATTCTGTGTGGCCTGGCCACGGCAGTCGCCAATATCGACGAAGTCATCCGCATTATCCGCACCAGCCCCGATCCAAACACCGCTCGCGAGGCCTTGATGGAGCGGGAGTGGCCGACGGGTGATATTGCCCCGTTGATCCTCCTGGTCGATGACCCCAAGCACCCGCTGAATCCCGACGGCACCTATCGCCTGTCTGACACGCAGGCTCGGGCCATTCTCGAACTGAGACTGGCTCGCCTTACCGCTCTGGGGCGCGACGAGATCGGCGACGAATTGCAGTCGCTGGCCGATCAGATCCGCGATTATCTCGACATCCTCCGCTCGCGTGCCCGCATCATGGGCATCGTTCGCACCGAGCTCGAAGAGATACGTGCGGCGCATACCTCGCCCCGCCGAACCGAGATCCTCGATTCCGATGCCGATTTCGAGGACGAGGACCTGATTCAGCGTGAGGACATGGTCGTAACCGTCAGTCATGCCGGCTATGTCAAACGAGTGCCGCTGTCGACCTACCGTGCGCAGCGCCGCGGCGGCAAGGGGCGTTCGGGCATGCAGACGCGCGAGGAGGATTTCGTCACCTCCCTTTTCGTCGCCAACACCCATACGCCCGTATTGTTTTTCTCGTCCAAGGGGCGGGTCTACAAGGAGAAGGTCTGGCGCCTGCCGCTGGCTGCTCCGCAGGCGCGTGGCAAGGCCTTCGTCAACCTGCTGCCGATCGAGCAGGACGAACGCATCACCTCGATCATGCCGCTGCCCGAGGATGAAAATCTGTGGGCGACGCTGCACATCATGTTCGCGACTACCTCGGGTAGCGTGCGCCGCAACGACCTTTCCGACTTCGTCCAGGTCAATCGCGCCGGCAAGATCGCGATGAAGCTGGAGGAGGGCGAACAAATCCGTGACGTCTCGATTTGCACCGAGGCGGACGACGTGCTGCTCACCACCGCGCAAGGGCAGTGCATCCGTTTCCCGGTGCCGGATGTGCGCGTGTTCAAGGGACGCGATTCCATGGGTGTGCGCGGCATCCGCCTGGAGGATGGGGACACCGTCATCGCCATGGCGATCATTGCGCATAAAGAGATTTCGCCGGAAGAGCGTGCGACCTATTTCAAGATGCGCCGTGCGGTTTCCGGTGAAGTGGAAGGGGGCGACCCTGTCGTCGAGGATGCCGAAGAGGCAGCTTCGGATGCGGTGGCGATCTCGACTGAGCGTTATGCCGAATTGTCGGCGGCTGAGCAGTTCATCCTCACCATTTCGGAGAACGGCTACGGCAAACGCACCTCGTCCTATGAATATCGCATCACCGGGCGCGGCGGCAAAGGCATTGTCGCCATGGCGGTGAACGATCGCAACGGACCTCTGGTCTCATCCTATGCGGTCGAAAATTCCGACCAGATCATGCTGGTGACCGATGGGGGGCAGCTTATTCGCTGTCCGGTCGACGGCATTCGTACGGTTGGCCGCGGCTCGCAAGGCGTCATCGTCTTCAACACAGCTGATGGCGAAAAGGTCGTCTCGGTCGAGCGTGTGAGCGACGAGGGCGAGGATGACGAGGAAGGTGAAGAATGAGACGGTTTTTCAATAGGTTGTAGCCCATTCTCCACCCTCTCTTGTAGATATCAGGCCTGCAGGTCCCGAAGTCTGCAGAAGCCCCTTCCAACCTGGCGATGGGCGCCGCGGCACGTTCGGTGATATCGATGTCTGGAGGCGGTAAATCCGAAAAAAAAGCGGCTTTCGCGAGGAAGCCGCTTTAAAGTTCCGGGCATGCGATCCGATACGCATGGGGACCGGGGTCTTGGAGATCGGTTGCCGTCTAGGTGCGAGCCATTCAAATGAGCTGGATCACATTTCGACAGCGAAATCGTAGCGGCAAACTCAGTTGCCGGTTTTCACACGCACCAGCGTGGTCTCGTTCGACTGCTCATAAACCTGGATCAGCGTTATCCGCGGCACCGAGGTCATCGAGCCCTGGGTGTTGCTTGCGCAGGCGGCGATCAGCGAGGCCTTCTTGCAGTCGGCGGCTGGATCCTTGACGTCTTGCCGGTCGCCGCGCACGCTCGACATTTGCTGGGGTTGCATGCGCGCGACATCGAGAAGCGACGCCCCACCAAGCACGAACAGACTTGCACCAATTGCCAGAATGGGTCGGAAGGATGCCATCGACGTGTCCTCAACTTGAATAGAGCTTGTCTTTGTTCCTCAGCTCATAATTCATTAACCGTAAATCGGGCGTGATATGCTGTGCGATTTGGCACATGCCGTTCTTGCGAGCGGTGTTGGGGCAGGGTACAGCCGGTATTGCTGGGTCTTCGGCACCAGCTTTTGCTTTGAGAGCATCCATGACCTCAGCCACCGGTAGCCTGCGTACCGCCTTCTACGCCGGTTCTTTCGATCCCCTGACCAATGGCCATGTCGACGTTATCCGGCATGCCAGCGCCGTTGCCGATCGCCTGGTGGTAGCCATCGGCGTTCACCCCGGCAAGGCGCCGATGTTCAGTGCCGAGGAGCGCGCGGACATGATCCGTGAGGATTGCGGGCCTGTCTTCGGTGCTGATCGGCTGGAGGTCATAACTTTCGCCGACCTTGCAGTCGATGCCGCACGGCGCGCCGGCGCGACCTTGCTGATCCGGGGGCTGCGCGATGGCACCGATCTTGACTATGAAATGCAGATGGCCGGCATGAACGCGGCGCTTGCGCCGGGCGTGCAAACGGTGTTTCTGCCGTCCTCGCCCATTGTGCGCCCTATCACGGCCACTCTTGTGCGGCAGATCGCGTCGATGGGCGGCGACGTTTCCGGATTCGTGCCGGCCGGTGCTCTGCGCCGTCTCAAAGCTCGTTTCTCGAAATCGGCGTAGGCCGACCGCGATCCAATTCCCTCTCCCAAGGAGCTTGCCTTGCTACGTCTTCTTTCCGCTCTGGCCGTCATGATCGGCCTTTTCGCAGCTGCGCCCGCTCAGGCTGCCCAGCTTGACCCGCAGAATACCGTCTATCTCGACACCCAATATGGCCGAGTAACCATCAAGCTGCGCCCCGATCTCGCCCCCCACCATGTCGAGCAGATCAAGACGCTGGTGAAGCGTGGTTTCTACAATGGCATTGTCTTCCACCGCGTAATCGACGGGTTCATGGCCCAGACAGGTGACCCGACGGGCACTGGAACAGGCGGTTCGGATCTGCCCGACCTCAAGGCCGAATTTACCAACAAGGCGAAATTCGTGCGCGGCACCGTGGGTATGGCCCGTTCGTCAAATCCGGATTCGGCCAATTCTCAGTTCTTTATCATGTATGCCCCAACGCCGAGCCTCGACGGCCAATACACCATCGTCGGCGATGTCGTCAGCGGCATGGACGCCCTCGACAAGATCAAGAAAGGTAGCGAGGACAATAACGGCATGGTCACCGACCCCGACAAGATCATCAAGATGCAGATGGCTGCCGGCGCCAAATGATCCCTTGTTGTCAGGTTGCCTTCGCCGTCAGGTGGCAATTCCTGCCTGGCGGCCTTATTTGAACGTTTCTCCCGTTTCGAAAGACTAGAAAGGAGCGTGCCGATGGCCGCCGACCCCCAAAACACGATCGTCATGGAAACCACGCAAGGCCGTGTCGTCATTGAATTGCGTCCGGACCTTGCGCCCAAGCATGTCGAACGCATCAAGCTGCTCACCCGCGAGCAATTCTATGACGGCATCGTCTTTCACCGCGTGATCGACGGCTTCATGGCGCAGGTCGGTTGCCCCCATGGCACCGGCACGGGCGGGTCCAAGCATCCGAACCTGCCGGCCGAGTTTAATGCCGAACCGCATGTGCGCGGCATCTGCTCGATGGCCCGTTCCTCGATGCCGAACTCGGCCAATTCGCAGTTCTTCATCGTGTTCGGCGACGCCTCTTTCCTTGACCGGCAGTACACAGTATGGGGCAAGGTTGTGGAAGGCATGGAGAATGTCGACAAGATCAAGCGCGGCGAGCCGGTGAAGAACCCTGACAAGATCGTCACCATGCGTGTCATGGCCGACGCAGCGTAAGACATTGATATCCCGGGACCGCCGGCTTTCAGCCGGCTCTTCAATTAAGCCGTCTGTAAGAGCCGGCAGAAAGCCGGCGGTCCCAGGGCTTTTCCCATGCGCGTTTCCGATTTCGACTTTCATCTGCCGCCGCAGAATATCGCGCTACGTCCTGCCGAGCCGCGCGATAATGCGCGCTTGCTCGAGGTCGACCCAGTCTCGGGCAAGCTGAGCGACTACACCGTCCGTGACCTGCCCGGGCTGCTGCGCTCGGGCGATGCGCTCGTCTTCAACGACACCAGAGTCATCCCAGCGCGCCTCGAGGGCGTGCGCCAGCGCACCGGCGGAGCGGGAGCATCGATCGAGGCGATGCTGCACCAGCGTATCGGCCCGGCACAATGGAAGGCCTTCGCGCGGCCCGGCAAGCGCCTGGCTGTCGGCGACACCATCGAATTCGGGCGGGATCTGAGCGCGATGGTAGAGATCAAGGGGGAGGGTGGCGAGGTCACTCTTGGGTTTTCCCGGTCGGGACCCGATCTCGACGTCGCAATCGCCGCGACCGGCCATATTCCGCTGCCGCCCTATATCGCTTCCAGACGGGCTGACGACCAGCGTGACCGGGAGGACTACCAGACCATCTATGCCAAGGCCGATGGCGCCGTCGCTGCGCCGACGGCCGGCTTGCATTTCACGCCCGCTTTATTCGAGCGCCTCGATCAGGCCGGCATTTCGCGCCATTTCGTCACGCTTCATGTGGGGGCGGGCACTTTCCTGCCGGTGAAGGGCGAGGACCTGGCCCAACACAAGATGCATGCCGAGTTCGGCGTCGTCACGGACGAGACCGCGTCCAAGCTCAACCAAATCAAGGCAAATGGCGGCCGCATCGTCGCAGTCGGAACGACATCGCTGCGCCTGCTCGAGAGCGCGGCCGGGTCGGATGGCAGGATTGCACCCTTCGCCGAAGAAACTGCAATCTTCATCACGCCGGGCTATCGTTTCCGGACCGCCGACGCGTTGATGACCAATTTCCACCTGCCGCGCTCGACGCTGATGATGCTGGTTTCGGCCTTTGCAGGCTATGAGACGATAAAAGTGACTTACACCCATGCGATTGCGCAGGGCTATCGCTTCTATTCCTATGGCGATGCCAGTCTGTTATGGCGGGAGCCATGCTGAACGTCGCCAACATCTCCATGACATCCGCTTCCGTTTCCTTTTCTGTCCACGCCACCGAGGGTGCCGCACGCACCGGTGCCTTGCGGCTCGGCCGCGGCACCGTCCGTACCCCGGCCTTTATGCCCGTGGGCACTGCGGGCACGGTGAAGGCGATGTATGTCGACCAGGTCAAGGATCTCGGGGCCGATATCATTCTGGGCAACACCTACCACCTGATGCTGCGGCCGGGAGCCGAGCGCGTGGCGGCCCTCGGCGGTCTGCATGAATTCTCGCGCTGGCAAGGCCCCATCCTGACCGATTCCGGCGGTTTCCAGGTGATGTCGCTGTCGGGCCTGCGCAAGCTCGACCGGGATGGCGTTACTTTCAAGAGCCATATCGACGGCTCCTCGCACCGCCTGACGCCAGAACGCTCTGTCGAGATCCAGACCCTGCTTGATTCCGACATCATCATGCAGCTCGACGAATGCGTGCGTCTCCCCTCCACGCGTGCCGATATCGAGCGGGCCATGCGCCTCTCCCTCGATTGGGCGGAACGCTCCAAAAAGGCTTTCGGCATCCAGCCGGGCAAGGCGATCTTCGGCATCGTGCAGGGGGGCGATATCACCGATCTGCGCATCGCTTCGGCTTCCTCCCTCGCGGAGATGGACTTCCCCGGCTATGCCATCGGAGGCCTTGCTGTTGGGGAACCGCAAGCCGTGATGCTCGCAATGATCGAGACGGTCGAACCCTTCCTGCCGAGGGCCAAGCCGCGCTACCTCATGGGCGTGGGCACGCCGGATGATTTGATCGAGAGCGTGTCGCGGGGCATTGACATGTTCGATTGCGTCATGCCGACGCGGGCAGGGCGCCACGGCCTTGCCTATTCGCGTTTCGGCAAAATCAACCTGAAGAATGCCCGTCATGCCCAGGATCATCGCCCGCTGGATGAGACCTCGTCCTGCCCGGCGGCGAGCGAGTATAGCCGCGCCTATCTCCATCACCTGACACGTGCCAATGAGATCCTCGGCATGATGCTGCTGACCTGGATCAACCTTGCCTATTATCAGGACCTGATGGCGGGCATGCGCGCTGCCCTCGCAGCCGGCCGCTTCGCCGCTTTCAAGGCCGAGACCAAGGAAGGCTGGGCGAGGGGTGATATTCCGGCGCTGTAGCCAGGATCTGAAAAAGGGCGCCGACGCCCGCAACCCTTTTCATGCCTGGGCGCGGCGTGCCGCCGACACTGACTGGATTCACGGCGCGCCTGTCCTAACGGAGTACATGCCCGTGGTGCGAAATTCCGAGGGGCTGATCGCGAAGGTTCGCCGGAACACCTTGGCAAAATAATTCGGTTCGGCGAAACCGCAGGCGCTTGCGATCGCCTTGACGCTGAGTTGGCCGTTGACAAGCAAGCGGGCCGCCCGCTGCATTCGTTCCCGCATCACGAACTCGGATGGCGAAAGTCCCTCAACATGCGCGAATGTCCGGCTGAAATGGGCGCGGCTCATCCCGGCCATGTCGGCAAGTGTCTGGATTTCCAGGGGCTGGTCGAGATGAAGACGAATATGGGCGGCGACGCGTTGCACCGCCACGTGACGACTTCCGTTAGGGCCGACCTCCTGACGCGCCATCAGGTCGTCGTGAAGCGCCATTATCGCGTTGTAGCTTCGGCCCGAAGCCCTGCCTGCCTCAAGCGCCGTATCGGTGAGATCAAGGCAGATGCGAGCCAGTTCCTCTATCGTCTCGGGGCGGAGTCGGAAAACCGGACCGGTGGAAGCTAGAATAGCCCTGCACAACCGCAGCGCCTCCTGGCCGCTCATGGCAATCCAGAAGAAAGTCCAACTCGCGCCATGCTCCACCCAATAACGGTGGGTGTGGGGGATCGTCACGAGCATCGTTTCGCCGGGGCCGATGGTGTAGCGCTGGCGTTCGAACTGCAGGCGGCCACTACCCGCGATCGTGTGCTGAAGGATCGAGAAGGGCGTGTTGCCGCGTTTGCGGCCGTCCCAGTCGTAGGAAGGACCGGTCGCTATCTCATAGCCCGTGCTGGTGGGCATGACGTGCAAGCGATCGCGCCGCCTCGGCAACGAAATCGTGTGGCGAAAGGGGCCACGTCCCGTCAGCGAGCTGAGCACAAAATTACCCATGAGAGCACCAACGTCCTCTGTTCATCGGCCAGAACGCCAAGCATAGATGGTCTGCCTTTCAAGTGCGCGGCTGCGTGAGAGCATTATAGGAGGCTCACGGGGCATTTTCCCCCTCCAGCCTACAGCGGATGTTCTTATGCGAGGAGATTACTGGCCATGAGTTCCATCAAGATCGCGATTATCGGAGCTGGCAGCGTCGGATTTACCCGAACGCTCGTTCGAGACATCCTTTGCGTTCCCGAATTGCGCGACATCGAGTTTGCGCTGACAGATCTCAATAAGCATAATCTAGACATGATCCGCGAGATCCTCGATCGTCTCGTCGAGGTCAATAGGTTCCCAACACGCATCACCGCAACTACGGATAGACGCAAGGCGCTCGAAGGCGCGCGCTATGTCATCAATTGCGTGAGGGTCGGCGGGCTCGAGGCCTTTGCCGACGACATCCGCATTCCCTTGCAATACGGTGTCGACCAGTGTGTGGGCGACACGATCTGCGCTGGCGGCATAATGTATGGTCAGCGTTCCATCGCCGCGATCCTGGATTTCTGCAAAGATATCAAGGAGGTCGCCGAGCCCGGAGCGCGCCTGCTCAACTATGCCAATCCGATGGCGATGAATACCTGGGCCGCGATCGAACATGGCGGCGTCGACACAATCGGCCTTTGCCATGGCGTTCAGCACGGCTGGCGCCAGATTGCCGAAGTGCTCGGCGCGGCCGATCCCAAGGACGTGGACTACATCTGCTCAGGCATCAACCATCAGACCTGGTACATCGATGTTCGCTACAAGGGCAGGCGCATCGGCAAGCAGGAACTGCTGGACGCCTATGAGCGGCACCCAGTCTATTCCAGGCAGGAAAAAGTACGCATCGATGTCCTGAAACGCTTCGGGGTGTATTCAACCGAAAGTAATGGGCATCTTTCGGAATATCTGCCCTGGTACCGCAAGCGGCCGGAAGAGATCACCCGCTGGATCGACATGTCCGAGTGGATCCACGGCGAGACCGGCGGTTATTTGCGGGTTTGTACGGAGGGTCGCAACTGGTTCGAGGAGGAGTTTCCCCGCTTCCTGAGCGACGCAGGCAAGCCCGTCGACCCGGCGCGGCGCACGACGGAACATGCAAGCTATATCATCGAGGCTCTGGAAACCGGCCGCATCTATCGCGGGCATTTCAATGTCCGCAACCGGGGACTGGTAACTAACCTGCCTGATGACGCCATCGTCGAAAGCACGGGCTTTGTAGATCGCTTCGGGCTCAACATGGTGGCCGGCCTCACGCTGCCGGATGCTTGCGCCGCGCCTTGCATCGCCTCGATCAACGTCCAACGCATGGCGGTCAAGGCCGCCATCAATGGCGATGTCGATCTCCTCAAGCTGGCCATGCTCCACGATCCCCTGGTCGGCGCGGTCTGCACGCCCGATGAGGTCTGGCAGATGACCGACGAGATGCTGGTGGCGCAGGCCAAATGGCTGCCTCAATACGCCCACGATATCGACGGCGCGAAGGCCCGTCTTGCGGCCAAGCAGGTTCCCAAGCGCAACTGGCAGGGCGCCGCTCGCCTGCCCGTACGTTCCATCGACCAATTGCGCCTGGAGCGCGGTCGTAAGGACGGCGGCGTCTCGCCGGACCAGCAGGTCGTGGCGTGAGCGCACGCCGCATCCAGCAAGTGCGCTAGGGGCCATTTTTCCACAACGCATGGGCAACAGGGCGGACAACAAAACAACCGCCGACAAAAACTGGAGGAAGAAGTCATGAAACTGCTCAAGATAGGGTTGTTACTTGGTTCCTTGCTTGCGCCCCTCGCGGCGAATGCTGCATGGGCGGAGCCGGTCACCCTCGATTTCTGGGTGGCTTGGGATCCGACCCAGGCCGATGCCAAGGCCGCGATGACCAAGATCGCAGAGTTCGAGCAAGCTCACCCTGACATCAAGATCAAGACGCAGACCATCGCCTTCGAGGCCTTGCACGACAAGCTCGTAACCTCGATCGCGGGCGGCGATGCGCCCGATCTGAGTTGGGGGCTGATCGAATGGCTCGGCGAATTCAATCGCATGAACGCGTTGGCTGATCTGACCCCGTATGCCGCCAAATGGGGGGACCGCGACAGCATTTATCCCAATGCACTCAGCGAGCTTACCGTTGATGGCAAATTGCTGGCGCTCCCCAACTACCTGGGCCTGCGCGGGCTGCTCTATCATGCGGACATGCTCAAACAGGCCGGTATCGATACGCCGCCGAAAACCTGGGGCGAACTCGTCAACGCATCGCTGAAGATAAGACAGGCGACCGGAAAGCCGGGTTTCGGCATAGCTGGTCGCGGTGTCCGTTCGCCGCAGGAACTCATCATGTACCTGGCGCAGAACGATGTGCAGATCGCCAAGCGCCAGTCGGACGGCAAGTACAAGAATGATTGGGCTGACAATCCTGATGAAATGAAAGCCGCCACTGAGGTCTTCGCACTCTATCGCCAGTTTCTCGACCAGGGAGCGATAGCGCCGCAGGCTCCAGGTTGGGGCTGGGAGGAAGAGGACACGAACTTCTCGCTTGGACAGTACGCCATGGTTGTCGACGGCTCCTGGATGCGCAGTCGTACCGACCAGAATCCGGAACAGATGAAGGACGTCCGCGTCACACCGCCGCCCGCCGGGCTGAAGGCGGCAACCTTTTTCGAGATTGCCCCCTTCTACATTTACAAGAGCAAACATCCCCAGGAGACGTGGGAATTCGCGTCCTTCATGCTGAGCAAATCCTATCAGAGTGCCGTATTCCCCGATCGTTCGCCACGAATGGATGTACAGGGCGATGCGATCTGGGGCACGCCGTTCACCTCGCTCACGCCGATCGGTGTTTCCTTCCCGCCGGTGGCGCTGGGATCGATCACGCGTGACATGGAAGAATCGATCGGCCGCGTCCTCCTTAAAAACGAGGATCCCGCCACAGTTGCGACGTGGCTCGGCAAGTCGATTAACAAGAGCCTGCGACAATCCGGTCAGATGTCAGTGCAGGATTGAACAGGTTGACGGGCCTGCCGACCTGAACACAGAGCTTCCTTGCTTCAGGTCGGTGCAGACCACGCCGATCAATGCCGGTCATGGCCAGTGACACCAGAGGCCGGCATGCAACGGGAAACCAGAGCGATGGTGAATGCGGAACTTGTGGCAACGGATGAAGAAGCTCCGGCAGTCCGAGGCGTGCCACTTCGCCAGATGCATTTGCGTCGGATGGCCGCGCTGTTTCTGGCACCGGCCGCGGCGTTGCTGCTGGTTCTCGTAGCCTATCCGTTGTTCAACGTGCTCTGGCAAAGCCTGAACTATGGCAATCTCGTCGATCCCAGCACCAAGGGTTTTGCCGGCCTCGACAACTATCGGACGGTGCTTGAGGACGAGGATATCGCTTCGGCATTCTGGCACACGCTCACCTGGACGGGCCTCTCGGTCGCCGGTGAATATATCCTCGGCCTCGCCGCCGCTGTCGCCCTTGCCCAACCGATCAGGGCTAGGGCGATTTTCCGGGGCATCGTCGTCATTCCATGGGTTATCCCCATCGCGATCGCCGGCCTCAACTGGATGTGGCTGCTCAATCCGGACTACGGCGTGCTCAACGCATGGATGGTCAATCTGGGACTACTCGACCATGCGCGCGATTGGCTTGGTCAGATCGACACCGCGCTCCTGACTGTGACCTTCGTCAATATCTGGCGCAGCTTTCCATTCTATACGATCAGTCTCCTGGCAGCGCTGCAGGCTGTACCGGCGGAATTGCATGAGGCAGCAGCAATGGATGGCGCGGGGCCGATCCGCCGCTTCGTCGTCATCACCCTGCCGCATCTCAAGGCGGTATCGCTCACGCTGATCTTTATCCATGTCATCTGGACTGCCATCAATTTCGACTTTGTCTGGGTTATGACCCAAGGCGGCCCGCTCAATGCATCGCAAACGCTGCCGGTGATGATCTATAAATATGCCATGCAGGACTATGACCTCGGTGCCGCCTGCGCCCTGGCTGCGATGTCGATGGGCTTCATGGCCAGTCTCTTCTTTCTTTATTTCTACGGTGTTCGCCGCAATTTCTACGGTGTTCGCCGCAAGGGACTCCGGTAAGCCATGGTCAACTCCCGCAGCCATCGCCTTTTCACCTCGACACTGACCTATTCCGTCCTTGCCTTGTTCTGCGTGTATTGCCTGTTTCCCTTCATCTGGATGCTGGACACCGCACTGAAGCCGGCCTCCGAAGTGATGAGCAGCGAGCCATCCCTCCTGATCTCGGCTCCGACACTGCAGAACTTCGAGAACGTGCTCTTTGAGAGCGACTTCCTCACCTATTTCCGCAACAGCATGATCGTGGCGGTCTCCTCCACGATCCTCACGTTGATCGTTTCGATATTTGCAAGCTATGCGCTGAGCCGCTGGGGCAGTTATCCGGTGAGCCAGTTGGTCGGCGGGGCGATGCTGGTGTCGCAGATGATCCCGGGCGTGCTGCTGCTGGTGCCGCTCTACGTCTTGATGCAGCATCTGGGCTTGCTCAGCACCTACCGTGCCCTAATCATCGTGTATTGCACTTTCATGATTCCGCTCGTCACCTTCATGCTCAAGAGCTTCTTTGATGGCATTCCCCCTGAGCTGGAGGAAGCGGCGGAGATGGATGGCTGCTCGCGTCTCGGCTTCATCTGGCGCATCCTGCTGCCCTTGTCGGCGCCAGGTATCCTGGCCACCAGCGTGTTCGCCTTCGTCGCCGCCTGGAATGAATTCATGTTCGGCTATGTGCTGATTAATGACGACGCGCGCCGCACGCTGACCCCCGGCATCATGATCTTCAAGGGCTCGCATCAGACCGATTGGGGCCTACTTATGGCCGCCTCGGTGCTTGCTGTGGTGCCCGTTGCCCTTGGCTTCGTCTATTTGCAGCGGTTCCTTGTGGAAGGGCTGGCTGCAGGGGCGGTCAAGGGCTGAGCGAAGAGAGGGCGCTCGCTCTTGCGGGCCAGACCTCAAGCGGAAGCAGGGGGCTGATTGTTCCTTCTGTCATGGGGAAAATCCAAAGAGGACCTGCGCGTTGGGATGCTTGTCCTTCGTTAGAGCTGAACATACCCTATCCCCTTATGCTATAAGGACTCCATGACTAACGCCGCTCACGAAAAGCACAAGCTGCTGGCGCGGATCTGGCCTATTAAGGGCCAGGTCGAAGCGATTGAGGGCGCGCTCCCGCACGAACCGCATTCCTATCAGGAAAGACTGGCGGGGTTCCCGTCCTTGTCGCATGTCACCATCGAGGTACAACCTCTTGGATGAGCAGCGTAGAGCTTGCTACCCCTTCATTGAGTCGTGCCATAAAATGGCCACATCACAAGTAGCAAAGCGGTATCCGGCCCCGTAGGACCAAGCCACCTTGCAACAATCGAAAACGGACCATGGGCACTACAACCACGGGTAGACGCGCGCGCCTTTCAGCCGCCGAGATTCTGCGGGATGTTCATAAAGCCATGCGCGGCCAGGGCCGCGACAGAGGGACAATGGCGCGATAGCGCCTCCTCCTGTTCGCTTGCCTTCCGTGGGTGTGGCGAAGGAAGGTAAGCGATGCTCAACGCCGCTTCGCGCCGGATTTCGGCAAAACGCTTCTCGGCCATCTCGCGGGTGGCCGGTGCCCAGATACCGATCCAGGCTATCTACTCCATTTGTCATATTCTTGTCGTCGATGCCCGGCTAGCCAGCTACGGCACGCGGCTGGGGGTCGTTGTCCTATGTGTTCCAGCTTTCGGAATCTGACGCATGGCCCTGTACAAATTCACCCCACCGTCGATCGGGCGCAATGCGTTGCCGAGCTTCTGGGATCTGATCGCCCTTTCACTGGTGATCGGTGCCATCGCGCTGATGGCCAATGGTGCCCGCGTCACGACTGTTCCGCTGTTGGGCCTTAACGTTACGCCGCTTTCGCTCGATCCGGCCAATCTACCCATCTATGCCTTGCGCTCGATCCTGCGCATGTTGCTAGCGATCGTATTCTCGCTGATCTTCACCTTCATCTATGCCGCTGTCGCCGCCAAGAGCCGGCGGGCCGAGATGGTGCTCATCCCCGTCCTCGACATCCTTCAATCGGTGCCGATCCTGGGCTTCCTGACTTTCACGGTGACCTTCTTCCTCAACCTGTTTCCGGGCAGTGTCCTGGGTGCGGAGCTCGCCTCGGTTTTCGCCATCTTCACCAGCCAGGCCTGGAACATGACCTTCAGCATGTATCAGTCCATGCGAAACCAGCCCAAGGATCTGGAGGAGGTGACGGCAAGCTTCCATCTGAGCGGGTGGCAGCGCTTCTGGCGGCTCGATGTGCCCTTCGCTATGCCGGGCCTGGTCTGGAACACCATGATGTCGATGTCGGGTGGCTGGTTCTTCGTGGTGGCTTCTGAAGCGATCACCGTCGGCGACACCACCGTCACCCTGCCGGGTGTCGGATCCTATGTCGCGCTTGCCATCAAGCAGCAGAACATCCTGGCGATTTTCTACGCCGTCATCGCCATGCTCGTCGTCATCATCCTTTACGACCAGTTCTTGTTCCGACCGCTGGTGGCATGGGCCGACAAGTTCCGCTTCGAGACGACATCGTCAGGGATCGCACCGACATCCTGGATGCTCGATCTCTTTCGCCGCGCACGCATCACGCGCTACCTGTCCGCCCCTGTTGCTCTGATTGCGCCTCTGATCTGGAACCTGCAAATACCGTCGCTGCGCCTGGGCTCGGGCAAGCCCAACCCCGTGGCATCACCCGCCATCGACTGGATCTGGCTTGGTCTTGTCGTGACGCCCTCTCTATGCCTTCGGCGAACGCCGACTGCGCCTCGCCTGAACCAAATCCGCTGACCGAAGGACTACATCCATGCTTGAGCAAGTCGCAAAGACGCCACTCATCGATATCCGCAATGTCAGCCGCTCCTTCAAGAAGGGCAGCGGCAGCGACGTCGTTGTGCTCGACGATGTCGATCTCACCATTAAGGAAGGCGAGATCGTTGGCCTGCTCGGCCGCTCCGGTTCCGGCAAGTCGACGCTGCTGCGCATCATCGCAGGGCTGATCTCACCATCCGGGGGCGATGCGAAATGCCGTGGGGAGGCCATTCAAGGGCCGCCGATCGGCATTTCGATGGTGTTCCAATCCTTCGCCTTGTTCCCCTGGCTCACGGTTCTGCAGAACGTCGAACTCGGCCTGGAGGCGCAGAATGTCGAAAGAGCCGAGCGGCGTAAGCTTGCTCTTGCTGCCATCGATCTCATCGGCCTTGATGGTTTCGAGAATGCCTATCCCAAGGAGCTTTCCGGCGGCATGCGCCAACGCGTGGGCTTTGCCAGGGCGCTTGTCGTGCACCCCGATCTTCTGTTGATGGATGAACCCTTTTCGGCGCTCGACGTGCTCACGGCGGAAACACTGCGCACCGACATGATCGATCTGTGGATGGAAGGCCGGCTGCCGATCAAGTCGGTGCTGATCGTCACCCACAATATAGAGGAAGCGGTGCTGATGTGCGATCGCATCCTCGTCTTCTCCTCCAATCCGGGCCGGGTAGCGCGGGAACTGAAGGTCGACCTGCAGCACCCGCGCAACCGCCTCGATCCGGCGTTCCGGCAATCGGTGGAAACCATATACGCCTTGATGACCAAGCGCCCCGAACCTCAAGCCCCTTCCACGGAGGGCATACCAGGCACCGGTGTGGGAATGTTCCTCCATTCGGTCTCGACCAATCTGATGGCCGGTCTGATGGAGGCGATCGCAGGCCCTCATTACAATGGCAGGGCCGATCTGCCGGAACTCGCCACCAGCCTGCAGCTCGAAGCGGATGAACTCTTCCATCTTGGCGAGACGTTGCAATTGCTCCGCTTCGCGACGCTCAGCGAAGGCGATCTTGTCCTCACCGACGCCGGCAAACGCTTTGCCACATTGGAGACCGATGCACGCAAGAAGCTTTTTGCCGAGCATCTCATTGCCTACGTGCCTCTGATCGGCCTGATCCGCCGCGTCCTTGATGAACGTCCCAGCCACGCGGCACCGGCCGCCCGCTTCCGCAACGAGCTCGAGGACCACATGAGCGAGAGCTATGCGGAGGAGACGCTGGCGGCGGTGATCGGCTGGTCGCGCTATGCCGAACTCTTTGCCTATGACGAGCAGTCCGAGACCTTCAGCCTCGAGAACCCGCAATAGGAAGGCCGTCCGGTGCGTGAAGCAGCATGCAGCGCTCCGCCGCTGATAGCATCGCCGGACGAGTAGGCCCTTTCTTTCGCGCTCACGCAAATCGCGACTTACCTGACGCGATCGTGAGAGACCGTGTGCACTCTCCACGCGTATAAGGTGGGACAAGTCACGGCCTGTATATGACAGAGGACGCCATGCTTATTCGCCATGCTCCCGATCTCACTGAGGCGTATGTGACGCCCAGGGAGACCTATCTCAACCGCCGCCGTTTCCTGATCGGCAGCGCGGGTGTCGCCATCGGCGCAGCAATGATGCCGCGCTTCGCCGATGCGACGCCGTTGACCGGAGCCAAGAGCCAATATTCGACAACGGACAAGCTCACCAGCCTTGCCGATATCACGAGCTACAACAATTATTACGAGTTCGGCACCGACAAGGCGGATCCGGTCGCTTATGCGGACAAGCTCACGCTCAGCCCCTGGACCATCAGGGTCGATGGCCTCGTCAACAAGCCTGCAACTTTCGGGCTTGAAGATTTCGTCAAGCCCTATGCGATCGAAGAGCGCATCTATCGCCATCGCTGCGTCGAGGCCTGGTCGATGGTGATCCCCTGGCTCGGTTTCCCGCTCGCCGGGGTGATCAAGCGTGCCGATCCGCAAGGCAGCGCCAAATATGTCGCCTTCGAAACCCTGGTGCGCCCGTCCGAGATGCCGGGGCAGGCGGCTTATTTCCCGGCGTTGACCTGGCCCTATGTCGAGGGGCTCAGGCTTGACGAAGCGATGAACCCGCTCGCGCTGCTCGCCACCGGCCTCTACGGCGAGACCCTGCTCGGCCAGAACGGGGCGCCCATCCGCCTCGTCGTGCCCTGGAAGTACGGCTTCAAGAGCATCAAGTCGATAGTGCGCATCAGCTTGGTCGAGAAGCAGCCGGCGACGTCCTGGAACCAGGAAAACTCGCAGGAATACGGTTTCTATTCCAACGTGAATCCTGAGGTCGACCATCCACGCTGGAGCCAGGCAACCGAACGCGTGATCGGCGCAGGCCTGCTGGCGGGCCGCAAGCCGACTCTGATGTTCAACGGTTATGCCGATCAGGTCGCCTCGCTCTATAGTGGCATGGATCTGAAGGCGAATTACTGATGGGCGCCAGCCCGGCCCCCACAACGATATCGGCACCCCGTTTCACGGTGCCGAACATCCCCCGCATCCTCGTCTATGTAGTAAGCCTGCTCCCGGCGGCATGGCTGTTCTATCTTGCCTTCACCGACCAGATCGGCGCCGATCCGGTGGCGCAGCTCGAATGGGGTCTCGGGCTGTGGGCGCTACGTTTCCTGATTGCGACCCTGTGCATCACGCCGCTGCGCCAGCTCTGCAAGATCAACCTCCTGCGCTATCGTCGCGCCTTCGGCCTGGTGGCGTTCTACTATGTGCTGCTACATCTGAGCGTCTGGGTGGTGCTCGACCGCGGCGTCGACCTCCATGCCGCGCTGCTGGATATCCTGCGCCGCCCCTACATCACTATCGGCGTGGCGGCCTTCGTATTGCTGGTACCGCTCGCGGTCACCTCGAACAATTGGTCGATCCGCGAAATGGGCGGCAAGGCCTGGGCCAAGCTGCATAAGCTCTCCTATCCGGCCGCGGCGCTCGGCGCGCTGCACTTCATCATGATCAAGAAGGTCTGGCTGGTCGAGCCGGTGGTCTATGCCGCGATCGTCCTTATCCTGCTCGGTTTTCGCGTGGTGTGGCCCATGATCGGCGGCAAGAAGCCGAAGAGACGCCAAGCTGCGATGATGCCTTGATTTCGCCAGTTCGGCCTTCGGCGAAACAATAATTCGCGAAGTCGCGGATTTCTATTCGAATATTACGCATCATGACAAGGATGCGTTGTGATTGCGCCTTGAATCGGTAAACTTTCGTTTAGGCGCCCTCATCAGTAACAGTTTCGAGATCCTATGTTGACGTAGGCGTGCTTGATAGCGTGCTGATGGCTTAGCTGCGTTGCTGAGACAATCACTGCCGCGCTCACGAATCCGTCTAAATGCTGTCGGTGACCGGCTGGCCAGTTTGGCTGTAACCACTCCCCAGGCACCCAGAGGTATCGCTTGCAGGCCAACATCGGCTCCGATCAAAATGGTACCGCCTGGTGTAACAAAGTGCTTGGTATCGACGAATAAGTTCAAGAAGCGGAAAGGTATTCGCTTGGTCGTGCGCCGCGGCGTTCGACCGTTCGATCGTGCGTGCCAGAGCAGGGAGATAGTGGGGAAGTCGCGATGATGATATTGGGGGTTCCCGAGCGTGGTGAAGCATTCATGGGCGATTTGGCTTTTAAGCAATTGCTGGGCGCGTTCAGACTCCTTCAAAAACGTTCGTTGAGGCTGGTTTGGGTCCAGGGGCGCCGTGTCGAAAGCTCATCAAAGGGAACCGATCGGTCCGGACCGGTGATCAAGATGATTATCCGCCGAGGCATCAGGCGAGCTGTCGCTATAGTCCGAGGAAACAGCGATGCGAACTGAAGCATTCGTCGAGGCACTGTCTCATGATCTTAAGCCTATTCGTCCCCGAAGCGCGCTTTGCGATGCCATCATCCTTTGTGTCGTAGGCGCTCTTGAGCTAGCCGCGTTTTTCGGGGCGGGATTGATGCGGCCTGATATGCATCACGCGCTGAACATGCCGTCATTCTGGTGGAAGATCGCCAGCATGGGAGTTATCACTGTTTCGGGCGTGACTATCGCCGTGTGGTCGGCCGATCCGACCCGATCTCCGCGTGCGGGTTTGCGATGGTTGGCGATATGTATCGCAGTAATCTTCGCTACCGGTTGGCTCGTCGATTCTATGCATGACGGCTTTGGCGAACTGCTGAAGCGACTCGATTGGACAATGGGCATCCAGTGCACCTGGAAAATGGTGGCCCTTTCGGTGCCTTTGGTCGTTGCGCTCAGCATTCTCATTCGACGTGGCGCTCCGACGGATCGATTCGGGACCTCGCTGGCAGCGGCTCTTGGATCTGCTGCATGGGGGGCGTTCGTTTTTGTCTTCGCCTGCCCATCGGACGATGCACTCTACATCGCCGTCTGGTACACAGTCGGCTGCGGTATTGTGACCCTCATCGGCCGGTCAATCCTGGCGAGGCTCTTTCATTGGTGATCTGCTAGCTCCTCGCGTGGGCTCTGCTTCAGAGAACAAGCCGGTAGTCCGAAATACTATACCTAGTCTCGCGACCGACGAGGGGTGCGGGGCGGCTATCGCTGGACGTTGCGTCGGCTGGAAGAGCTGACCACGCTATTGCAGTTAGGCCGATCATGCTCGCGCCAGACCGATTGAGGGCGCCAGACGTCGAGTAATCAACCGTCATTGCTTCTTTCGCAGCAAATCAGTTTAACCCGCAGACGCTTGATCTGCGGGACGGGTTTGCCGGCCTCAGGTTCCAGCCTAGAGCGCAGAGTGATCTTTGACTGCGTCCTCGAGCGCTTTTTTCAGGCCAAGAAAGCGCTCGTCGACTGCTGCCGGATTGTCTCGGTTGAGTGCGATCATCTGGGCTCGCGCTTCGCCGCCTCGCACAACCTCGAAGGCGGCGGCTTCGATGCCCTCGACGATAGCGTCGGCAACTGCAGAGGCAGGCTCTCGACCGAAGCCAAGCTCCGGTCCGGCACGGTTCGACTTCATCATCGGGGTGTCGGTTCCCCCGGGATAGGCGGTGAGCACGTGGACGCCCTCGCCCTTAAGTTCACGACGCAGTGCCTCGCCAAAGCGCGCCAGGCCAGCCTTGGTCGCTGCGTATGTGGCATAGAACGGCGCGCCGATCAGAGCGATGCCAGACGCGACATTTACGACCATCGCATCGCCGCTGTCGCGCAGCGCTGGCAGGGCGGCGCGCGTCAGCAGGATAGGCGCGACAAGATCGACGTCGATCATAGCTTGGAGCTCCGATTCAGGCGTGTTCTCGAGGCGGCCGGCCCTGACGCCTCCGGCGTTATTCACGAGGATGTCGAGCCCACTGAGCAAGTCGAGAGTCTGTTTAATCGTTGAGGCGCGACCGTCTGTTGTCGAAACATCGGCAGCCACGCCCCAGGCAGACGCACTGACGTTATGAAGCTCGCGAAGTGCACTGGCTAAAACGTCGGGCCTTCGGCCAGTGACGACTATCTTGGCGCCTTTCGCCAAGAGTAAATGGGCGAGCGCGAGACCGATGCCGCTCGATCCACCTGTAATCATGATGCGCTTGTTCTTGATGTTCATGCTACAGCTCCTGTCGATTCGTCGCGATCCTTGGTGCGTCGGCAAGCTGGTCCTGTATTTTCGTTTCGAAATCGCTTGCGTCATGACGTTCGCGAAGCTGCTCCGACGGGGCGCCGCTCATCCGGTTGACCATGCGTCCGCGCTTCACAGCCGGCCGCGCGAGAATGGCATCGGCCCAGCGCTGGACGTTCTTGTAGTCCTGCACCGACAGAAACTCGGCCGCGCCATATTGCCACCCCTTGGCGAGTCCACCATACCAAGGGAAAGCCGCGATGTCGGCGATCGAGTAGTCGCTACCGGCGAGGTATTCGGCCTCGGAAAGGCGGCGATCGAGCACGTCGAGTTGCCGCTTAACCTCCATAGCGAAGCGGTCAATTGCGTATTCGATCTTCGAAGGTGCGTAAGTGTAGAAATGGCCGAAGCCACCGCCCAAATAGGGTGCGCTCCCCATTTGCCAGAACAGCCAATTCAGCACTTCGGTGCGAGCAGGGATGTCCTTTGGCAGGAATGCATCGAACTTCTCTGCCAGATACAACAGGATTGACCCGGACTCGAATACGCGAATCGCCTTCGAGCCACTGCGATCCAGCAGCGCTGGAATCTTGGAGTTCGGGTTCACGGCGACGAAGCCGCTGCCGAACTGATCGCCTTCACCGATCTTGATCAGCCATGCGTCATATTCGGCGCCT
>Ga0207141_10080_pt1 | contig 32205 bp, 22 predicted proteins | sample Alteio_BWMinHeat_5_FD_153553 | JGI IMG/M metagenome (GOLD analysis project Ga0207141, IMG submission 153553) | Enriched cells from forest soil in Barre Woods Harvard Forest LTER site, Petersham, Massachusetts, United States -... | ecosystem: Environmental > Terrestrial > Soil > Temperate forest >... | reverse complement strand
AATCAGGAAACCGATAGAGCCGGAGTGATCCGGATGGGCTTGCGTGAATTCTTCTACCGCCACCACCATCGCTGCAATCGAGGTTTTCATGTCCGCCGCGCCACGGCCGTACAGCTTGCCGTCGCGATGGCTGGGTAGGAAAGGATCGGATTGCCATTGTTCGCGCGGGCCGGTTGGCACCACATCGGTATGGCCGGCGAACACCAGCAGCGGCCGCGCCGTACCCTTGCGCGCCCATAAATTGGTGACATCGCCGGACTGGATGGTTTCACACTCAAAGCCAAGCGGCGCCAGCAATTCGATCAGAAGCGCCTGGCAGCCTTTGTCTTGCGGTGTGACGGAGGACAGTGCAATCAACTCTTCGGCCAGCGCCAGGGTCTTGCTTTCGGTTTGGTTTTTCATGAAATCGGCTGCAGTATTGATGAAATGAGTGATGCAATTATTGACTGAATATTTCTTGGTACAGCGCGTCCGAAAAGCCGACGTAGGTGTTCTTGCCGGTGAACAGCACCGGGCGTTTGATGATCGACGGCAGCTCCATCATCAACGGTGTGGCGCTGACGCCGTTGGTGATGCTGTTGCGGCGTTGTTCCGGCAAACCGCGCCAGGTGGTGCCCTTGCGGTTGACCAGCGTATCCCAGGCGACATCCACCAGCCAGGTGGTGATCAACTCCGGCGTGACGCCGTCTTTCTTGAAATTGTGAAAGGTATATGCGATTTCCTGATCTTCAAGCCAGGTGCGGGCTTTCTTGACTGTGTCGCAATTGGGGATGCCGTAAAGAGTGATTGCCATAATTGAATACCGTATCGAGCCGCACATTTTATCTTCTTTCGGACTTGCTATCCATGTAAGTGCGGGTCTTGCAACGAACGCGCTTGATTCAGATCCCGTTGTGGTTTTAGAAAAACACAATAATTCACATTAGGGCATACCTTAGCGCCTTGCCGTCTATAGTGTTGTTGACGGCACAACAATGCGCCGTCTTAGTCGTCTACCGACGTTACCTTCCACGCCAGCATCTGCCGCCGCCAGCCGTATCTCCGTATCTCGGTATCCCAACCTCCCAGCCTCGCAAATTGCGCTGGCGGGGAACACCTTTTCACAATTTATTCAGATAGGAGGCAAGGGAAATTGTTTTGATGAACATCATTTTTAATTCCAGGAGAAATTATGAAAATGAAAATACACTACAGCGCTGGGCTGCTGCTTGCCGGCAGCCTGTTTATTAGCGTGTTTATCAGCTTGTCTATCTCAGGCGTTGCAGCTGCCGACACACGCACCTTGTGGCAGGATTTGCCGCAACAACGTAGTGCCGCCGCCAAAACAACGGATGTGCAACCAACGCGTTTTCGCGCATTGACTCTTGATTTTGCCAACTTAAAAGGAGAACTATCCGCAATCCCGAGCAGCAACGGCGGTATTTCCGCCCGAAAGGAAAATGCGGCTGTCAAACTGGCGCTGCCATTGCCTGAAGGAGGTTTTGCCGATTTCACACTTTCCGATTCCGGGACTTTGCCGCCCGAGCTGGCGCACCGCTATCCTGAAATCCGCAGTTTTAAAGGCAGTGACGGCAAAGGCCGTAGCTTGCGTCTGGACATTTCACCGCAAGGCATGAAAGCCATGGTGTATGAGCAGGACGGTAGCTGGCTGGTGCAACCGGCTGAAACGCTGGGCGGCAAAGTGACTAACGCCAGGGCCAGCGGCGATCAATACTGGAGTTTTCGGCGTAGCACGTTGCCAGCTTCGGCTCAGCCATTTCAAGACAAGATATTGAGCGGTGTCCCTGACGGTTCGAAACCCGGCGCAGTCACCAACGGTGTCAACATCAGAAGCGCCACCGGCAATGTGCGCCGCGACTATCGCATTGCCGTGGCGGCGACCAGTTCCTATACAGCAAAATTCGGCAGCACCGTCGCCGGTGGGTTGGCGGCAGTTACCTATATGCTGAATCGTGTCAACGAGATCTACGAAAAGGATGTTGGCATGCACCTGACTCTGGTTGCCAACAATGACAAGATCATCTATGCCGATCGGGCCAAGGATCATACAAGAGTGGCGGTAATATCCTGGCGCAGAATGTCGCTAATCTGAATGCCGTGATCGGCCGTGCCAATTTCGACGTCGGCCACGTGGTGGACACTGGTAGCGGCGGCGTGGTCGGCAAGATCGGTAGCACTTGCGAGGACGCGCCAGGCATGGCAAATAAAGCTGCGGGCACCACCGGCAGTGACAACCCGGTCGGCGATGCGTTTTATGTCGACTACGTGGCGCATGAATTAGGGCATCAGTTTGGCGCCTGGCATACCTACAATGGCTGTCGCGGCGGCCGCTCGACTTTGGCTGATTCGGCGCTTGAACCGGGCAGTGGCTCCACCATCATGGGATATGCCGGTATTTGCAGGGCCAGCGAGAATTTGCAGAAAAATTCCGATCCCTATTTTCATGCGGTCAGCCAGGATCAGATGAATGCCTGGATTTCCGCGAAAGGAGGCGCATGCGCCGTCAAACGCACGAACGCCAGCAATGCGCCATGGATCGATCCGGAATCCATGCCTGGAGGAGGTTTTTCTACACTGACGATCCCGGCACGGACACCGTTCGTCTTGAAGGGTAAGGCCGAAGGGAAGTCCGATGCGGTGATGTCTTATACCTGGGAACAGTTTGACGCCGGTCCGGTGCAGAGAACTGTACTCAAGGATGACGGTCAGGGCCCGATTTTCCGTTCTTATTTACCGAATACCAGCGGTGAGCGCATTTTCCCGCGCCTGGCGGCCGTATTGGGTGATGAGCCGTTGGGCAATGGCGAGGTCTATCCGGCCACCAATCGCACACTTAAATTCCGCCTGACGGCAAGGGATAATTTCGATACCCAGGCCAGCACGGCCAGCACGGCGAGCGCGGACGTCGCCATCAATGTAGTCAAGACGAGCGGTCCTTTTGCAGTGACTACGCCTGGCAAGACGATCGTGGTGATGGCGGGTGGTTCAATGCAGACTGTCAAATGGAACGTGGCGGGGACCAATGTGACGCCGATTTCTTGTAGTAAGGTGCGCATAGACCTGTCCCTGGATGGCGGCCGCACTTACCTGCCGACAGCGCTGGCCGCTGATGTACCCAACATCGGTCACACCAGCGTCAAACTGCCGCCGCTCGCCAAAGCGACAACGCAGGCGCGTTTCAAGGTGAGTTGCGTGGGCAATGTGTTTTTTGCCGTATCGCCGGTCAATGCCGTGATTCAATAATCGAAAGCTGACGCCAAGGGATCGCTTCGATCACGATGGCGATCCCTGTTATCTACCGAGGATAAGCGGTTACAGATCCAGTGTGAATTCAGTGAAGGTTGCGCCTTCGACTTTTTCCGGTTCTGGCGCCACCGGCGTTGAATTTTTCTTGGAACTCGGCGTGTGGTTGTTGATCAGCCAGTACAGATTGCTCGGGGAATCGGCGTGCGCCAGTGCCTCGTCCTGGGTGATGACGCCATCTTCAATCAATTGCATCAGCGCTTGCTCGAAGGTTTGCGAACCAGGAGCCAGGCTCTTTTCCATCGCTTCCTTGATCTGGCTGATATTGTCTTCTGCAATCAGCTCGGAGACGTGGCGCGTGTTGAGCATGATTTCGACTGCTGGCGTGCGCTCGCCCTTGACGGTGGTGACCAGCCGTTGCGAAACGATAGCAGCGAGGGTAGAAGCTAAGTCTTCCAACAGTGCCGGGCGATTTTCGATCGGATAAAAACTGATGATGCGGTTCAGTGCGCGGTAGGTATTGTTGGCGTGCAGCGTCGATACCACCAGATGCCCGGACTGCGCATAGGCGAGCGCAGCCGACATGGTTTCCTTGTCGCGGATTTCGCCGATCAGAATGCAATCCGGCGCTTGCCGCAATGCGTTCTTCAGCGCGCCGTGGAGGTCGGTAGTGTCGCTGCCGATTTCACGCTGGTTGACGATGGAGCGGTGATTATGGAACAGGAATTCGATAGGATCTTCCAGCGTCAGGATATGGCCTGCCTGGGTTTTATTGCGATAGTCCAGCATCGAGGCGATGGTGGTCGATTTGCCGGAACCTGTGGCGCCAACCACCAGCAGCAAACCGCGCTTGCGTCCTACCAGCTCGACCAGTGTGGGCGGCAGGCGCAGATCTTCAAATGCCGGGATTTCGTAAGGAATATAGCGGATCACGGCGGAGATGTTGCCGCGCTGACGGAACGCCGACAGCCGGAAACTGCCGACACCGGCTATCGGTAAGCCGAGATTCAACTCATTGTTGCGTTCCAGTTCCTGCAGGCGCTCGGCAGACAGCACTTCACTCAGCAACATCCGGATGGTGTTTTCATCCATGCTCTGCTGATTGACAGGAACCATCTGGCCCTTGATCTTGAGATGAATCGGCGAGCCGGGCGCGAGGAACATGTCCGACGCCTCTTTTTCCTGCATCAGACGAAACAAGCGATCCATGGCCATTAAAAAGCTCCTTAATTATTTTTCTTTGCAATTCAACTGTTTTATCTGATCAGTTGAGGACAGAGTAATTCGCCACAAGGTTAAGCTAGGCGGCTCTTAAATTCTGTCCCCCAATTACCAGGCTACCAATTACTAAACTTCCAATTAATTACCAAACTTCGCAATAATCAAGCTTCGCGCAGCAGCTCGTTGATGCCGGTCTTGGCGCGGGTTTTTGCATCGACGCGCTTGACGATCACGGCGCAATACAAGCTGTATTTGCCATCGGCCGAAGGCAGGCTGCCCGAGACCACTACCGAACCGGACGGGATGCGGCCGTAAGTCACTTCGCCGGTAGCGCGGTCATAAATCTTGGTAGACTGGCCGATGTAGACGCCCATCGATATCACCGAGTTTTCTTCAACGATCACGCCTTCGACGATTTCCGAACGGGCGCCGACGAAGCAGTTGTCCGTCACGGCAGCTTCATCGGCAAGAACGTGGTCTTGATGCCGTCCTATGTCAACATCGGCGCTTATGTCGATGAAGCTGCCGTGACGGGCAACTGCCGGCGGCACCACGCGGAAACCGCCCTTGGCGAAATCTTCAGCGGTGTAGTTGGCAAACTTGGTGGGCACTTTGTCGTAGAACTGCATGTTGTCGCCGGCCGGCATAGGCAGGTTGTCTTCTAGGCGGAACGACAGCAGCACGGCTTTCTTGATCCATTGATTGACGACCCAGTTACCGTCGGTTTTTTCGGCGACACGCAAAGTGCCTTGGTTGAGTTCGGCGATGACCTTGGCCACCGCTTCGCGGACATCGGCCGGTGCGGTCTTAGGTGAGAATTCGGTACGCTGTTCCCAGGCTTGGTCGATAAATGCTTGCAGAGATTGAGTCATGATTGGTCGCAGATTGAAAGTTTTAAAATAATGTAGTGACCATGACGACGACTGAAATACAGCGGACTGAAATACATCGGCTGAAATACGTCGTCATGATGCAATACGCAGGATCAGGCTATTGTCAAATGCCTGAAGTCACAAGCTAGAGGCCACGGCAAAAAACGGCGATACGCTGCGCCGCCTCCAGGCATTCCTCGACTTCCGCTACCAAAGCCATGCGGATGCGTTGCCGGCCCGGGTTGCTGCCATGGGCGTCGCGCGCCAGATAGCTGCCTGGTAATACCGTCACATTATATTCGGCATACAGCCGCTTGGCGAAGTCGGTATCGGAGATGCTTGCCAGCTTGTCTACCTTGGCCCATAGATAAAAACCGGCGTCAGGCAGTGCCACATCCAGCACGGTTTGCAGGACAGGGGTGACCTGTTGGAATTTTGCCATGTATTTGGCACGATTTTCGACGACATGGGTTTCGTCGTTCCAGGCGGCGACCGAAGCCGCCTGCACTGGCGGGCTCATGGCGCCGCCGTGATAGGTACGATACAGCAGGAATTTTTTGAGGATGGCGGCGTCGCCGGCGACAAAGCCGGAGCGCATGCCCGGCACATTGGAACGCTTCGACAAACTGGAAAAAGCGATCAGGCGCGGGTAAGCTGTGCGACCCAATATGTGGGCGGCTTGCAGCCCGCCCAGCGGCGCTTCCGGCTTGAAATAAATCTCGGAATAGCATTCGTCGGCAGCAATCACGAAACCGTGGCGGTCCGACAGGGCAAACAATTCTTTCCAGTCTTCCAGCGACAGCACGGCGCCGGTCGGATTGCCGGGCGAGCACAGATACAGCAGCTTGACGCGCGGCCAGACATCGTCCGGCACGCTACGGTAATCCGGGGCGAAATTGCGGCCGGGATCGGAATTGACGAAATACGGTTGGGCTCCCGACAGATAGGCCGCGCCTTCATAAATTTGGTAAAACGGATTGGGACACATCACCAGCGCATCCTTCTGCGCCGGATCGACTACCGTCTGCGCCAGCGCAAACAGCGCTTCGCGCGAACCGTTGACCGGCAGGATCTGGCTCGCCGGATCGAGCGGTGGCAAGCCGTAGCGGCGTTCCAGCCAGCCGGCAATCGCTGCGCGCAAAGGCTCTGCGCCTATGGTGCTGGGGTAGCTGGCCAGGCCGTTCAGATTGTCGCTCAGCGCTTGCTGGATAAACTTCGGGGTCGGATGCTTAGGCTCACCTATACCCAGGCTGATCGGCTTGTAGGCCGGGTTGGGCGTGACGTCGGCGAATAACGCACGCAATTTTTCAAACGGATATGGCTGCAGCCGGTCTAGTAATGGATTCACGTGGTTATTGTTGAGTAGTGACTGTTGAGTAGTGACAGACGAATAATGACGGATGAATAACAAAAAATGGAATGAGGAAAAACGGCTGCAAGAGCCAGGATTGCGCTGTTTGCATTATATACAGAAGTGCGGCTTTGCTCGTATCAGATAGCATATACAGCAGGGTGGAATGTTATGATGTCGACCTCCTGCGAGGTTTTTCCTCGTTTTTATGTGGTAAGTGTGGCGGTGGCTTTTCCGCCGACTTTGATAAGAACAGTCGATAACGTGCGTCTAACCTCCATTAAATTATCGGGATTCAAGTCTTTCGTTGATCCCACCAATTTCCAGGTCCCCGGCCAGCTGGTCGGTGTGGTCGGGCCAAATGGCTGCGGCAAGTCCAACATCATCGACGCCGTGCGCTGGGTTTTGGGTGAATCCAAAGCCTCCGAGCTGCGCGGCGAGTCGATGCAAGACGTTATTTTCAACGGCTCCTCGCATCGCAAACCGGCAGGCCGTTCATCGGTCGAACTGGTGTTTGACAACAGTCTCGGCAAAGCTGCCGGCCAGTGGAGCCAATATGCCGAAATCGCCGTCAAGCGCACCCTGACGCGTGACGGCACCTCGACTTACTACATCAATAACCAGGCAGTCCGGCGGCGCGATATCCAGGATATTTTCATGGGTACCGGCCTTGGCCCACGCGCTTACGCGATCATCGGCCAGGGCATGATTTCGCGCATCATCGAAGCGCGTCCCGAAGAGTTGCGGGTTTTCCTGGAGGAGGCTGCCGGCGTTTCCAAGTATAAGGAGCGCCGCCGCGAAACCGAGAATCGCCTGAACGACACGCGCGAAAATCTGGTGCGGGTCGAAGATATCTTGCGCGAACTTAACGCTAATCTGGCGAAACTGCAGTCGCAGGCAGCGGTCGCCCAAAAATTCCATGAATTGCAAGGCGATCAGGAAGAAAAGCAAAAACTGCTGTGGCTGTTGCGCAAGAACGAAGCCAAGACCGAGCAGGAAAAATATTTCCGCGAGATTGAAAAAGCGCAAACCGATCTGGAAGAACAAACCGCCAAGCTGCGCCATGTCGAGACTGAGTTGGAGCATATGCGCCAGGCGCATTATGCCGCCGGCGACCGCATGCATCAGGCGCAAGGCCATCTGTACCAGACCAATTCCGAAATCGGCAGCCTGGAAGCGCAGATCAAGTTTGTCATCGAGTCGCGCAATCGCCTGCAATCGCAACTCAACTCCCTGACTGCGCAGCGCGATCAATGGCAGCGCCAGGGCACGCAGTACCAGGACGATCTGGTCGAGGCCGAGATGCATCTGGAAGAGTTGGCGGCGCGGGTCGAGCAATCGCAGGTGGCGGCGCAGCAGCACAACGATCAACTGCCGGCGCTGGAGCAAAGCTGGCGCGAGGCGCAACTCAAGAGCACTGAATCGCGCGGCAAGATCATGCAGATCCAGCAGCAGATCGAGCTGGAATCCACCCATCAGCGCAATGCCTCGAATATCCTGAACGGCCTGAGCAGCCGGCGTGAACGGCTGGCGCAGGAAAAGAACGGTTTGAATCTGCCGGACAACGCCCATCTGACCAATCTGCGCATGCAGCTGGAAGAGAAGCAGGCTGGTCTGGAAGAAACCGGCATGCAACTGGAAGAAGCGCAGGAACAACAGCCGCGCCTGGAAGAAGAGCGGCGTAACGCGCAGCAGCAAGTCAATACCGAAAGCGCTAACAACGCGCAGCTGGAAGCGCGCCTGACGGCGCTCAAGCAATTGCAGGAAAGCGTGCAGACCGAAGGCAAGGTGCAACCTTGGTTGCAAAAGCACGAGCTGGCGGGATTGCCGCGGCTGTGGCAAAAGCTGCATATCGACGGCGGCTGGGAAACCGCGCTGGAATCGGTGCTGCGTGAGCGTACTTCGGCGCTGGAAATGTCGAATCTGGATTGGGCCAAAGCTTTCTTCAACGATGCGCCGCCAGCCAAGCTGGCCTTGTTTTCACCGAATGCCGCAGCCTCGGTCGGCAACATTGAAACGCCTGCCGGCCTCAAGCCCTTCCTGAATTTGTTGCAACTGAACGATCCGGGTTTGCGGGTATTGATGCAGGATTGGCTGCACAATTTTTACGCCGCCGACGATACGGTAACGGCCTTTGCCGAACGCAATAAATTACCGCTGGGCGCCAGCTTTGTCACGCGCCAGGGTCACGTGATCAGCAAGAGCGGCGTGCGGTTTTATGCTTCCGATTCGGAGCAGGACGGCATGCTGGCGCGCCAGCAGGAAATCGAAAACATCACCAAGCAGTTGCGTGCGCAGCAGATGCTGGCCGACGAAGCCCGTTCGCGTTCGGTGCGTGCCGAGGCGGCGCTGTCGCAGGCCACCCAGCGCCTGCAGGAAATGCGCCAGCGCCACACCGGCCTGACGCAGGCGGTGCATGGTTTGCAGATCGATGTCATGAAATTGTCCGAGTTGCAGGAGCGCTTCAATCAGCGCAGCTCGCAGATTTCCTCCGACCTGGCAGAAATCGCGGCGCAGGAAAGCGAACAGCAGCAGGTCAAGATGGAGTCGGAAGCCAAGTTCGAACAGCTCGACGCCGAGCTGGCCGAGCTGCAGGAAAAACACGAAGACGGACAAACCGATTACCTGAGCAAAGAACAGCAACTCAACGATGCGCGCCAGCGTCTGCGCGAGATGGAGCGGGCTGCGCAAGAAGCGGAATTCGCCGAAAAATCCCATCGCAACAAGATCGAAGAACTCAAGCGCAGCATTGCCACCGCGCTGGAGCAGGCGGCGCAGCTGTTTGCCAATATGCAGCAAGGCCACCTTGAGCTGGAAAGCCTGGACGATCAGGCCGCGCAAGCCGGTTTGCAAGATTTGCTGGACAAGCGCAGCGAACAGGAGCGCGCACTGGCAGATACCCGCCATGAACTGGACCAGGTCTCGCAGAATTTGCGTCAGCATGAAGAAACCCGTTTGCAAGCCGAGCGCAGCCTGCAACCGCAGCGCGACCGCATCATGGAATTGCAATTGAAAGAACAGGCGGCGCGCCTGAACCAGGAACAATACGTGCAGCAGCTGCTCGAAGCCCAGGCCGATGAGGCAGCCTTGAGCGAGAAACTGACCGCCGACATGCGCCCCTCCTATCTGCAAGGCGAAGTGACGCGCCTGACCAACGCCATCGGCGCCCTCGGCGCAGTCAATCTGGCGGCGCTGGACGAGTTGGCGCAGGCCTCCGAGCGCAAGAATTTCCTGGATGCGCAAAATGCCGACCTGACCGAGGCCATCAATACGTTGCAAGATGCGATCCACAAGATCGACAAGGAAACCCGCGACCTGCTGCAAGATACTTTCGACAAGGTGAATCACCATTTTGCCGAACTGTTCCCGATCCTGTTCGGCGGCGGCCAGGCCAAGCTGATCATGACCGGCGACGAAATCCTCGACTCCGGCGTGCAAGTCATGGCGCAACCGCCGGGTAAGAAGAATGCAACGATTCACCTGCTGTCCGGCGGCGAGAAGGCACTCACCGCGACAGCCCTGGTGTTTTCGATGTTCCAGTTGAATCCGGCGCCATTCTGCCTGCTCGATGAGGTCGACGCGCCGCTGGATGACGCCAATACTGAACGTTTCTGCAATATGGTGAAACGGATGTCGGTCCATACCCAATTCCTGTTCATCTCGCATAACAAGATTGCGATGGAAATGGCGCAGCAGCTGATTGGGGTGACGATGCAGGAGCAGGGGGTATCGCGGATTGTTGCGGTCGATATGGAAGCCGCGCGAAGTTTTGCCGCTGATCCTGTGGCGGCCTGAAGATAATAATAGATGACCGGAAATGCAACTTGGCCAGCTTGACAACTTTTTTAGGCGCCACTAAGCTGATTTTCTGGTCGTAATGCAATATATTGTGAGGTGTGTCTCAATAATTTTACGTTGGCGGTATATGCAGTGGTATATGCAGTAATACTGGATATTGTTTTTATAAAAATAAACCGCATTTCCGGCAGCCGGAATGCCGTTATGTTTTAACTAATAAAAAGCTATTTGCGTGGTCACTGACAACTATTTTAGAAGTGTTTTTTCCTCGGATTCAATCAATGACCAGTCCACAATTTCAATCACGAATCTTCAGCGCGCGTCCGGCCTGCGCGCCGGCGTTCGCTATTAAGGCATCAGCAGAATGACAGATCTACAAACCAGCCTGTTTATCATTGGAGGCGCGTTTCTTGTTGGCGTCATTTCCTACAACAAATGGCAGGAATACAAAGCCAAGAAGAGTGTCGAGCGGGCGTTTTCCGGATCGCACGACGATGTCTTGATGACTCCCGGCAAAGAAAACGGCGAAACGCCGGTCCGGCATGAGCCGAAGCTGTTCGAAGCCGAATTTGATGCGGACGCGATGTCCGCTGTGCCGCATGACGACCTGGAGCAAAGCGCGGAGCAGCAGGCAATCGAACCGCAACTCGGCAATCCGGTATCTGCACCGGCACCAACGCCAACCCCGGCTGTGCGCAAGGATCTGCCGGTGGACGAGCTGATCGATTGCGCCATTCCGCTGGTGCTGGAATCGCCGGTACGCGGCGACAAGGCCTTGCCGGCGCTGCAAACCTTGCGCCATGTCGGTAACAAGCCTATCCATTTTATCGGCGAGGATCTCAACGGCGAATGGGAGCCGGTTGCGCACGGCGGCGTTTACAGCACTCTGCTGGCCGGCGTGCAGCTGGCCAATCGTACTAACCCGCTCAATGAAATCGAGTATTCCGAACTGGTGACCCGCTTGCGCCAGATCGCCGATGACCTGGGCGCCGAACCGGAGTTGCCGGAAATGACCGAAGTAATGCACACCGCGCGCGGCTTGCATCAGTTCGTGATCGAGCACGACGCCCAACTGGGTGTGAATATTCAGTCCAGCGGCGCGCCCTGGGCCATCAGCACTTTGCTGGCGGCGCTGAGCCGTCAAGGTTTCGACGCCCGGCCGGAAGGCCGCATGGTGATGTCGGACGGTGACGGCGGCCTGCTGTTCTCTTTATCCACCAATGCCAGCGCGGTTGCGGAAACCACCAGCCGCCTGACCTTGTTGCTCGATGTGCCGCGGGTGGCCCCTGATCGCGACGGTTACGGTGCGATGGTAGCCTGCGCCCGTTCGCTGGCGGCGCGCCTGGGCGGCGTGCTGGTCGACGACAGCAACCAGGCTCTGGCCGACGTCCAACTGGCAGAGATCGCCGGTCAGGTCGATGCCTTCTACCGTGAAATGGAAGCCGCTGAAATTCCAGCCGGTTCGATTCGGGCTTTGCGTCTATTTAGTTAACTATGCCTTCTTCTTTATCTCAAGCAGGCGGCCCGGGAAATGCCCCCGATGCCGCCGAATGGCGCTTGCGCGCCGCCTGGCTGGCGGCCGAGCTGAATCGCCATAATCATTCCTACTACGTGCTCGACAACCCTTCGATTCCGGATGCCGAATACGATCAGTTATTCCGCGAATTGCAGGCGCTGGAACAAGCCCATCCCGAACTCAATACGCCCGATTCACCGACCCAGCGGGTCGGCGCTGCGCCGTTGCCGCTATTTGAACAGGTGACGCATTCGATACCGATGCTGTCTTTGGGGAACGGCTTTGAAGACAACGACATCGTCGAATTCGACCGTCGCGTCAGGGACGGTCTCGACACTCAGACCGACACCGAGATCGAGTACGCCGCCGAGTTGAAGTTCGACGGCCTGGCCATCAACCTGCGTTACGAAGACGGCGTGCTGGTGCAGGCAGCTACCCGCGGCGACGGCAGCACCGGTGAAAACGTCACCAGCAACATCCGCACCGTGCGCGCGATCCCGCTGCGATTGCATACCGACAAACCGCCAAAGGTACTCGACGTGCGCGGCGAAGTGCTGATGTTCAAAGAAGATTTCGCCAAGCTCAATGCCCGTCAGCGTGAGGCGGAAATGAAAGAATTCGCCAATCCGCGCAATGCCGCGGCCGGTAGCTTGCGGCAACTCGATTCACGCATCACGGCACAGCGCACCTTGCGCTTTTTTGCCTATGGCATCGGGGCGCTGGAAGGCGCCGAGATGCCGCCATCGCACTCGGCGCTGCTGGATTGGTACAGCCAGCTCGGGCTGCCGGTGTGCAAGGAGCGCGGCGTGGTCAAAGGCGCTGCAGGCCTGCTGGAATTTTTCCGCGATATCGGCGGCAAGCGGGCGCAACTGCCTTACGAAATCGATGGCGTGGTGTATAAGGTGAATCGCCTGTTGCAGCAGCAGACGCTGGGATTCGTATCGCGTGCGCCGCGTTTTGCGCTGGCCCATAAATTCCCGGCGGAAGAAGCCACCACCCAGGTGCTGGACATCGAAGTGCAGATCGGCCGCACCGGCGCCGTCACCCCGGTGGCGCGCCTGGCGCCGGTGTTTGTCGGCGGCGTCACAGTCACCAACGCCACCCTGCACAATGAGGATGAGGTAAGGCGCAAGGATATTCACATCGGCGATACCGTGATTGTGCGGCGCGCCGGCGACGTGATTCCAGAAGTGGTTTCCTTTGTGCCGGAACTGCGGCCAGCCAACGCGCAAGCGTTTGTCATGCCTAGTGCATGTCCGATTTGCGGTTCTGCCATCGTCAAGCTGGAAGACGAAGCGATTGCGCGCTGCTCCGGTGGCTGGGTCAAATGCGCGGCGCAACGCAAGGGCGGCTTGCAGCATTTTGCATCGCGCCGCGCAATGGATATTGAAGGCCTGGGCGATCAACTGATCGAACAACTAGTCGATCGCCATATCATTTACACCGCCGCCGATCTGTACAAGCTGGGCCTGGTGAAACTGGCAGCGCTGGAACGCATGGCCGACAAATCTGCCCAAAATGTTTTGTCTGCGCTCGAAAAATCCAAATCGACTACCTTGGGCCGATTCATTTATGCGCTCGGCATCCGCCATGTCGGCGAGGCCACGGCGAAAGAGCTGGCGACGCATTTCGGCAGCATCGATGGCTTATTGCAGGCTTCCGAGGAGCAACTGCTGGAGGTCGCCGATATCGGTCCGGTGGTGGCACGTTCATTGCTCGCTTTTTTTGCCGATCCGCTGAATCGGGAGTTGGTCGAACAACTGCGGGCGGCTGGCATTCACTGGGCGGAGAACTTGCCGGCGGAAACCGCGTCCAAGTTCTTGTCAGGCAAAACCTTCGTGCTGACCGGCAGCCTGCCGACGCTGACTCGCGATGCTGCTGCGGCCATGATCGAGGCAGCAGGCGGCAAGGTGACCGGATCGGTTTCCAAGAAGACCAGTTACGTGGTCGCGGGCGCCGAGGCCGGCAGCAAACTGACCAAAGCGGAAGAATTGAACATCCCGATTCTGGATGAAGACGGACTCCGCACTCTGTTAGAGAGCGAACAAGGAAACCAATATGAGCAAGATTAGAAAAGCCGTATTTCCTGTGGCCGGCCTGGGCAGCCGCTTTTTGCCGGCGACTAAAGCGCAGCCAAAAGAGATGCTGCCGATCGTCGACAAGCCTTTGATCCAGTACGCGGTGGAAGAAGCCGTAGCCGCCGGCATCACCGATATGGTATTCATTACCGGCCGCAACAAACGCGCAATTGAAGATCACTTCGATAAAGCCTACGAGCTGGAAACCGAATTGGAAGCAGCCGGCAAGGCGCGCCTGCTGGAGCTGGTGCAAAACGTCATTCCGAAACACATCAATTGCATTTTCATCCGCCAGTCCGAAATGCTTGGCCTGGGACACGCCGTGTTATGCGCGCGTCCGGTGGTAGGCGATGATCCTTTTGCCGTCTTGCTGGCCGACGATTTCATGGATGTCGCGGCCGGACACAAGCCGGTGCTGGCGCAGATGACCGATATCTTTGCCATCGAAAAATCGAGCATGCTGGCAGTGCAAGATGTGCCGCGCGCCGATACCAAGCAATACGGCATCGTCAGCATCGACGCTTATAAAACCGATCTGGAAAAGGTCAACAGCATTGTCGAAAAGCCGCAGCCGGATCAGGCGCCTTCCACCTTGGCGGTGGTCGGGCGTTACGTCCTGACCAATGGCATTTTCGATTGCCTGGAAGGTTTGGGCAAAGGCGCCGGCGGTGAAATACAATTGACCGACGGCATCGCCGCGTTGATGAAAAGCGAACGCGTGCTGGCCTACCGCTACGCCGGTACCCGCTATGATTGCGGTTCCAAGCTGGGTTATCTGAAGGCAACGCTGGCGATGGGCTTGAAGCATCCGGAAACCGGCCCGGAATTTGCCGAATATCTGAAACAGTTCAAGTAAATCAAGTAAACACGCAAATAAGCATCCTGAAAATCACACTGAAGATTACGCCATGACCGTTCGTGAAATCCTGAAAATGGGCGATCCGCGCCTGCTGCGGCAAGCCGAGCCAATCACTGCTTTCGACACGCCGGAACTGGAGGCGCTGATCATCGATATGTTCGATACCATGTATGCGGCTAACGGCGCCGGCTTGGCGGCGCCGCAGATTGGCGTCAATCTGCAGGTAGTGATTTTCGGTTTCAAAAATAATCTGCGCTATCCGGAGGCGCCGGCCGTGCCGGAAACCGTGCTGATCAATCCGCTTTTGCGTCCACTCTCGGATGAAGTTGAAGACGGCTGGGAAGGGTGCTTGTCGGTACCCGGCATGCGCGGCGTGGTGCCGCGCTGGAGCCGCCTGCATTACGAAGGCTTCGACCAGTTCGGCGCTGCCATCAATCGCGATGTCGATGACTTTCATGCGCGCGTGGTGCAGCATGAAGTCGATCATTTGAATGGCATCCTGTATCCGATGCGGATCAAGGATTTCAGCCGTTTCGGTTTTACCGAAGTATTGTTCCCCGAGCTGGATCCCAATCACGACGATTGAAGCTCCTGATTTTGTACTGACCTGACCAGGGCTGTCATAGTCTGACCGTTCCTAAGCCATTATTGTCGTCATCGCTGTAGTCATTGTTACAATGCTGCTCGGCGCGCGTCCTGTCGTCCCTTCTTTGCTCGCGCGCTATCCCCGATTTTGTTCACTTTCACAAGGAAAGTCTGCCCATGCATCACGCAGTCGAAATGTTTATCCAGGATCTGGCCGTGATCATGTTGATCGCCGGCGTCGTGACGGTGCTGTTCAACCGTTTCAAACAGCCGGTGGTGCTTGGCTACATCGTCGCCGGCGTCATCATCGGCCCGCATACGCCGCCGTTTTCGCTGATCACGGATGAACGCACGATTCAGATCCTGGCGGAGCTGGGCGTGATCTTCCTGCTGTTTTCACTGGGCCTGGAATTCAGCCTGAAGAAGCTCGGCAAGGTCGGCGTCACCGCTTTCGTCGCGGCCCTGGCGGAGATTACACTGATGCTGTGGGTCGGCTACGAGATCGGGATTTACTTCGGCTGGAAGCCGATGGATGCGATATTTCTCGGCGCCATGCTATCGGTATCGTCGACCACCATCATCGTCAAGGTACTCAACGAGCTGGGCATGAAGCATGAGAAATTTGCGCAGCTGATTTTCGGCATCCTGATTGTCGAAGATGTGTTGGCGATCGGCATGATCGCCATGCTGTCCGGTGTGGCTATCAGCGGTTCGGTGGACGCCGGCGACGCCGTAACCACCATCGGCAAGCTGGTCTTGTTCATGATCGTGTCGCTGGTGGCGGGTATCCTGGTCGTGCCGCGCCTGCTCGATTATGTCGCCAAGTTCCAGCGCAAGGAAATGCTGTTGGTGACGGTGCTTGGCCTGTGTTTCGGCTTCTGCCTGCTGGTCATGAAAATGGAATACAGCGTCGCGCTCGGCGCCTTCCTGATCGGCGCAGTGATGTCCGAGTCGCGCCACCTGTATCAGATCGAGCGCCTGATCGAACCGGTGCGCGACATGTTCAGCGCCATCTTTTTCGTCGCCATCGGGCTGTTGTTCAATCCCTCCATCATGCTCCAGTACTGGCTGCCGATTGTCGTGATTACGGTGGCCGTGGTGCTGGGTAAGGTGGTCAGCTGCGGCTTGGCGACTTTCCTCTCCGGCCACGATGGCCGCACCTCGATGCGGGTCGGCATGAGCTTGTCGCAAATTGGCGAGTTTTCCTTCATCATCGCCGCGCTTGGCGTCAGCCTGAAAGTCACCAGCGATTTCCTCTACCCGACGGTGGTTGCGGTATCGGCTGTGACCACCTTGCTGACACCTTACCTGATCAAGCTGGCCGATCCGCTCACGGGCCGTCTGGCGCGGGCCATGCCGGAAAAACTGGCGGCGGTGTTCGGCATGTATTCAACCTGGCTCGACAGCTTGCAGCCGCAAGGTGATCGCGCTGAATTGTCGCGCATTATCCGGCGCATCCTGATGCAGGTGGTGGTGAATCTGGCGCTGGTGGTGGCGATTTTCATCATCGGCGGCTATTTTGCCGAGGCGCTAGGCAGCAGCATGGCGGCCTGGGTGGCGGATGCGCAAATCCAGAAAGCGATAGTGTGGGGTGGGGCGCTGCTGCTGTCACTGCCTTTCCTGATCGCCACCTATCGCAAATTGCATGCGCTCAGCATGTTGCTGGCCGAAATCAGCGTCAAGCCGGAATGGGCTGGTTCCTACAGCCATGCAGTGCGGCGCGTGATCGCCGAAGTGATCCCGGCGGTATCCATCGTTGGCATCATGCTGATGATCACTGCACTCAGCAGCCGGATTTTGCCGCCCACCAATTTGCTGATCCTGGTGCTGGTTGGCGCCGCCGTACTGGTGCTGGTGTTGTGGCAGCGCTTTGTGAAATTGCATTCCAGGTTGCAGATCGCGCTGCACGAAACGCTGGAACAACAGCCTGACGAACATCATTGATTTACTGCAGCCTTTAAAACCTGCACATCAGGTTTTTAGAGGCTCCCGCTGCGTCGATTGGTTAAAATAGCGTATTTACTTCTCTTACAAGACAAAGCCATGACTGCCATGACCCAGGATCAACTCAAACAAGCCGTTGCCCGCGAAGCAATTAAATATGTGGTGGACGGCCAGATTGTCGGTGTCGGCACCGGTTCCACCGCCAATTTCTTCATCGACGAACTGGCAAAAATCAAGGACCGGATCAAGGGCGCAGTGGCTTCCTCGGAAGCAACCGCGGCGCGTCTGCGCGCCCATGACATCGACGTCTACGACCTGAACCAGGTGGCGAGCATGCCGGTCTACGTCGACGGCGCTGACGAAATCACGGCGCAAGGGGCGATGATCAAAGGCGGCGGTGCGGCGTTGACGCGTGAAAAAATCGTCGCCTCGGTGGCTGAGAAATTCATCTGTATCGCCGACGGCTCCAAGCTGGTCAAGGTGCTCGGCAAGTTTCCGCTGCCGATCGAAGTGATCCCGATGGCGCAGGCGGTAGTGGCGCGCAAGCTGATCAAATTTGGCGGCGAGCCGCGTTTGCGTTTCAAGGATGGCAAGCCGTTGATTACCGACAACGGCTGCGTGATCATCGATATGTTCGATTTGAAAATCACAGATCCGGTCGAACTGGAACGGCAGATCAACCAGATCACGGGCGTGGTGACGGTCGGTTTGTTTGCGCAGCAAGGGGCTGACGTTTGTTTGCTGGGAACGCCGGATGGCGTCAAGACACTGACCTTCTGAGCGTCTTAAAGCTGCGCTTTCAGCGCAACGAAAATGGGCCTGGGACTGCGAATCCGGGCCCATTTTGCGTTGCAAGCCAGATCAGGCAAATAAGCGCAACACCAGCGTATTGATCAGGGCGCCGCCGACGATCAGCCAGCCGAACAGCACTGCGGCAAACATCAACGGTTTGACGCCCGCGGTGCGGATCGACGAGAAATGGGTGGATATGCCCAACGCCGCCATCGCCATTGCCAGCAATACGTTGTCGACGTCATTGATATGCACAACCAGTGCGCGCGGCAGCAGGTTCAGCGAATTGAACGCCGCCACTGCGACAAAACCGAAAGCAAACCAGGGAATCGCCAGACCGCCGGCGCTGCGTTTGGTGGATTCGCCTGCCTTCTTGGCAGCATTGTTTTTCTTCTCGCTGTTTTTCTTTGAGATGTAGGCCGATAACAGCATCAGGAACGGCGCCAGCATCATCACTCTCACCATCTTGGCAATCACCGCCGTATTGGCTGCATCCGGGCTGATGGAGCCAGCTGCGGCCACCACCTGGGCCACTTCGTGCACGGTGGAGCCGGTATAGATGCCGTAGGCCAGCGGCGAGGCCGCCAGAAACTGCCAGTGCACATTGAGCTGGTACAGCAGCGGATAAAGGAATATCGCCAGCGAACCGAATACCACCACGGTAGCCACCGCCACCGTCACCTGCGCCGGCTGCGCCCGCAGCACCGGCTCGGTAGCCATCACGGCGGCCGCACCGCAAATGGAACTGCCGGCGCCGATCAGCACGGCGGTGTCGCGATCCAGCTTGAATACGCGAGTGCCAAGCAGCAGCGCCATGCCGAAAGTGGAGCACAGAACCAGGGCGTCGATCAATACCCCGCTCAGGCCGACATGGCCGATATCCTGGAATGTCAGGCGGAAGCCGTAAAAAATAATTCCCAGCCGCAGCAGGTTTTGTTTGGAAAAATTGACGCCTGCGGCGCAGGAAGGGGCGATCCGTCGATAAGCAAAGTTACCGACCAGCATGCCGATCACGATGGCCAGGGTTAATGCGCTGAAGCCGTGCGCTTGCAGCCAATCTATAGGGGCGGCAGCGATCGCTGCTGCCGCAATCACTGCGCTCAGGGCCAATCCCGCTAATCCGGAAAATCGCGGCGCTTGGGTTTTTGAAGGGTGGATTGTTGTTGTTAGTGTTGAGGTGTTCATTGTGACTTCCAATCGAGATGCGGCGTCATGCCACCATGGAACTCACTATAGCTATTTGATATCTAAAATGAAAACGGATTAATTTTGTATAATTAACCTATTTTGTAGGTAGATAGTTTTCTTCTGCATGGCAATCCCTGTTGTTATCCCCACTGTTCCACACAAAGGCCAGCCCAAGATGCGCCTCACCATCAGACAATTACAGATATTCCTGGCGGTCGCCCGTACCGGCAGCACTACCGCAGCCGCCGAGCAAGTCGCCCTGTCGCAATCGGCCACCAGCGCCGCCTTGAACGAGCTTGAAAACCTGCTGGATTGCCGTCTCTTAGATCGCGTCGGCAAGCGCCTGATCCTCAACGATAACGGCCGCCTGTTATTGCCGCAGGCGGGGCAGGTGGTGGACGCCGCCAAGACCATAGAGCAGCAATTCTTGACGCCCGGCATGGCGCAGGGCGGCGGCCTGCAAATCGGCTCCAGCACCACCATCGGCAGTTACCTGTTGCCATCGCTGATTGCCGCTTACCGGCAACAGCATAGCGAGCTGCAAGTGCGAGTGACGATCGCCAACACCGCCGACATCGTCGCCGCCGTGGTCAATTTCGAAGTCGATGTCGGCCTGATCGAAGGCCCTAGCCATGCCGCCGATCTGCAGGTCGAACCGTGGATGGTGGATGAATTGCTGATTGTCGCCGCGCCACAGCATCCGCTGGCCGGCGGCGACAAGAAAGTCGGCGTGGCGCAGTTGCGCGAGGCCGAATGGCTGTTGCGCGAGCCTGGCTCCGGCACCCGTGAAGCGGTTGAGCAAGCGTTGCTGCCGCACCTGCATCATTTGCGGCAAAGTTATGAGTTCGGCAATTCAGAAGCCATCAAACACGCTACCGCCGCCGGTCTTGGCATCAGTTGCCTGTCGCATGCGGTAGTGGCCGATTTTCTGCAAAGCGGCCGGCTGGTAGAGTTGCAGACATCGCTGCCGAAACTGCGTAGACACTTCTATCTGATCCACAGCAAGCACAAGATCCTGTCGCTGCGGTTGATGCAGTTCCTGGCTTATTGTCGCAGCTGGTCCTGAACCATTTGCCGTGTGCGCTGCGAGCCGCCGCTGATCCACGCACGACTGATATCGAAATGGATATCACTTCAGATAAAAAAGTGATTAGTAAGACCAGCCAACTGTTTTTACACTGGCTTCGGTATTTATTCTCTTGTGATTGATGGCGGAAAGGGTTTTGTGGAGTTTCTTCTTCGCTATCGTGATATTCAAAACAATATCGAAATCAGGAAAAAATTCATTTGTTTGATATCGCAGATGTTCGTAAGATAGCCATGAAATCCAGCCGGAATGGTCTATATTGACTGCTTGTCATAAGGAAATATGCTTCAGCCAGCCATCCGGCAAGAGAGCAGATGGCAGAGATGGATAAGTATGGGCAGGTGCTTCACAAGGTTCTGACGCAACATCAAAATAATTAAATAGCTAAATAAGTAGTTAAATAACTAAAGGAGACGAGCTGTGAAACTGATTAAATCGACGATTGTTGGATTGATGATTGGCGTGTTCGGCCTGGTGTCTCAGGCAGGCGCGCAAGAGAAGGGCCCAATCGGCATTTCGATGCCGACCAAATCATCCGCGCGCTGGATTGCCGACGGCGACAACATGGTCAAGGTATTCAAGGAAAAAGGCTACAAGACTGATCTGCAATACGCCGAAGACGACATCCCAAATCAGCTGGCGCAGATCGAAAACATGATTACCAAGGGCGTCAAGGTGCTGGTGATCGCCGCGATTGACGGCACCACTTTATCCAATGCTCTGCAAAAAGCCGCCGACAAGGGTGTCAAGGTCATCGCCTACGATCGTCTGATCCGCGGTTCCAAGAACGTCGATTACTACGCTACCTTCGACAATTTCCAGGTCGGCGTGCTGCAAGCCAGCTATATCGAAAAAGCGTTGGATCTGAAGGGCGGCAAGGGCCCGTTCAATATCGAACTGTTTGGCGGTTCGGCCGATGATAACAATGCCTTCTTTTTCTACAACGGCGCCATGTCGGTACTGCAGCCGTATATCGATAAAGGCAAATTGGTAGTGCGCAGCAAACAGACCGGCATGGACAAGGTTTCGACCTTGCGTTGGGATGGCGCGGTAGCCCAGGCGCGCATGGATAACCTGCTCAGCGCGTATTACAGCAACGCCCATGTCGATGCAGTGCTGTCGCCGTATGACGGCATCAGCATCGGTATTTTGTCCTCGCTCAAAGGCGTCGGCTACGGCACTCCTAAATCACCGATGCCGGTGGTGACCGGCCAGGATGCAGAAGTCCCTTCGGTGAAATCCATCGTACACAACGAGCAGCGTCAAACCGTGTTCAAGGACACGCGTGAACTGGCCAAGGTGACAGTCGGTATGGTCGATGCGGTTTTGAGCGGCAAAACGCCTACTATCAATGACACCAAAACCTACAACAACGGCGTCAAGGTTGTGCCTTCCTACCTGTTGAAGCCAGTCAGCGTCGATGTTTCCAACTGGAAGCCAGTGCTGGTTGGCAGTGGCTACTACACTGAAAGCCAGATCAAATAAGGATCAGGTTAGAGTGTAGCGATAGGAAGTCTTGTTTGGCCGGACCATGCAACACGCATAAGCGCGTTGCATGGTCCCGCAATGTCCCAGTTCAGGCGCTGGCGAAGGTTTGAGGTAAGCGAGGTAACAACAGATGGAAACCATCCTGGAAATGCGCGGGATCGGGAAGACATTCCCGGGAGTCAAAGCATTAGACAATGTCAATCTGGCGGTACGCAACGGCGAGATCCACGCCGTGGTCGGTGAAAACGGCGCTGGAAAATCCACCTTGATGAAAGTGCTGAGCGGGGTCTATCCGCACGGTTCCTACACCGGTGAGATTCACTTTGAAGGTCTGGCGCGGCAGTTCGAAGGCATTGCCGACAGTGAAAAAATCGGCATCATCATCATCCATCAGGAACTGGCGCTGGTGCCGCTGCTATCGATTACGGAGAATATTTTCCTCGGCAACGAGCAAGCCAAAAACGGCGTCATCGACTGGGCCGCATCGTATGCCAAGACCAAAGAGCTGCTGGCCAAAGTCGGCCTGAAAGAATCGCCCAACACGCTGATCACCAACCTCGGCGTCGGCAAGCAGCAATTGATTGAAATCGCCAAGGCGCTGTCGAAACAAGTCAAGCTGCTGATCCTCGACGAGCCGACCGCCAGCCTGAATGAAAGCGATAGCGACGCCTTGCTGGAACTGCTGCTGGAGCTCAAGGCACAAGGCATTTCCTCTATCCTGATTTCCCATAAGCTCAACGAAATTTCCAAAGTCGCCGATTCCATCACGATTCTGCGCGACGGCTCCACCGTCGATACCTTGGATTGTCACAAAGAAGTCATCAGCGAAGACCGCATCATCCAGAACATGGTCGGCCGCGAGATGGCCGACCGCTATCCCAAGCGCCATCCGGATATAGGTGAGACCATTTTCGAGGTGAAGAAATGGCAGGTGTATCACCCGATACACCCCGAGCGGCAGGTCATCAAGGGCGTCGATTTCCATGTCAAAAAGGGCGAGATCGTCGGCATTGCCGGCTTGATGGGCGCCGGCCGCACCGAACTGGCGATGAGCATTTTCGGCCGCGCTTACGGCCGCCACATCAGTGGCAAGGTTTTCATGCGCGGCAAGGAAATTGACGTCAGCACAGTGCAAAAAGCCATCGACAACGGCATTGCCTATGTCACCGAAGATAGAAAAGGCTACGGCCTGATCCTGGATCAGGATATCAAAAAGAATATTACGCTGGCCAATCTCAAGGGCGTGGCGGACAACACCGTGATCGACGAAGGGCGCGAGTATTCGGTAGCCGCCGACTACCGGCGCCAGCTCAAGATACGCTGCTCCAACGTATTCCAGAAAGTGCTGAACCTGTCCGGCGGCAACCAGCAAAAAGTAGTGCTCAGCAAATGGCTGTTTTCCAATCCCGATGTGCTGATCCTGGATGAACCGACCCGCGGCATCGATGTCGGCGCCAAGTACGAGATCTACACCATCATCAGCCAGCTCGCCAGCGAAGGTAAATGCATCATCATGATTTCATCGGAAATGCCCGAGCTGCTGGGCATGTGCGACCGCATCTATGTCATGAACGAAGGAAATTTCGTCGGCGAACTGCCGGCGGCGGAAGCATCCCAGGAAAAGATCATGCGCGCCATCGTTAGAAATGAGCGCACAAAGAACGGAGACAACTGAAATGAACCACGACATTGCTGCAAGTGAAAACCGGCCCCAGCCCCTGGCCGAAAAGAAAGAATACAGCGGCTTCCTGAAAAACAATATGCGCGAATACGGCATGCTGATGTCCTTGATCGCGATCATGGCGTTTTTCCAGTACATGACCGACGGCACCCTGATGCGGCCGCTGAACCTGACCAACCTGGTGCTGCAGAACAGCTACATCGTCATCATGGCGCTCGGCATGCTGATGGTGATTGTCGCCGGCCACATCGATTTGTCGGTAGGCTCGGTGGTCGGTTTCATCGGCGCTCTGGCGGCGGTGCTGATCGTCAATCTGCACATGAACTTTGTACTGGCGAGCATCCTGTGCCTGCTGGCCGGCGCGGCGATCGGCGCGGCGCAAGGTTACTGGGTAGCGTTTTTCAAGATACCGTCATTCATCGTCACCCTGGCCGGCATGCTGGTGTTCAAGGGGCTGACGCTGGCCCTGCTGCAAGGGCAGTCGATCGGGCCGTTCCCGGACGATTTTCAGATGCTTAGCTCCGGCTTCATCCCCGATCTGTTTAACGGCGCCGATTTGCGCGTCACCTCCTTATTGGTCGGCGTGGTGGTGGCGGCCATATTGATTTTCGTCAAAGTCCGCGGCCGCGCCAAACAAAACAAGCACGGCATGGAAGACGAGCCTTATTTATTCTTCATCGTGAAGAACGCCATCTTCGCCGCCGTCATCATTTTCTTCAGCTATCTGCTGGCTTCCTATAAAGGCATGCCGAATGTGCTGATCATCATGTTCCTGCTGATGGTGGTGTACACCTTTATCGCCAACCGCACCACCATCGGCCGCCGCATCTACGCCGTCGGCGGCAACGAGAAAGCGGCCAAGCTGTCCGGCATCAAAACCTCGCGCGTATCGTTTTATACCTTCATCAACATGGGCATGCTGGCAGCGCTGGCCGGGCTGATTTTTGCCGCCCGCCTCAACACCGCCACGCCCAAGGCCGGCACAGGGTTCGAGCTGGATGTGATTGCCGCCTGCTTCATCGGCGGTGCCTCGGCGTCGGGCGGCGTCGGCAAGGTGATGGGCGCGGTGATCGGCGCTTTCGTCATGGGCGTGATGAACAACGGCATGTCGATCATGGGCATCGGCATCGATTATCAGCAAGTGATCAAAGGCCTGGTGTTGCTGGCCGCCGTATTTGTCGACGTTTATAACAAGAACAAATAAGCACGCGACTGCGGACGCATGATCCGTAGTTGTTGAGTTCCAGATTTCATTTCTATAGCAGGCGTCCGTCACGATGCGGATGGATGCCGCCCTGATCTTCAGGATTTCAAGAGGAAACCAAAGATGACTGTCGATAAAAAGCGTCCGCTGCGCTCGGCCGAATGGTTTGGCAGCAACGACAAGAACGGCATGATGTACCGCAGCTGGATGAAAAACCAAGGCATTCCCGATCACGAATTTCAAGGCAAGCCGATCATCGGCATCTGCAATACCTGGTCAGAACTGACGCCATGCAACGCCCACTTCCGTAAGATCGCCGAACACGTCAAACGCGGCATTTCCGAAGCAGGTGGATTCCCGGTCGAGTTCCCGGTATTTTCCAACGGCGAATCGAATCTGCGGCCGACCGCCATGCTGACCCGCAACCTGGCCAGCATGGATGTGGAAGAATCGATACGTGGCAATCCGATGGATGCGGTGGTGCTGCTGGTCGGTTGCGACAAGACCACGCCGGCCCTGCTGATGGGCGCCGCCAGCTGCGATATCCCGGCCATCGTAGTGACCGGGGGGCCGATGCTCAACGGTAAACACGAAGGCAAGGATCTCGGCTCCGGCACCGCCGTCTGGCAATTGAGCGAGGCCGTCAAAGGCGGCCAGATCAGCATGCATCAATTCCTCGCGGCCGAATCCGGCATGTCGCGCTCGGCCGGTACTTGCAACACCATGGGCACCGCCTCGACCATGGCCTGCATGGCCGAAGCGCTCGGCACTTCCTTGCCGCATAACGCCGCGATCCCGGCGGTCGATGCACGTCGTTACGTGCTGGCCCACATGTCCGGCATGCGCATCGTCGACATGGTGTGGGAAGACTTACGGCTGTCGAAAATCCTGACCCGCGCCGCATTTGAAAACGCCATCCGCGTCAACGCCGCCATTGGCGGTTCCACCAACGCCGTGATCCATTTGAAGGCAATCGCCGCCCGCATCGGCGTGCCGCTGGAGCTGGAAGACTGGACCACGATCGGCCGGGGCACGCCGACCCTGGTCGATCTGCAGCCATCCGGCCGTTTCCTGATGGAAGAGTTTTATTACGCCGGTGGTTTGCCTGGCGTGCTGCGCCGCCTGGGCGAGGCCGGCCTGTTGCCGCATAAAGATGCGCTGACCGTCAACGGCAAATCGCTGTGGGAAAACAACCAGGACGCACCGATCTACAACGACGAAGTAATCCGCATCATCGACAAGCCCTTGATTGCTGACGGCGGCATCTGCATCTTGCGCGGCAACCTGGCGCCGCGCGGCGCGGTACTCAAGCCTTCAGCCGCCTCGCCGGAACTGATGCAGCATCGCGGCAAGGCCGTGGTGTTCGAAGATTTCGCCCACTACAAGGCGCGCATCAACGATCCCGAACTGGAAGTCGACGCCAGCTCGGTGCTGGTGATGAAGAATTGCGGCCCCAAAGGGTATCCCGGCATGGCTGAAGTCGGCAACATGGGTTTGCCGCCGAAATTGCTGGCGCAAGGCATCAAGGACATGGTGCGGATTTCCGACGCCCGCATGAGCGGCACCGCCTACGGCACCGTGGTTCTGCACGTAGCGCCGGAAGCTGCTGCCGGCGGGCCGCTGGGGATTGTGCAAGATGGCGACTGGATCGAACTGGATTGCGCAGCAGGGCGTTTGCACCTGGATATCAGCGACGCCGAAATGGCGCAGCGCCAGACCGCAAGAGCAGTAGTGAATGCCGAGACGGTAACGGCGCACAGCGGTTACCAGCGCCTCTACATAGACCGTGTATTGCAAGCCGACGAAGGCTGCGATTTCGATTTCCTGGTTGGCTGCCGTGGCTCGGCGGTGCCAAAGCATTCCCACTAAGCAGTTAGGTAAGCCGGAGTCATCTGGGGGGTAGAGTCATCTGGGGTCAGAGTCAACTTTCGCAGAGCTTCATCGCGAAACTTGACTCTGACCCCACATGACGGATTCGGAGAAAGACAGAGCGCACACCGCGGTTTGTTCTTTTTAACGATGAGGCGGTACTCCGTGGCCCGCTAAGTGGGGTCAGAGTGAAGTTTCTGCAAAAGGCGCGCAGAAAGTTCACTCTGACCCCAGTTAGCTGCGTTTGTTAAGCGCGCTGAAAAACTTTCACTAAGCAGTTCAGTAAACTGGAGAAGCACATGTTGTTGATTCAATTCAAGCAAGCCGACGGCCAGCGCCGGATTGGCGTATTGGAAGGCACCGGCCGTAAAATTCACGTGGTGGAAGGCTATGCCTCTACCTACGCGCTGGCGCAGGCAGCGATTGCCGGCAACCGCTCACTGCAAAGCCTGGCCAGTGCCGGACTGGGAACCAGCGTGCTTGACTATGCCGAGGTAGCCCAGGCCGGGCGCCTGCTGCCGCCGCTGGATCACAGCGATAGCGCGCATTGCTACGTCACCGGCACCGGCCTGACCCACCTCGGCAGCGCCGACGGCCGCGACGCCATGCACAAGAAAATCAGCGATGTCGATAGCCTCACCGACAGCATGAAAATGTTCCGCATGGGCCTGGAAGGCGGCAAGCCGCCAGCAGGGCAGATCGGGGTGCAGCCGGAATGGTTCTACAAAGGCGACGGCAGCATCGTCTGCGCCGCCGAACAAGCGCTGACCATGCCGCATTTTGCGCTGGATGGCGGCGAAGAACCCGAGATCGCCGCACTGTACGTGATTGCGCCGGACGGCAGCCCATGCCGGCTCGGTTTTGCGATCGGCAACGAGTTTTCCGATCATGTCACCGAACGTCAGAACTACTTGTATCTGGCGCATTCCAAGCTGCGGGCTTGCGCCATCGGCCCGGCCTTGCTGCTGGGAGATCTGCCGCCGCATATAGAAGGCATGTCACGCATTCGCGACAGCAGCGGCCAGGTGCGCTGGGAAAAACCGTTTGTCAGCGGCGAACAGAATATGTCGCACACCGTCGCCAACCTGGAATACCACCATTTCAAATACCCGCTGTTCCGACGTCCCGGCGATGTGCATATCCATTTCTTCGGCACCGCCACCTTGAGCTGCTCGGATGGGATCCAGGTCGCACCCGGAGAAACGTTTGAAATCGACGTTGCTGCATTCGGGCCGCCGCTGCGCAATCGCCTGGCAATCGAGACTGTGCCTGCGCCGTCGATTCGTCAGTTGTAAATCATCAGCTGTAATTCAGCATCTAGGAACTGCAGCCATTCATAGTTAGGAAAAGCATGAACATCACAGGCGAATCTCTGATTGGTTCCTCCAACATCAAAGGCGGCGGCGCTGCCTTTTTTGCTTTTAATCCCGCCACCGCAAGCAAGATCGAACCCGCATTCCACACCGCAGGCAAAGCCGAAATCGCCTGCGCCTGCGATCTGGCCCGCATCGCTTTCGATCCCTATCGCGCCACCGCGCCGGAGACTCGCGCCCGTTTTCTGGAAGGCATCGCCGAGAATATCCTGGCGCTGGGCGAGCAGTTGATCGAGCGCGCCATGAGTGAAAGCGGCTTGCCGCGCGCCAGGCTGGAAGGCGAACGGGGCCGCACCGTGGGCCAGCTCCGCTTATTTGCCGAAGTGCTGCGCGAAGGCTCCTGGCATGACGCCCGCATCGACCCGGCGTTGCCGGAGCGCCAGCCTTTGCCGCGTGTCGATTTGCGCCTGCGCATGATCGCGCTGGGGCCGGTCGCGGTGTTCGGCGCCAGCAATTTCCCCTTGGCGTTTTCCGTCGCCGGCGGCGATACCGCGGCGGCGCTGGCGGCCGGTTGCCCGGTGGTGGTGAAGGCGCATCCGGCCCATCCCGGTACCTCGGAGTTGGTTGGCAGGGCAATTCAACAAGCTGTGCAGGCGGCGGGTTTGCCGGAAGGCGTGTTCTCGCTGTTGACCGGCGTCGGCAACCAGCTTGGCGTCGAACTGGTGCGGCATCCAGCGATACAGGCGGTCGGTTTTACCGGCTCGCGTCAAGGCGGTTTGGCGTTGATGGCGGTGGCTGCCGCACGTCCGCAGCCGATCCCGGTATATGCCGAAATGAGCAGCATCAATCCGGTATTCCTGCTGCCGCAGGCATTGGCGGCCAAGGCTGAAACGCTGGCTGCCGCCTTTGTCGATTCGCTGGTGCTGGGCGTCGGCCAGTTCTGCACCAATCCCGGCCTGGTGCTGGCGCTGCAAGGCGCCGATCTGGAGCGCTTCAGTAGCGCGGCCGCCGCGCAACTGGCGCAACGTAATGCGGCCACCATGCTGACGGCCGGTATTCAACACGCCTATCAGAGCGGTGTCAGCCGTCTCGCCGCTAACCACAGAGTGCGCCAGCTCGGCCAGGGCGTGGCTAGCAATGCTACCGGCGGAGGTGTGCCGGCGTTGTTCAGTACCAGTGCCGAAGATTTTCTGGCCGATCCTGAATTGTCGGAAGAAATATTCGGGCCAGCGTCGTTGCTGGTCGCTTGCCGCGACATGGCCGAGATGCTGGCCGTGGCAGAGCATCTGGAAGGGCAGCTCACCGCCACCTTGCAGATCACAGACGACGATCATCAGGCCGTGCGCCAACTGCTGCCGATCCTGGAGCGCAAGGTCGGGCGGATTCTGGCCAACGGCTTTCCGACCGGCGTCGAGGTATCGTATTCGATGGTGCACGGCGGCCCGTTTCCGGCAAGCTCGGACAGCCGCGCAACCTCAGTCGGCACGGCAGCCATCCAACGCTTTCTGCGGCCGGTTTCCTATCAAAACATACCGCAGGATTTATTGCCGGCAGCGATTCAAGACAGTAATCCGCTGGCGATGCGGCAGCGTATCAATGGCCAGCTTAGCGCTTAATGGAGCGAACCAGAGCGAACGGAATTTCTACGCATTACATCGAACAGGAGTTGATATGTCCGCAGTAAAAGATATTGGAGAAGAACAACTGGCGCGCTTCCCCAGCCTGAAAGAAAAGAATGTATTCATCACCGGCGGCGGCAGCGGTATCGGCGCGGCGATTGTCAGCGCGTTTGCCGAGCAGGGCGCGCGCGTGGCTTTCGTCGATATCGAGAGCGCAGCCAGCGCAGCCCTATGCGAGCAGCTGGCGGCAGCCGGCCACATCAAGCCGCTATTCCGCCATTGCGATATCCGCGACATTCCCGCCTTGCAGGCGACCATGCAAGGCTTGGCGCAGGAGTTGGGAGATTTCGACGTACTGGTCAACAATGCCGCCAACGACCAGCGCCATCAACTGGCGGAAGTCACCGTCGATTACTGGGACGACCGCATCGCCATCAATCAGCGGCCGATGTTTTTTACTTGCCAGGCGGTAGCGCCCGGCATGCAAAAAAAGGGTGGCGGGTCGATCATCAATCTGAGCTCGATCAGCTGGCATCTGTCAAACGGCGGCTATCCGGTGTACACCACCGCCAAGGCCGCTGTAGTCGGCCTGACCCGCGGCCTGGCGCGCGATCTCGGGCCGCATAACATCCGCGTCAATACTGTATCGCCGGGCTGGGTCATGACCGAAAGGCAGATTACCTTGTGGCTGGATGCGGCAGGCGAAGAAGACATCAAGCGCAACCAATGCCTGCCCGGCAAACTGCAACCCTGGCATCTGGCGCGCATGGTCTTGTTCCTGGCGGCGGATGACAGCGCCATGTGCACCGCCCAGGAATTTATCGTTGACGCCGGTTGGGCTTGAGTGCTGGCGCCTGCAACTGCTGCATGGAAAGTCATGCAGCAGTTGCACTTGTGACGTTGGTTTAGCGGAACGCAACCACCAAAAATTGTTTGCCGCTTGCATCGCCCTTTGCAACCTGCCGGGACGGCAGCGCCATGAGCAGCTCTCCGCTTGCATCATCGCCATGCAGATTGATCGTCATTTTCAATTGTTGATCCATGGCGACGAAAACATTCTGCGCGGTGGCGACAAGTTCATGCCTTCCCTGCTCACCCACTTCCGCATATATTTTTGTCCCTCTGCCGAACAGGTTAAGTGTCATGCCATTTGAAAGATCGTATGAGCGCAGATAGTCATAGTATTCGTCTGGGTGCATCCGATGGTACTGGCTCGGTGCGTCAATCCGGAGCGGGGCAGTGATGGTCACAGCACCATTATCCGGTGCTGTCTGTGCCATGGCAGCCAATGAGCACATGCTTGCAATCAAAATCAAGACAAGATTTTTCATGATCAACATCCTTTCTGTTTTGCTGAAAATACACATTCGATCAGATTAATTTTTGGAATGTCATTCAGAGGGCGCCTGCCAGGCAGGGAGGAGAGCTTGGCATATTCTTCCATTTGAGTAAGAAGACTTGCCGCTCAAAACGCGGGAAGATGATTTTCCATAAGCCAATTCATGGTAGTTCTCTAGTGGAATGCACAATGAACGCGCAACGGTTTTGCGCAATTCCTGAAGAACTTTTTTCTTTGAAAATAGGCTATGTTTGCGCCATATTCAAGTCCTTATTCAAGCCAAACGCCAAGCCGCAGGCCAAGTCAAACACGCAAGCGTTGCCGCTAATAAATTTGCGCCGCCATTTCCCGGATCTCTTGCTGTAAAAGTCTTGCGCCAGGCGAAAGAATCTGGTGCAGGCGGGTGATGATGCCGAAGCCATCCATCTTGCACGGCAGCTCGATCGGCAGTATCGCCAGCACATTCACTTGCGCATAAAAGCGCGCCACTTCGGCCGGCATCACATGCAGGAAATCGGTCTGCTGCAACAGGCTGCTGATGACCAGGATCGCGGTGGTGTCGACCACGTTGGACGGCGGCGCCAGGCCGTCTTTGTGGAACATCATGTCGACCCGATGGCGCAAGATGCTGCCCTTGGGCGGCAAGATCCAGCCGGCGTCGGCGATATCCTTTAATTGCAGATTCGAAACGTGGCGCAAGGGATGATCGACCCGCGCCACAGCACACACCGGTTCATCCGATAACTCTTCATATTCCAGATTGCTGTTGTCTTCCTGATCAAGGATGCGCGCCACCAGGAAATCGAGCGAGCCGCGCTGCAAGCGTTCCAGCAAGATGTTGCTGCTCTCCACTTCAACCCCGATGCGCAACATCGGCGCCTGTTGCTTGAGGTGTGCAATCGCCGGCGGCAGCAGTACCATGCCCGGCGACAAAATCGCACCGACATTGACTTGCCCGGAGAGGCCGGATTTCAACGCCGTGATGTCGTCATGCGCATGCGACAAGCTGGTCAGCGCCATGCGCGAATGGCGGATCATGGCTTCGCCGTAAATGGTTGGCCGCATGCCGCGCGGTAGCCGCTCGAACAGCAGCACATCGAGCATGTCTTCCAGATCCTTGAGTTGCTTGGAGGCGGCCGGCTGCGTCATGTTGAGCGC
>Ga0207141_10079_pt1 | contig 32405 bp, 31 predicted proteins | sample Alteio_BWMinHeat_5_FD_153553 | JGI IMG/M metagenome (GOLD analysis project Ga0207141, IMG submission 153553) | Enriched cells from forest soil in Barre Woods Harvard Forest LTER site, Petersham, Massachusetts, United States -... | ecosystem: Environmental > Terrestrial > Soil > Temperate forest >... | reverse complement strand
AATCCGTAGTCAGTTCTTCCGCAGCTCTCGCGGGAAGTTGGAGAACGATGCGCGCAAGCGCCAAACTATCATTCGCCACTTCAAACCGCCCCGAACAATCCGTCTTCACATACGGCAAGCGGTGCGCAAACCGTTCCCGTCCTGAAACGCGGACTTCAACGTGCGCGCCTTGCGAGTCGGTGCACTCCAGTTTCCATTCGAGTTGGCGTGAATCGCGCGCACTCTCGCGGAATTTTCGGAAGGTGTACTTCTCTCCGTTATGCCACAGCACCGCTTTACGAAACATCAAGCCAAACGGCATTTCATAAATCAGCGCCTCGAAAGTTGAGCTTTGCCCCCGCGCGCCCGGGAAATGGATATGCGCCCAGGTCCAGAAATTCCGATGCCGGTATCCGCAATTGTGACCCTGCATCCCGTACCCCAGCGGCTCACCGTGAAAAGTCCGTTCATTCAGCCCGATTTCGCCCGAGAAAACCGCGTCGGAATGCGGCGTGCGCGAAAATCCAATCCAACCCTTGCTGCTAAGCTTCACCCGAAAAGTCGATCGATATCGCAAATCCCAGGAAATTTTCTGCCCGGAAACCTCCATCCGCCCGCAGCACCCGTTCTCACCAATCCGGTTCTCGCCAATTTCCAGAAAAAAAGGACTCGCCCCGCGCTTGCTCAGTCCCGCACCGCCCGCGCCAAGACTCTCAACCGGAAATCCTTGTATCCAAGTCTCCGGCTTCCCTTCCCGCGGAAACCACGTCGCCCAAACTTGCACCGGCTGCCCCTGCGGATCGCTCGCGCACCCGCCCCGCCTCGGATTCATCAACAAATACCGGAACCACCAAGCCCCGCTCCCATCGCTCATCCCCACCCGCAAGAACCAAACCTCATACCGCCGCCGCATCGAAAGCACGCTGAACCGCTCGTTTAGCGTCTTCATAAGTCAGCAAGAATAACACCGCAGCGGAAATCGCGGACTCAGACCTTGTCACGTAATTCCACCAACTGCCCGCCAAATATTCGAAGCCTCTTGAATTAAGTCCCATCGAAAATTCAAGTGACCGCCACACACCCGTAACGAACGTCTGCGACTGTCCTGAGCGGAGTGTCGGTACTTGAGGTGTCGGCTAGGGCTGACAGTCGGCGAGTGCGATTACAGACCGCCACAATGAAAAACCACGACTTGCAGATCAGCCCGCTCCGGCCTCTGAACTGCTACGTCGAGGGCAACAGCTCCTCTGAGCTGTACGAATCGGATCCCTGAGAGACGCCTCATGAGCAAATTAGTCGGATTGTGCTCGCCGTTGGTTCTGCCGTTGGCAACGATTCCCGTTGAGAACGGCCCTACCGACGGTAACTCATAAGTTGCCCGGCGTTCAGTTGCGCTTCGGCCGCTACCGTCTATCAGGATCCGCTTTGAAATGTCAGGAAAGAAAAGGAGTCACACGTATGCAAATCCATTCGCACAAAACACGAGCTGCAATTCTCGCCGCTTTTGTTGTTTTCTTCTCACTGGTCCCTCGCGCGACCGGACAGAACGTCACCTACAAGCCTTACATTCAGCCGGGTGACAATGGCCCATTCGGTGCCAAGGATCAAATGGTGATCGCTTGGCAAACGGATGAAGCCTCGCCGAACTCGGGCGCTTTCACCGTGCAATTCGGCCAGAGCGTTTCCTATGGCCAAAGCGTGACGCCTCAAGGCCGTGTGGTCGACAATTATCTGGCTGCCGATCCGACCTTGCCGGCGCCGCTGCCGACGGCTTCGGGTCCGCACTCCAACTATTCCGCGGTGCTGAAGGATTTGGAGTACGACACAACGTATTTCTATCGGGTGAACGGTCCGGGCATGCCGCCGGGCGGCTTCGCGGCTTCGTTTCACACGCGCAAGCGCGGAGATGATTTTTCGTTCCTAGTTCAAGGTGATGAAGGATTTTTTCCGGTTGTTCCAGTTCCCGCCGGGAGTGCGCCGCGGATCGCTGATTACGAGGCGCGGATCGTTCACCTGATGTACAACGTGCAAAATCTTTCGGTGCCGGGTGTGCCCAATCTGCCGAAACCTGACCTGGCGCTGAACACCGGCGACAACGTGTATAACACCGGTGCGGAAGGCAGCTACCGCGACTTTTGGTTCCCGGTATGGAACAGCGATGTCGACTCGAACGAGGCGGGCGCGCCATTCATTCGCTCGATTCCGTTCTACATCGTGGTGGGCAATCACGACATCGGGTCGACGGGAATCAATGTCAACATGCTGGGCAATAACAGCGCAGGCCGGTTCAGCGGCAATACGGACGGCGGCGATGCGCTCGCTTACTTCAACAACTATTACTTTCCGCTGAACGGGCCGACCGGAGTTGATCCGCAATTTATCTACAATGGCGATACCTCCACGCCGAACGGGATGCTGTTCAGCTTCATGGGCCACAACTACAGCTCGCCAGCGGCGATTGCAGCGTACAAGGCTTCGACACAGACCGATTCCGGCAAAGGGCCGAAGCAGCAGATCGATCATGAGAGCAACTACTCATTCGACTCTGGCAGCGCGCACTTCGTTTTTCTGGACGCGAACCCGCACCTGTTCGATGGGGTGCTCGACGGGCCAGCCATAACCGCGGCCCCGCAGCTCACCTTTCCTCCATATCCGTCGGTGCTTCGCGATTGGCTGATTCATGATCTTGATTCCAGTTCGCAGCCGTGGAAATTCGTGGTGTTTCACCAGCCGGCGTTTTCTTCCGGGAATGCCACGGTCCGGAATAACCAAATGCGCGCGGCCGCAAAGTTCCTCGAGGACCACGGCGTGAATATGGTTTTCAATGGGCACGAGCACAACTACCAACGCACATTCCCCATCCGTGCCAACGCCAACGTCGCCGCTGGGCCTTCGACGCCAGGGCCCGCGGCCGTGTCGATTGACACTTCATTCGACGGTGTCACGCAAACGGTGCCGGATGGCGTTCTGTACGTTGTCGAAGGCGCTGGCGGAAATCGTGATTTCGATGGCGACCTCACTCCCGCCCGCGGTTCCGGCTTGGGTATCGACCAAGACGATTCGGCGACCGGCCAGGGCACACTCGGAACCTTTATGTTCCCGAATGGACCCGCATCGTGGCTCGATACGAACCTGACGAGTATCTCGATGTCGCCAGTGTTTTCTGCCGCCGGCAACGGACCCAAAATCACCGCGAAGTTCAAGGCCAAGGTATTCTCCTTCGCCGACGTGGTTGTCAGGGACAACAAACTGACGCTCTATCAAATTACTGAACCGCTGACTTCATCATCCTCAGCAACCCCGTCCAATCCAGCCCCGTTCGGCACCGATGTGAACGGAACGCCGTTGAACGACCCCATCCCGGACACGCTCGTCGATCCAGCGACGGGCAACGTTGTCTCCGCGCCCGCAACGGGAGCTTCCGCCCTGCTCGACAAGTTCGTCGTAACCAAGCCGGACCTCTCCGAGAACTTGCGTGTTCACCTTTCGGCTCCACATTCTGTCGTCGCGGGCGGGCAGCTCACCTACACCTTGAACGTCCGGAATGGTTCGTCGCACGGCCTCAATGGCACGCAGGCTGTCTTCGAAATTCCCAACGGCGTGACCTTTGTCTCCTCTCCCGATGGCGGCGCGACGCAAGTGGGCAACCAGATCTTGGTTACCATTGGCCGTCTCGATGCCGGCGGCGATGCCGTGGTGCACCTCCAAACTCACGTCAATGCCGAACCTGGCACTGAGCTCACGACCGCAGCTCTGCTCCGCTCCAGCACGGCTCTTTCGGTCCAAGCAAACGAAGCACACACAAAAGTCGGCGAGGACTCCGAATAGCGTCCTCTATAAAAAAGGGGGATGCGAACAAGAATAAGCCGTTCCTTCTTGTCGCGTCCCCTGTTTGTTCCTGTTCGGAGAGGTCTCTTTAACGACCGCTGGGCTAGAAGAATTGCTTTAGCCGCATCACGATCCGCCTAGCGCCCGACAGGTGTGGTCGCTTAGAGCATTCCTTTACAGCCATCACTCGTATCGCAACGCCACCATCGGATCGACGCGCGTGGCCCGCCGCGCCGGAATGTAACTCGCTCCTAGCGCGACCCCAGCCAGGACGAGCGCAGCGCCCGCCAATGTCACTGGGTCGCTAGCGCGAACGCCATAGAGGAGGCTTGAAACGAACCGCATGAGACCAAACGCGCCACCGAGACCGATGGCGATACCCGCGGCCACGAGGCCTAGCCCTTGACCAACCACAAGCTTCAAAACATCGCCGGACCGCGCGCCCAGCGCCATGCGAACTCCGATTTCATGGGTGCGTTGCGCCACAGAATTTGCGATGACGCCGTAAAGTCCAACCGCCGCCATCACCAAAGCCATTCCTCCGAAAGCGCCCAGGATCAGCATCATCACCCGCTGCGGCGCCAGCGACTCGGACGCCAACTGGCTCATACTCATCACAAATCCCACGGCTTGACTTTTGTCCACGGCCCAAACCGCGCGCTGCGCCTCCTTAGCGACGCTGTCCGGCTCTCCAGTTGTGCGAATTGCGAAACAAATAATGGGCTCTGGAACTTGCGCGAAAGGCAAATAAACTTCGGAAGTCAACTCCGCGGTCATTCCCAGATGGTGAACGTCTCCTACTACGCCCACAACCTCAACGGCGCCCTTCACACCCTGGACATCGATTCGCTCCCCCAACAGGTCACTGTTCTGCCCCAGCCGTCGCGCGAGGCTCTTGCTGATGATCGCCACTCCGGGCGCGCCCTGATTGTCCCGCTCCGCGAAGAATCGTCCTTTGAGCAATGGAATCCCCATCGCCCGAAAATAGCCAGGCGTCACCGAGCTCCACATCATCTTAGGTCTTTGGTCCTCGGGCGTTGCTTGGCTCTCCAGGGCAACCGTGCGCCCTCCCCACCATCCGCTCAGCGGAAGAAAGGTCACTGTACCCGCGGCTTCCACGCCGGGAAGCGACTGGATTCGTTCCATCACCTGGTCGCTGAACGCAATCTTCTTGGCGTCCGTCTCGTACTTATTGTTCGGAGGCAAAACGCGAATGGTCAACACGTGATCCGCGTTGAACCCCAGATCACCTCGCAGCAAATGAACGAAGCTCCTCAGCGTAAGGCCGGCAGCCGTCAGCAGGACTAACGAAAGCGCCAGTTCCGCAACCACGAGGGCGCTACGAAAGCGCCGTCCTGGCACGCCGCCCGCCAAACCACGTCCGGATTCCTTCAGGGCTGCGTTCGTATTCAAACAAGCTTGCAACGCCGGTACCAGCCCGAAGACCGCACCCGTGAGCAGCGATACCGTCAACGCGAAGACCAACACCCAACCGTCCAAAGGAATCTCTTCCACGCGCGGAATGTTGAGGTTGAAAATCGTGGACGGAAACATAGTGACCAGCGCCCTTGTGCACAAGGAAGCGAGCAGCACGCCGACTCCTCCTCCTAGGAGCCCCAGCAGCATGCTTTCCGTGAGGAACTGGCGCACGAGTCTCAACCTCGTGGCCCCCAGCGCGGTGCGGACCGCCACTTCTTTCTGCCGCCCGGCGGCTCGCGCCAGCAGCAGATTGGCAACGTTAGCGCACGCGATGAGCAGCACGAAGCCCACCGCGCATAGCAGCACCAGCAGCGCCGGCCGGACGTCCCCGCTAGTCCTCTCGCGCAGGCTGATCAGGTTGGTCGCATCGTCGTCCTTGTTTGTCTTCGGGTACTCCAGCGCTAAACGGCCGGCGATGGCGTTCATCTCGGTCTGGGCTTGTTGCATGGTCACGCCGGGCTTCAGGCGAGCCATCACCCGCAGGTAGCGGTACCCACGGTCATTAGCGGCTTCGGCGGCTACCGTGAAAGGGGTCCACAGCTCGGTAAGCGCCGGATACTTAAATTCCGGCGGCATCACTCCCACGACGGTGTAAGGCGCTGCGTCAAGCGTTATCGTCTTGCCCACGATGTCCCGGTCGCCGCCGAACCGGCTTTCCCACATCGAATAGCTCAATACGGCCACGTGGTTCTTTCCCGGCTGTTCTTCTTCGGGTAGAAACGTGCGGCCCAAGAGCGGCTCAACGCCAAGCACTCGAAAGTAATCGGCAGAAAACGCATAGGCGATGATGAGTGCCGGTTCTCCCCGGCCTGTCAACGTGTATTGCAGGTCCGTCGAAGCCGCCATGCTCTCGAAAACGTGGTTCTGCGAACGCCAGTCCGCAAAGTCGAGCGGCGATACCAGGTCGGTGGTATAGCCGCGCGCCTTGTTATATCCCCAAACAGTCACCAACCGCTCGGCGTCCTTATAAGGTAGCGGGCGCAGCAGCACTGTATTGAGCAGGCTGAAAATCGCTGTATTCGCCCCAATGCCGAGCGCGAGCGTCATCACCGCGATAATTGTGAAGCCGGGGCTCTTACGCAACATGCGCAGGCTAACGCGAACATCCATGAAAAAGTCTTCGATGGACGGCCACCGCCAGACGCTTCGGCTATCCTCTTCTGTCAGCGCCACGTTTCCAAACTCGCGGCGTGCAGCAGCAGTGGCTTCTTTTCTGGACATGCCTCTCGCAACCAACTCCTCGATCTTTTCTTCGAGGTGCTCCCGAATCTCTTCCGAGAGCTCGCCGTAGATCCTTCGACGCGAAAACAATTGTTTGATCCACTTCATGATTCACCCCCGGTCAACGCGTGCATTTAAGTCTTCGACTAGACCTGTCATTCGTGCCGCAACGCGACTATAGGATTGACGCGCATCGCACGCCGCGCGGGAATGTAGCACGCAGCGAGAGCCACAAGCGCGAAGAAAAGAGCAACAAACGCGAAAGTAGCCGGGTCACTGGCTTTAACTCGGTACAGCATCGACGAAAGACCGCGTGTGACTCCCCAAGCCGCGACGACGCCGAATGCCATGCCCGCGAGTGTCAGCTTCAGTCCTTGCCCGATAACCAGCCGCAGCACTTCGGCGGGATTGGCACCCAGCGCCATGCGGATGCCGATTTCGTGGGTTCGTTGTCCGACGGAATAGGCCATGACGCCGTAAATCCCAATCGCGCCCAGCAGCAACGCCACCGCTCCGAAAAAGCCGATCATCTGCGTTGTGACGCGCATGAGCGTGTTCTGCTCAGTAATGAGATCATCCAGGGCGCGAATCGTCGAAACCGGCTGCTCGCTATCGACCGACCAGATCACTTCACGAATCGCTGCGGCAAGCCCCGGAGCGGGGCGCGACGTGCGGACGACAATCGACATGTAGCCGCTGGGAAATTGCGCCGCGGAAGCGTAGAGCTGAGGCTCCGGCTGGTCGCTCAGGCTGAATTGTTTGACGTCCCGGACAATGCCGACGATCGTCCAGCTCTTGTGTTGCAGCGGGATCTCAATTTCCCGGCCGATGGGATCCTCGTTTGGGAACTGCTCTCGCGCCAGAATCTCATTGATAACCGCAACATTCGAGGAGCCGGGGCCGTCGCTCGGATCAATCGAGCGTCCACGTAGCAATGGAATCTGCATGGTGGAAAAGTAATCGGGAGAGACGGCTGTATATTGTGCTCCAGGTTCATCTGCGGGCCGCGCGGGTGGTCGCCCCACGATATGAATGTGCTCAGTCTGGTTTGAGCCGCCGAAAGGGATGTACTCGCTCGCACCCGCCGAAACGACTTCCGGAAGGGAACGAATGCGCGTCAGTATCTCATCATAGAAATTCCGTACTTGGGGGTCGGCAGTGTACTTATTTGGGGGGAGCACCAACTCCGCGGTCATGACGTTCTGGGATTGGAATCCGGGACTGTCATAAACCATGCGAGCGAGGCTCTCCACGAGCAAAGCCGTCGAGATCAGGACAACAACAGCCAAGGCGATCTCGCCGGCAACAAGCACACGCCGCATCCGTGGAGCCCAGCCGCTGCTGGAAGTTCTTCCCGCACCCTCCTTGAGAGCACGGGCGAACTCAAAATCCGAACTTTGGAATGCGGGCATCAGCCCAAAAACTGCTCCGCAAAACAGCGCGATCCCCGCAGTGTAGGCAAAGGTCGTTACATCGAGATCCACCCGGCCGTAGTTCACGAGGTACCCGCGAATGCGCTCGGGGATGGTATTCTCGACCCAACGGTTGCCGCCCGCGGCGAGGAACACCCCCGCAACACTTCCCGCCGTAAAGAGCAGCATCGATTCCGTGAGCAACTGCCGTATTAGTCGCGCACGCGACGCTCCCAACGCCCCACGCACCGCAAATTCTTTCCTGCGGCCCGCGCCGCGTGCCAACAGCAGGTTTGCCACATTCGCGCACGCAATCAACAGAACCAGTCCGACAATCCAGAAGTCAATCATGACCTGCTCGGCGCCCTCGTTTTTTCCGATTTCATATGTCATCGGGCTGAGCAAGGAAGTTAGATTTGTATTGGTCTGCGGGTGAAGTCTCTGCAGTCCTGCGGCGATCGTGGCAATCTCCGCCTCTGCTTGTTTTTGGGTGACACCGGGTTTCAATCGGCCGAACCCCTGAAACCAAGACCTATTTCTGTCGGCGCGCTGTTTGTTGTCGAACGCGATAGGCGACCAGATGTTTGCGATGCCCATGAGCGGGAAATGAAAATCGGACGGCATGATGCCGACTATGGTGTACGCCTCGCCTTGCAGTTTGACCGTTCGGCCGATGATGTGTGGATCGGCGGCGAAGCGATTTTCCCAAAGCCCCCGGCTGAGGATAGCCACATGGCTCGAGCCGGGTTGGGATTCCTGCGGCAAGAAGGCGCGACCGAGCATCGGCTGCGCTCCAAGGGCCTGAAAAAAATTCCAGCCTACCAGCCCGCCCTCCACGCGGTCCGGAGGGCCGTCACTTGTAAGATTGAATTCCCAGCTTGTCCAGCACGCGAGCTGTTCGAAGACGGTATTTTGCGCCTGATAGTCGAGGAAATCCGCCGTGGAGGTAACACCTTTGCTAGTCCACCCCTTTTTGGTGTCATGCGAAAGGAGAACCATCAAGCGAGCCGCTTGAGGATAAGGCAAGGGCTTGATAAGCCAGGCGTTCACGTAGCTGAAGATGGCAGTGTTGGCGCCGATTCCGAGCGCAAGAGTGAGGACGGCGACAATAGTAAAGCCGGGAGACTTGCGCAGCATGCGCAGGCCGTACCGCAAATCCATAAAAAAGTCTTCGACGGAAGGCCAGCGCCAGACATTTCGGCTGTGCTCTTCGGCCAGCGTTACATTCCCAAACTCGCGGCGAGCGGCAGCGGCGGCTTCTTTTCTGGACATGCCTCCGGCGACCAACTCCTCAACTTTCTCTTCAAGGTGCTCTCGAATCTCTTCCGAGAGTTCGCCGTAGAAGCGTCGACGTGAAAACAATCGTATGAGCCACCTCATGATTCACCCGGCGCTAAGACCCGCGTAATTCCGTCAAGCATCGTTTCAAATCGTGACACTTCACGCTCCAGGTGCTTCGCTCCCTTGGCCGTCAGCTTGTAAATCCGCACGCGCCGGTTTGTGGAGGACGTGCCCCACTCGGCTTTGACCAACTCTTCCTTGAGGAGTCGCTGGAGCGCCGGATAGAGCGAGCCTTCTTCAATCTGAAGCAAATCGTGCGATGTTCGTTTAATGTGCTGCGCCAGCGCATAGCCGTGAAGCGGGTGCCGCTTCAATGTTCGGAGAATCATCATCTCCAAAGCCCCCGGAAAAAGGTCTCGTTGCTCGCGGTTTTTCATGAATGGAAAGTTTTCTCCAAACCTCGACTCACCTAGTGTTAGTCAAGGCCTAGAGCAAAATAGTATGGAGCCGTCTCGAAGTCAAGAAAAAAAGGACCGCGCCGACAGCAGGGGCCGCGGGGCCCCTGCTTCGACACGGCGAGCGTTAGTGCTGGAGAGAACGAGAGATGCGCGCAACTTCGCCGGTGCGGGCCTGCTCACCAACTGAGCAAGGCATAACCTCCCTGGCCAGCGCGGGCGGGTGGAAACGTAGTCGCCCCGGCCCCGCCCCCACCAAACTGCCCATTAAGTAGGAAGGCAAAACCGGTGACCAGATAGCCCACTCCTCCATTGTTAAGGGGAGTGGTCGACGGGGCGGAAGCCCCATTGTGGCTGATCATGGCGTTCGGATCAGACGCTCCGCCAGCGGCGCCAGCGGCAGGTCCGCCACATGGCATGGAATCGGGTTGACCTCCGATACCGCCGTGGGCGACGGCAAGTGTCGCGCTATTGGCGTCTAGGACTTGGGTATCGCCTCCATTGCCTCCGGAGATGGAGAGGGCAGCCGCACCGTGGCCTCCGCTCCCGACGTCTATTGTTAAGGTTTGACCTTCTTGGACCGCCAGGATCGTGCTCGTGTAGGCGCCGCCACCTCCGCCTCCTCCGTTATTGCATCGCAGAACAGCTCCGCCTCCTCCGGCACCATACAGCTCGACGTACAGTCGGCTGACTCCAGTTGGCACGGTGAAAGTGCCGTTGCTCTGAAACTCCAGTCTGCCAAGGAGCCCTCCAGTTGGGCCAGCAGGTCCCGCGGGGCCTTGCAGCCCGGTCGGACCGGTGTTACCTGTGGCACCTGTGGCTCCCGGAGCTCCGGACGCTCCCGTAGCTCCTGCCGGGCCAGTAGCACCGATGGTGCCTTGGGGTCCTTGTGGGCCGATGAGCCCTTGGGGTCCAGTTGCACCGATTGGCCCGACAGCACCAGTCGCACCCGTATCGCCTTTAGCTCCTTGTGGGCCGACAGAGCCTTGGGGGGCCAGTTAAACCGATTGACCCAGTAGGGCCAACAGCTCCCGTGTCGCCTTTCGGTCCTTGCGCGCCGACGATGCCTTGCTGTCCGGTTGCACCGATTGGCCCTACTGCCCCTGTGGCACCAATATCACCCTTTAGTCCTTGCGCCCCGGTGAGCCCTTGGGGTCCGGTTAGACCTGCGGGCCCAGTAGGACCAACAGCTCCCGTGCTACCCTTTGGTCCTTGCGGGCCAGCGGAACCTTGAGGTCCGGCCGGACCAGCAGGGCCTGCAGGGCCAGCAGCACCGGTGGCGCCTTGGGGTCCCGGGGGGCCGGCTGGGCCAACGGTCAAGATGGGCAGCAACGTCACGCTAAGGTCGTTGTTGCCCGCAGTTATTTCGACGGTGCGCGTGTCCGCATTCCAGCCCGACTTCGGGATGGCAACGACCACCTTGTGCCAGCCCACGGCGACCTTCATGCTCATCGGCGTAGCTTTGCCGGTGTCCGCTCCGTCCACCCAGACCCTGGCACCCGTCGGAAACGAAGTCACCTTTAACGAGCCGTTCCCTTCCTGCGCCCCGGCTCTTCCTGGCGCAACCAAGAGCACAACTGCCATCATGGTCGTCCAAACAATCCTGCTCATCCATAGAACCTTGCTGGGGTGGTTCATCGAGTCCTCCTTGAACGCTTTGCTGCTCAACTCCTTGGCGCAAACCTGACGTGCGTTGTGGCTTACTTCGAGGACATAGTTAGCTGAATTAGCCGCAATTGCACCACCACGGCCCCCGCATGGTATAAGTCATTTGTTTTCAACAGAAAGGAAAGGAATTGCCAGCCTCAAGATCGGGACGCCCTGTAACGAAAGGTTACCTTTCGGGCACAAATCCGTGGAACCACGTAACATACTTTCGTCTTAAATTCGCCAAGGAGCGCAGCCGTGCGATGCCGCGATAATCTGATGCATTAATTGACGATACATTTAGCGGCGTCGGCCAATGGCTTTGCCACGTCCCTCGCGTTCATTGACTTGCCGGAAAGAGCGGCCTATTATCCATCCCCTACGGAGTTGTCCTCATTATGATTGGCCAAGCCCTCGGCCACTATCGCATCGTCGAGAAGATCGGCGCAGGCGGGATGGGTGAAGTTTACCGTGCCTATGACGGCCAATTGGAACGCGACGTCGCCTTAAAAGTTCTGCCTGCCGGTACCCTGTCTGACGAAATGGCAAGAAAGCAATTTCGCAAGGAGGCATTGGCGCTGGCCAGGCTCAATCATCCAAATGTGGAAACCGTTCACGAATTCAATACACAAGACGGCGTGGATTTCCTGGTCATGGAGCTCATTCACGGAAGTTCGCTGAAAGAAAAACTGAAGGAAGGGCCTCTGCCCAAAAGCCAAATCATACTTCTGGGATCGCAATTGGCGGAGGGGCTGGCCGCGGCCCACGAGCAGCACATCGTCCATCGCGACCTCAAACCGGGCAACCTGATGATCACGCCTGATGGGCGGCTGAAAATTCTGGATTTCGGTTTGGCTCGTCTTTTTCAAACGGCACAAAACTTGGATGCGACCGTAAGCGCCGCGACCAGCACTGCGGTCATATCGGGCACCGTGCCTTACATGTCCCCGGAACAATTACGGTGCCTTCCCGTGGATGCGCGCAGTGATATCTTCGCGGCAGGCGTTGTGCTGTATGAAATGGCCGCTGGTCATAGGCCGTTCCCGCTTTTGCAGAGTGCCGAGCTGATGAGCGCCATCCTGCACCAGACCCCGGAGCGTCCCACCTCGTGCAATCGCCTGCTCTCGCCGGCGCTCGAAAGCATCATTATGAAGGCGCTTGAAAAGGAACCTGGGCAGCGCTACCAGTCCGCGCGCGAGTTGCGGGTCGCGCTCCAGGGGGTGTCCGCTGGCAGCCCCACACGAATCCCTCCAAGCCGGTTTCGTCTTTTTGCGACCGCGGGAACTGCGGGAGCGCTCCTCCTGATTGTCGGGTTAGGGCTTGGCCTGAATTTCGGCGGGCTGGGCGATCGCTTCCTGCGTCGCGCGTCCGCGCCAGGTCGGATGCTGCCTTCATCACCGGTCAAGTCACGCCGGTCTGTCGCGGTTCTTGGCTTCAAGAACGTTTCAGAGCGCCAGGATGAAGCTTGGCTTTCCACCGCGCTTGCGGAGATGCTGACCACCGAACTGGCTGCGGGAGAGCAATTGCGCGCTGTTCCGGGAGAAAATGTCGCTCGGATGAAAATCAATTTGTCGCTGCCGGAGACGGACAGTTTTGGCCAGGATACGCTGGAGAGAATTCGCAAGAATCTGAATGCCGATGAGATTGTTCTTGGCTCGTATGTTCCTCTTGGGGGAGGCCAGATTCGCGTCGATTTGCGTCTCCAGGATACCCGCGCCGGCGAGATCCTCGCGGTTGCTTCCGTCAAGGGAGATGAAGCCCAGGTGGATGATCTTGTCGGCCGCGCCGGGACTATCCTTCGGGAGAAGCTCGGCGTCGGCGCGATCTCCCCGGCACAAGCGCTCGCCGTGAAAGCAACTCTGCCGCAAAACCCCGATGCCGCTCGCTTTTATTCAGAGGGGCTGCAAAGGCTTCATCAGTTCGATTATCTACACGCACGCGACTTGCTCCAAAAGGCCATCGAAGTTGAGCCCCAGTATGCCCTGGCGCATTCCGCCCTCGCCGTCGCCTGGAAGGGACTCGGCTACGATGCCAAGGCAAAGGATGAAGCCAAGAAAGCCTTCGATCTCTCTGCCGGTTTTTCTCGCGAAGACCGGCTGTGGATGGAAGGACAATACCGCGAGTTTACAAACGATCGCGCCAAAGCCGTCGAAACCTACCGCACGCTGTACGAATTCTTCCCGGATAATCTCGATTACGGCCTTCGTTTCGTCTCTTCGCAAACCACTGCAGGTAAGGGCAAGGATGCGCTTGCCACCTTGGACATGCTCCGCAAACTCCCCTCCGCGTCCACGGAATCTGCTCGCATCGATCTCGCCGATGCGGTCGCCTCGGCATCTCTCGGTGATTACAAGCGACAGGAGCTCTCCTCTGGAAAGTCCGTGGCCGCCGCCGACGCCCAAGGCGCGCGCCTTCTCGCCGCCCAGGCGCGTATTTCCCATTGCTCATCCCTGCGCTACGTTGGAAAACCTAAAGAGGCTATCTCCACTTGCGAGGACGCTCAGAAAATTTTTGAAGCCGCCGGCGATTATGGCAACGCTGCGCGTGCCCTCAATAACATTGCCGTCGTCCTGATGGAGCAGGGCGACGCCGCCGGCGCTCAAGCAAAGTATCAGGAGTCGCTGGCCTCTACCTCAAGAAATGGTGACAAGCGGTCGCATGCCATGGCCCTGAATAATCTTGCAGGTGTTCTTACGTTGCAGGCCGATTTCCCCGGTGCTCGGAAGCTGCTCACCGAATCCACGGACGACTTTCGCGAGATTGGCGACAAGCGCGGCGTCGTCACCTCCCTCGAAAATATCGGCATCATCCTGACCGGTGAAGGAAAGCTCGGCGAGGCTGCCAAAAAGTACCAGGAAGCCCTGACCATCGCCCGCGAAATGGGGAACAAGAGCCTGACCGGCTACGCGCTATATCTCTTGGGGGAGATTTATGCGTATCAGGGCAATCTCACAGCCGCGCGCAAAAGCGACGAGCAAGCTCTGCAAATTCGCAGCGAACTTGGCGAGCCGCGCACCATTAGCGAAACCCAATTGTCACTCGCGAACTTGTCGCTCGAGGAAAAACAGTACGCTAATGCCGAATCGCTTGCCCGCGATGCCTCTGCTCAGCTCGAAAAATTGAACTCCGTCGATGACGCCTCGGTTGGCTACTGCATTCTCGCCCGTGTACTGGCGGCGGAGGCGAAAACTGCCGATGCGCAAGCCGCCATTGAAAAAGCCGCCGCTCTCACGCAAAAAGGGAGCGACACGAGCGCGCGCCTCAGAATTGCCATTGAATCCGCCTTGCTTCGCGCCAATTCCGGTGTTCCGGCCGACGTTTCCGAAGCCAAGAAAGCAATTCAGTCCGCCCTGGCTGACGCCACAAGACAAAACCTCACCGGCATTCAGTTAGAAGCTCGGCTTGCCCAGGGAGAAGTCGAAATGAAGTCCGGCGATCGAACCAACGGCCGCGCCCATCTCGCGGCCCTTCAGAAGGATGCCGCCGCCAAGGGATTCTTGCTGATCGCCCGCAAAGCCGCTGCCGCCCGTCAATAGGCGCATCGCCCGAGGCTCGTTGCGGGCACGCGCAGGCCGCCCGATGCCAAGGGGAAGAATGAAGTTTGGCGCGCAATCATCACTTGGGCGACATTCAGCTGTTTGCAGCCGCCGCCACTTCTCGTTTCCTCGATTCGTTCCAAAGCTGAATGTACGGCTCCAAATCCTTCATCATTTTTTGGAATTGCGGGAGGTCCAGCGATTGCGCGCCGTCGCTGATGGCTTTTTCCGGCGCAGGATGCACTTCCACGATTAATCCGTCGGCGCCGATGGCCACGCCAGCGCGCGAAAGCGCCGGCACGAGGCTCCGCCTCCCTGTCGCGTGACTCGGATCGAGAATCACCGGCAAGTGCGTCAATTCGTTCAGCGCGGGGATCGCCGCGATGTCGCAAGTGTTTCGCGTCACAGTTTCGAACGTGCGAATTCCCCGCTCGCACAAAATCACATCGGCATTTCCGTGCGCCGTGATGTATTCCGCGGACATCAGCAGTTCCTTCACCGTGCTGCTCAATCCGCGTTTCAACAGAACTGGCCGCCCGCATTTTCCCAGCGCTTTCAGCAGCATGAAGTTCTGCATGTTCCGCGCGCCCACTTGCATCACGTCCGCATATTTCGCCACCAAATCCACGTCGCGGTCGCTCATCACTTCCGTGATGATCGCCAGCCCCGTCGCTTCTTTCGCCTTCTTCAGCAGCTTCAATCCTTCTTCTTCCATGCCTTGAAAATCGTACGGTGAAGTGCGCGGCTTGAACGCGCCGCCACGCAGCATTTTCGCGCCGGCTTTCGCCACGCCCTCTGCTGCTTGCATGATTTGTTTTTCCGATTCCACCGAGCACGGCCCGGCAATCACCACGAATTCCGCGCCGCCGATTTCCGTTCCGTTCACTTTGATTCTTGTTTTGCCGGGGCGGAATTCCTTGCTCACGAATTTGTACGGCGCCGATATCCGCACTACCTTTTCCACCTGCGGCATGGCTTCGACGGATTCGAGGCACGCGGTCACGTCGCCTACACCGACGACGCCGATCACCACGCGCTCTTCTCCTTCGATGGAATGCACCTTGTAGCCGAAGTGCTCCACTTGTTTTCGAACTTCATCGATCTCTTCGCGCTTCGCGTGCAGTTTCATGGAGATGATCATCTTTCCGGCCCTCTCGATTTATTTCGTCCCCTAAAGCAAAAATTATCCCCTAAAACAAAAAACCCACTCGATTGGCGAGTGGGTCGAAAATTTTTTCTGTAGATTCGCTTACAGAAACGCCCCCCGCCACCTGGATGAATCCCAAGTAAATCGATACCAGCGATAGGAATTGGCGAGCGCAGCGTTCATGATTTCCGTAGTGTATTTCTTCTCGTTCCCCGATACAACCGATATTTTCGGCAATCCCACACAGGCGAAAATCAGCCGCGAACGCGGACGGCGCTGAAGCTGAGAATGACATGGCCACCGGCCGTGGGGCGGCCGAAGCTGAGCATGGGGCTGAAGCGCGAGAAAAGCAGCATCTGGTCCAACTGGCGGCGAAGTTCCTGGCTGCTGGGGCCGGAGAGAATCTGATAATCGGTCATGTGGCCCTGGGCATCGACAGTGACATCCAGCAAGAGGCCGTGGGGCAGGGAAAGTTCGAGGTCGTGCTGCTCCGGGGCCCAGGCTTGCGGATAGTCGGAAAGAGAAAGCAGCTTGGCCTGGCGCATGAGATTGAGATCGACGTCGTTTTGCACGGCTTGCACGGTGATGCCGGGGACGATCATCTGAAGCACCAGCACGAAAACGAGGATGGCGGAAAAGAATCCGCCGGTGGCGGGAACGGTGAGCGGACGAAAAACGTTGTCGAGCAGAATTTCGGCGCGATCCTTGATGCGGCGCAGGCGGCTGGGCCAATCCTGCGAATGCTGGGCCTGAGCGGCCGCAACCTTGATGCGCACGGCGAGACCAGCGGGCGGAATGTCCTGGGGGACGCGCGAAAGCAAAACGGCCAGCTTGCGAAAACGTTCCAGCTCCTCGCGGCAAACGCTGCATGCTTCCAAGTGCTGACTGATCTGGACGCGCTCTTCGACGCGCGCTCCGCCGGTGATGGCATCGTCGAGATAACCGGCCAGTTTGTTTCGTACTGTATGGCACTTCATCGGAAACCCTCGCCCGTGGAACTTGCCCGCGGGGACATCGATTCTGGTGATCGCGAAGCGGTCAGCGATTCTGACGACCGCGAAGCAGTCAACGATTCCGGCGACCGCGAAGCGGTCAACCCCTCGGAAGAAAATGTGACGCGCCTTGCGGCGGAAAAAGCATCGCCGAAAGGAGACGGCTGGGCTTCGGAAACATTGCCATGCGAAGAGGTTTGCGCATGAGGGGCTGGTATCTGGCGCGCTCCCAAAAGCGGCTCAAGAATTTCTTTCAGGGCGCGGCGGCCGCGAAGGATGCGGGACTTCACCGTGCCGACGCTGCATTCCAAAACTTCGGCAACTTCCTCATAGCTCAGGCCTTCGAGGTCGCGCAAAATCACCGCGCTGCGAAAAACCTCGGGAACCTGTTGCAGAGCGCCGTGGACGGCCACTTGAATCTCGTGCGCGGCCAACTGCTCGAAGGGTGTGGCACAGAGATCCTCGATCTCGATGCGGGCTTGCCCTTCTTCCGGTTCGGCGTCAATGGAAACATTTTTCTGCAGATGGCGCTTGAACCAGCGCTTGTGATTCAGCGCTTCGCGGATGGCGATGCGGTAGAGCCACGTTTTCAAAGAGCTGCCCTGGCGGAAATTGCGAATACCGCGAAAGGCTTTCAAGAAAACTTCCTGGGCGCCGTCGGCGGCATCGGAAGTGTCGCCAAGCATGCCGAGGATGAGGTTATAGACCGGCGCATGGTAGTGCGTGACGAGCCAGTCGAAGGCCGTCTCCGAGCCGGCTTGCAGCTCATGGACGAGTTCGGCTTCATCGCGGCCCCATGACAGGGCACTAGCCCAATCGGACACTGCCGGCCTTTCCGACCCGCCTGCTGGAAGCGAGCCACCCTGCTGATCGGTCCAACATTAGAACGCTCTTGGCGTTAGAACGTTGTACCCAGGCACGACTTGCATTGGGGACCAAGAACGAGCTGTCCCCGATGTCCGCTCTCTATCCTTAGACACCGGGGGGAGCGGAGTTGTTTCCCCGGATCGTGAAGAATTCTCGTGCCTTCGCTCATTGTTGCACCAAGGGCGTTCGGCTGCAATGGGACGAGAGGATCGTTTGAAAGTTTGAAGGTTGCACGTTGGGAGTACCCCCACCCCGGGTCGTTTTTGGCAAAGAGTGCGGAAACGCTTGAGAAGAAAGGAGTTGAGGTTCGCGCGGGTGCAAAAGAGTGCGCAAAAATTTGAAAAGAAAGGGGATAGGACAAGACGCGTTGGTTTGTGAAACGTTTGAAGGCCGTAATGTAACGGAAAAGAGGCGGTTGGTTAACCATAACTGCCCCTCCCCCCACCATTTTTTGGAACTGCGCATTCTAAAGGACTTAGATCGGAGATTGGCAGAGGTCGATGATGATAGTAAAGAAGTTAGCGGGAAGTTCAAAGATAACTTCGCGGAACTGCGCATTCTAAAGAACTTAGGAGCGGGTGCAAAATTGAAAAACGAGGGTGGAAAATGTCGCGGAACCGGAAAACAGGCGACGGCCAATTTTGGGAGAAAAAAGAGCGGGCGAGGATGGCATTCGAGATACACGAGGGAGAATAGCACGCCAGGTATCAACTTGTTAAGTGAAAAGCAGTGAATGGTAGAAATTGACGGTTGAATGGTCGTAGGGGCTGGTTGAATGGTTGACGGGGCGGGAGGCGCGCAAGAAAAAAGCAAAGTCAAAACCCGCACCCTTTCCCAAAACCGGAAAGGGATGCGGCACCCGAGCTCGCCTCCTCATTTAAGGGGGCGCCACGCGCCTGATGTTAGCTAAGTAGCAGCGACCCGCCTAGTAGGACCACGAATGATCTAGCGCGCCATGTTCGCACGGCCGAATCGTGCCGCGCGGGGCCCTTTCCATCGCAATCGTGAGAACGCCGTCCAAGGCAAGTCCAGCATTCCCGAGTTGCACCTGGGAATCGTGCGAGTAGAACCGGAGGCTTCGAATCCGGTTCTCTCTCGGGGGAAGGCTGCATGTGACTTTTGTGATCTCATTCCAAGGAATCAATCTTTGTCGATAGCGCGGTGGTGCCGCGCCCACAAGGATTCCATCCTGCGAAATGATCGTTGGCTGCGTCGTCTCTAGTGCCACGAAGAAGACAGTCGCACCAACACCGACCGCCAGAACCACGAGATAAAAAAATAGGCCAACCGCTACGAACGGAGGGCTGCTCCCGGGCGGCAACGGTAATTTGCCTTGCGACATCCGGATGCAAAGGCGGATGTTCCTGGCCCCCCAGGAAAGAGCGAATGCGGCAAAAATGAGAAGGGGTATTCCGCAAACGATTTTGAAGGACGTTGGAGCAAACGGCACGCTTATTGGGTCCATCATTCGCTGTCTCTGCCACCAGGCGGCTTCAGACCAGCACGGGCTCTTTCGCCATTCTCACGTTGCCGTTGTTGTAGTTCTTTTCACACGAATCGCAGAACAGCGCCCGGTACGTCGTGCCATCTTTCGCGCTGGCGTTCTGGAACGGGTTCCAGCCCGGTGTCTTAGTGAGCTTGCCAGTCTGCGTTAACGCCTGAAAGAGATGCTCGCAGATGTAATCCATTCCATCCGCTTCTCCCTTTTTCGGGCCGCTGAGCTTGTGAATCCAGATGGTTTGCGCCATGAAGTTCCTCCCGGTTCAGCTCCACTGTGGCACACGCGCCGACGCCCAAACACCTGCCCGGAGGGGCAGATGTGCTTCGTTGGGCAACCAGCAGAGGGAATGGAACTTACGGTATCGGCGGAGGGTGGAGCGAAAAGTCACAACCCAAGAGAGCGGGCCCAGCCGCGTGCCGAATTGCGCCTGGATTAGGGCTTGGGTGGTTCCTTGGCCGGGGGTTCGGCGGGGGCTGGCGCCCTGGTGTAGATGATCTTCTTGGTGCCGCCTTCGCAGGTGCCGACGACTTTGCCTTCCGCGTCTTTGTCCTTCGCGACGATTTCGAGGGTGTAGCCCTTCACGCCTTTGGCGTCGAGCTTCTTGGTGATTTCATCCTTCAGCTCTTCACAAGGCTTTGCCGCCTGCGCTGGGGCTTGCGCGTGGGCGGACGCGGAAACGAAAAGTAGAACGCCAGTTGCGGTTAACAGTCTCATGGTATTACCTCTGTGGCTGGTTGCCGGATCACAACGGAGCATAGCATCGGTTCGGCGCATCCCGCTCCTACTGCACAGCACATTCACCCTAAGAGATACGGGATAGGTTCAAGCTCGCAACGCCAAAGTCAAAAGCCCCAGGTATGAAACCGTACCTGGGGCACCCGGCACCCGAGCTCGCCTCCTCATTTAAGCCTGGCCACCCGCCTGTGCCACTCGCCGTGACTATCACGGACTGTGCAGTTCCTTGAAAATAAAAATCGCAACCTTAATTAACCAATAGACGCTGAATCCTGCGCCGATGAGGACTAAGAGTTGAACAGCTGCGTAGGCCCACTTGGGAAATTTTCGTACAACCATCCACGGCATTTGAGAAGCGTGGCCGGCTTCGGAACGGATGTATAGAAGTTCCGGCTGACGCACATAGCTTAGAAGTTGGAGCGTAACGTACTCTTTGTGCGCTAGCGATTCTATCCGAATGATGTGCTCACCTGATGGTGTCGTGATTTCGGTGTAGTTCAGAGAGGGATACAACTGGAAGAAATCAGGTCTTACGCGATGGACAATTTCCACCCAGGTCGCGGCTTTGCGTCCGAAGTTTTGGATAGTCAGCGAATTGGTTTGAATCAAGAAAGTTGCGGGTGGGGCGGGTTGTCCCGGTGTTTGCGGAGCGGACAGTTGCGGAGCAGGTGGTTGCCCTGGTTGGGCGGCGTTGCCTGCTGCGTTGATGGGCATCGTGTAGAGAAAGTTGCTCGGCAGCCAATAACTGATTTTTATTCTTGGTAGTAGAAACTGCGATAGATACCCAACAATGATGGCACCACAACCCGATGCGACATATCCGGCCAAGGAATCCATGCCGTGTGCTCCCAGAAGCTCGGCCCTGAGCATACAACACACGAAGAAGGTCCGGAAGGTCCGGAAGGTCCGGAAGGTCCGGAAGGTCCGCAGGGTTCGAGACGGGGAAGCGCAACGGGCGGGGCTGAAGCCCCGCCCCTACAACAAACAAAGGCAGTTTCCTTACGAGAGCCAACGACCGCGCATTTTCGTTTGCTGATCACTCAGATTCAAAGTGCTGTAGGGGTCGCAAGGGTGCGGGTTCACAAGTCTTGTCTTCCAGAATCGGCGAACAAGCCAACCATACGAGCCCAGGACGATGCCCGTCATTACGGCCATAGGGATATGAAGTTCAAGACCCGGAAAAATCATGCCTAGGTAGCGCATCCCGATGTAGCCAAGAACCCATATCACCATGGCAAGCAGGACAATGCTTGCCCATAACAGCACGCGGCCAAGAAGAGGCGGGACTTGGAGCGGCGTTCCGCAATTTTCGCATCGGAACCAGTCGCGCACGTCTTCCGGCGGTTTTTGCAGTTCATGGCGGCAAATGGGGCAGTTGGGCATCGCTCTGAGTGATGCTAGCACGGAATGCTCCACGGATCGGGCAGTAGCGAGGCGTTTTTTCAGAGTTCCCGATTGGAATCGAGGCATGGGCCGCAAGAAAAGCAAGGAGAAGAGAGATTTCTCTCTGCGCAGGCCGACCGCTTCGCAGAAGCGAAGCGGAAAGAAAAACGTCGGCCTGCTCCGTTCGAAATGACGTGCGTGGGCAAGGCGCGAAAAGGGCGATCAGGAAGAAGGCGTGGTGCGATAGTGGAGGTGGACAACGCCGTCGGGGAAGGATTTGGCGGAGAGGAGCTTGAGGCGGATGGAGCGATGGCGAGGCTGGATGAGGGGGATGCCTTCGCCGATGAGGATGGGGATGACGTGGATGCGGAACTCGTCGATTTCGCCCAGGTCCAAGAAGGAGGCGATGATTTCGCCGCCGCCCATCATCCAGATGTGTTTGCCGGGCTGGGCGCGCAGGCGCTGGGCGAACGTTTTGACGGGCTCGTTGACGAATTCGAAGGTCGGCAAGGGCGCTTCGCGCGGGTGGCAGGAAAATACGTAGTTCTTGATTTTGGGGCCGAAGCCGGAGGACTTCATGCCCATCTCGAGGCCCTTGGCGTAGGCCTTGTAGCCCATGAGGATGGTGTCGATGGATTTGACGAAGGCGGACATGCCGTAATTGCCTTTGGGGCGGGGACGGTCGAGCCAGGCGACATCGCCGTCGGGGCGGGCAATGTAGCCGTCGGCGCTGGTGGCGATGTAGACGATGATTTTTCTGGGATGCCTCATGGGGACTGCACCTCGAGGAGTTTTGCGGGAATGATAACGCAAAGGCGAGCGAAACGGGCGGGGCTAAAGCCGCGCCCCTACAATGGACAAAGGCGCAAAGAGTTTCGCCCTCTACAGAATCACAGAGGCTTCCTCAAAATTCAGGCGAGGATTGCGCGGGTGGAGCTTGCTGGGGTCTCCATAGCCGAGATTGCAGATAAGGTTGACCTTCCACTTGCCGTCGGGGAAGAATTGCGCATTCAGTTTATCTGCGTCGAAGCCGGACATCGGTCCGCAGTCTAGTCCCAAAGCGCGCGCGGCCAGAATGAAGTAAGCGGCTTGGAGTGAACTGTTGCGGAAGGCGTTCTCCTCAATTAGAGGTTTATTCCCGACGAAGTAGGAGCGGACATCCGCCTGGGGAAAGAGCCTGGGAAGGTTCTCGTGGAATTCGGTGTCCCAGGCGATGATGACTGTTACAGGAGCGGCCATGGTTTTGTCGACATTGCCGGGCGCCAGGACTGGCTTGAGGAGCGCCTTGGCGCCGGGAGTGGTTAGAAAAACGAATCTGGCAGGCGAGCCGTTGGCACTGGTTGGACCAAGACGCGCGAGTTCGTAAGCCTTGCGCAGGAGCTCAACTGGCACGGGCTCGGGGAGCCACGTGGAATGCGTCCTCGCTTCGCGAAAAAGCTGATCGAGGGCCTCTTCTGAGATCGGGGTTTTGATGGCAGCAAGACTTGTTATTTCAGATTGATTTCGCATTTTGGTTCGCTCTTTCTATTGGCGATCAGCGAGAGCGCCGGGCATCCAGGCTGAACGGTCCTGCTCCGAGCTGAGAAATCAGCAAGGCGCCGCCGAGCATGGCGACATTCTTCATGAACAGAATCATTTGGATCTGCGCCATCATGGGGTCGGTTACAGTCCAGAACTTGTGCATCATCAAGGTGACCGGAACGAGAAAGATGACGATAAGCCAGGCGCCAAGTTTTGCGCGGTAGCCCAGCAAAATGCTGAGGCCGCCGGCGATGGACAGGACACCAGAAAGTGGTACCGCGATGGAAACCAAAGGCACGCCTGCTGAAGCAGCGTAGGCGATAGTTTGGCTGTTGAAGTGATTGGCGCCGGCCATCAGGAAAATCAGCGCGAAGAAAAACCGGCCTAAAACGACCACTGCGCCTTGCCAGAAACTTGTTGCCTCCGCACCGTGGGAAATTGCCATTGAATTCGTTGCCATGTTGTTCCTCCTTATGCGCGTTTGGATGAGCTGAGATGCCCATTGGTTACTATAAATAACTACTTGCATTTGTACAGTAGGACCTTTAAAGTAACTGAGTGAGGAACTACCATGCGACAGTCCGCTATAGAACCGCCCCATTGTCCCTTCGGTGAGTTGCTGGAAGTACTGGCCCGGCCATGGACCATGCACGTTCTGTGGGTCCTGAGTACGAACGGCCCTACGCGCTTCGGAGCGTTACGGCGGCAAGTGGCGGGGATTTCTTCGCGGGTGCTGACGGAGCGCCTCCGCGTTCTGGAGCAAAAAGGCTTCGTCCTCCGCGACTACGAGCCGACCATTCCTCCGTCGGTGACCTACAGCATCACGAATCGGATGAAGGACATCAGCAAGGTGCTGAGCGGGTTGGACGAACTGGCGCGGAAGTGGCAGCAGGAGGACGCCCACGTGGCCACGAAGCCGGAGGGGGGCAAAGTCCGTGCTGGGCGGGCAGGGGTTCGAGAAAGCGCTCAGGCGTAGTAATTCGTGAGGGTTATGCTCCCACCGTGGCGGGCACCCGCTAGTCCGCGACAGGGGTGACTTGTTCGACGTGAATCGTCTTCTTCGCGGAATCAAACTGGCCGACTAGCGCTACATGGGCGGCGGGGAAGTTTTTAACGGCGTCAGGATTTTCTACGATCCAGATTGCTTGATCATGGTCCGCCACAAAAACGGCCCGTTGAGGTTTCCACTCCGGGTGACCCACCGAAGCGCCTCCCCGCCAGCATTTCTGCACGCAGTCTGCACGTCCGGGCTTCGTGTGTTGGGCTCCGCAGCTTTCATCACTGATCCAACCGGTACGAGGCGCATTCTTTTGTTGTGCCGAGACTGGGCCGAGCGCCGCGAGAACGCCCGCAAACAAAAAAAGAAAAACTATTCGGCGACCGATCATCTCTTCCTCCCGCTGGGGCAACCCGCCTTCACATGTACTCCGCCCACCCGGCTGAGCAAAGTCTAACACCCTGTGAGGCGTAGAGATGCCTCCGCCCTTCATCCAGATAGAGATTAGTTGGAATCCGAATCGGCGTCGGATTCGGATTCGATGCCGGCGCGGGCGATGAGATTGCGGAGGGCGTCTTCACCGCCGGCGCCGCGCTGGGTTCCGGCGATGAAGCCTTCGCGGTCAATCACGACATAAATGGGATAGGCATTGGCCTGGTACATAGCGGCGAGATTGGTGTCTTCCATCATGACGAGCTTGCAATTGCGGGGATGCTGCTCCAGATATTTTTTGACGGTCTTTTTGGATTCGCCGACGTTGATGGCTAGGAGGATGAAGCCTTTGGGGGCGAGCTCGTGGCCGATTTTGTCGACGAAGGCGGCTTCGTCGGCGCAAAAGCCGCACCAGGTGGTCCAGAACTCGAGAAGAACGACTTTGCCTTTGATGGAATCGTTGGTGAACTTTTCGCCGGTGGTGGTGATGGCGTTGAAGCGCGGGGCGGGCTCTTTGTCCTTTGGAGCGGCGAGGGGGCAAAGAACGGCAAGCAGCAACGTGCACGCCAGGGTTATTCGCGCTGGAAGGGTTGGCGCCATGATTCGGGGAATATATCACAGACTAGCGAGACACAGTGCTAATTGCTTGATTGGTAGTAATCGGGTGCCCGGATGATCAATCTTGCAGCTTGTGCCACCACTCGCGGAGGGACTGGCAGCGGCCATTTTCATCGAGGGAGATGAGGAAGATGCCGTCGAGTTTGGTGCGAATGCCCTGGGGAACAATGACGAATGAAGCCCACCAGCGGCCGATTCCCTGCTCCGGGGTCACGGAGAGGATTTCGTATCCAAATTGAATGTCCTGTTCGGTCTGGGCTACGTGCGTCCAGTAGTCGAGGATGGCTTGCTTTCCGCGCATGGGTTCGAGGAACGGGGTGACCTGATAGGTGCTGTGTTCCGCGAATAGGTCGGCGGCGGCCTGCGCGTTGCGGTTTTCCCACGCGCGACCGTAAGCATCCAGCCAGGATGCGAATGTATTTGGGGTCATGCTCATGTCAGCGCCAGAGGGTACACCAAGAATCTTGGATAGTCCCGTGGCCTTCAGCGTTCGCGATGCAAGAGTACCCGCGTGAGTAGCAATCGGGGCGGGGGTGTGTTAAAGAAGGCGCGCACGGAGTGGAGGGATTATGCGCGGAAGAATGAAATTCGGGTTCTTGCTGGTGATGATGGTGATGGCGGTTCCGGCGTTTGGGCAGGGGCAGCCCGCGGACAAAACGATCGCGGTGTTTGGACAATCAATTCATTATTTCGACGTGGGCTCGGGGCCAGTAGTCGTGCTGCTGCACGGATTGGGGAGCCGCAAGGATGATTGGCTGCCGGTGCTGGAGCCGATGGCGCAGAAATACCGATTGCTGGTGCCGGACCAGATTGGGTTTGGGCGATCAGACAAGCCACTGCTGGATTACAGCGTTCAAACGTGGGTGGATTTTCTGAATGAGTTTTTGCGGCAATTGAAGGTGGAAAAGGCGAGCCTGGTGGGCGAATCGCTCGGCGGATGGATCGCGGCGCTGTACGTGGCGGAGTTAGGTGGCGGCGCGCATTTGATTCCAGTGGAGAAGCTGGTGCTGGTGGACGCGGCGGGGCTGAAGCAGGAGCAGCCGATTCCGGATTTGAATCCGAGTTCGCTGGCGGCGATGCGGGGAGTGATGGAAGCGGTCTTCTACGATACCAGCTGGGTGAATGAGGACGCGCTGCGGAAAATTTTCACGGATAAGCTGGCGGTGCACGATGGCTACACGGTGCGAAGCTTCCTGGCAAATCCCAAGCGCGATAAGGAAAGGCTGGACGAGCGGCTGGGGAGCATCAAGGCGTCGACGCTGGTGGTGTGGGGAAAGCAGGACAAATTGTTGCCCATCGCGTCCGGGGAACGGTACGCCGCGGGAATCGCGGGGGCGAAGATGGTCAGCTTTGAGAAGTGCGGGCATGTGCCGGCGGTGGAAAAGACGGAGGAGTTTTTGGCGGCGGTAATGCCTTTTCTTGGCGGCAGTGCCGCGGCTGCGCACTGAGGCCAGAGACGCGCGCTTCGGTGCGCCGAACGGATGAGCAGGCCGCGTCAGCCCGCCCAGTCCCTTTGTTACAGCAGCCGCCGTCGGCTACTTGGAAAAGGCCCGATCGACGGACAAAGCGCCGGAACCTTTAATCATAATCGCAAGGGCAATAGCGATGGCCAGAAGGTGATATTCGAAGCCTTCACCTTTCTGGGTGCCATACCAGTTGGCAAACAGACCGAAATGGCGGTGGACCATCGCGACGGCCACAACCATATTGCAGGCGATGCCGAAGGCGGCGATCCGGCCGAGGAGTCCGAGGAGTAATCCGATGCCGCCGAGGAATTCCGCGCAGATGGCCAGAAATGCGAGCGGGGCGGGAATGTGCGCCTGTTGAGTGAAGAAGTCCATAGTACCTGTGAAGCCGTAGCCTCCGAACCAGCCGAGAGCCTTCTGAGCGCCATGGGCAAAGAAAACGACTCCGAGAAACAAGCGAAGAATGGTGACGGCAAAATCGTCGGTAGTGTTCATCAGCTTGCGGAACATGAGCTTGCCTCCTTGTCTTTGAAAGAAATGGGGGCCCGCGAAGGGGAGATGTTACACCGGTTTGGCTTTGTAGAGGACGCGAAAACGGTGGACGGCGGTTCCGGGGGGTCCTCGAGATTGAGCAAATCTTCGAAAGAAAGTTCTTCAAGGCCCGCGGCGGTGAGAGCGGAGAGTCCCGAGCGCGTGAGCTAGCAGTCTGAGGCGGTAGTGCTGGAGGTTTTAAGTTGGTTACTAAAGTTTCGGGATGTGGGGTGGGCTGGCGAAAACATCGTATCATGTTGGCAGGTTTTCCAGCCGGAGGCAGCCATCGCATACCTAGAGAAACGGCGTTCGCCGAGATACTCGTTCATAGCCAGTGCCGAGCTGATCGAACAGAAGGCCGATGTGCGCATCGCATCGCGGGTGAGCGAATTGAGCCTGCACGGGTGCTACCTGGACATGATGAATCCTTTTCCAAAGGGAACGATGGTGCTGGTGAAAATTGCCGCGGGGGATGCGTTCTTCGAGGCCAAGGCAAATGTCATTTACGCGCAGCCGAATATGGGCGCAGGCCTAGGGTTCCTGGAGATCAAGCCGGATTCGCAAGCGGTGCTGGAGCGCTGGTTGGATGAGGCGGAGCAGGAAAAACAGAGACAGTCCGGGTAACCCCGTTTGCTCCTTGCGCGGCGGACGCGGCGGTTGAGCTTCAACCTAAACCACCATTAGAAGTCTTCCTTGGACTACATCGTGGAAAGGGATTCCATGAGGGCCAATTCCAATAGAAGAGAATTTCTGCGCGCCACGGCGCTAGCAGGCGCGGGACTGGCGCTATCGAACGCTCTGCCCGCAGCGTCGAATAAATCTGTTTTGGTGTTCACAAAATCGTCGGGATTCGAGCATGACGTGGTGAAGAGGGTTGGCGGAAAGCCGAGCCTGGTCGACGACACGGTCAACGAGCTGGGGAATCGGCATGGATTCAGCGCCGGTGTGACGAAGGATGGACGCATTTTTGACACCAAAGAGTTTCACTCTTACGCCGCCGTCGTATTCTTCACGACGGGCGACCTCACGGCTTTGGGCAAGGACGGCAAACCTCCGATGTCTGCCAAGGGCAAACAGGCACTGCTGGACGCCGTGCGCGGTGGAATGGGGTTTTTGGGCGTGCACGCGGCGACCGACACCTTTCATACATTGCCGGATCCCGCAGACCGCTCCAATCGCTATGTCGCTCACGGAGATCAGGAAGACCCATACTTGCGGATGCTTGGCGCCGAGTTCATCACTCACGGGCTGGAGCCACGGCTGCAGGATGCAAACTTGACTGTGAACGACGCGAAATTTCCGGGGCTGGAACGCGTGACTTCACCGGTAAGCTTCAACGAAGAGTGGTACTCGATGAAAGATTTCATGCCCGATCTGCACGTGATCCTCACGCTAGACACGCAGGGCATGAAGGGCGAGTGCTATCAGCGCGCGCCGTATCCGGTGACGTGGGCGCGGATGCATGGGAAGGGCCGCGTTTTCTATACCGCGATGGGCGACCGGCCAGAGAATTGGAAGAATGAGTTTTTCCTGAACTTGCTCGCTGGCGGGATTCGCTGGAGCATCGGAGAGGCGAGCGCTCAACTGGATGCGAACCTGAAGCAAGCCGCGCCAGGGTACGCAGAAATCCCTCCAAAGTTTCCCGCTGCAAAGTAAGTACCTGCCCGCCCCGCAATCACTCGATACGAAAGACTGAACCCGGAACGATCACATGGGGATCGGCTGGTTTAGCCTTGGCTTGACGTACCAGCAGGGTGAATAGCCGTAGTGGGGGAAGAGGGAGTGGACGCAGGTAACGGTCTGCTCCGGATTCTGGGCGTCCACTTCATACTCCGTCTTGCCATTCTTTTCGGGGATGGCGAGGACGCGCAGAGTCTTGAGGGTTTCAAACGGGTCGGCAGGCTTCGGGTGGAGCAGGCGAACGCGAAGGTATAAATAGTCGGTGCCGTAGAGTAGCGCTAGAACCAGCGCGACGCCAATCAGAATTCGCTTTGCGAGAATGGATGCAAGGGTCAAGACAGATTTGGCGGCGCCGATGGGATTATCTCCGTCACGCAGATATGCTACCCCGAGTCGCAGCTCACTTCACTACGCCAATCACGGAGAGCCCGCGGCTCGGCCTGCGAATACCGCTAGAGAGTTGGAGGAGGAGGGATCCTCCTCCGCCGCGGATTCTCTCGCCGTGATGGCTCGACGGATCGCGGCCAGCGTGGCGTTCTCAACGAAGCGGACGCTGGCTCTGTCCAATTGAACACCGAGTTGCATCCACAAGCTATCAAGATCCACACTCACCGGCTTGTCTTTCATCTTTGTGTACAGCGGCTGAAGAACATTCACCCCGACCGCGCGGTCTCCGGTTCTTAAAGCATCCTCAAGACTCCACTCCTTGCGGATGTCGCCACCGGCGCCGAGAATGCCACGAAGAGCATGCTCCAAGCTCTTGGCATTGTTTGTCTGGCGGCGAATCTCAACGTCAGCCAGGAGGCAAAACAGCGCCCCTCCCCAGTAGGTTCTCCCCCAGGTAGGTGTGTGATCCAGTCCGCGATCTCCAGCCTGCGGGAGTCCTTGGGGCATGTCCCGAACAAGCTCAAACCACATCTGCTCCGCTTTGAGGTGTCCTGCCTGAATCCGCGCGATCGGTTCGACATAAGTCGCGATCCCCTCTTCGATCCAATGGTGCCTCTCGTCCACGGAGGGAAACGCCAGGTGAACCATTTCGTGGGTCAGCATCCAGTCGGAGGCAAGCTCTGAAGGGGAAGTCTCGTTGCCGACGCGTATGGTGATTCTTCCGCCTCGATCGCCAAATGTCTTGCCGTTGCGGATGCCTTTTCCTTCGAAAGGAGTGATATGAATCAAGACTTGAGGCACGGGAAAGCGGCCATAATAGACAGTCACAGACTCAGCGGCCGAACTGACCCAGCGAAGGATGTCCTTCTCGGGCACTCGCAGCGCGCTGCCCTCGGTCCGCACGTCGATCCGAGCGTTCCCGATCAGCAGACTTGAACTCATCTCATCCTTCGCAAGCACAGAGGAGAAAGTAGCCAGAAAAAACAGCGCAGCCAAGGCTGCCCGGGCGAAGAAGCCCACGGTAGAAGTTCGGAGCATTGAATAACCATGAAACCCGTCGTGCTGAAGAAGCAGGCGATCAGGCTGGGACTGAATTCGCTTGCTTCACCCGCGGGAAACCAAAGAAAAATGCTATCGCCGTATCCAAAGAGATCTTACCCGCGCCAAAAACCAGCACGATCAAAGAGACTAGCAGAAACGCAAAAGGAGCGGCAGCAATGAACTTGTCTGGATCGGAGAAGAAAGAGAACAGCGCCTCGTGGTCTCCGATGACGTAGGCCATGATCATGTTCACGGTGAGCACCAGGGCGGTGATTCTGGAGAGCAGGCCCAGGGCAAGGAAAATGCCACCGAAAAACTCTACACTGGCAATGAAAACGGCCATCCGCGCGGGCATCGGCAAGCCCAGGGTGCCGAAATACTCCGCAACATTAGACAGATGATGGAGCTTGCCCCAGCCGCTCTGCGCAAGTTGCCATCCCCAATAAAGCCGCACGAGCAGCAAGAACGGAGATTGCAAGTAAGAAACCAAACCGAAGAACTGGTCATGCCACTGCCGAACTTTGGTGATTCGTTTACTCATGATTTTCACCTATGCTCTTTTCTTTCGGATTTTTTCGCCGCGCACGTTCTCCCCTAGCCGGCAAAACCAGCCCAGAGTTGCCCAAGTCTGAAATGAGTGTTGAACAAATGCGGCGCGGCCGGCTGCGGGGACTGCACTCTTTCGGAAAGCCAACTCGATGGCGCGCTCGATCGTTTTCCTGCTTCGCAGCGCGCCGAGAAGCGCAAACTCCTCCGGTTCGATGCGGCGAAAATAGACGGAGAAATCCAAACGATGAACGGCTAGAAAGATTTGCGCAGGTTTAAGCTTCGCAACCGCCCGGATCTTGCTGCGTTTTCTCCGTTCCTGAACCGCGTTGCTGGCAAAATCACCTGAGTCGTCGCCGCGCCGCACTTCCAGGAGCAGATTGTCCACGGGATAGTGCAACTCGAGGAGCTGAACATAAGGCTGAATGCCAAGCTGGAGATTCGGCGCCTCGACCTCACGGAGATCCTCGGAACGAAGGGGAGGCTTGGCTTGACCGTCGAAGGCTTCAATGTCCGCCCATTCGAGGCGAACCATATCGAGGGCCAGCACCCGCCTATCGCGTATCCAGCTCGGATTCTGGCGCAACCAACTCTCCAAGCGCGCGCCCAGATTTCGCAGCGTGAAAGAGCGCGAGGGACATTCCGTAAGATAAGCCTTGCACATGGATTCGAACCGCGGCCCGCCAAGAACAGCGCGCAAACCCGGAAAATCTTCCATCATGCTCGACAAGAGGCGCAGCCAGTATTGCCGATTGTAGATTTCCAGGCGTTCGAACGAGGTGAGGCGGTCATTCGGCTTGATGAAACGGGCTGCGTAAGAGCTCATGCGCCCTCCGCCAGGCGCGCGACGCTGCATACGCTCCGACGGAGTCAGGGGCTGCATCACGGCGCGAGCAACGGCCCGCTGAAGCGTGGCGAGCTTCACACCGCCACCGCCAACGCCGTATCGGCTAGGAAGCGGTTGGCCTTCAGGGCCTCCCGGTGAACTTCCTGAAAGGAAGGGATACTGTCGTCCCACTCCAGCAACGTAGCGGTGTGGCCCGCGCGCTGAATGGCGCGTTCATAGAGTTTCCAAACGGGATCGATCACCGGATGGTCGTGAGTATCGAGGATGTATTTCTGAAATTTCGAGTGCCCCGCGATGTGGATCTGCGCCACGCGCTCCGCGGGAACGCTGTTCACATAGGTGAAGGGATCGAAGCCATGATTTCGCGAGGAAACATAAATATTGTTGACATCCAACAGAATACCGCAGTCAGCGCGCTCCACCACCTCGTTTAGGAACTCCCATTCGGTCATTTCCGAAACATGAAATTCGGCGTAACTGCTGACATTCTCGACAGCGATGGGCACTTCAAGGAAATCGCGCACGTCACGGACCTTTTGAGCCGTAACGCGTGCCGCTTCGAAAGTGTAGGGCATGGGAAGGAGATCGTGGGTGTAACGTCCGTCCACGCTTCCCCAGCACAAATGGTCCGTGAGCCAGGAAGTTTTCGTCCGCTTGACCAACTCCTTCAGCCGCCGCAGGTGCTCGCGGTTGGGCTTCTCCGCTGAGCCGAAATACATCGAGACGCCGTGCTGTACTACTTTGTATTGCTCGAGGATCTGATCCAAAATGTGCAGCGGCCGTCCGCCGTCGATCATGAAATTTTCGGAGATGATTTCAAACCAGTCGACAACCGGCTTGCGGGAGAGGATGTGATCATAGTGCGGAGACCGCAGG